>Ga0116152_10005178_pt1 | contig 10189 bp, 5 predicted proteins | sample AD_UKC119_MetaG_FD_89894 | JGI IMG/M metagenome (GOLD analysis project Ga0116152, IMG submission 89894) | Active sludge microbial communities of municipal wastewater-treating anaerobic digesters from Hong Kong - AD_UKC119_MetaG | ecosystem: Engineered > Bioreactor > Anaerobic > Digestate...
TTCGATAGCAATGTCATTTCCTTTCCAAAATGGGACAGGAATAATCTCTTTTGCCTTTTCAAAGCCGGGGTTGGGGATTAAATTTAAAGGAGCGTTCCGGAACCCGTTCTCGGTAACAAAAACATTTTTGATGTAGGTATTTTTATAGGGCAATTTGCCTGTAGTTGTGGCTACCGACTGAACCTGATCTTCTGCAAATGCTTTAAAACCCGACATCGTTGTTGCCCCGGCCAACAAAGCTGTTTTGGTAAAAAAATCTCGTCTCGAACCCATGAATTTCAGAATTAATTATTTGTTTATCAAAAGGAATATCATTTACAAAAAATTCAGGTATTGCACCAACTGTCCCAAAAGTTTATAACCTTTCGATATGCGCCATTTATAAGAACAACCTGAAAATCGTTCGCTTTTTTAAATTGAAGGGATAAATTCCACAAGCAGTCCTTATTTTAAATAAGGAGAGTATTTATCCAAAAATGTACTCCTCTAAATCCCCTTATTTTTCCTTTGTCGGGGAACTTGCTTTCATTTCCTTTTTGATCTCTGATTGGATGAGGGGTTCTATAAAAACTTTGAATGAAGCCATTTTCCCATAAAAAATCCTTTCACCCGGAAATTCTTCATTCCGTCCAATCATCCAATGGGCGCCATTGGAAAGATTAACTGGCTTGCCTGTATAATAATAACCGGATTCGTTCCCGTCGATATATAACTTCAAAGACTCCCCGTCACTTACACCTGCTATATGATGCCAGTTGTTCAACCAGTTTTCAGGCAATTTCCCCGCGACCTCTCCACGCCCCCAACCACCTGCAAAAAAAGAAAGTGAGCGCGCATCGGCCTGCAATGCAATAAAATCCCCTTTCGTAATAATTGCGGCTGCCCCTTCATTTACCCCGGTTGGTTTCACCCAGGCCATAATGGTTATTTTTTCGCCCAGTTTATCTGTGCTTTCAGAACTGTTTAGCTCAACAAATACATTGTCGCCGGTCACTACAAAATCAGATTTAGTGGTATCGTCAGGTTCTTCTTTTCGAATAAAGCCATTGTTTAATAAACCTGATTGGTCAAAAATTGTATCGCCAACAATTCCTGAGCCGGTCAAGTTAATAATTACAGAACTTTGATTTTCTGAGTACACCTTTAAAGAAGCCTGCTTATTCGCGACATCGATTTTATGAAATCCAGGAATATTCAGAACATGCCTGAATTCGGACATTTGAGCCAAACCTGGTCCTATGTTTACAATATCCTGATGAACGACAATACCGTCAACGCAAACCAAAATTGTATCTTTTACATTAAACCCATTTTTATTTTGAACCTTGTACCGAATCAAAAAAGGTTCTGCTGTTTTTACAATTCCAGGAACATCTAACGCAACCATTTCTGTCTTTTTTGTAAAATGCCCTGATGATACAACCTTAATTTTCTTTTCAGGAAGATTATCGAGACTTACAGACCGCAATCCAACAGGATATAAGCGGCATTCCATCGAATCAGTTTTTGATCCGTTCTTTTCCAGAAAAATATTTTTTCTGTTGTATTCTTTACCATCAACATATAGACTGACAATTTTTGTTCCGGGGCTCCCCGAATTTGTAAGCGAAAAATGTACAAAGAAGGGTTCGTCAGGTACTACAACCTGTTTGCTAAAATTGTATTCATCCAACTTAATATCCGCCAGTTCCCCGGTTTCTGAACAGCCAGCCATCGAATTTTCCAAAACCTGGCCAGACGGAATATCACCCATCTGAAAATTTAATTCACCACCGTTTGCAATAATTTTATGGTCAATCCATAAATTTTGGTAATCATTTCCGTTCAGCGATATTTTATTAACATAAACATGATCATCCGCGTTGTTCAGGGCGCGAATAACAAAATTCTTTTTGCCTGGTAAATTAATAATAACCTCGTCGAAAAGAGGCGATCCAAGCATATAAACCGGCCGCCCCGGGCAAAAAGGGGCGAATCCCATAGCGCTGAAAACATACCAGCTCGACATGGAACCCAAATCGTCATTTCCGGGTAACCCATCGGGCAAATTGAGATAATGCGTTTTCAGAATGTTACGAACCCATTGTTGTGTTTTATCCGGCCTGTCTGCATAATTAAACAAATACGGAACGTGCAAAACCGGTTCATTATCAAACACAATAAGTTGTTTCTGTAATGCTGAATCCAGATGTTTGGCAAACGGCCCTTTACCACCCATCAGATTGATTAAATCGATAGGATTATGCGGAACGAACAACGAATAACTCCACTTATCACCTTCTTTGTAACCAAAATTACCAGGTTCTGCAACAAAGATGTCTCCATTACGGGGAACCAAGGCTAAGGCATCGGGGTAAAACAAATTCCGGTAATTATAACTACGTTCCAATAGTTGCCCACAATCTTTTTTCTTATCCATTACCTTACCGGCAAATTGAGCAAGCACCCAGTCATTGTATGCAAACTCAACCGTTTTTGTTACCGATTCAGAATAGGATGAAGGCACATATCCAAGTTTCCTGTACGCCGCAAAATCGGGAGATAAAGATGCCTCATCAAGGGTTTCAAGCATTGCCTTATAAACCAATGTACTATCGTAGTTTTTTATGCCTTTTAAATACGAATCGACAATAATTGCCAGCACATGGTTACCCGTCATAGGGCCTTTGGGCAATTTTCCCGATTGCTTGTAATAATCAAGCAATGAACAAATCATATCGTTTTGCCTGTCAGGGGCAATCAGGCACAATAGCGGATGCAGAAACCTGAATGTATCCCAGGGTGAAAAAACAGTATATTCATTGCTTCTGTTTGTTTGATAAATTTTGCCATCCGTCCCCCGGTAATTACCATCGGTGTCGGAACTGACCCAAGGAACAAGCATTGAATGATATAATGCTGTATAGAAAATTGTTTTATTAGTTACAGAAGGATCATGCACATCGATAACAGAAAGTGCATCCGTCCATCTTTGCCGGTTGTTTTTCCGATATAAATCAAAATCCCAACCATCCGCTTCTTCTGAAAGATTGGCAAGCGCACTTTTAAAACCGACGGATGAGGTACTAAGTTTCAACAGGATTATATTTTTACCTTTTTTTTCGCTTTGAAAAGAAAAAATATATCCGTCACCGACTTCTTTTTTCGAAATAAAATCTCTATCGAACTGAAAAACAGCATTCGCCTTTGAACCTTCAATTAAATGAGTTGACGGAGTATTCAACTTTCCGGCATCACCAATATAAATCAGGGGATTAACCCCTTCAGGAAAGGTAAACATGAACATCCCGGTCCGGGGTGAAGCGCTTACTTCAACCTGTGTATTGTTATCACGAAACAAAACACGGTAATAACCTGCCCCTGCTTTTTCGTCCTGATGCGAAAAAGGGCGGCTGAATCCTCCATCTTCATTTTTTTTCAGGCTGAAAACCGGCATTACCCGAATATCGCCGCCCGATCCACCGGGGTAACCGCTCTTGTGACGGATACACGTAAAGTAAGAAATGGAAGTATCTTTAAAATCGTAACCATTCATCTGTCCCGATTGGGTTTCGGGAGAAAGCTGAATTGCACCCCAGGGAGCAACCGCCCCCGGATAGGTCCCCCCATCAGAACCCCATTTTGAGGGAACATTGGTTTGGGTTGTGCCAATTAACGGATTTACAAATTGAACCGGATCGGATTTCTGCCCGAACAAAGAAATGCCCGGCAATAAAAAAAAACAAATAAATATCCCCGCTATTTTAAGACACTTTTTTATCACTACGTTCTCATTTAACTCTATTAAAAAAATCATGAACAAACTATTCAAAAAAATACACAGAGAAAAACGGTTAACACAACAGTCTTTCAGCAAAAGGCTGTTTGTTATTTTAGTTTTTCTTCCGGACGAGGCACATAGCCATATTCTATGAGTGAGATATAGCCAAGGAGCGCACCCCAATGGTAAAACCTGTCGCACCCCATCGGGTCATCGCCAACACCTGAAACAGAATTATAATTCTCATAAACATGATTTTCGCCTGTCCATGACTGCAAAATGAGGTTTGCAGATTTATCGACCAGAACCTTTTGGGCATCCGGTAAATAATAGTTCCGGAGGCCGAGGTAAACCAAAAAGTTCATCGGTCCCCAGATCCGCCCGCGCCAATAATTCTGGCTTTCGAAAAAATGGTTATTTTTTGCCACGGAAGGCAAAATCCATTCACCCCAAAATTCTTCGGGGTTAAAAAAATGCCCGTCCATCATCCGCCTCGCTCTTTCCTGATCGGGAACTTTAGCCAAAAGCGGGTAAAAAGATGTTGGGGATAAAGTGTATTTCAGTTCTCCTGTCACCAAATCTTTATTCAGATACATGCCAAATTTATCGTCCCAAAGTGTTTCCAGGCTCGTTTTGTATTTCTCAGCACGTTTCAACAACTCCTTTTCGTCGGCAGGTTTTCCGAGCAAGGCCGCTATTTCAGCCAGGTTTTGGCAATCGGAAATATATAAACTCATCAAACCGACATCGGCGAGCATCAGCCGTCTGTTTATCGAATCAAAAGAAGCCTCTTCGTACATGGGCGAATTATCCAGCCCCGATTCCCACATTGCCGCTTCTTTTGTGCCGCTTACACTGAGCAGCTCCACATTTTCGGGTGTTTCTTCATACAAATCAGACCCCCAGCACAGATAGCCATTAACATCACGTTTTCTTTCCCACCAACGGTTCCAGCTAAGCAGTTCGTCATACGTTTCCTCCAGAAACCATTTTTCGTTATATTTCTTATAAATTTCCTTAATAACTAATGTTCCTACCGGCGGCTGTGAACGATCCTCGGTTGAACCTTTTTGCGAAGCGTAATTAGGCACAAACCCGCTTTTTGTAATTTCTTTGGTTAATGCCAATGCATTGGCATAGGCTAAATCTTTATTATCGAGGGCCAACATTGCAGCCGAAAAATAGGTATCCCATTCAAAAAGTACCCATCCATTCCAACCCGAACTCCAAAGCCTGCTCACAGGAACAATTACTCCTTTGGCGTTAGGCTCGTAAATGGTATTCCATGCCAAAACAGCATGCATTGCCTGGCACAAAAGACTATCTTTCCCATACACTGCCTCACTTTCCAAAATACGGGACCGCTCTTTCTGCATCATCAATTCTAAATCGGCAACAGATTTATCTTTCCAGGTAGAAATCCATATTTTCTCCGAAAGCAGACAACAGATAACGGAATCTTTAACTTCTGATATTTGATTTACAGAAAAAGAGATATTTCCCGAGCCGTTATTAAAAACAGCCCCTGATTCATTAAATTCAACATTTCCCGGCCTACCCCATAATATTTCAGGTCTGATAAATAACTCCATATTTTTAAGCGTTGAAACGGGTTCGACTATGATCCCAATGTCTTTCGAATCCGATACGGTACGGACTTTTATCTTACGGCCTTTCCATTCAACTTCCAAATCTGAATAAGAACCATCGTAACTGTGAAGACCAGGCTTTACTTTTTCGTCATCCACGCCCCTTCTGCCAATAAGCGCTTTTTTTAAAGTTTCACCGGTGGTTTTATCGTGTAATTCAAGGTTGATCGAAAATCCGGCAGGAAGCAACACTTGCGATAAAACATCATTGTTATCCCATGTATTCCAACCTTTTGCAAGCCGTTCTTTCAATTCTTCATATTCTTTGGCATTTGATCTTTTTTCAGGATTGCTTTTGGGGCCACAAGCTAAAAGAAATACAATAAAAACCGAAAAGTACATTAGTTTAAGGCATTGGCGATGAATAATTTTCATCATTCCCATAAGTTTAGATTTTTCTGTTAAATTCATTTGATTAGCTGGTTTTTGTGTTTAATATGATGACATTATTTGAAAATTCAGTTCTTTCTTTTATCTCTATAAATGAGTTGTTATAATTAATTTTCGCTACTCCTTTAAATCCTTTTGCAACCTTTACAATAAAGCAAAAAAAAGATTTTTCGACAATACCACCAGCTTCAATAACTTCGTATAAGCTTTGGCCAAGTATTTTTTCTTTTTTTGTAACAATTGAAAAATCTTCATGCAGCCCAGTTGTGCCAAACTCCATTCCAAAAGCAAGTGGAACTCCGTTAGCCATTGAACTCCAGAAATTAATCCACGGATAATCCCCGGTTCTCCATAAGTAGCCGAACAAAAGTCCGAGCGAGGGATTGCAGGCTGTTACCCAACCATATTCCCCGACTTCATTAAAAACAAATGATGCCAACAGAGGGCGTTCAGATTTAAATTGCCTTAAATCAATTTCAGATCCTGAATGAACTACTTCGGGCCAATTGATGATGACATTATCCTGCGACAGGCTGCCATCTAATTTGTTAATGAACCCTTTCCCGGCATTTGTATCAATTATAACAGATGGGTCAAGAAAGGGGGGTGCAATAGTTACATGCTGAACAATATTATATAATTTATCTCCCGTGTTTAAATTTTCAATTTTTTCATTAACCTTAAAAATACTTTCCTCCCCTGGTATTCCGATGGTCCTGGTTATGCGCAGGTTTGCTATTGGAAGATTGCAAGCCATACTGACTTTCTTCCGGTTTTTATTTTGTCCTGATAACAATTTCCATGTTTGCAAATTTACTTCGCCGTGTAAAGGGATACCTAATGTTTTTTCAGCATCAGCAGGCGGGCCCCACCGGTCGAAACAAAGGAAATGCCCCTGCAAAGGGGGATGTTCAGGATTATCTGTTTTCCAGTTAACCGGGTTAACCGGAAACTCTTTTAAATGAAAATCGGTATATGCCCCTCCTTCTAATGCAACATTGAGCAATAATTTATCATTTTCTATCTTCATGTGGATAGTTATACAGACAATCAGAACTATTCTTCAAATCCCAATTCACCCTTTTTTCATCCTTATTATAACAACCATAGCATGGCTTCCATCCTCATTAATGTATTCGTGTTTCCCGAACCCGGCAGGAATGACACATGCCTGCAGCCTTTCAATTGTTGTTGCATATTCAGGGTTACTAATTGAACGAATCGTTACTTTTTTACCTTCGGTTAAGGTTACTATGTGCATAAATTTTCCTTCTGTATCGTTTTCTGCTTTGTCTTCAAAGAAAATCCGCTCAATATGGAAAGGCATTTCTTTAATGGTAGAATACTGGTCTTTCCTGAACTTTCCGTTTCCTTCAACGGTTAACGGCCTTGCCCGATGGGTTTCTTTAACACGGGTCTCCCTAATCCATTTCTGGTTATCAAAAGAATGCTCCAAATGCATCCGCATAGGTTTCCCCATCATTTCCTTTTTATTATCGTCCCACGTAGATCGGGCAAAATCATAGGTAAAGAATGAATATTCTGTTCCTGCAACCGAAGGGCCGGTGTCCATTTCCAATATCATCTGATTACCTCCATGCCCGTGTGTTGTACCGGGAGGGATTAAAAAGAGATCGCCCACATTTGTGTCCCATCGTTTAATAAAATCCTGCCAGTTGGGTATTTCTTTCAGATTATCAGACTCCCTGCATAACCGTTCCCATTCTTCCAAATCTGCATCTTCTTTGTACCCCATCCAGGTTGACGAACCTTTATAGGACTCCACAATATAATATGTTTCATATCTCCCAAGCGGCTCATTAAAATGGCGTTTCACATACTGGGAACCCGGGTGGTTGTGAATAGGCATGCTCGAACGTTCAAAAGGAACCTGCTCCAGGAAATATCCATCATCTAGCCAAACCTGCAACGGCATCAAATCAGGGTAAGTGCTATGAATATATTTGCCAACCATCTGAACTGGCCGCTGCATAAAATTTTGTGCAGGGATATTGATTAAATCGCCAAATCCCACATCGATCAATACGCTCAGTTCAATACCCGCCAGTTCGTTCCACGCATTGCATTCAAGTCCGGGAATATCCCACAAATCTTTATATCGATATGCCCCCCATGGACCGGGCTGTGTTATTTTTACCTGCTTTATCGGATGTTTAACCAATTCATCAATCAGTATATTGTAAGTGCCTGAACCTATCAGCTTCAGGTTATTTTTATCAACAGCTTCAATGTAAAAATCCATTCGTTTAAACACTTCTTTTTTCTGCCGGTAGAGCAAATAAAAATCGTTATAATAATAACTTTTCCATGAATAATGTTTGTCAGGGATTTTACTGCCAAAAGGGATTAAGCCGCCGCCCCACATCTGCCATAGCAATGGTTGCATAGTAAAATCGCAATAATAAATCAGGGATGCCTTTTCAGAAAAAACATCTGTTGCTGCCCCGGGGCCATAAAGGATACTTACCGTATCAGACGAATATGTTTTTAGATAAACGGTTAGTTTATCCTCGTCAAACAAGTCCTGTATAGTCCCTGAACCGTTAACCCACCCGAAAGCAGGATCGTCTGTTATATACGCTTTTCTATAGTCATCTATCCTGTCAACAGATTTGTAAAGTTCATATACATTGGTAATTGGGCAATGGGGCAAATGTTGGCGGATTTGACCCACTAAATGTTCAAAGTCAACCCCATACCAACCGTCAATGAGAATGCAACCATGCTCAACAGATTTCATCTGTTCCACCATTTTAGAAATCACGGTTGAGTTTTCAAAGTAGATGTTTTCTTTTGCCTCATCTGAAACACGAACCCTGTTTTCAGCATTTTTTTTATATTCATAAAGTGGCATAATCTATATTTTAGGTTAAATGAAATTTTCAGGTCAGTATTTTTGCTTCTTCCACTAAGTCCAGATACCTGGTTTTCAGTTTGCCAATCAGGTGGGAATCATAATCTGGACGAAATCCACAAAGCGCTACAAGTGTTTTTTCCAGACCTTCCTCTTTAATCATTTTCAGGAACAAATCGTCTTTTGGCGCCAGGTTCCCAAATTCATCTGCTTTTTTGAAAAGGATCCCAAAGGCCATAGCATTTATAATCAGGCTATAATCCAATTTCTTTTGCATTGCCATTTTAATAATGCCTGCAAAACGATCGTTAATGCCTAATTTTCGTGGTAAATCCTGTCCCACCCTGAAAATGGTGTCTTTCAAAGCACGATTTTGAAAACGATGGAGCAAATCATTAATATGTTCAACCAGATCCAGTAAAGTAAAATCATTGGGGTAAAACTGTAGCAGGATTTCCGCTGCCTGTACCATTGTCAGTCGGGTAGCTTCGAGAATATTATCAAACTCTAAAACTTCATACACATACTGTTTTTCGGGATGATAAAAATTACCAACATACGCAGCCGTAGCGTGTCCCAAATTGTGAACAAAAGCCTTTCGATCGACCCAAGCCTGAATATGGTCTTTCGGACTTAAGCCAGGCACATCGGGAATTTCTTTTTTAAACGATTGCTTATCGAGAATAAGGGTGTTATAAGATTCTGCAAAAAGCAAAAGCGGATCATCTTTGAGATCTTCTTCTGTCATTAACGGGACCATTTTTCCAATGCTGGTCTCAATAAGGCCTACCAATTTACGGAGGGGATAGTCTTCAGGAAGGAGCAATTCCAGTTTTGAATAAATAAAAGTACCAGCCAAACGAATATTCTCTGCAATGATAATATCTAATTCATTACCCGGGGACAATTCCTGCCTCAATAACAAACCTTCTGCAATCAACGGAATAATCTTTTCAAGGGATTCTTTCCCAACAGAAAGGGACATCAGGGAGGTTTTTGCAATTTCGGCTTTTACCGCTTCGGTATTAAACCCTGTAACAGCACTGACATTTTGCACTAAAATTGTTTCATCCGTTTCCCCTTTTATAACTACGGGGTAAGATTTTCTCCTGTTAAGCTCATCTACCAATTTATTATCCACATCTACAAAAACAACCTGATAACCAGCTTGTCCAAACAACTGGCCAATAAAGGACCTTCCTATTTTCCCTGCCCCGAATATCAAAATCGACTTCTCAATCATGAGCTATTTGTTTCAGGTATTTTTTGTGATATGGTATGATTTGTTCAAGCTTCTCGCCGCTTCTTTCCTGGTAGTAGGTCCCCCCTAAATAAAAGCATGAAAAGCCGCCGGAAACAATTCCCCAGGTACAGGCTTCAGTAAGATCTAATTTGGATACATCTTTCTGAAGTTGTTTAACAATACTTAAAATAAGGCCTCCTGCAAAATTATCGCCACAACCAGTTGTATCACCAGGATAACCTTCCTTTAACTCTTTAAAGATTGCATCAGAA
>Ga0116152_10005179_pt1 | contig 10188 bp, 4 predicted proteins | sample AD_UKC119_MetaG_FD_89894 | JGI IMG/M metagenome (GOLD analysis project Ga0116152, IMG submission 89894) | Active sludge microbial communities of municipal wastewater-treating anaerobic digesters from Hong Kong - AD_UKC119_MetaG | ecosystem: Engineered > Bioreactor > Anaerobic > Digestate...
CGCTGGACGCGGACGAAGAAGCCGTGATCCTGGTGGATGCCGCGAGCACCATCACCGACCCTGAGCAGCGCACCAAACGCCACCTGCGCGACCACTGGCCCACGGTGGACTCCGTGGAAGTGGACTACAAGCTCTGGGTCTACCGCTTCCGGCGGTGAGCTGCATCGGATAGACGGAACGAGCAGGAATCAACCACGGATGGAGACCGATCCACATGGATGGTCCTCCGTTGTGGTCCGGATCCGTCATGAATGATCCGATCCGCTTTCATGGGCGTCCACGGTCAGTGCGAACGACGTGGGGCACTGCGGTTCTTCACCTTGGTAGTCCCTCTGCTTATGGTCACGCCCTGTTCATCCGTTCGTCCAACCGTCCATGGATCCATGGTGGCTTGTATCGCTCAGGATCAGACCTTTGTACCCCGAAACCCAAATCCGCCCTCATGACCCGAATGATGAAGACCTCCACCGGCCTGGCCACGGTGATGGCAGGAGCCTTCCTGCTCACCGCCTGTGGTGGCGAGGAAAAGAAGACCGCCGCCAACATGACACCACCGCCCGTGATCCCGATGCAGGATCTGTTCAAGAACCCGGAGAAGGCCAGCTTCCGCATCAGCCCGGACGGCCAGTACATCAGCTACCGGGCGCCGTGGAAGAACCGCATGAACATTTTCGTGCAGAAGGTGGGCAGCGATGAGGCCGTGCAGGTGACGAAGGACACCATCCGCGACGTGGGTGGCTACTTCTGGAAGGGCGATCGCATCCTCTACAGCCGCGATATCAATGGTGATGAGAACTTCATCGTCTTCAGCGCGAGCATCGATGGTGCGGACGTGAAGGCATTGACGCCGGAGAAGGGCGTGCGCGCCGGTGTGTTGGACGATCTGGACAAGGTGCCGGGCATGGAGCAGAGTGTGATGGTGCAGATGAACGAGCGCAATCCGCAGGTCTTCGACCCCTACCTGGTGAACATCGTGACCGGCGAACGCAAGCCGATGTACGACAACAGCAAGGAGAACTTCGAGGGTTGGATCACCGACCACGCCGGTGTGATCCGCATGGCCACCAGGACCGACGGGGTGAACACCGAAGTGTACTACCGCGCCAATGAGAAGGAGCCCTTCGCCTTGTACATGACCTCGGGCTTCAAGGACCAGTGGGCCCCGCAGATGTTCACCTTCGACAACCAGAACCTGATCGTGAACCACAACCTGAACGGCCGCGACAAGACCGCGATCGTGGAGTGGGACCTGGCGAACAAGAAGGAGACCAAGGTCATCGCCGAGAACAAGGACTACGACATGGGCGGCGTGGACTACAGCAAGAAGCGCAAAGTGCTGACCATGGCCACCTGGACCGGTGCCAAGAACGAGCGCATGTTCCTGGACAAGGAGACCGAGGACATGTACGGCAAACTCGCGCCGAAATTCGAAGGGCTGGAGTACTGGATCTATGGTGAGGACGACAGCGAGACGAAGTTCCTGGTATGGGCCGGCAACGACCGCGACCCGGGCACCTACTACAGTTACGACAGCACCACGGACGAGCTGAAGGAGCTGGCCAAGTTGCGCCCCTGGATCGACCCGGCGCAGATGGCACCGATGGAACCGATCAGTTACCAGAGCCGCGATGGCCTCACCATCCACGGTTACCTCACGCTGCCGGTGGGCCGCGAAGCCAAGGACCTGCCGTTGGTGGTGAACCCACACGGTGGTCCCTGGGCGCGGGACCAGTGGGGCTTCAACCCCGAGGTACAACTGTTGGCCAACCGTGGTTACGCGGTGCTGCAGATGAACTTCCGTGGCAGCACGGGTTACGGCCGCGAGTTCTGGACGGCGAGCTTCAAGCAGTGGGGCAAGACCATGCAGGACGACATCACCGATGGTGTGGAATGGCTGACGAAAAGCGGCAAGGTGGATCCGAAGCGCGTAGCCATCTACGGCGCCAGCTACGGCGGTTACGCCACCCTGGCGGGCATCACCTTCACCCCGGACCTCTACGCCGCCGCAGTGGACTACGTGGGGGTGAGCGACCTCTTCACCTTCCAGCGCACCATCCCGCCCTACTGGGCACCGTTCAAAGCCATGATGTTCGAGATGGTGGGCGACCCTGTGAACGACAGCCTGCTGCTTGACGCCGCCTCACCCGCGCGCCATGCCGACAAGATCAAGACGCCGCTCTTCATCGCGCAGGGCGCCAACGACCCGCGCGTGGTGAAGGCCGAGAGCGACCAGATGGTGGCTGCCTTGAAAGCCCAGGGCGTGGATGTGGAGTACATGGTGAAGGACAACGAAGGCCACGGCTTCCACAACGAGGAGAACCGCTTCGACTTCTACAACGCCATGGAGAAATTCCTGGACCAGCACATCGGCAGCGGATACAAGGCCGCCGGGACGGCCGAGGCGCACTAAGCCGGAACAACGATCAGTCCGAACGGCGGCCAAGGGCCGCCGTTCGGCATTTCCAGTGACCGGTCGATCCCGGGTTACCGCCCACACGCAGGCGCCGCGCGCACGGTTGGGTGCGTCATCCGAAGGATGAAAGTCGTTACCGGTCCAAGAGTGCCCGCACATGCGGGTAGCGTGAACATAACGGACCGGTAACTTGCACTGGAACCCTGCACGGAACGCATGCGAGTAAGAAGTCTCCTTTCCCTCCTCCTCCTCCCGGCCGCGATCACCGTGAACGCCCAAGTGGTGGTAAACGAGGTATGCGCCTCGAACATGAGCGGCTATGCGGACAACTACGGCGAATTCGAGGACTGGTTCGAGCTATACAACCCGGGCGCGGCGGCGGTGGACATCAGCGGCTGGTGGCTCAGCAACCGGGCGGGCAACCCCATGAAGTGGCAGGTTCCGGCGGGCACGGTGATACCGGCCGGCGGGCGCCAGGTCTTCATCTGCAGCAAGCGGGACGAAACCGTGGGTGGCTTCGTGCACACCAGCTTCAACCTGAACCAGGCCGAGAGCGACCATGTGCGGCTGAGCAACCCGGCGGGCGACCCGGTGGATGACTTCGAGTTCACCCCGGAGATGCGCACCAAACTGGGCCACAGCCGGGGCCGCACCACGGATGGCGCCGCCACCTGGAGCCTCTTCAACAACCCTACGCCGAACGCTGCGAACGCAGGTGCCTCCCCCGAGTACCTCGCACGCCCGGTGCTGACGCCGGCTGCGGGCTTCTATGGCGGTGCACAGAACGTCAGCATCTCTGGTCCTGCCGGCGCCACCATCCGCTATACCACGAACGGATCGGAGCCCACCGCCACCTCCACGGCGTACAGCGGTCCCATTCCGGTGAACGCCACCACGGTGATCCGCGCGGCCTGCTTCGGAAGTGCGGGTGAGCAGCCCAGCTTCACGGAGACCAACACCTACTTCATCAACGCCTCGCACACCGTGGTGGTGCTGAGCATAGCCGGCGACCAGGTGGACGAACTGCTGAACGGCGATGGCTTCATCCAGCCCTTCGGCAGCTTCGAGTATTTCGGGGAGGATGGACAGTTGCGCGATGAGGCGGTGGGCGAGTTCAACGAACACGGGCAGGACAGCTGGGCCTATGATCAGCGGGGATTCGACTACATCACACGCGACCAGACCGGCTACAACGACGCCATCCACTATCCCATCTTCCGCACCAAGGACCGCGACAAGTTCCAGCGGCTCATCATCAAGGCCTCGGCCGGGGACAACTTCAACTTCGGGCCGGGCCAGCCCGCGCACATCCGCGATGCCTACGTGCAGGCATTGAGCCAGACGGGCAACCTGCGGTTGGACGAACGCAGCTACGAACCGGCGGTGCTGTACGTGAACGGCCAGTATTGGGGCGTTTACGACATGCGCGAGAAGGTGGACGACCACGACTACACCCGCTACTACTACGACCAGGACCAGTTCAACATCCAGATGCTGAAGACCTGGGGCGGGACCTGGAGCGAGTATGGCGGTGCACAGGCGCAGGCCGACTGGAACGCCCTGCGCGATTACATCATGAACAACGACATGGGCGATGCCGCGGCCTTCACGTATGTCGACGGGCAGTTCAACTGGAAGAGCCTGATCGACTACTTCTGCCTGAACAGCTACACGGTATGTGCGGACTGGCTGAACTGGAACACCGGCTGGTGGCGCGGGCGCGACCCGAGCGGTGACCACAAGAAGTGGGGCTACATCCTCTGGGACATGGACGCCACCTTCGGGCATTACACCAACTTCACGGGCATCCCGAACCAGACGCCCACGGCCGATCCCTGCAACGCGGAGGCCCTGCCGAACCCCGGTGGACAGGGGCACACGCTCATTCTGGAAAAGCTCATCGCGGAGAACGAGATGGTGCACGATTACTACGCGAACCGCTACATCGATCTGGGCAACACCCTGTTCAAGTGCGATCACATGATCCCCTTCCTGGACAGCCTGGTCGCGCTGATCGCACCGGAGATGCCGGGGCAGGTGGCGCGTTGGGGTGGCAGCGTGGCCCAATGGGAAGCCAATGTGCAGGTGATGCGTGACTTCATCGAGACACGTTGCGTGGCCTTCGAGGAGGGCATGGTGGACTGCTACGAACTGGAAGGACCGTATGATGTCGTCTTCAACGTGGATCCACCCTTGAGCGGCGAGATCGTGATCAACTCCCTGCAGCCGGACACCTATCCCTTCTCAGGCACCTATTACGGTGGGATCAACACCAACCTGGCGCCCGTACCGAACGAAGGCTACCGCTTCAGCCATTGGGAGGTCTTAAGCACCAACAGCGTGCTGCCGAGCACCACGGATTCCCTGGTGACCATCGACTTCCTCACGGCGGACAGCGTAGTGGCCCATTTCGAGGAACCCATCCGGTATGAAGTGGTGTTGGATGTTGACCCACGTGTGGAGGGCGCCGAGATCACCTTCGACGGCGTGATCTACACGGACTTTCCGGCCACGGCCAGCGTGCCGCAGAACACCGAAGTGGAGTTCCGGATCAAGGCACCGCTCTACTACGACTTCCTGTATTGGACGGTGGCGCAGAACGGCTATACCCCGGACGACAGCTCCATGGTGATGTTGAACACCGTGATCGCGGGACCGGACACCATCGTGGCGCACCTGCGGCCGCAGGAGTACGTGTACTATGTACCGACGGCCTTCACGCCGAACGGCGATGGCATCAACGACCACTTCCTGCCGATCGCGAACGTGATCGACCTGGACACCTACGACCTGCGGATCTACGACCGATGGGGCCGGGACCTCTTTGCCACCACCGACCCCTCGATGGGCTGGGACGGAACGGCCGGTGGCGCGAACGTACCCTTGGGCGTTTACGCCTACAGGGCCTATGCCATCGACGCCATCAAGGGTGATGTGTACGAGATCCGGGGGCACGTGACGGTGGTGCGTTGATGCGCACGTGACGAAGGCGCTGGTGGCGTGCTTATCTTGACGGCCCTCGAACGGACCTTACCAGTCCTTGACCAACGAACTCCCAAACCGTACAACGCATGACACGACTTGGACACTCCCTCCCCTTTCTGACAGCGTGGTTCGCCCTTCAAGCAGCCAGTACCTCGGCGCAGACGGCCCAGGTCCAGCTGATCCACAACTGCGCGGATCTGGCTGCCAGTACCGTGGACGTCTACCTGAACGGTGAACTTAGCCAGGACAACATGGCGTTCCGCACGGCGACCCCATTCATCGAGGTCTCGGCAGCCTCCAACCTCGAGGTCGGCTTCGCCCCTGCTAACAGCAGCGGACCTGGCGATGTGATCGCGTCCTTCGAAGTAGTCCTTTCCGATGGCGAGCAGTACGTGCTCGTGGCCAGTGGCATCATCTCACTTGGGGGCTACTCGCCGTCACCTGAATTCTCGCTGGCCGTCTTCTCACCTGCACGGCAGAGTTCGATCGCGCCGGGCACCACGGATGTGCTCATTTACAACGGCAGCACGGATGCGGCCTCCTTCGGGTTGGAGGAGACGGCCATTCCACTTGGTGGCCTGTTCGGGTCATTGAGCTACGGAGAGTTCCTGGATTACGTGAACATGCCTGCCAACAACCTGACCTTCGAACTTCTGGTGGATGGAGGTCCCACGTACCAGTTCAACGCACCTTTCGGATCCCTGGGCGTGGCCGACCTCGGTGTCGTGCTGCTGGGTTCGGGCTTCGTTCATCCTGCGATGAACAGCAATGGACCGGAGTTCGGGCTATGGATGGCCCTGCCAGGCGGTGGAGAACTGGTCGAACTACAAGGCACCGTGGTACTGCCCACCTTGGTGCAGTTGATCAACAACAGCGGTGACCTGGCCGCCACTATGGTCGATGTGTACCTGGATGGCTCCCTTGTGGCGAACGATCTGGACTTCCGCAGTGCGACAAGCTTCCTGGAGATCGACCCGGACGCTCCCAACGTGATCGGCGTAGCCCCGGGGAACAGCACTGATGTGTTCGATTCGTTCGAACTGTTCCCGCTCGGTGCCGTCCCCGGCCGTGCGCATGTGGCGGTGATCAACGGAACCGTGAGCCCAACGGGCTATGAGCCAGCCACCCCGCTTTCATTGGACGTGCGTACCAGCGCAAGGCAGGTCTCGGCGAGCATGGCCGTGGTCGATGTTCTGTTCCATCATGGCAGCACCGACGGTCCTACGCTGATCGACATCTCCGAGGAAACCGCAGCGCTGGGCACCTTGGTGGATGATCTGGGCTATGGCGCGTTCTCCAGCTACGTGACCCTGGACGTAACGGACATGACCTTTCTGTTGCGTGATGGATCGGGTGCCGAGATCGATACCTATGAAGCCGCTGCCGAAACGAACCACTGGGAAGGTCTGGCCGTGACTGTTCTGGCCTCGGGCTTCGAGGAACCCGCGGCCAACAGTGGTGGTCCTCGCCTCGGTCTGTGGGCGGCCTTCCCGGAAGGAGGTGACCTGATCGAGCTGCCAGAGCCCTTGAACGTCGGCTTGCACGCCGCGCGCCCGAATGAAGGACTGGCGTTATGGCCCAACCCGGCTTCGAGCGAAGTGTTCCTGACCATGGGCGAAGATGCCGCCGATCTCCGTACGGCCACGGTCGTGGATCCAGCTGGTCGCCGTGTGACCGAGGTCCCGATCTCGAACCTGGTGAACGAGGGTGGCCGGGTTCGCATCCCGCTTGGCACCTTGTCGAACGGTGCTTACATCCTCCGCGCCACTGGTGGATCGGGCACCATCGCGGTCCCGTTCCAAGTGGCCCGCTGATCTTCCACTATTCAACGGAGAGGGGCATCGCACTGCGGTGCCCCTCGCTCATTCCGTCCGGTCCGGCAACACCTTCCCGGGGTTCATGATCCCGAGAGGATCGAAGACCCGTTTGATACCGCGCATGAGCTCGAGCTGCGCGCGATCGAAGGCGATGTCCATGTACGGGCGTTGCACCAGTCCGATCCCGTGCTCCCCGCTGAGCGTGCCACCCAAGGAAACGGTGAGGGTGAACAGCTCGCGGATGGCCTTGGGCAGTTCCTCCTTCCAGAAGGCATCGGATAGACCGTCCTTCAAAATGTTGATGTGCAGGTTACCATCACCGGCATGGCCGTAACAGATCGACCGGAAGCCGTACTCCCTCCCGATCGCTTTCACACCGGCAAGCAGTTGTGGCAGGGCATAGCGCGGCACCACGGTATCCTCCTCCTTGTAAACGGTGTGGGCCTTCACGGCCACGGCCACGTTCCGCCGCAAACGCCAGAGCGCGTCCACCTCGGCACTGGTCTCCGCGAAGAGCACCTCGCCACAGCCATGGGCCTCCACCACTTGAAGGATCATCTCGCACTCGCGTAACAACACCTCTTCGTGCAGGCCGTCCACCTCGATCAACAGATGCGCCTGTACCGCGTCCGGCACTTGGATCGTGATGCCCTCCACATGGGCCAGTGTGAAGTCGATCGCATCCCGTTCCATGAACTCCAGTGCGCTCGGCGTGATGCCTGCCCGGAATACCGCGCTCACCGCCTCACACGCTCTGATGGCGCTATCGAAAGGCACCAGCATCAATCGGGAGGCTTTCGGAAGCGGAAGCAGGCGCAGCACGGCCTTGGTGATGATCCCCAAGGTGCCCTCGCTGCCCACCATGAGGCGCGTAAGGTCGTAGCCGGTCGCGTTCTTCAAGGTGTTCGCACCGGTCCAGATCACTTCACCACTTGGCAGCACCACCTCCAGGTTGAGGACATTGTCCCGGGTCACGCCGTACTTCACCGCGCGCGGACCACCTGCGTTCTCCGCCAGGTTACCGCCGATGGTGCAGCTCCCCTTGCTGCTGGGGTCCGGCGCATAGTAAAGTCCTTTGGCGGCCACGGCATCCACAAGCACCTGCGTGATCACACCGGGCTGCACCGTCACCTGCAGGTTGTGTTCATCGATGTGTTCGATGGCATTCATGCGGTCCAGCGCGAGACCAACACCACCGTACACGGACAAGGCTCCACCGCTCAATCCCGTGCGCCCGCCGATGGGTGTGATGGGGATCTGGTGCTCGGTGCACACGCGGACGATACGAGCGACCTCGTCCGTGCTGCGCGGCCGCACGACCACATCAGGGGCATGAAGCAGGTCCTCGGTCTCATCCCGACCATAGCGTTCGAGGTCCTCGCTCGAGTCGAGCAGATCACCCTCGGTCAATGCGGCGCGCAGTTCAGCTCGCGCGGTTCCGCTCACGATCACCCGGCTCATGCGCCGAAAGTACGATCAGCGGACCAGCGATACATGGCCGGTGAAGTCGCGCGCATCCCCATCGCGCTCCACGATCACCTTCCACACGTAAACATCCACGGGGGAGTCCACCCCATTGCGGGTCCCGTCCCAGGCCGCGCTGCGGTCGCGCGTATCGAATGCGGGCTGTCCCCAGCGATCGAAGACCATGAAACGGTAGTTCCAGCCCACGAAACCGTTGAGTATCGGGCGGAAGGTATCGTTGCGGGTGTCGTCGTTCGGTGTGAAGGCGTTCGGTACGAAGATGTTCGGATCGCCCGGCACATAGAGGCTGGTGCACACGGTATCGGGACAGCCCAGGTCGTTCACCGCTACCAGGCATACCACGAAGCCGCCTCCATCGGCCGGGAAGATGTGGATCGGATGCCGCGCTTCGGTGGTCTCGCCATCGCCGAAGTCCCAGGTGTACGAGACAGCACCTTCGCTCTCGTTGCGGAACTGCAGGGCATGGGCGATGCTCTGCAAGGTGTCATAAGCGAAGGCGGCCAACGGACGCTCCAGGACATGCACGGCTTCCACCACCTCCAAGGTATCCGCGCAGCCGCCAGCTCCGAAAGTGATCAGACCCACATCGTAGGCACCGGGAACGGCGTAGGCGTGCAGCGGGAAGTCGGTGTTGCTCGTGTGGCCATCGCCGAAGTCCCAGTGGTAGCCCACCCCGTTCACCGATCCGTTGAGGAAGGTGATGGGGTAGCCGGCACAACCCGGCTCCGGCTCCGTGGTGAAGGCCGCAGCAGGCGTCGGGTATTGGATGAAGGTCTCCATGGCACTGTCCGCGCAGCCATGTTGGTCCGTCACCGTCAGGATGATCGGGTAGCTCCCCGGCTCGGTATAGGTCACCTCCGGTTGGTTGAGCACGCTGGTGGTTCCATCGCCGAGGTCCCAGGTATAGCCCACGGCTCCCGAGGAATTGTTGATGGTCTGAACGGTCGTCGACGGCTCGCACGAACTGTACTGCGACAGCTCGAAGCCTGCCATCGGCAAAGGATATACGATGATCGAGGTGTAAGCGGTATCCCGGCAATCGTTCTGGGATTCCGCCACCAGACGCACCTGGAAGGTCCCCGGGTCCGTGTAGGTGTGGAACGGATCCATGTTCGCGGAAGAATTCCCATCACCGAAGTCCCATTGGGCGTAATCGGTGCCGGTGCTGGTGTTGTCAAAGGCCACCTCCAGCGGAACACAACCCGTGATCGGGTCCGCGACGAAAGAGGCCTCTGGAGCTGCGAGCACGACCACCGGATGGGTCACGGTGGTCGTGCAACCACTGCCCACCGCTGTTCCGATGAGCGTGACCTGGAAGGTACCGCTGCCCGCGAACACATGTTCCGGGTCCGACAAGGTGCTCGTCATCCCATCCCCAAAGTCCCAGTCCACCCCGCTCACGTCCAAGGCGGTGCCATCGAACTGGAAGGGAACACCGGCACATGCGCTCACGGGCTGCACCGTGAAGTCAACGGAAGGGCCGGGGAA
>Ga0116152_10005180_pt1 | contig 10188 bp, 9 predicted proteins | sample AD_UKC119_MetaG_FD_89894 | JGI IMG/M metagenome (GOLD analysis project Ga0116152, IMG submission 89894) | Active sludge microbial communities of municipal wastewater-treating anaerobic digesters from Hong Kong - AD_UKC119_MetaG | ecosystem: Engineered > Bioreactor > Anaerobic > Digestate...
GTATAAAGCTTGCAAATGCTTTTTCCCTGAAAGCGGTATTTGACTGGCAAATTTCGAAAAGTGCTTTCGATGCAGCATATTCCTGCCAGTTGGTTAATGCTTCAAAAGCTGTTTCCTTAGTCGGCCCGGTTGAATTATTAAAATACCCAATAACAGTTTCAAGTGCAGCATCTCCTCCAATTTCGGGAAGAATGGCAATTAACCGCTCTTTTTTATTTGTATTTTTTAGTGTTGTAAGAATTTTTCCTGACTCTTTTTGCTCTGATTTAACACCTTTTGCAGCGGCTACAACAGCAAGTTGAACCTCCTCAATTTCTTTTTCATTATTTACCGAAAGCAGAAGTTGAAGCAGTTCATCCAAATCTTTTTCAGCCGAAACTCTTTTTAAAGCATTGAAAGCAGCAGTTTTTTCATCGGCATTGTTTGATTTTGTAAATGCGTAAATCTCACTAAAATATGCAGTGCCCGATTTGGCTGCAACCAAGTCGATAAATGCAGCTTTTGTTTTTCCTGAAGTCTTAGCCATTTGTTCAGCCACTGGTGCAAGGTGATCTTTATCCAATAATTGAAGCAATGCTATTTTCGAGGCTTCAATATCTTGTCCTGCCACTAAGTGACTTATTATCAGATATGTTGCTTTTGTATCTTCCAGTTTCACAAGAGCTTTAATTGATTCTTCACGAACCGAAGCAGATTGAGAATTCAAGCTTTCTGTAATGAAATTAACTGCAAACAAATCGCCTTTTCTTCCCAACATGTCAATAATTTCAGCCTTTGTTACATCGGCAGAAGATTTTGCTTTTTCAATCCAGGCCCGTGTTGTGGCAATGTCATCCATTTTTTCAGCCAGATTTAATGCCGAATAGCGGAAAGCTTTGTCGCTATTATCAACCGCTTTTAACAACAAAGGCAGCGCTTCAGAACCAAAATATTTGGTGTAAATTGCCAGCGCTTTTGAATAGTTGTGCAGTTTCTCATCCGTTTGGTCGGCTTTGAAAATGATTTTGCATGCCTTTTTACAAAGCTCAGTCTGATTTTCCTCTCCAAGCCTGTCGGTATAATTCAGAAATGCTTCGGCTGCATCGGTTGGCTCATAAGTAAAATTAACACTTTTGGCTGCTTTGTATAAGACATCATATGAATCAGGTGAGCCAATATTTGCCAATGCTGCCAATGCTGCTTTCTTCAAGGCCGGGTTTTCCGACGAAGAAAAACTGGCAATAATGTTTACGGCCTGCTGGTATTTTAAAACACCCAGCGCTCTTGCCAATGTAGCTTTTGAAGCATCGTCTCCGGCTTGTGGAAGTACTTCAAACAAAGCCATGGTAGCTTTTTTTGAACCTGTTTGAACCATCATTTGTGTTACCGGCTCAACCAAATCTTTTTGAGTAAGATATTTTTTTGTTGCATCTATTGCTTTATCGCCGGCTACCAGATTCAGTTGATTGAGTAAAAATGTTTTAACTTCCGTATCTGCATGTTCTTCCAAAGCTGAGAGAAGTTGCGATTCAACATATTTTCTTTCTTCTTCATTTCCGAAAGCACTGGCATAGCGTACCAGACTGTTTAGGGCAAACCTTACTGCTGTGTCGTCACCTGTTCCGAGCGGAACAAGTAATTCGGAGAATTTTTTAAACCCTTCAGGGCCGAGTTTAATAATTTCGGCCATAACACGGTCACGTTGACCCAATTCTTTGGTCGGCATTTGAGCCAGAATATCGGCAACTTTTGTGTCCAGTGTTCTGCGGTCCTGAGCCGAGGTTCCTAAAAATACCACTGACAACAGGAGAATTGTAAATAGTTGGAATATATTTTTTTTCATGTTTTAATCCTTAATCATTAATCCTTTATTATTTAAATTGTCCACGGAGCACGCATAGGTTGGTTTATCATTTGATTTGCTCCTTCATCGTCAATAAATTCCAATCGATCGGGATCAAAATAGAGTGTTCTGCCTAATCGTACGGCAACAATTCCAAGATTAACCATCGTTGCTGAACGGAAGCCATTGGTTTCATTCAATGCAAATTTCTTACGGGTTTTTACTGATTCAGAAAAAACAGAAATTTGCGGCTCTGGCTCTGGCAATGTTTCAAGAAACTTATGAAGATTTGGAATGTCAGATTTAAAGCCGCGGTAAATTTTACCGTTTGGCCCTTCAATGTATGCGGCATCTTTGTCGCGGTTTTCACCATCCAAAATTATCTGGCAACCATCAGCATACGTATAAGTAATCCTTCTCCATGAACCTACTGCATCGTAATGTTGCTGCGGTGCATCCACTTCAATTTTTATGGGACTCGTGTCGTCTTTTCCAAGCATATACTGAACAGGATCAAGATAATGTTGGCCCATGTCACCAAGTCCACCGCCATCGTAATCCCAATATCCGCGGAATTTAGCGTGAACGCGGTTTGGATTGTACGGTTTATATGGAGCCGGTCCCAACCAGAAATCGTAATCAAGGTTCTTCGGAACAGGCATTGGTGTTAAGTTGTGTTCCCCACTCCAGAAAAACTTCCAATTGTAACCGGTTATGCCGCTTACTGTAACTTTTAATGGCCAACCCAGAATTCCGCTGTCGATAATTTTCTTTAATGGTTTAACGTCGGTACCTAATCCATAAAAAGGATCTTTAAATCTGAACCATGTGTTCAATCGGAACATTCTTCCGTGAGCATTTACTGCCTCAACTACTTTTTTCCCTTCGCCAATGGTTCTTGTCATCGGTTTTTCACACCAGATATCTTTGCCTGCTTTGGCGGCTTCTACTGCCATTAACCCATGCCAGTGAGGAGGTGTAGCGATATGAATAATATCCACTTCAGGAAGCTGGCATACTTCCCTGAAATCGTGGAATTTTTTTACTTCGTAATCAATCTGGCTTTGTGCCAATGCCAGATGTTCGGTGTCAACATCACAAATGGCGACAACCCTTGTTCCCTCATATGGAATGTGTCCGCGCCCCATTCCGCCAACGCCAATAATGGCCTTGGTTAACTGGTCGGATGGTGCTATAAAACCATTTCCACCCAAAACATGACGAGGAATAATGGTAAAGCCGGCTCCAGCTACCAGCGCACTTTTTATAAATTTTCTCCTTGAAGATTGATTATGTGAACTCATTTTATATAATATTATAATATGTGCAACAAAATTAAAATTATTCCAAAGATACGATCCGGTTTATAAAAAAATGAGAAACTTTTTGATCGAAAATTCATATATTTTCCCTTTCGTTGATGAAATGTTGAAAAATAAACAGCGTTTTAAATGAGTGAAATTATTCAATCGTATATCTTTAGAAATGAACTAAGAATCATAAACAAATCGAACTTAAGATATGAAGAGTATTCCGGTTATTACTGTTTCAGGAAGATCATTAGCTGAAACATACGAGACAGCTCTCATTCAATTATATAACAGAGGAACACGGTTTAAAACGCAATACGACAAACCTGGCGATCCGGAAAGTATCGACTGTACCATAAACATGACCATTGAAGAGCCTGAAACCGACCCGATGATACACATGGCCTTCCCCGGAGGAATTGAGGATTTAAAAGAGTATGTCATGGAATTGAAAGGGTTCAAAGACCACTGGGTAAAAAATATTAACGACACGCAGGATACACGGTGGGAATATACTTATCATGGAAGAATTAAAAACTATGGCGTTTGGAAAGAGCTTCGAAATGGAGAATCGTTGGAAGTAGGTCCGTTTAAAGTTGACCAGATTAAAATTGTAATTGATAAATTATCGGCACAGCCATTTACACGTCAGGCACAAATGATTACCTGGATGCCAAACCTCGACAATGAATGTTACGACCCTCCATGTTTGCAGTCGCTGTGGTATCGCATTCTGGAAGATGAGGAAGGAATTTACTGGTTAAACTGTAATATCCGCTTTCGCAGTAACGATGCCTGGGGAGCCAGTTTTATGAACATGTTTGGGTTTATCCAATTTAACAAAGAAGTGATTGCTGCCGGTGTCGCTCAAAAAACGGGGAAGACAGTTAAACTTGGACGGTTAAATTGGCAGGCCGATTCTTATCATATTTACGGGAAAGACATCCAGGCGGCCAAAGAAAGGTTATTCGACCGGGTAGGAGAAATGCCTTTTGAAGAACGTACCATGCCTTTTAACGATCCGTTTATCCGTGATATGTACGACCAGGCAGAGCCAATGGTAATTCAAAAAATCAGGGAGTTTGACAAGCGACATTGAGCCTTTCCGGGTTGGAAGACAATTCGCCGGGTTGCAAAGGCGGTGGCAACAATAAGCGCATTAAAAGAAGGGTGTAATATGGACGGTTTATCATTAAAATTTAAATTGAATTTTTAGAACAAAACCTTGCTTATTGTTAAACAAAAAAACTTTATCTTGCATCTACTAAATTTAAAAACAGGAAATATGAAAAAAGCCTTTATTTGTCTTTTATTCTTAGTAACAATTGTTGCTTTTAAACAGGTGAATGCCTCTTCTTATTCAATTGATGATCATGCCATTGATCAACTTTTTGCTGATGCCACTGAAACAAGTATGATTTCAGTCAACACAGGTGAAATGAGTTCTCTCCCATCCGGTATCCCTTCTGCTGCAGTAGCATCGAGAGATAAAGATGCGGTAGTTGCTATCGTTCTTGACTTCTTTTTAGGTGGTTTCGGAGTTCACCGTTTTTATTTGGGCACTAAAACCATGACTGGTTTGGGATATATTCTCACATGTGGTGGTATTTTTGGTATCGTACCTTTTGTCGACTTTATCGTTTTAATTATCGATAATAAAGATATAAGCCCTTATATTGACAATCCGAAGTTTTTCATGTGGTAAAATAATTATACGAACTATAACTGGGTGTCTGTTTTATAAAAGCAGACACTTTTTTTTAAAATTCGGATGCAAATAGGTTTTGGAAAATACTGTTTTTTATTCTCATTGCTTGCGTTAAGTACGTTGCTGAATGCGCAAACAGGAAATTATATTTCGTTAAGACAACATACTGAAGTTTTGGAAAACCGAAATAAACTCACTACCGATGTTGATTTATTTCTTGACAACAATAGACAAATTCTGACTAAATACTACCACTCATCCCCGGAGTTTATCATGGTTTCAAATGCACTTGGGGAGATTAAAACGTATTATCCTGTAAAAAATGAAGTTGACTTTAAGCAGTTCCCAGAATTGTCATCAAAAAGAAATTTAATATATTATTTTGTAAACAATATAACCGATCATCTAGGTTTGGCCGACGAAGGTTTTACACTTGTTTCGAATACTTTTGAAGAACAATACTATGTAACCCTGTGGAAATCTCCAACAATATTAAATGGGATTGAAACCGTAAAAATGGTATTTGACAATGGATTTCCGGTTTATTCAGAATACCAGGCAAATAAGGATAAAATAGTAAAGAAAATATATTATACCAACTATAGCGATTTTACACAATTCCGGCTTCCGATGAAAATTATTGAAATAAGTTATAAGGAAACTGGTGATTCCATTATCAACCGGACCATCATTTCTGATGTTAAAGTGTCAGCGACTGCTAATAATTCTTACTTCGATTTTAAAATACCAGATGATACGAAACCTGTTACAAAAAATCAATAGTGTTATTTTGTTATTCCTGTTTCTTTTCTTATTTCTGTTAAAAGGTTATACTCAGGAAATCAGTTTAAAAGAAGATTTGACCCTGGTCGATTCAGCTTTAAGCGAAAAGGCCCCGAACACGGTTAATCGACCCTATATATTTAAGGATCAAAAGAAAACATTTAAAAATAGTAACCCGGTAAGCCTGTTTTATGGAGGATCTTTGTTTGTTTACCAGAATGTTTTTTCACAACATCTTTCAGCGAGTTGCCTTTTCGAGCCCAGTTGTTCCGATTTCAGCAAGAAGGCTGTTAAAGAATTTGGACTTTTAAAAGGAACTTTGCTCTCGTTCGACAGGCTAAGCCGTTGCAACAGAATTGCCGCAACCGATCTAAAATTTCATGAAATCGATCCTAAAACCCATCGATTTCATGATGCAATAAAAAATTACAAATGAGATATTCCTTATTAATAGTCTTATTATTACTGATTAAACAGGGAATTTCTCAAGAGAATAGCGAGTTACCCTTCATTAAACATTTGATCGACAAGGAATTTTTTAAAGAAGCCATACACCTCATCGATCATGATACAACTCCATACGGAGAGCAACAGCGCGATTCAATAAATTATTATAAAGGTTGGGCGTTTTACTCCTTAAAAAGGCTTGAAGAATCAACCCAATCGCTACTGAAAGTAAACCGGGAATCCGCATTTTTCAGCAAATCATATTTTTTTTCCGGATATAATCAGCTTTACCTGGGAAACTATTCCGAAGCCCGGAAAATTTTTGGGGAAATGAATATTCGTAGCGAACCGGATTTATCGTTACTGAATTTGGAACTGGGCGGATTGGAAATGCTGGAAGGAAACTGGACAAAATCGAAGGAATTACTTGATAAAATCAACAAGGAAAATGCAGCTTTACATCAACAGGTGTTTGCCCTGCAGGAGATCAGGAAGGAGCATGAAACACATCGTTCCAAATCGCCGGTTTTAGCAGGAATTATTTCAGGAATTATTCCCGGCTCGGGGAAAATTTATGCTGGCAAAACCGGCTCCGGAATTGCGTCCATGATTGGAACAATTGGTTTTGGATTTATAACCTGGGAAAACTATCGCAAAGCAGGAATAACTAATGCAAAAACATTGCTATTCGGTAGTATTTTTGCTGTTAACTATGTATCAAATATCTACGGTTCAGTAATTTCGGTTAAAATTATTGAGAATGAACATAAAAATGCCATACAAAATCAAGTACTTTTTCAACTTCATCTTCCTTTGCGTAATTTTTTCGAATAGCTACGCAGGAAAAATGAAAAGCGACAGTCTTTATGCAGCAGGGCAGTACTTTGAAGCATCGATTGAATATGAACGGCTGATTTTTAAGACCGCAGACCAGGCAGATTTGAATTACCTGAAGTACAAAAAAGCGCTATGCTACAAAAAGTTGAAAGAATATGACAGAGCACTTAACACGTTACAGTCAATCTACTTTTCAAATTCGAAAGATTCGTTATACCGTTTTGTCAGTTACGAGCAATCTTTATGTCATTATTTAAACGGCGACCCTGCCAGGGCATTATGGAAAATCGATGAGTTTTTTCACCGGAGCCGAGATACTGCGTCTTTCCATTTTTTCATGCCGATAAGAATTTTATCACTCAACGATACCAAAAAATGGGATGAAGCAAAGCAAAGTTTCTTGCAATATATTGAAATACAGGAATTTGAAACCGAAAAAGAAGAAGCATTAGAAAATGTTATTAATAATTTATATGAGGAGAAAAACAGACCACGCATGAAATCGATAAAAAAGGCAGAGAATTGGTCACGTTTTATTCCAGGCACCGGGCAAATTTACGCAGGCCGGGCCGGCGAAGGAACGGTAAACTTCTTAATAAACGCGTCGGTACTTACCTTTGCAGGCTTTCAGGTTTACAATGGCTTCTACATCACCGGCTACTTGGCCGGCTTGGGATTTTTTAATAAAACTTATCATGGTGGAATTAAACGCGCAGGAGTTTTAGCTTCGTACAAAAATCAGAAATTAATGAATGATTTTAACCGGAAAATCAACGCTGAGATTTTATCTGAATTTGAAACGGATTAAAAGATTTGATTGAATTTCGTTTTAAGAATTGTTTTTATTTCTTCCATCGGAATTTCCTTTCCCAGTTCCTGCTGAATGGAAGTAACACCAAAAGTGGCAAATCCACAGGGATTTATGTAATTAAAATAACGCATGTCGGTATTTACATTTAGTGCAAATCCGTGCATGGTTACATACCGGCTTACACGAACGCCAATCGCAGCAATTTTTCGGGCGCGCACTTTATGGTCAGGTTGCACCCAAATTCCGGTTGCGCCTTCTTTTCTTCCTCCGATGATACCATATTCTGCGATAGCATCAATAATAGCATCTTCCATTTTTTCAATGTATTCGCGTACTCCAATTTTATAATATTCGAGGTCGATAATCGGGTAACCTACAATTTGCCCGGGGCCGTGATAAGTGATATCACCTCCGCGATTGATTTTGTAATATGTTGCGTCTATTTTTTTCAGGAAATCGGCATTTGCCAGCAGATTTTTTTCATCGCCGCTTTTGCCCAATGTATAAACATGTGGATGTTCAACCAGCAAGAAATGGTTTTTATCAGTAGGTTTTCCTATAGCTCGTTTTTCCGAAATAAGCTCCGAAAACTGCTTTTCCTGGTAATCCCAACATTCTTTATAGTCTTTTAAACCTAAGTCGATATAATTAAATTGTGCCACTTCCTTTTAGACTTTATTCTTGAAACTTTTGCCTAATCAGGCATTTACATGCTCTTCAGCCCTGTAAGAACTTCTCACCAATGGTGAACTTTCAACAAATCGGAATCCTTTTTTGCGACCGATTTTTGCATATTCATAAAATTGTGCAGGCGTAATATATTCAACTACAGGCATGTGTTTTGAAGTAGGCGCAAGATATTGTCCAATGGTCATTACTTTACATCCCACTTCCAGCAGATCGTCCATCGTTTGCAAAACTTCTTCGTGAGATTCACCTAATCCCAGCATAATGCCAGATTTGGCAACCCCGAAATTTTGTGCAACATAACGTATAACATCAAGGCTCCGACGATATTTTGCAGCAAAGCGGATAAACGGAGTCAAACGCTCAGTGGTTTCCAAATTGTGCGAAATTACATCGGGTCCTGCATCAATTACCTGTTGAATTAACTCTGTTTTTCCTCTGAAATCAGGAATTAAAACTTCAATTTTAGTATCCGGATTTACGCGTTTCACTTCGCGTATGGTTTCTGCCCAAATTCCTGCACCCTGATCATCCAAATCATCGCGGTCCACAGAAGTAATCACACAATGTTTAACCCCCATAATCCGCACCGATTCTGCAAGTTTCCTGGGTTCTTCCAAATCAGGCTCCAAAGGACGGCCGTGTGGTACTGCACAAAATTTGCAACGTCGGGTGCAAATATTTCCCAAAATCATAAATGTGGCAGTTCCTCTGTTCCAGCATTCGCCTATATTGGGGCAATTCCCGCTGGTACAAATCGTATGAAGTCCGTGTTTTTCAACCAGATTTTTTACTTTGGAATAGCTTTCGCCTTTCGGCATTGTCATCTTCATCCATTTCGGCAGTCGCTGCCTTTCCATCAACTCGTGAGCCATATCAAAATATTTTGCGCAAAAGTAAGTTTTAATGCTAAAACTTAAAAATTAAATATAAAAAGTTCCCAAAGAACTATTCTTCGATACGGAGTGTTATTTTTGTATCTTATTCATAATTTAATGAAATACACTTTTCTCATATTCATATTGTTTCTGGGGTTAAACAGTGTTTGGGCACAGCAGCAGCAGAATCCTCTTCAAACACAGTCGAGCCTGGCAATTACTTACTATAATGCAAAGGAATACGAGAAAGCCATACCGCTTTTATATGGAGTTTACGATATTTCAAAGAATGAAACCTACTTCAGATATTATGTCGATTGCCTGGTAAAACTCGAAAGATTCTCGGAAGCGGAAGACCAGATTCAAAAAGAATTAAAGAAACAACGACCACCAAAACCGGAGTTTTATGTGCATTGGGGACATGTTTTGAAAGCGCAGAAAAGAATTGAGGAGGCAAATACAAAGTTTGATCAGGCTTTGCAATCAATACCAACAAATCGGGTAAATTATCTGATTGCGGCAAATGCATTTATTGGCTGGGGTGAATATGAATATGCAAAAAAAACCTATTTAAAAGGCCTGGAAGCACTTCCGCAAGAATCATTCAGTTATGAATTGGCGCGGATTTACCTGTATTTGCGTGATTATGAAAACATGATGGAAGAGTATCTTGATCTGTTAGGACAAAACGAAGATCAGCTTTCGCGTGTTCAGAGCAGTTTATCATCGGCCATGAGGCTGGATATCGATGACGGATTGCGTGACCAGTTTCGCGAGCAGGTTTTAAAAAGAATTCAATCTGAGCCGGAAATCATCGGATATAATCGTTTACTAATCTGGTTTTTTCTTCAGGAGAAAAAGTTCGCAAGCGCACTTCGCCAATCGGTGGCACTTGATAAGAGAAC
>Ga0116152_10005181_pt1 | contig 10188 bp, 4 predicted proteins | sample AD_UKC119_MetaG_FD_89894 | JGI IMG/M metagenome (GOLD analysis project Ga0116152, IMG submission 89894) | Active sludge microbial communities of municipal wastewater-treating anaerobic digesters from Hong Kong - AD_UKC119_MetaG | ecosystem: Engineered > Bioreactor > Anaerobic > Digestate...
CAACGGAACGGCTCGAAACCCCAGCCTGCGCGTAACCACCGGCAGCGATGCGCTGTTCGAGGACTTCGACACCAACTTCGGCATCGTTGCGCTGTCCGACAACGGCTTTGCCGTCGGCACGCGGGTTCGCGATTCCAACAACGACGGTAGCGGAACCAGCCTCGACGGCAACAACTACAGTGCGGCACTCAGCCTGTTCAACGCCAACGGCACCTCACGGGTTGGCAACATTTTTCCTTATGCGGACATCAACCCTGATCGCAGCGGGGCCCAGAACACGCCAATGCTGGCGGCGATCACCGCCGGCGGCTTTGCCGCGAGCTGGAACTCGGCCTACAACAGCAACGACGGCGCCAACAACGATCAGGGCGCGGGCAGCAACAGCACCAGCGGTGGCGACGCCTGGTCGCGATTGATGGCCAACAACGGCACTGGCGTGCATGCCACCACACGGGTGCACGACACCGAGCCTACCGGCACCATCGACGAGCAGAGCCCTGACGGAATCGTGGCGATGACCGGCGGCGGTTACGCCGTCGTGTTCAGTGATGAGAACGACAACACGGACAACAAGGACGACATCTTCGTCCGCATGTTCCAGACCGCAGCCGCCACGCCGTCCGTCACCATTGGCGTGTCGCCAGCGAGCGTCAGCGAGGACGGTGCGACCAATCTTGTCTATACGGTGACCCGCAGTCTGAATCTGCCTTCTTCCACCACGGTGAACATCGCCACCAGCGGAACCGCGACAGCCGGCGTGGACTACACCGGAAACGTGGCAAGCGTGACCATCCCGGCCAACGCCACGACCGCCACTGTGACGATCAATCCCGGCGTTGATGCCACGGTGGAGCCGGACGAGACCGTCATCCTGACCCTGACGGCGGGTAGCGGCTACACGCTGGGGGCGCCGATCAGCGCCACCGGCACCATCCTCAACGACGACGTGCCGTCGGCGACGATCTCGGTCTCACCGGCGTCGGTGGCCGAGGACGGCGCGACCAATCTGGTCTACACGGTCACGCTCAACCAGGCGGCCTTCAACCCGATCTCGGTCAACTACACGATCGGGGGAACCGCCACCAACGGCGGCGATTACGCCGCCACCGCCTCGCCGCTGCTCATCCCGACGGGCAACACCACCGGCACGATCACCGTGAACCCAACCGTCGACGCGACCATTGAGGCCAACGAGACCGTTTCGCTGATGCTCACCGCCGGCACCGGCTACACGGTCGGCGCGCCGAACAATGCCACCGGCACGATCCTCAACGACGACCTGCCGAACCTGACGATCAACGACGTCACCGCCAGCGAAGGCAATGCCGGCGTCACCAACTTCACCTTCACGGTGAGCCTGTCGGCGCCGGCCGGCCCGGGCGGCGTCACGTTCGACATCGCCAGCGCCAACGGCACGGCCACCGCGGGCGTGGACTACGTCGCCAACAGCCTCGCCGGCCAGACCATCCCGGCTGGCAGCAGCACCTACACCTTCACCGTGCAGGTGAACGGCGACGCGCTCAACGAGCCGAGCGAAACCTTCTTCAGCAACGTCACCAACGTGGTCAATGCCGTCGTCGTCGATGGCCAGGGCGTGGGCACCATCGTCAACGACGACCCGCTGCCGTCGCTGGGCATCAATGACGTCACGGTGGTGGAGGGCAACGCCGGCACGGTCAACGCCGTGTTCACGGTAGGCCTCAGTGCCGCCAGCGGCCAGACCGTGTCGGTGAACTACGCGACCGCTGATGGCACCGCGACCCAGCCGGCCGACTACAGCAGTGCCAGCGGAGCCCTGACCTTCACCCCGGGCCAGACCGTACAGACGGTCAGCGTGCCGGTCATCGGCGAAACCGTGCCCGAGGCCAACGAAACCTTCTTCGTCAACCTCAGCGGCGGCGCCAATGCCACCATTGCCGACAACCAGGGCGTCGGCAGCATCACCAACGACGACGTGCCGATCACGGTTTCACCGGGCAGCTTGCCGAATGGAACCGTGGCTGTGGCCTACAGCCAGACCATCACCGCCAGCGGGGGGGTGGATCCCTATGCCTTCACGGTCAGCGCCGGCGCCTTGCCGGCGGGCCTCAGCCTGTCGCCAGGCGGTGCCCTGACGGGCACGCCGACGGCCGGGGGCAGCTTCAGCTTCACGGTCACCGCCACCGATAGCAGCCCATTCCCGGGACCGTTCTCCGGTAGCCAGGCATACACACTGACCGTCGCACCGGCGACGATCGTGCTGCCGCCTGTCGCGCTGGCGGGAGGTACCCTGGGCGCTGCCTACTCGGCGTCAATATCGCCGGCCTCGGGCGGCACCGCACCGTATGCGTATGCGGTCACGGCCGGTGCACTTCCGGGTGGGCTGACGCTCAACAGTGCGAGCGGCGCGATCACCGGCACCCCGGGCGCATTGGGCACCTTCAACTTCGACATCACCTCCACCGACAGCAGCACCGGTACCGGACCGTATACGGCGACGCAGAGCTACAGCATCACCGTGATCGACGTGCCGCCGACGGCCACCGACTCGACACTGTCCGTGGCCTACAACGCGCCGGCCACCGGTGTGCCACTGACGCTGGGCGGCGGCACGCCAACCTCGCTGTCGATTGGCACCCCACCGCTGCACGGCACGGCGCTGGTAACCGGACCGAACACGATCACCTACCAGCCGACCACCGGCTATGCGGGCGCGGACGGCTTTACCTACACCGCGACCAACAGCGGCGGCACCTCGGCGCCGGCCACGGTCAGCGTGACGGTGCAGGATGCGGTGATTTCGATCAGCAACGGTGGCAGCCTGAGCGGCACGGTGGCCATCGCCTACAGCGAGACTTTCACCTTCAACGGCGGCGCCCAGCCGTGGTCCGGCTACCAGGTGACCAACCTGCCGACCGGGGTATCGGTCACCGCCAATACCGCCACCACGGTGACGATCTCCGGCACGCCGGCGCAGGCCGGGTCGTTCAACCTAAATGTCTCCGCTACCGACTCCAGCACTGGCAATGGTCCGTACACCATCGGACAGGCATTTGTGCTGAACGTGGCGGCCCCGTCGCTGACCCTGAACCCCGCGCCGACCACCTTCAACCCGGTCTATGCCTCGCCGTACACGCAGAGCTTTGTTGCAGGCGGCGGCATCGGGCCGTACACCTATGCAGTCACCGGCACCCTGCCGACCGGGCTGACCCTGACTGGCGATACCGTGTCCGGCACACCGACTGCGCCAGGCAATTACGTGGTGCTGATCACTGCGACCGATACCGGCGCCAGTGGCACCGGCTCTCCGTTCAGCGTTGGTCAGAGCTATACCTTCGACGTGGCCGCGCCGACCATCAGCGCAACCCCGGCCACGCTGGCGAATGGCACGGTCGGGGTGGCCTACAGCGCTGCGCTGGTAGCCAGTGGCGGTGAGGGGCCATACAGCTTCACGCCGTCCGGTGGCAGTCTCCCGGTAGGCTTGACGCTGAACAGCGACGGCAGCCTGAGCGGCACACCGACGTCTGCCGGCACCTTCAGCTTTGACGTCAGCATCAGCGATGCCAACAGCCAGCCTGGCAGCAGCAGCCACAGCCTTACCATCGACCCGCCGGGGCTGGTGCTGTCGCCACCAGCAGGAACGCTGAATGCGGCATACAACTCGGCATTCGGGCAGGTGTTCAGCGTCAGCGGTGGCGTCGGGCCCTTCACCTATGCACTGACCTCGGGGACGCTGCCGACCGGCCTGAGCCTCGCCGGAGACACCTTGTCCGGCACGCCGACCCAGGTTGGCAGCTTCCCGATCACCGTAACCGCCACCGACACCGGCACTACCGGCGGCGCGCTCCTGGCGAAGGGCATTCCGTTCACGGTAAGCGAGAACTACACGGTCACCGTGGCGGCTCCGGTGATCAGCCTGAGCCCGGCAACGCTGGGCGGTGGCACGGTGGGCGTGCCCTATGCGCAGAACCTGAGTGCCAGCGGCGGCATCGGCCCATATGCCTTCACCGTGGCTACCGGCAGCCTGCCGCCGGGTCTGACCCTTTCGACAGCCGGGGCGATTGGCGGCAGCCCCACGGCCAACGGCAGCTTTGCGTTCAGCGTGGAGGCAGCCGACGCCAACGGACTCACCGGCACGGCGGCCTACAACATCGTGGTTGCCGCGCTACCGCTGACGCTGGGCCCGGGCTCGCTGCCGGGAGGATCGGTGGGCGCGGCCTACCTGCAGAACCTGCAGCCGGGAGGCGGCGTGCCGCCCTACCAGTTTGTCGTCAGTGGCGGCGCATTGCCGCCGGGCCTGAGCTTGGCAGCCGACGGCACCTTGAGTGGAACGCCCACGCAGAACGGCACCTACAGCTTCACGGTCAGCCTGAGCGACAACGCGGTTCCCGCAAGCAGTGTCAGCCAGACGTACACGCTGCTGGTCGGCGTGCCCGCCATCGCCAGTCCGGAGCTTATCCCGGCGACGAATCCTTGGGCGCTACTGCTGATGGGGCTCCTGGTTGTGCTGGCCGGTTCCTTGACGATCACAAGGTTCCGAGGATGACGCGAGCCGAATGCAGCGCTCCGCTTGCGGAGCGCTGCAGCAGACGGTCTTGACAGAGCCTTTTGCGAAGAGCTCACAACGCGTTGTCGACCCAACTGCCATGCCAACATCAACGATCTCGGTTCGGGATGTAATCGGGCCGACCGTAGCTGATCGTTGATTTGCTAATCCTTTGATAAGCACCCATCGATCGCTCTTGGCCGGCAGGCGCGACCCGACCCAGAACGGCCGTTCGCCGTCTACAAGATCGTGGACGTACCACGGCCTCCAAACCGCTTTGCCTGAACCTCACCGCGCCCGAGGGCTCCGAGACCAAACCGATGACCTACAAGTTCGCGACCACCAATGGTTCAGAGCAGGCCCGCACGTTCAAAATGACGCTCGGCCCGATTTCCTTCGGATGCTCGAAAGCCGCGAAGCTAAGGCGCGACTGACACAGCTACCGTGAACGTCGTGGCGCCGCCAGAGGCACAAACGATCCTCGCGCCGCTCTTGTGATCCAATAGCCCTCGCGCCTCGGATCGCCGCCGGCGTTCGTGCATCGAGCGCGTCGCCGGCGAACTCTCCCGGTCAGTTGACTGACTGAGGGCAGATCAAGAGCCCCTTTCGGACATGCTTGTACGGTCAAGGGGCGCGCGGCAGCCCGTGTCCTCGCCTTCGGCTGCGGGTCGCGCTAGCTGCCGAGTTATGCTTGCGACCATTCAGGCCCCGGACGTGTTGACCCGTGCCGGCGTGTCCAAACGAGCAAAACGGTAGCAGCATGGAAAAGGATGATGAGACGAATGCGTTGCGGCGCTCGATGAGCGTTACCGATGCGATTCGTCGCGAGGAAACAAAGATGCGGCGCCAGGCCTTGTCGCCATCCCTCGCTTTTGTCCTCGAAGCGGCGAAGGCTGCCGAAGCGAATCACGCATTCCTGACTAGGTCCAGCTCGATCGCTGAACAGGTGGCTGACGCGGCAAGACGCTACGCACAACCGGCCTTCCTGGATCCAAAACTTCAATTTGCTACCGACGTCGTCAAAGCGGTCGTCGAGAAGTACCGGAAAGACTTTGCCATCGTCTCCCTGTACGCCGATCAATTTCGGATGCTGGCTGACTCCGATCTCGCGCGGCGCATGGAGCGTCTGGCTGTCGTTGAGCCGGTTGACGTCATTGATCGTGTCGTCATGGCCGATATGGCGCGCGTCGGCGCCGAAGTCGCAACGGCGCTCAAACACCCGTGGGCATTCCTGGATGCCGAGGAGCGTTCTGTATCGTCGATGGTACGACTTCACGGCATCGGGCGATCACTTTCGACCATTCATCCGTTCGATGATGACCTGACCGATGCACTGCGGGATGATCTTGGCGATTGGCGGGACGGTGATCAATCTCCCGTCGATGGCGTCGAAACCGATGCTGCCACCGGGGAAGAGTTGCCCGGGGGCGCTGACCCTGAGCCCGCAAACGTAGAGGCCCGCGTCACTCGCTACGTTGATAGAGGCCTTGATCTAGACCTTACTGACTTCCCCGTGGCGGCCTTCGATGATGCGATGGCTTCCGCTCGCCTCATGGCCGTGCTGGATGCGTCAGGTGCAATAGAGGCGCGCAATGACGTCGCCTCAAAAATGCTTCGGCATCTGGAGGGGCGCATTCGGGCTTTCATCGACACCCATATGCAGCGGCTGCATGGCGACGATTGGCATCTTCGCCAACTTCCCAGCGACGTGGGTGCGGCTTGGCAGGAAAAGACCCAGCGCGCTTCGGAAAACGGGAAACCGTATCGACGGCCTATTGATGCTGCCGACTTCACGGACTACGAGAAGATCATTGTTCGAAAGGACAATTGGCGCGAGGTGTTTCAAGGCGTCTTCAAACGCCGCGAGTTCGTCATCGAATGCTTTGCTAGGCTTTACTTTCCTCGCGTTCTAATCGCTCATTCGAATCTTGAGCTGATCACGAACGAAGACCTTCTCTTGTTCTTGGTCGAAGCCAGGCGACTCGTCCAGGCCTTTGGGATTGCCCGATCCTGATCTGGTCCTGGCGAAGCGGGTAAGCGGTACGGTCGTTTCGCGCCCACACGATCGCGTTCTTCATTCCTCGTTCTCAAGCCTGATCTCGTCGCGAATGATGTAGCCGGACAAATATCCCGCGCCGACCGCCACTATTCTCCAGAACATGGTTTGCCCGTCTATCGATTCGATGTCGTACTGGATGTCGAGCTCGTGTTCTTCGTCCAAAACGCCAACCACCGTTGATGCACGATCTGCCTTCTCATAGACCCTGACTCCACTACGTATCGGATATCCGCTCAGCCCCTCGTGACCGGGTGTGAGCTGAGCGTTAGATTGGGAATGGATTGCAAGCAGGATATCTGTCGTCGAACTAACAACGTACCGGCAATTCCGAGATACGTTAGAGTCGGTCAATTTTGAGGAAGATGTTTGCGTTCGCCACTCTTTTGTATCCCGTGTCCTCCACATCTTCGGAGTCAGCCTCATGACATTCCAGAACATAGTTGGATCGACGCCATTGCCAAGCAGGCGCTGTGCAAGGTGGCTTGTGTCGTGAACGATGAGGTCTGAAGCGTCCTTCACGTATCGATCAATGTAATCCGCAGACTGAGCCCACAAAGGGGCATTGGAATATCGGCCGAAAAGCGCCAGAAGCCCTGTCTCCGATGGAGCATCGTGGCGAAATTGAGAAATGTCATAGTCTTGCTCAATCTCCAGGTAGATTGCTCGGCGGCACCCGATGAGCGCCTCTCGCAAATCACCCCGGTCAAATGCCGCAATGGCAGCTAGTAGCAGTGCTTTCGACTCGCCGTCGCGCAACAGATCTGCCGCCGTGACGGTCCAGAAATTACACTCCATCCTCTCCTGACAGACCTGATCGAAGAAGTCGGTTACTGCTGGCAATATTGACTCCAACTCGTCGATCTGGGGCTTAATGCCCTGGTGCTTTGAGGCCACGCGAACATGATTGAGCCGATTGAGCTTCACCTTGTGTGGAAGCGAGTCCCCGCTGAGCTTCTTCTCAACCTCAACGAAGTACTTGTCGAACTCAGTTCTGGTGCCAATTGAGGCGCCCACGACATCCGCGAGCGCCACGAGGAAGACCTCCACGGCGTCCTGCAACACGTTTGCACAGGTGTGCAGGCCAGCCACGCTTCCGCTTTCCAGTCCCAGCTTGGCTGCACCGTAGAGATGTCTCGCGAGGACAAGTCGGTCTACCACGGATCTATCCAGGCGCATCGCGTTCTGCCTCCAGCAGCTGATGGGCTGGGCACCGCAAGCTCCGCCGCTACGATTCCCCGAGGGGTTCTACCCCGAAATCAAGGACGGTTGCAAAAGGGCTTGGAACTACGGGTTCATCCCCCCCCCCCGCGTTCTTTCGGTCGCCGGGGATGACTGGTTCTGGCCAGCAGGCGCTACCCGACCCGTAGCAGACATCCGCGAACTGACGCGTGGAGAGCCTAGGCCAAGACTCCTTGCCGCTTGTTGGCGTGGTACAGGGTGTCTAGAGTTCCTCGTATGGACAGCAAAGAGCTATTGACCGTCATCACCGGGGCGCTGACTAGCGTCACGGATCCGCACTACTACGAGGACGAGCGAGGGTTCCAAGGCGAGTTCTACGCGCAACTGCGCATGCGAATGGGAAAAATCGCGCTGCCGCAAGGCGCGTTGCTTCGGGAGGAGTACCAGAAGAGGTTGGAAGAACATGGTCTGCGGATCCGTCCGGACATCATTCTCCACGAGCCGTTCGATCCTGCTCGGCACCGTGGTCGGGATGAGGGCAACCATGCTGTGATGGAACTAAAGCGACGTGCCACTTCCGGCACCGCCGCCGACGCTTTCACGAACCTAGTTGCGATGATAGACGCCCTGAACTATCCGATTGGCGTTTTCATCAATATCGATTCGTCGAAGACCTGGGCGGAAGCGGTGCCCGAGGTCCATCGGGCGCGCGTCGCCTGCCTTGCGGTCCATCTTGATGAAAACGGTGAACCCCTGGTGGTTCGCGGCTGAGTCAGGGCTCACAGCACGATCGTCGAAAATCGGGTCAGCCACCTCGAGCCTGCCCTGCCAGGCCAGGCCAGGCCCTGAGCGTGACTTGACGGTCCAGGGCGGCTGGTGTTTTCTCCGGACATGGCCGGCATCCATACACTCAACTCGCGCGGTAACGTGATGCTCCCTACACTCCGCGAGCACTTCGCCTGGACCGATGCGCAGACTTTTCGGGTAATCCAGCACTTCCACCGCGATCTGCTAGACACCCTTCGCACGAAGCACATCGACTACGCCTCCCTGCGAAGCGCGCTGACCCCGCAGCCGACCAAGCACGAGGCAGCGTTTCTGTTCGACGAGCACCGGTGCGACAACACGTTCGTGCCGGGTGTGGAATGTGCCGATGCTCTTTTCAAAGCGCTCGACCCTAGGACCACCCACAGCATCCTCGGTGGCGAGCTGATCGACGATCGGGAAGATATTTCGCGCCCGCTGCTGGCCAGTTCGGCGGTGGTCGCCAAGGACCTCGATTTCACGCATCCGTGCTTCTGCTTCGTCCTATACGTCAATAACCTCTCGGCAGGGAGCATCGCTGCCATCGACGGCACGCTTCGGGCGAACAAGGCCTATCTCGGCTACGTCCCCTGTACATATGCAAGCCTAGCCAAGACCTTCATCTCGATGCATCTGGTCAACCTGACGATTAAGCAGGGCGGCACGGTGATCCTTGGGCACGAGGATGATCGCCCGAACAGCGAGAACCACAACCTGCATCTCCACGACTACACTGCGCTTGGGCTTCGGCTGAAAAGCCTCCAGTCGATGTACTTCAGCACCTTCTTGTCCTACAAACCCGAGCAGATGTTTCTGCAGGAATCGGACGACGACTTGGAGATCGCGCTGAGGTCGATGTCAGAGGAGGTCGCCCCGCTCACCGAATTCACGGTCGCCATCGGCAACGACAAATTCGACAAGTACCTCAAGACCGCCAAGCTGGGAAAGCTCAGGAGGGCTGGCCTCGACGGCCTGACCAAAGCCGAGCTTGAGGCCGCGATCCGCGAGAAGCTGCGAATGAGCTATCTTTACAACATGGAATGGGTCGACGAAGACACGCACCAGCTCAGCAAGTTCAACATCATGCTCGAGTTCCCGCGGCAGGACGGGCCACCGGAGCGCATGGTGGTCGTCCTTGAATACAGGCCCGCCGAGCGGATACTGAAGCTGATAACGGTGTCTTGATCGTGCAGGGCCGGGTGGCGGCATGGCTGAACCTGTCACATCCCGCGGGCGGTCTGGCTGTTGATGCGCGCCCAAAATTGACCAGCCCTGCGCGTTGAAAATTGACCAGGGCATAGACCGGGGGATTCCAGCCCCGGGGTGGGTCTCAGTGTAGCCTCAGTCGTCGCTTTCGGTGGCCGGTTCGGCATCCTCCTTTGCCTGCTGGACACGGGCCTGCTCCCTGGCCCGGATCCGGGTCTTCGCGGTCTGGCTGCTGTGCCGGAAGCGATAGGAGTCGTTGCCGGTCTCGATGATGTGGCAATGGTGCGTCAGTCGGTCCAGCAGGGCCGTGGTCATCTTGGCGTCGATGAAGACGTTGGCCCATTCGGCGAACACCAGGTTGGTGGTGATGATCACGCTGGTGTGTTCGTACAGCTTTGACAGCAGGTGGAACAGC
>Ga0116152_10005183_pt1 | contig 10186 bp, 7 predicted proteins | sample AD_UKC119_MetaG_FD_89894 | JGI IMG/M metagenome (GOLD analysis project Ga0116152, IMG submission 89894) | Active sludge microbial communities of municipal wastewater-treating anaerobic digesters from Hong Kong - AD_UKC119_MetaG | ecosystem: Engineered > Bioreactor > Anaerobic > Digestate...
CGTGGGCCGCGCGGCCGGCCTATGCGCCGATGGTGCAGGCGGAGGCGGGGACGCTGGCGATGGGCGGGGCGCTGCGGGGCGGGCGGATGCGCGGCGAGTCGATGCAGCACGCGGACCTCTACGCCGGCATGATGGCATCGCAGGCGATCCTCTCGGCGCTCTTCCACCGCGAGCGGACGGGCGAGGGACAACACCTCGACGTCTCGATGGCCGAAGCGCTCGTCTACGTGAACGAGCACGCCTCGGCCGAGATCGCGGGGCATCCCGGCGCGCTCGGCTTTCCGACCTGGCATTTCGAGACCTTCACGCTGGCGAACGGGCGGGCGGTCCATCTGATGGGGCTGCCCGAGCAGGTCCTGCCCGCGCTGGCGCAGGCGCTGCCGATCCCGGGCGCCCTCGACGACCCGCGCTTCGCCGACGCGGCGTCGCGCGCGACCCATCGCGAGGCGATCGTCGAGCTGCTCGCGGAATCGCTCGCCCGGATTCCGGACCGCCCCACGCTCGACGCGGCCCTGGCCGGCACGCCGATCGTCGCCGTCGACGTCCGTTCGACCCGCGAGCTGGCCGGGACGGACTGGGCGCAGCACCGCGGACTCCTCACGCAGGCCGGCCCGAGCCTGCGACTGCCGACGGCGCCCTTCCGCTCCCGTGACCTGACGATCGCCGCGGCGAATACCCACGTCGCCCATCGCGGCGAGCACAATCGCGAGGTGCTCGGAGAGTGGCTCGGTCTCGACCCGGCGGCGTGCGCCGCCCTCGAAGCGGCGGGCGTGCTCGAGGCCGCGAGAGAGGGCCCCCGTCCCCTCGACGAGTCGCCCCGCCAGGCCTTTCGCGAGCGCGGCGATGCGCCGGCCCATCCGACGCGCGAGACTCCGGGCGACGAGCCGGTCGGCTGACGCGCGGCTGGAGGCAGGGGGCGCGCCCGCGCGCCGCAGGAGGATTCCCGATGAAGCTCTCGCAGGTCGCCGTGCGGCTCGCCGTCACGCCCCTGGGCGCCGCCTTCGATCGCTGGTGTGTGCGCTTCCTGGGCGAGTCGCCCGTCTCCTGGGTCTTCGCGCGCTCCGAGGGCGTCGCGTACAACCCACCCATCCTGCTCACGACGCGCGGCCGCAAGAGCGGTGAGCCCCGCACCGTCGTCCTGCCGCATTTCCGAGCGGCTCCAGGACGGATCGCGGTCGTCGGATCGCGGGGCGGCATGCCGACCGATCCCTACTGGGCCCGCAACCTCCGGGCGCATCCCCATGCGACGATCTGGTACGCGAGACGACCGATCGAGGTCGAGGCGCGTCTCGTCGAGGGGGACGAGCGAGAGCCGCTCTGGGAGTCGATCACGAAGCGCTCCCCCGTCTACCTGCAGTACCAGAAGCGCGCCACGGGACATCGCGAGATCCCCGTCTTCGAGCTCACGGCGAAGGACGGCACGCGGCTCGACGCGCCGGCCTAGCACCCTCTCAGGTCACCCGCCCGAAATCGACGAGCGCGCCGCCCTCGATCGCCCAGGTCTGACCCGTCACCCAGCTGCTCGCGTCCGCCGCGAGGAAGAGCGCCGCCGCCGCGATGTCCTCGGGCTCGCCGAGCCGTCGAAGCGGAAGGGACGCGGCAACCCGATTCCCCTTGTCGCCCTCCCAGAGAGCGCGGGCGAAGTCGGTCCGGATCAGCCCGGGCGCAAGGCAGTTCACCCGGACCCGCGGCGCGAGCTCCGCGGCGAGCTGCTTCGTCAGGTGGATCATCGCCGCCTTCGTCACGTCGTAGACGCCGAGGATCGGATTCGTACGCAGTCCGCCGACACTCGAGATGTTCACGACCGCCCCGCCATGCTCCTTCATGAATCGCCGCCAGACGCGTTGCGTCCAGAACATCGGCGCGGTCAGGTTCGTCTCGAAGGTCTTGTCCCAGCGCGGCCGATCCACATCGATCGTCGGCCCGGCATAGGGATTCGTCGCCGCGTTGTTGACGAGCACGTCGATCCGGCCGAGCCGTTCGAGGGTCGCCTCGACGACACGCTCCGCATCCTCTTCGCGGCCGACGTGCCCCGCCTCGAAATGTGCGCCCTCGCCGAGCTCCGCCACCGCGGCCGCGCAGGCCTCGGCCTTGCGCGAGGTGATCATCACCTGGGCGCCGGCCTCCACGAAGGCGCGGGCGATGCCGAGGCCGATGCCCTTCGATCCACCGGTCACGATCGCCACCTTGCCGTCGAGTCGGATCTGCATGGCGCGCGAGCGTAGCCCCGTGCGGGACACGATGCCCCGATCGGCCCGCCCATCGCTCGGAACTCCCGGTCCGATCCGTGGAGTCGTCCGCTGCGACGACGTAGAATGCCCGTCCCGGCGAGCCATCCCGCTCGTCCCCGGGCGATGCCCGGTCAGGAGACGCCGTGGAATTCGAGTACAGCGACCGATGCCAGCACGCCCTCGAGAAGCTGCGCCGCTTCATGGACGCGCACGTCTATCCCAACGAGGCCGCCTACTACGAGCAGCACGCGGGCCTCGGCGACCGTTGGCAGACACCGCCCATGATGGAGGAGCTGAAGGCGAAGGCGAAGGAGGCGGGGCTCTGGAACCTCTTCCTGCCGGACAGCGACTACGGCCCCGGCTTCTCGAATCTCGACTACGCACCCCTCTGCGAGGAGATGGGCCGGGTCGGATTCGCGCCCGAGATCTTCAACTGCGCGGCGCCCGACACGGGCAACATGGAGACGATCGAGCGCTACGGCTCGCCCGAGCAGAAGAAGACCTGGCTCGAGCCGCTGCTCGAGGGCCGGATCCGCTCGGCGTTCGCCATGACCGAGCCCGCCGTCGCCTCCTCCGACGCGACCAACATCTGCACGGAGATCCGCCGCAACGGAAGCGAGTACGTCATCAACGGGCGGAAGTGGTGGACCTCGGGGATCTGCGATCCGCGCTGCGAGATCCTGATCGTGATGGGCAAGACGGATCCGTCGGCGCCGACCCACGCGCAGCAGTCGATGATCCTCGTGCCGCGGAACGCGCCGGGCGTGACCGTCGAGCGCTTCCTCCCGGTCTTCGGCTACGACGACGCGCCGCATGGCCACGGCGAGGTGAGCTTCGAGAACGTGCGGGTGCCCGCGTCGAACATCCTGCTCGGCGAAGGGCGCGGCTTCGAGATCGCCCAGGGACGACTCGGTCCCGGCCGCATCCACCACTGCATGCGCATCATCGGCGTCGCGGAGCGGGCGCTCTCGAAGATGTGCGATCGACTGATGTCACGCGAGGCCTTCGGCAAGAAGCTCTACGAGCACTCGGTCTGGGAGGAGCGGATCGCCGACGCGCGGATCGACATCGAGTGCGCGCGGCTCTTGACCCTCAAGGCCGCCTACATGATGGACACGGTCGGGAACAAGGTCGCCCGCTCCGAGATCGCGATGATCAAGGTCAAGGCGCCGACGATGGCGCTCAAGGTGCTCGACGACGCGATCCAGGCCCATGGCGGCGCGGGGGTCACGAGCGACTTCGGCCTCGCGAACAGCTATGCGCAGGTGCGTACGCTGCGCCTGGCCGACGGTCCCGACGAGGTCCATCGCCGCACGATCGCGCGCCTCGAGCTGAAGCGGCAGCGCGAGCGCGGAGGCGCGCCGCGATGAGCCTGCGGGTCGTGCAATGGACGACGGGCAACGTCGGTCGCCGCGCGCTCCGGGCGATCGTGGCCCACCCCGGGCTCGAGCTGGTCGGGCTCTATGCCTGGAGCCCCGACAAGGTCGGACAGGACGCGGGGACCCTCGCCGGAATCGAGCCCCTGGGCGTCGCGGCCACGAACGACGTCGAGGCGCTGCTCGCCCTCGAGCCCGACTGCATCAGCTACAACCCCCTCTGGCCCGACGTCGACCTCGTCTGCCGCTTCCTCGAGGCCGGCATCGACGTCTCGACCACGGCGGCCTTCATCACGGGCCATGGCCTCGGCGCCGGGTCGCGCGCGCGGATCGAGGCCGCCTGCACGAAGGGCGGGAGCTCGATCTTCGGCAGCGGCATGAACCCGGGCTTCGCGAACCTGCTCGGCCTGGTCTCCGCAGGGATCTGCGACCGCATCGACCGCATCACGGTCACCGAGTCGGTCGACGCCACGGGCTACGCCTCGGCCGAGACCCAGCAGAGCGTCGGCTTCGGACACCCGATCACGCACCCGGGCCTCCACGACATGGTCGAGCGCGGCACGGCCGTCTTCCAGGACGGCGTGTACCTCATGGCGGACGCCCTCGCGATCGAGCTCTCGGACGTGCGCTGCGAGACCGCCTTCGCCACGGCCACGCAGGATCACGATCTCGGCTTCATGCGCATCGACGAGGGCTGCGTCGCCGGCGTCGAGGCGAGCTGGCACGGGCTCGTGGGCGAGCGCTCGGTGATCGAGCTCAAGGTGCGATGGAAGATGGGCCAGCACATGGAGCCGGACTGGCCCCTCGAGCACGGCTACCTCGTTCGGGTCGAGGGGCAGCCCGAGATCCGGACCAAGCTCGAGATCCGCCCGCCCAAGGGCTTCCAGGGCAGGAGCTTCGAGGACTTCATGCAGCTCGGCATGATCATCACGGCGATGCCCGCCGTGAATGCGATCCCGCATCTGCATCGTGCCGCGCCCGGCATCCGGACCTACACGGACCTGCCCCTCGTCACGGGGGCGGGCCTCTGCTCCGCGGGCCGCTAGCGTAGGAGCCGCCGGACCGGCCTCCGCCGGACCTCGTCCGATCACGCGAGGATCGGCCGCAGCCGCCCGCGCCCGATCGCGCCGGGCGGAGAGACGACGAAGGGATCATGACGAGAGACGCCCGAGACGAGAGGTCGAGCGACGGAGTGGCCGCGCCGAAGAAGTCCCCGCGCCAGGCTCGCCGCGAGCGCGACGCGGCCGCGAACCGCGAGGCCTGGGCGCCGATGCAGGCCGAGCTCGCCGAGCGCCGCGCCCGCATGGCCGCGATGGGTGGGCCCGAGCGGGTCGAGAAGTACATGCACGCCCGGGGCAAGCTCGACGCGCGCCAACGTCTCGAGGCGCTCTTCGATCCGGGCAGCTTCCGCGAGATCGGTCAGCTCGTCGGGACCGTGACGGGCATCCCCGCCGAGGGCTTCGTCTGCGGCAGCGGTCGCGTGAATGGACGCATGGCCCTCGCCGGCGCGGAGGACTTCACGGTCCTCGGCGGCTCGATCGGCGGCGGCGGCACGGCCAAGCGCTACCGGATCGCCGAGCTCGCCAGGCAGGAGCGTCTGCCCCTCGTGATGATGCTCGAAGGCGCGGGCCATCGGCTCACGGACACCGAGGGCGGCCGCGCGCCGGGCGACCTGCAGGCCATGGCCGACCTCTCGGGCCACGTGCCGATGGTCTGCCTCGTGCTCGGCGCCTCCGCCGGTCACGGCGCCCTCGCCGCGCCGCTCTCCGACTTCGTGATCATGACCGAGAGCGCCTCCATGTTCACGGGCGGGCCGCCGCTCGTGAAGGCGGCGACGGGCGAGGACGTCACGAAGGAGGAGCTCGGTGGCGCGCGCATCTGCGCCGAGATCGCGGGCTCGGCCCACAACGTCGCCCCCGACGACGACGCCGCGATCGCGCTCGCGCGGCGCTACCTCGGCTACTTCCCGCAATACGCCGGCGGTCCGCTTCCGCGCTTCGAGAACGGCGACACGGGCCCGCGTCGTCTGGAGGACCTCGTCGAGATCATCCCGCCCGACGACCGCAAGCCCTACGACGTGCACGACGTGATCGATCGAGTGGTCGATCGCAACAGCTTCTTCGAGGTGCAGCCCGGCTACGGCCGCGCGATCGTCGTCGGCCTCGCGTCCCTCGGCGGACGCGCGATCGGCATCGTCGCGAACAATCCGGCGCGCAATGCCGGTGCCGTCGACCCCGAGGCAGCCATCAAGGCGATGGACTTCATCGACCACCTGGGCCATTTCGGCCATCCCGTGATCTTCTTCGCCGACAATCCCGGCGTCATGGCCGGGACGAAGGCCGAGCGCGGCGGCATCCTGAAATGGGGCGGGAAGATGTACCGGGCCGAGCGACGCCTCGCGAATCCCAAGATCCACGTGACGATGCGCAAGGCCTTCGGATTCGGGTCGGTCGTGATGGCGCACAACCCCTTCGATCGACAGACGCTGAGCCTCTCGCTGCCGGGCGTGAAGATGGCCGCGATGCCCGCCTCGAGTGGCGGGCCGACGGCGAAGCTCTCGGCCGAGGAGCAGGCCCGTGCGGAGGCGGAGCAGGCCTCGGGGCCCTACAAGATGGCCGACCGGCTCGTCTACGACGACATCGTGGATCCGGTCGAGCTGCGCAACGCCCTGCTCGACGGACTCCGACTGCTCGAGTCGCGCTAGGCCGTCGCCCGGACGGCTTCCCGACCCGACGCGACGGGATCGGCCCCGTCTCCGGCGAGCCGCGCCTCGTACTCCGCGCGCACGCGCTCGAGGAAGGCCGTCGCGCCGCGCACGGCGTGGGCGCTGCGCGGCGAGTGGAAGATCTCGAAGGCGTGCTGCGCGCCGTAGAGCTCGGCGTAGAGGGCGGGCTGCCGGCTCGTCTCCCGCAGCGCGCGGACGAAGGTCCGCGCCTCCTCGACGAAGACGAGGCTGTCGTGACTGCCCTGGATCACGAAGAAGGGCGGCGCCTCGGGTGTGACCCGCGAGATCGGACAGACCGCGTCCCAGAGCTCGGGGGCCGCAGCCGGTGAGCACTTGAAGACGCGCTCGGCGAGGATCGGTTCCATCTTCGCGCAGCCGCGATCCCCCGCCCGATCGAGGAAGTCGAAGACACCGTAGAAGGGCACGCAGGCCTCGATCCGCGTGTCGACGTGCTCGAAGCCCGGCTGGAAGCGGGGATCGTTCGGCGTGAGCGCGGCCAGCGAGCAGAGATGGCCGCCGGCGGAGCCGCCCGTGATGCAGAGGAAGTCCGGGTCTCCGCCGTAGGACTCGATGTTCGCGCGCACCCAGGCGATCGCGCGCTTCACGTCGACGATGTGGTCGGGCATCGTGGCCCGCGGACTGAGGCGGTAGTTGCTCGCGACGCAGACCCAGCCCCTGGACGCGAGATGCGTCATGAGCGGAGCACCCTGCTCCCGCTTGTCGCCGATCATCCAGCCTCCGCCGTGGATCTGGAGCAGCACGGGCCGCCGGTCGCCGGGGCCCGCGGACTTCGGCTTCACGACGTCGAGCAGGTTGCGCCCGCCCTGATCGCCGGGCAGCGAATCGCCGTAGGCGAGATCGCGCAGGCGTTCGACCTCGGGATGGGCGAAGGCGAAGGGACGCAGCAGGCCGTGGAGCGCCGACACGTCGCGGTCCGGCACGATGTTCTCGGACGCGAGGGCAGCGGCGATCTCGCCCCCGGCGTTCACGCCGCGGCGATGGACCGCGAGCAGCAGGCCCCAGGACAGCAGCGTGAGAGCGAGCCCGATGCGTCCCGCCGGCGCCGCGAGGGCACCGGCTGCGATCCAGACCGCCGTCACGATCGCCTCGATCGCGATCGTCTGGAGCGCGAGCTCGCCGCGCAGCCAGCCGATCAGGAAGGTCGGGATCAGCTGCGTCGGGTGCAGGCGGATCCGGAAATACGTGAGACCGGAGAGCGCCACCCCGAGGACGCTCAGGGCGAGGAAGACGTTCGGGGCGTTCATGCCAATCGCTCCGCCTCTCGGGCCGCGGGGCGCCCGCCGGTCCGTCGGGTCGCATCAGGCGCCCGGGGCGACGCAGTGTGGCGGAGTGCACGCTCCCGCGCCACGCAAGAGCGTCCCGGACGATCGTCCCCCGCCACGACCACGCGGCGCGGATGGGCCATACTGCCGCGATGCGCGCCGTCGTCTGCAGCGAGCACGGCATCCAGACCCGGGACGTTCCGTCGGCCCACGGCGAAGGCGTGCGCGTACGGACGCGCTCGGCATCGATCTGCCAGACGGACGTGAACCTCGCGCGCCTCGGCGCGCTGCCCTTCACGCTCGGGCACGAGTTCGCGGGCGTGCTCGACGATGGCACGCCCGTCGGCATCGAGCCCCTCGCCCCCTGCGGCGCGTGCGACGCGTGCGCCCGGGGCGACTCCCTCTACTGCGAGCGGGGGCACGCGATGGTGCTGGGCGTCGGCAGCCCGGGCGGCATGGCCGAGGAGGTCCTCGTGCCCCCCCGCTCGATCGTCCCCCTGCCCCGCGGCCTCGACGTCGGCTCCGCCTGTCTGATCGAGCCGCTCGCGGTGAATCTCCACGCGCTCTCCCTCGCCCGCCTCGCGAGCCGGGATCGCGTCTGCATCGTCGGGGCGAACCTGACCGGCTTCGGCCTGCTCGCCGGCGCGGGCGCGCGTTTCCGCGGCTGCGAGGTCGACCTCGAGGAGACGGCGCCCCACGCACTCGAGGCGGCCGAGCGAATCGGACTCGGCACGCGACCGGAGGGCCTCTACGACGTCGTCGTCGAGGCGGACGGGTCCGAGGCCTCGATCGCGGCGGCGGCGGCGCGCTGCGCGCCGGGCGGCCGCGTGCTGATGGTCGCGGGCTACTACACGCCGACCAAACAGATCGAGGTGCTGCCCTTCGTCGCCAAGGAGCTCACGATGATCTGGGGCACGTACTACGGCCACCATTCGGCGGGACGCGACGTCGACTCGGCGGCCGCACTCCTCGCGCAGCGGCCGGAGATCGCCGAGGCGGTCATCACCCATCGCTTCCCACTCGACGCGGCGCGCGAGGCCTTCGCGCTCGTCGAGTCGGATACGCCCTCGCTGAAGGTCGTGCTCGAGCCCTGAGCGCCATCGCGCCGCGCTCCGCGCGCGACGCGAACGCCTTCGCACGAACGACCGTCTTCAGGCCGCGTGGCGCAACGACTGGACGTCCTGCTCGGGTCGCCGCTCGCCCTCCGGCCCGAAAGGCTTCAGCCAGAGCACCAGCGACGGCATGAAGAGGAAGTCCGCGACGAGCGCGACGACCAGCGCGCTCGAGAGCAGCACGCCGTAGAGCGCCTGCGCCCGCATCTCCGAGAACCCGTTCACGAGGAAGCCCAGCACGAGGGCCACCGAGGTCAGGATCAGGGCCCTCCCCACGTCGCTCATGGCCGCCTCGAGCGCCTTCTCGTAGCGACCGTGCACCTGGAACTCGTGCCGGAAGCGGGCCATCAGATGGATCGTATCGTCGACCGAGATGCCCAGGGCGATCGCCGCGATGCCGACCTTGTTGTAGTCGAGCGAGATCCCGAACCAGCCCATCGCCCCCAGCGCCAGGAAGACCGGCGCGAGGTTCGGGACCATCGAGATCAGCCCGATCCGGAACGAGCGGAAGATCACGATCATCATGGCCGTGATCACGCCGAAGGCGATTGCGAAGCCCTGGATCTGGCTCGACATGATGTAGTCCATGAGTCGCAGCCAGAGCGCGCCGATGCCCGTCAGCGAGAGCTTCGTCTCGCGAAGCGGCTCCTGCTCGATCGACCGCGACAGCTTCGCCACGAGGTCCTGGGTCGCCGTCGTGGGAGCGAGCCGCAGGCGCAGCTCGAGATTCGCGCGGCGATAGTCCGAAGAGACGTACTCCTCCGCCTCCTCGCCGCCCGACGACTCGTAGAGCAGCAGGTATTGCGCGACCTCCTCCCGCGTCTCCGGAATCCGATACCAGGCGGGATCGCCCTCGTGGAAGACCTGGTTGAGATCCTTCACGATGTCGACGATCGAGTAGGTCTTGCGGACGAGCCAGGACTCCTCGCCCGCCATCTGCTCGATCCGATCGATCTCGCGCAGGACGGCGGGCTCCTTGATCCCGTCGTCCTCGCCGGCGTCGAAGAGATAGATGATGTTCGTCGTGCCGCCCATCTCCTCGTCGACGCGCGTCGTGGTCGCGTAGATCCAGGAGCTCTCCCAGAAGTCGTCGAGCCAGTTGCTGTCGACCTCGACCCGGGTCGCCCCGATCCCGAACACCACGAGGAAGACGGCGAAGGCGGCGATCAACGGGCGGCGATGCTGGATGTTGAAGCGTGCGATCGCGTCGAGCAGACGCCGCGTGCCGACGCCCCCCTTCGCGGACTCGACCGCCTCGCCGGTCGGAGGGCGCGTGGCCCGACCGAAGGAGAGGAGCGCCATCAGCAGGGTGATCGAGAAGAAGAACGCGGCGAGCACGCCGATCGCCTGGTAGATGCCGCCCTCGCCGATGCTGCGGATCGGGACGAAGCTCATCGACGCGAAGCCGACCGCCGTCGTGACGCTCGTGAGCAGGCAGGGCACGCCGACCAGGTACATC
>Ga0116152_10005186_pt1 | contig 10183 bp, 10 predicted proteins | sample AD_UKC119_MetaG_FD_89894 | JGI IMG/M metagenome (GOLD analysis project Ga0116152, IMG submission 89894) | Active sludge microbial communities of municipal wastewater-treating anaerobic digesters from Hong Kong - AD_UKC119_MetaG | ecosystem: Engineered > Bioreactor > Anaerobic > Digestate...
TAACCAGCCAATATTACTGCTGGCGAAAACATTCTGCGGATCTATCCGCAATGCCCTTTCATAATTGGCGATCGCCGAATCACCTTGTGTAACAGAATAAAAGAAATGGCCCAGGTCCACATAAGCATCCGCATTCTCCGGATCAACTTCAATGGATTTCCGGTAATATTTGATGGCAGAATCAGGTCTGTTCAGTGTTTTATACGAATAAGCCATTGTAACATAGGGATACCTCCAGTTAGGGGCAGTTATTATTGCCTTGCGGGCATAATAAATGGCGCTATCATAGCGGCGATTATCCAGGTGCAGGGAAGAAAGTGTGTTAAGGATATATGCTGCATTTTTATCACAGGCATAGGCTGCATACGCATACTCAAATGCGGTTTTCATATCTATCTGCGCCCTGTTCTTTCCATAATATCCCCTTGCTTTGAAAAAGTACATTCTGCCCATCAGGCTCTTGGCAAATTCCGGATCATCGGGCATAATAAAATTGATCGCTTTTTCCAGCATGATGCCGATATCATAGAATTCCTGCATGGCTACTTTCTCCATTCGTTGCAGGGTGGTGTTGAGTTCATCACCATTGTCTTCTTCGGCTACCTGTGCCCGTAGCCTTTGAATAGAAGAAGCATCACGACTGTCCAGGTAAAGGTTGATCTTGGTCTGTGCAAAATTGATATATTCCACAGCCAATGTGCTTTGGGCATCTTCTGTATAAGGACTGTTAGGATAATTCTTCTCCAGCTGATCATAATAATACTCTGCAGAACCTTCACCGGTGATACGGCTCTCCTTAATAGCTTTATTGAAAAGATTATAGGTTTCTATGATCGCAGTATCCGCTGCTATTCCCTTAACCGAACGGCCCCTGGGAGCTACATCTAATGCCCTGTTACCCGGCCCCTTGTTCTGCTGTTTTTTGATCAGCAACCAGTTCTTCAGATAATCTTTATTTACGTTGGTCACCACTTTTTCACTGCTTTCACTGCAACAGAAAAACGGGTCCTGTTTTCGCCGAAAGACCTGCTCGGCAATATTGGGAACATTTTTGTCTATATATTTCTGTATCTCTGAAAGAGTGACCTTCTGATCTTCCTGCCCCTGTGTATCCGCCAGTCCGCTAAGACCGTCCACAAGGTAATAGGTAAACAATCCATGACCACTACCAATGGAAGCATCTTCCAATGATTCCTGTCCGGCACCTGTTGCCAGCATAATGATCTCACCAGCCCTTTTTTCTGAAATGGCGCTGTTCAAAAAACTTTGTCCTTCCTTACCACCGGGCAGTTCATTGGTGCGGCAGGCATCCATAATAAAAAATACTTCTACCCCTTTCCCGGTTTCCCGCTGGATCTTCAGTTTGAGGTTATACAATTGTATTACACCGCCTGCCAGGTAATTGTTTTTATCTCCCGCAGGGTTGCAGTCATAGGCGATATAAAAAAACTGGTCCTCATCAATAGCATCACCATGCCCAGCAAGGTAAATGAACAACCGGTCACCAGCCTGTAGTCTTTTCGCCGTCAGCCATTTCCATCCTTTTGCCCAAAAGGTAGATGCCAGTGCCTCTTCATTAAGCAAACAGAAAATATTATCCGCAGGCAAATTGCCGCCTCCGGGTGATTTCAGAAAATCCCGGAACATTTCTGCATCCTTATCTGCATAAGTCAGCGGCCGCACATATTTGTAGGAGGAAATACCCATGATCATAGCAAAGGTTTGCGGCCCCTTGATAGTGGTATCCCTGGGTGTGGGAGGCGACACCTGTGCAAGCCCGGCGTAGCTGAAAATCAAAAAGAAGGGCAGAAATAGCTTTATGGAAAGTGATTTTCTCATAAATTCGGCAAACTAATTTACGGATTTACAAGTGAATATGTAGTAAACGACGGTAAAACCCTTCCAAAAGTGGCCTGATCGCCCATATAATTTACAGAAGGTTAAATTCTTTGCAAATTGCAACCCGTACTATTCATTTGATATCCCTACTATTAAAACCACACTCTTTTGATGAAAAAACCACTGCATAAACGGTTAGGACATGGGGTAAAACATGCTCACCGCAGGGTAACCAAATACCTGATGGAAAGAGATACCCTCTTTGCCACTTTATGGGTTTTCATCTTCATTTTTGTTTTAGGCTCTATCCCTCTGAACCTTGGAATTCTGAACCCGGTCAAACTCGGACTCAAGGATTTTGATTTTAATGACCTCTACTATTCAAAGGTTGGGAATAAACAAAAGAATGATATTGACAGCAATATTGTTGTTGTCAATATTGGCCGTGCAGACAGGGAAGCGATCGCCATGCTGGTTGAAAAGACAGCATCAATGGGGCCTAAAGTGATAGGACTTGATGTGTTGTTTGATGGTCCAAGGGATCCTTACCAGGATTCATTATTAAGAGAAACTATAAACAAAACTCCAAACCTGGTACTGGCAGTCAAGTACCTTACGGACTCTTCACACAAACTGATTGCCGCCAATAACTATTTTAAGAATGATAAAACGCTTTATGGTCATGTAAATTTTCCAACCCATGGAGATAAGGAAACCATAAGATCATACTATCCTTTTAAAGAAGATGACAAGGAGCATGATATTATCATTCCTTCTTTTACTACTACACTATTAAAACAATACAACCAGGAAGCATATCACAGGATCGAGAAAAAAATAAATAAAGAAACAATTATCAGTTATAGCCGAACCTTAACTGAGCATAAAAAACAATACCTGGTTGTACAACCAGAAGATCTGATGATGGATATGGTCGATTCATCAAGTTTTAAAAATAGAATTGCTTTATTGGCTTATGTAAATGACAACCCAAATGATATAGAGGATAAGAAGTTCACGCCGATGAATGAGAAATATGCGGGCAAATCAACCCCTGACATGAACGGTATCATTGTACATGCCAACATTCTTTCCATGGTACTGGAAAACAACTTTATAAAAAAATTCCCGGGTTGGGGCAACTGGCTGTTGGCCATCATCGTCTGTTGGTTACACATGTCGTTCTTTATTCATTATTACCTGGAAAGCCATATCTGGTTCCACCTTGCCGCCAAGATCGCACAGGTGCTTTCAGCCATTTTCTTTGTATGGCTGGGAATCGAGATATACAACCGCTACCATGTAAAAGTGAATATGAAATATAGCCTGATCACCATTGTAATGGCCGTGGATGTGATCTATTTTTATGAAGCATGGGCCACATGGATGCATAAAAAATATCATTATAATACAGTATTTAAACCACATCATCACTAACACCTAAATCCAGAAAAATGAAAAAGTTGTTATTTGTTTCCCTATTACTGAGCAGTGCCGTTTTTGTACAGGCGCAGGGAGCCGACTTCCTGATATATAGCTTTAAGGGAAATGTATCTGTAGTAGAGAACAACGCAGAAGCCAAAGCCAAAGTGGGCAAACTGATGAACAGCAGTGCTACCATCAAAGTAGCGAACGGTTCTGCAGTTACACTAATCTGTAATGAAGCCGCTATGTTCACCATTACAAAAGGTGGCACATATCCCTTGCGTAATTTTGGAGATTCATGCAAGGTCTCTAAAAGCTCTGTTAGCTCTAACTATGTAAAATATGTATGGGCTCAAATGACAAAATCAAGCGGCTCACCCGGCAGCAACCGTAAAGCATATATGAATACGGTAGGTGCTGTCAGCCGTTCTATCAACAATGTCTGGATCGATCCAAGACTGGATACAGTGAACTATTGCGATGGTGATGTGCCGCTTTCCTGGAAATCATATGCAGATGCTGAAGAATTTGAATTCTTTTTATTCAGTAGTACAGACATTGTAAACCCTATTTATAAGACCACGGTTAAAAAACATAAGGTACCTGTATCTGACCTGCTTGGAAAGATAAAGCCGGGCAACACTTATTACTGGACTGCCGCTGTAAAGGGAGAAGAGAACGATGACCTCAAAGTGCTGAACTATAAGAAAAAAGAAGATTTTAAAAGTATCCTGGAAACGATCAAAGCCCAGGGAGTGCCTTTTGAAGGTGACGCGGAACAGGCATATCGTATCGCTTTTATGCTGGAAGATGCACATTTCCTGGCTGAAGCACATGACTATTATGAAAAAGCAGCCACAGCAGACGAAGCAAATGTATTATACCGGTCTACACTCATGTCATTCCGGAAAGATTACGAGATCAAGTGATGATGATCCTGTATTAAGAGAAGCCGCTAAATTTTAGCGGCTTTTTTATTGCTATCTTTCAACCCTTATGAAGATATCCTTCTGGTCCATCGGCAAAGCTCATGAACCCATGCTGAAAAAAGCAGTGGAGGAATTTACACAAAGGGTGGGCCGTTATTACAAAACAGAATGGCATATCATTCCGCCACCAAAGAATGCAGCATCATTAAGCGAAACGGAACTAAAGAAAAAAGAAGCTGAGCTGGTATTGGATCTTGTGCAACCCGGTGATCACCTCGTTGCCCTGGATGAGAATGGCAAACAAATGAGTTCTAAAAAACTGGCCACATTTATACAGGCAAGAACCAATGAAAGTACAAAGCATCTTATCTTTTTAATTGGTGGTGCTTATGGGTTAGATGTAGCAGTGATACAAAAAGCAGCATTTAGCTGGAGCCTGTCCGATTTAACTTTTCCGCACCAGTTGGTACGCTTAATTTTAGCGGAACAGGTATACCGTGCCTGTACAATTATCCGCAACGAAAAATACCATCACCAATAAAACCTTATTTTCGGCATTGTATAAATTAAAAGAATGGACCTTTCTATTACCCTGATCATTGTCATCATCACAGCCATTATTTCCATCGGCGCTTTCAATAATGAAAAAACAAAGAATGATCTCATCTTCTATCCTCCGTACATCTCCCGGGGACAATTATACCGTTTCATTACTCATGGATTGATTCATGCCGATGTTGGGCACCTCATCTTCAACATGATCGCATTGTATTCATTTGGAGAAATACTGGAGCAATACTTTTCTTCTCCTGTGGTTTTTGGGAACAGCGGAAAACTTTTATACATTATACTTTATGTCAGCGCCCTGATCGTTGCTTCGGTGCCTGATTATTTTAAACATAAAGACAATTATTACTATCGTTCACTCGGCGCTTCCGGCGCAGTATCAGCTGTAATTTTTTCTTCCATTCTTTTTAACCCAAATGGGGGCATTGGTTTTATCTTCCTGCCCGGCATAGATATACCCGGTTATATCTTCGGTGCTATCTATATCATTGTGTCAACCATACTGGCCCGCCGCGGACGGGATAATATAGGTCATGGCGCCCATATCACCGGCGCTATTTACGGTTTGATATTTACCTATGTAACCACCAAACTGCTGACCAATCTTGACATATTAAAATGGTTCTGGAGCCAGGTTACGGGGGGATAAAATCACTTTGCCATAAAGCTCACCTCCAGTATTTCTTTGGTTTGATCTGTGAGCTTGAATCGATCATCAATACGCTGACCGATCACCCAGATAATTCTTTTATCAGCTTCAAGCACCCAGGCATTTTCTTTCTCTGTCTTTGAAAGTTTATTATCTATAAAAAACCGGGCAAGTTTTTTCTTTTTGCGCATACCCAGTGGGTAAAAATAATCACCGGTCTTCCATTTACGTAACAACAGTGGGTATTGAATGTTTTTCTTATCGAGGCAGGCGACCTGGCTACTGGTTTGAGGTTGCTGATTTAATGTCGTTTCGAACTTAAGAGTACCTTCTTCAAAATCGATCTTTTTATCATTTACTTCAATGATAATATTCTGCGATAACTGTGTATTCGTCCGGCTGATAATGAACCAATGCCTGTGTTTAATGATACGGTACTGATCATCAGGCGAAGTAATGTATTTACCGGTATCACTCTGAGATAATTTCTCTATTTCATCAACCTGCTTCTCAGAAAATCCATATTTACTGATCAAAGCATAAATCAATGCCCTATTATTATAACCCATCAGTTGCTTTACCGGCACATGTATCTCATTTTCTTTGCTACGGCAAAGTTTGCTCAGTAACTGTGATGTTGTAAGCTGGTATAGTTTTTCAATTTCAGTAAAGCGATCAATATTATCCTGAAGGTTTTGTTTTACCTGTGGATATACTTTGCTGATAGCGGGCAGCAACTCATTCCGAAAGAAATTACGGGTATATTTTGAGGATTCGTTAGAAGAATCTTCTACATATTCAAGTTGATGCTCTTTAGCAAAAGCAAGCAGTTCTTCTTTACTGAATGAAAGCAAAGGCCTCCTGATAAAGTCATTCTTCATTGGGATACCTGTCAGTCCATGCAAACCTGTTCCCCTGAAAAAATGCATAAGCAGGGTTTCAATATTGTCATCAGCATGATGTGCGGTCAGGAGGTGGTTAATGGGTTGATCGGTTGGTTGGTTAATTAGTTCTTCAAACCATTGATACCTCAAATTTCTTGCAGCCTCTTGTATGGAGAGTCTTTTCTCATTTGCATATTGCTCTGTATCAAACCGCTTTACTTTTACCTCCACTCCATATTTTTCGCCTAGTTCTTTTACAAATTTCTCATCCCTGTCACTTTCCTCACCCCTCAATTTAAAATTGCAGTGAACAATGGAAAATTGATACCCTGCCTGCTGGCATAACTCACATAATACAACAGAATCCACTCCCCCGCTCACCGCCAGCAACAATTCATCCGTCGCATTGAAAAGGCGTTGTTCTTTTATATGATCAATAAACTGTTGAAGCAATTTAATTTGCGGTTATTCAACAAAGAAACAAAATGTATTTTTGAATATGACTGAAATATCAAAATCAGGAAAACTAATTGAGTGGTCCTGCCGAATCCTGATAATTATTGACATGTTCATTATTCTTTCAGGCTATCTTTCCTGGTTTCAGACTAAAAATCAATTGGTATCTCCGCTTATCCCTGAAAGCTTAACATATCAAATATTCAGTGATGGCGGCGAATCTTATTTCAGAACTTCAATGATTGCTGGGGCCGTTTTTCTCATCGGGTTATTGAGTTACAGCTTTAATAAAAAAACAATTGCTTTAGTAATATTTGTTATAACGGCTCTTCTTTTCTTAGGACTTCGTTTACTGTAAAAAAACGCCTCAGTTTGACAATTTTCAGATTTGTCCATTTACACATCTCCACATTTACAAATCTGCATATCCGCTAATCTAAAAAGTCAATTCTTCGTAGGCGCTTCTCAATTCACTGAATGCATGATCGTCTCCTGCTTTTTTAGCTGCTTCCATACCTTTCTCGTATACGTTGATCGCTTCATCTGTTGCATCGATGCGTTCCAGTAATTTGGCAAGATGATAATAACTGCCGATATAAGCAGGGTCCCTGTTTAGTATTTCTTCAAATAATGACCTTGCTTCTTCATCATTTCCCAGCTTAATGTATTCCAATGCCAGTGCATGCTGCAGAAAATTATCAGCCGGACTCTGTGCCAGCATTTCTTTTATTTTTACGATCCTGTCCACTTGAAAAAATTCCTTGTTTTAATCCTGTTTAATTGATCTTCTCCCTTATCTTTGCTTTAGTTGCATAAACAACTATCTTAAACTGGTCTAAACTCTACGTATGAAGATATTAGTATGTATCAGTAAAACGCCGGATACAACGGCAAAAATAGCTTTCACAGATAATAACACGAAATTCGATACCAACGGCGTTCAATGGATCATCAACCCATACGACGAATGGTATTCACTGGTAAGGGCTATCGAATTGAAAGAAGCAGATGCTTCTACTGTGATACACCTGGTCAATGTTGGTTCTGCAGATGCCGATCCCATCATTAGGAAAGCACTGGCACTTGGTGGTGATGAAGCCATCAGGGTTAATGCCGATAGCCAGGATAGTTTTTATATCGCTTCACAAATTGCCGAAGTAGCAAAGCAAGGTGGTTATGATCTCATCTTTACCGGTAAAGAAACAATTGATTACAACGGTTCTTCCATCGGTGGTATGCTGGCAGAGTTACTGGACCTCCCCTATGTTTCCCTGGCCACAAAATTTGAATTGAGTGGAAGCAAAGCCACTATTAGCCGGGAAATTGAAGGTGGGGAAGAAATTTGCGAAGCAGACCTTCCATTGGTAGTGAGCTGTCAAAAAGGTGTAGCCGAGCAACGTATCCCGAATATGCGTGGTATTATGGCGGCAAGGACCAAACCATTAAAAGTAGTTGAACCTGTAGCAGCAGATGCACTGACAACCGTGGCTTCCTTTGGATTGCCTCCTGCAAAAGCTGGTGTAAAACTGGTAGATCCCGAGAATGTAGATGAGTTGGTTAGATTATTACATGAAGAAGCAAAAGCTATTTAATGGATAATTTATTAATGAATAATTGATAAATGCCAAAAGAGAATATACTAAAGCAAAAAAGTTTCGATTTCGCTATTAAGATTATTAATCTTTATAAGCAACTAAAAAAGGACAGCAATGAATTTGTGCTATCCCGCCAAATTGTGGCAAGTGGTACATCAATCGGTGCATTAGTAAGAGAAGCCGAACATGCCGAAAGTTTGAAGGATTTTGTTCATAAACTCAGTATTGCTTTAAAAGAAGCCAATGAATGTAAATACTGGCTAGACCTGCTGGTTGCAACCGGTTTTATCAATAAAGAACTATATGTTTCATTGAACAATGATTGTGAAGAACTATTAAAATTACTTATTGCTAGTGTTAAGACAACTAAAGCCCGTTTAACTAAATAATTATCCATTATTAATTAACTATTTATCAATTATAACTTATGTCAGTTTTAGTTTTTATAGATACCGCCGAAGGACAAGTAAAAAAAGCTTCATTGGAAGCTATGACCTATGGCGCAAAGCTTGCAGAACAACTGGGTACTTCTGCCGTAGGAATTGTATTGGGTGAGGTAAAAGATGACTTGTCAGCTTTAGGAAAGTATGGTGTTAAAAAGATCCATCATGTGGCTGATGCAACTCTAAGTAATATGGACGCCCAGGTATATACCAAAGCAATAGCCCAGGTAGCTGAAGCCGCCGGCGCTGCTGTGATCGTTTTCTCCAACAATGTAAACGGGAAAGCTATTGCACCAAGATTGGCTGCCCGTATGAAGGCAGGACTTGTTTCCGGCGCTGTAGCGCTTCCTGAAACTGGAGATGGCTTTACGGTTAAAAAGAGTGTGTTTTCCGGAAAAGCATTTGCCAACATCAGTGTAAATACACCGGTAAAGATCATTGCACTCAATCCCAACGCATACCAGACCATTGCAGGCGAAGGAACAGCAGAAGTGGTTACAGATTCAGTTACAGTAGATGCACCTAAGGTAAAAGTGACCAGTGTCAATAAAGTAAGTGGTGAAGTACCATTGACAGAAGCAGAGATAGTAGTAAGTGCAGGCCGTGGCTTAAAAGGCCCTGAAAACTGGGGCATGGTGGAAGACCTTGCCAAAACATTACATGCAGCCCTGGCCTGTAGCCGTCCGGTTGCTGATGCACACTGGCGTCCGCATAATGAACATGTGGGACAAACCGGTATTGCCATTGCACCTAATCTATATATCGCCATCGGTATCTCCGGTGCTATTCAGCACCTGGCAGGGGTGAACAGGAGTAAAGTAATTGTAGTGATAAACAAAGACCCTGAAGCACCTTTCTTTAAAGCAGCAGACTACGGAATTGTGGGTGATGCTTTTGAAGTGGTTCCCAAACTCACCGAAGCCATTAAGAAACTGAAGGGTACAGCCTGATAATTTTGGTAATATGAAATTGATTTTAGACCGGTAACTTTACTGGTCTAAACTTTTTCTATGAAATGGATTCTCCAGTTGGTTTGCCTCCTGGCAACATTGCCTTCTTTTGCACAAAAGGATTTTGAAGGAAGAATTATTTACAAGTTTAAATCAAAAATTTTCGATGAAATCGGTGAAGGTAATCACACTCGTATCATTAAAAATTCCTCCGATACAATTACCGCACATTTTGCTCCGGGAAAAATATTAATAACCTCTAATGAGGGTTATGAGAAAGAAAGAAAGTTTTTAATATTATTAGATTCAGCTAAAGCATATACCCTGGACATAGATAAAAAAACTTACTCGGTGAAAGACCTGGTCAAAACCGGTGTTAAGCAAGCGGAAAGAGAAACAATAGCCGGTTATACCACTATACCTTATTACAACACCGGTTTGTCTGA
>Ga0116152_10005195_pt1 | contig 10174 bp, 16 predicted proteins | sample AD_UKC119_MetaG_FD_89894 | JGI IMG/M metagenome (GOLD analysis project Ga0116152, IMG submission 89894) | Active sludge microbial communities of municipal wastewater-treating anaerobic digesters from Hong Kong - AD_UKC119_MetaG | ecosystem: Engineered > Bioreactor > Anaerobic > Digestate...
GCCGTCAATATACACTTCGCTTAAAAATTGCATCATTCGCTGTTGAAACCCCTGTTGTTTTTTCTTTGAAAGATTACGATAATAGAGTACGTTCTCTAACAGCAACCCGTGCCAATGTTCTGGAAAGGGTTTAACCTTTCGTCGCCTTGCTTTTCTGTAAAAATGAATCGCAAATAGAATAATCACAACCGAAATTAAAATATAGACCATCTTAAAACGGAAGTATTAATCTACAGTTTCCGCTTTAAAGCCTACTTTCTGCAATGTAGCCTTTACATCATCTTCCGTAGCACCATCGCTTTCTATGGTTAGAATTTTATCTGGATTAGTGGTATCCACTTCCCAACTTTCTACTCCTTCCTGTTTATCTAAAAAAGGGGTTACTTTCGAGATACACCCACCACAATTGATATTTGTTTTAAATTTTAAAGTTTTCATAATATTTGAATTTATAATTAATATTAAAGTTTAACTCGTTTAAGTCTTAAACTATTGGCAACAACCGATACGCTACTGAAAGCCATTGCCGCTCCTGCAATCATTGGGTCTAATAAAAATCCATTTACTAGATACAAAACGCCTGCTGCAATAGGTATTCCAATGATGTTATAAATAAATGCCCAAAACAGATTCTGACGGATGCCCAATACGGTTCTTTTTGACAGTTCCAATGCTTTTGGGATAGATTGCAAATCTGACGTTATCAATGTCATCTTCGCGACATCCATCGCTATGTCCGACCCTTTATCCATTGCAATACTTACATTGGCTTGTGCCAAAGCGTGTGAGTCATTGATGCCATCGCCCACCATAGCCACTGTTTTTCCGTCGGCTTGTAATTTTTCAACAAAGGCTGCCTTATCGGAAGGCATTGCTTCGCCTTGGTAATTTGTTATTCCAACTTGTTTTGCGACAGCAGATGCGGTTTTTTTATTATCTCCCGTAAGCATATAGACTTCAATACCTCTTTCTTGAAGCGTCTCTATTGCCTTTTTTGAAGTTTCCTTAATCTTATCTGCAATAGCAAGTATTGCCAGCACTTGTTTTTCATTACCGAAGAAAATTACTGTTTTTGCTTGGTCTTCCAAACGTTCTGCTGTTTGCATTAAAGAAGTGTCGATTTGAATATTTTTTTCAAGCATTAACTTATGATTCCCTACATAATATGTTGACCCATTTTCTGTTTGTGCTTTCACACCTTTTCCTGTAATACTTTCAAAGGAATCAATTTCAACTTGCTCAACGTTTTCCTCTTTCAAATGGTTGACAACCGCTTCTGCTAAAGGGTGTTCTGATTGTGCTTCTATACCCAAAAGAATTTGCTTGTACTCATTTTGATTTTCAAGTTTATCCTTCCAGAGTATGTCAGTTACCAATGGTTTTCCTTCGGTAATCGTGCCTGTTTTATCAAGGATTACGGCATTCACTTTATGGCCAAGTTCCAAACTTTCAGCATCCTTAATTAGGATATTATTTTCGGCACCTTTACCTATTCCTACCATAATCGCTGTTGGTGTCGCCAACCCTAACGCACAAGGGCAGGCAATGACTAGTACAGCGACAGAAGTCAATAAAGCTTGTGAAAAGGCATTGTCGCCACCGACAAACATCCAAACAATAAACGTTATAATAGATATAATCATTACCACAGGAACAAAAATTCCAGCGATTCTATCAACCAATTTTTGTACGGGTGCTTTACTGCCCTGTGCTTCCTGAACCATTTTTATGATTTGGGAAAGCAGGGTTTCACCTCCCACTTTTTCTGCTGTAAATTGAAAGCTACCTTTTTGGTTTACCGTACCTGCGAAAACTTTTTCATCTTTTGTTTTTTCTACAGGAACAGGCTCTCCTGTAATCATACTTTCATCCACATAAGAGCTTCCTTTAGACACCAACCCATCTACAGGAATTTTCTCTCCAGGTTTTACCAAAATAGTTTGTCCTACCTGAACAGCCGCAATTGGGATTTCAATTTCTTCGCCATTCTCAATAATTTTTAGCGTTTTAGGTTGTAAGCCCATTAGTTTTTTGATGACCGAAGAAGTGTTTGATTTTGCTTTTTCCTCCAATAATTTTCCCAAGGAAATAAAGGTAATTATGACCGTAGCAGCTTCATAATACACGTGAGGTTCTATGCCACGGCTCAACCAAAATTCAGGAAAAAAGGTGTTGAATACACTAAAAAGAAAGGCGATTCCGGTACTTAAAGCCACCAATGTGTCCATATTCGCCTTACCGTGTTTGGCTTGCTTAAAAGCGTTAACGAAAAAGCTGCGACCGAACCAAAAGAGTATCGGAAACGTAAGCACCATAGAAATCCATTTTCCGGGTACCCAATCCATATAGAACATTCCCAATATGAAGATGGGCAAGGTCAAAACTGCTGACCAAATCGTGCGGTTTTTTATATCTTGATACTGCTTTTGTTGAAGTTCTTGCTGGATTTCTGATGGGTCTTCTGCATCTATGATAATGTCGTAACCAACACCTCTTAATGCTTTTTGAAGATTTTTGGGATTAGTGGTTTTATCATATTCCACCAAAACAGAACTGCTGGCAAAATTAACGCTTGCATCAAGAACACCTTCTGTATGTTTTAGCACAGATTCTACACTCGATGCACACGATGCACAGGTCATTCCCGTTACTGGAAATGAGTTCTTTACACCATCGCCAGTAAGCCTTTTTTTGGTTTCAAATATATTTATAGCTTCCATAATCTCATTCTGATTTGTCATTTACAAAATTCAGAAATTAGCCTGAAGAACTTGTTATGAAATATGCCAAAAAAGTTGTAGAATTAGTATATTCACCTTTATTATTTTTTAATCCTATATCCTTTTATTTGAATCACTTCTTCTATTTCATTGACGCTTGTTTTTGTGCTATCAAATTTAATTTCAGAAGTCCCTTTTATGTAAGAAGTATTGATTTCTAAAATTCCATCTAATTTTTTCACTGAATGATTGATATTTTCTTCACAACCAGAACATACCATCCCTTCAATAGAAAGCTTAATAGATTGAATATCTGTTTGGTTTACAATTATAGCATCGTTTCCTATTGATTTGTGAAACAATTGAGGATAATACGAAACCAATGTCATTATGACCACAACAATGCAACCAACCACACATAGAATTTTGATTTAAAAAATGATGGTTTATCAGTTTCACAGTTACCACAATCAGCCTTCTTCTTTTTGTAAACTTGATAAAAAGCAAAGCCCAATGACAAGAAAGCAATTGCTAACAAATAAGGCTTTAAGGCAATGAGCCAAGAGAAATACACAGAGCTACCACTAATCCCTGCAACTCCTGTCAACAGTAGTGGTCCCCAACAGCAAAGCTTTAGGGAAACTGCTGAAAATACAGCAGTCCCCATAGATGCTTTTTTGTTAAATTGAACTATTCCCATCTCTAACAGCTTCCTATTCCTGCATTGGTCAAATCATCTTTTGTTATTGCGATGTTTGTACAGCAGTCTAATAGTTTTCCATTAACAGCAATTGCAGGAATTCTTTTAACTTCATATTCCTTCATTTTTGAAATACAGATTTTACTTTCGCATTGCTCGGATAAGTTATGAAGTATAATTTCGCAGTCTTTACCTGCTGTCTCTTTTACCAATTGTACCACAGGCTCGCATACTGGACAACCTGCAGTAAAGATTTCGATTTGTCGTTTCATCTTATTTTGAAGTTTAAATTATTAATACCACAAAGATGACGACAAGAGGTAGGGGGTCTCAAAACTTTTTTTAGACTTTTTTTTCATTATAGTCTTTTAACCTGTTTTCTATGATTTGGATTTCTTTCAATTTATCTGTCAAGTCAGACAATTCCAAGTTTGGAAATTCACTTTTTAAATATTCAATTTTATCTTCACTGCCGCAGTTTCCAGGGCAAGAATCAACAGCCTTTACGATTCCAATGGCTAGTGCCTTACGGTAAACTTCATCCAACAGTAAGTAATGTGCTTTTTGAATTCCTTTATCAATGGACTTGAATTGAATGTTTATTTGTTCAGGGTCTTTTCCTTCATCGAGCATTTTTACAATACCATTTATCTGGCCACTTAATGTTTTAAGTCTGGTTTTAATATCTAAAATTAAGTCAGAGGGCAATTTATGTGGTTTTGTTTTCATTTTTACAAGGTTTAAATTGTCACACCCTTATTTAGCAACAACTTTTTTTCTGCTGTATTGAAGGACATTTTACAGAACCAAAACTGCAATAGACACAACAATCACCTTCTTTTGGTCGTAATACTGTTTTACAATTCTCACACTCGTAAAAGAATTGACAGGACTCCGTTGGCATTTCCTCTATTTTTTCATGTCCGCAGGTTGGACAAGTAATTTCTGATTTTAATTGGACTTCCATTAGTTTTCTTTTTTGCCGGTCACTTTATAACCTGTTGAGTTAATTGCTTTCTCGATATCCGTTTCGTTGGTTTTGGTTTTGTCAAATTCAATGATTGCATTTCCATTTTCGTAAGATGCCTTTGAACTTATAATACCATTGAGTTTATTTACTTCGTGGTTGACGTGTTCTTCACAGCTCGCACAAGTCATTCCGCTGATTTTGAATTCAGTTGTTTTAATGTCCGATTCGTCAACTACGATGATTTGCTTGTCTGTGTTTGGATAAAAAATTCCTGAATAGTATGGGAAAGACAACATCACAATTGCAAATGCGGTTAGAATCCCTAAAAAGGTTTTTGATTGAATAAATTTTGGTTTTCCTGCCTTGCCGGCTAGTAGGTCGTCCGTATCACATTCGCAGTCAATTTCTTTTTGGGGTTTTAATTTTTGATACCAAGCAAAACCAAGAACTAAAATTGATAGTCCGATTAAATAAGGTCTAAAAGGCTCAATCCAAGAAAATGTTAAAGCAATTCCGCTTGTTCCAGCGATTAGAGCCAAAACTGGTGTCATACAGCATAATGAAGCTGCAATTGCAGTTAACAAACTCGCACCGATTAATTTGTTTTCACTTTTCATACCGCTTTTAAAATTTTGTTTTTATCAAGTATCTCAAAAAATGGAATCAGCATTTTTTCGTATTCCGCCGTGAGTGAGTAAAAAATCGTTTGAGCATCTCTTTCTGTTTCCAATAGATTTCGGTCTTTCATTTTTCTTAAGTGTTGCGAAATAGCAGAAATATTCATTCTGAGAATATCGCTCAAATCACAAACGCAAAGCCTTTTTTCTTCAAAGAGTAGGTAGAGGATTTTCAGTCGAACGCTATTTCCGACCAATGAAAGTCCATTTGCCAAATAATCGAATGATTCGTTTAATTCCGAAACTGTTTCTTTACAACGGTTTATTTGTTCAAAATCGGCTTGTTGCCTTATACACGAATTATTTTCCATAGCACAAAGGTACATTTATTTCTTATTTAAGCAAATACTAAAATAATAAACTTTAAATTGTTATGAAGATTTTAGCTCTTAAACGTTTTTAAAGGGAATTACTATTGACGAAAACTAAATGTGTTGCTAGCTTATATTGTTACAATTTTTTTTTAAAACTACAAAACAAGAAATTCTGTGTGGTGTCGAATGGTGTCAAGTGGTCCTCTGTTACACATTGAATTTTATCAAATCCGTTTTTCAATGTCGATGACAGCTCCTCTTCATTGTATTGTTTTATGTCAAGTCCGCTACATTTTTTTGGTCCGTCTGACGAAAGGGTTCCTATTATTAAATAACCGCTTACACATTTTGTTGCTATTTTAATATACTTTTTAATCTGTTCTTCTGAAGTAAGAAAATGAAAAGTTGCCCTGTCGTGCCAAACATCAAAAGACGAATGAGGTTCAAATTCGGTAATGTCGCTTACAATCCAATTTACTTTAGTTGCATTTTCTCCTAGTCTTTTTTTTGCTTTTTCAATTGCTTTATCTGAAATGTCAAGTACCGTAATGTTATGATACCCTTCGTTAAGTAAATGGTCAACAAGTTTACTGTCTCCACCACCAATATCAATAATTTTTGCGTTTTTATTTAGTCCTAATGAATGAATAAACTCAAGCGAAGTTTTTGGTATTTCTTGTGTCCAACTTACTTGGTCTGGATTTTTAGTTTGGTAAACTTTTTCCCAATGATTCTTTCTGTCTAATTTCATTTTGATTTTAAATTATCCCAATTAATAACAAAGAAAGCACCTTAAATCTCATCCAAAAATTTACGGTTTTTATCAATCGATTTTTTAAACTGTGAAGGCGTCATTCCTGTAACTTTTTTAAACTGGTTACTCAAATACGCCACACTGCTGTAATTCATTTTAAAGGCTATTTCACTCAAAGTTAATTCGTCGTAAACTAAAAGTTCTTTTATGCGTTCAACTTTTTGGTTGATAATGTATTGCTCAAAGGTGATACTTTCAACCGATGAAAAAAGTGAACTTAAATATTTGTAATCAAGAGGAATATTATCGCCTACGTAATCTGCCCATTTAATATCCAATTCTTCGGAAGAATGATGGATTTTATCTACAACCAATGTTTTCATCTGTTCAATAAGCTGGCTTTTGCGGTCGTCAATCAATCTAAAACCTGCATTTTGTAGCTTATGTGACAACGATTCTTTTTCGGATTCATTCAGTATTGAAACCAACTCCACTTCGCCTAACTTAATGGTTTTGTAAGCAATGTTCAGCTCTCCCAAAATTTGGGAAACTGCCAATATACATCTTGGACAGACCATATTTTTTATGTGAATTACAAAACTCATTTTTTAAAACAATTTTAACCCTGCTTTTGAAAGAGAATAATAGTACGCAGCTATAGCTGCAATAATAAATACCACTATTATAGCCAATATGCCAATAATTTTATCGCTTTTAGAAATCTTATTTTTAGATGGGTGGTTTTTCCTTTCAGCTTTCCTTCTATTTCTTCTACTTTCACTCATTATCTATACTCTTACGATGCCTGTATTATAATGGTTTCAAAATACCTATTATCAATTTATTGCACCCCACACTTGCTAAGACCAATTAGCGTTAACAACTTCATTTTTAATTACTTGAATGACATTATTACTTACAATCATAAGCCAAAAACCCAAAAAACTAGAATAGATTTTATAGTAATATCATTTCCTAATCTTTTTTATTTTTCTAATTGTTGGTGATGATATATACCAAAGCAAGAAACCGCTTAATACAGTAATTAACCCTAAAAGTGAGAATGCCCTTAAAACAGTGGTATCAAAATTATCTCGCCCCTCATAGTCCATGGTATGAGTCATCCACAGAAAATCGAACCATCGCCAACTGCGATGTCTTACTGTTTGAAATTTTCCATCATTTACAGAAACATAAGATTTAAGGCCTTCATCATTATCATAAGAAATAATATAGGCTGGTAATAATTTTTCACGGTATTCATGTTTTTTTTCAACCTTATCTATTCTCTCTACTTTGACAACCTTTAATGACTGTTTCATAAACTGATTGGCCACATACAGAGCTTCAGCTTCCGTAATCCCTTTCTTTAACTTGCCATTAATGGCGTTGTAAAGTTGTGATTGATTTACCCAATAATAAGGTACTTCATTGATATCACGTATTTCAATAGTCTTGATTCCTTGAGCCACATCCAATTGTGATGGACTAATCAGATTATTAAATACTTTAGGTTGATACTCTGAATTTCTAAATTGGTCACCATGTATGTCATTTATATCTGTCCAACTAAAGTATATACCACTAATAGTCCAGAACAAAAACTGAACACCAATGAAAAGACCGAGATAACGATGAGTCTTTCTTATATTTATTGCTGTTTTTCTACCTACCATAAGCAACTATTTTTTTGATGATGGAAGTCTTTTTATGATTTTAATTCTATTTATTGACATGTATTCTATTTATGTTGGCTATACCAAATACAAGTACCAAAAAGCTTAAAAAAACTTCCATCATCACTAAAAGTTTACCCGAAATTGTTAATGGTACAATATCACCAAACCCAACCGATGAAAAAGTAATTAAGCTGAAATATACAAACTCAAAAAACTGTGGCATAAACGAACTATTGAGCAATGTAATGGATTTAAAATTTCCAGAACTCAACATATATAATGCTTGATAATCTGAAGAAAATGAAAGGACAATCAAAATAATTAATACTGCAAATAATGTAAGAACGTGCATAAGCTGATGACTTTTGCCTATGATTTTGGTCAACTGAATAAAAGTGAGTCTGACAATAAAAACCGTTTTTACCAGGGCAGCACTAACTATTATATATTCCATAAATTGATTATCAGAGCCCAGATAAGTCCAAAAAATATTAATTAACGACAGTGCAATAACCATACTTGCAGTAAGTAGTACTTTTCTGGAAAGCTGTTTATAAAACCCTGTACATTCAGATTTTTCTATTTTGTTTTCTTGAGCCATTTTAATTTATTCTCTTAACTGAATAATTGAAGTGCCAACGCACCACCAACAATTATGGTGAGTATTGTATAGATTATATAATTAATCCACTTTTTCATAACTGCTTTTTCAGTTTTATGTTTAAAACCAGCTTTGCAACAATCTTTCATCTTTCACAAAATCAAATTTTTATTCCTCATTTAAAGAAAGGTGTCCTTTTTATCGATTTATAATCCTTAACCTTTCCCACTAGCGGCTACTATTTATTTAACAATATCTTATATTGTGCCTGACAAGGGAAGGAATTAACCACTAACCATCAACATTTTTTCCTTCCCGTGACAGGACTTAATGACTATTAATACCTCCTTAAGAACTGAACCATTTTGTTAACTAATAAACCAAAAAGATTCCTAATCTTAAGGAAGGGATTATCTAATTAATAGTCTTTTTTACTTTTCCACACTTGAGCATCTTACTGCCATAATATGGGTTTCTCACTTGATTACTTGTACTCAACCAAGAGCTACCACCATCATACATTGGGCAAAACTGCTCGTACAGTGTGCTTTTTGTACCTGTAATTGCTATCAAATCAGAAATATCCTTACTTAAGGTTTTAAAATGCTCTCTTTGATGGGCTATTTCACTTTTTGCAATATGTTCGGCGTGCTCAGTTGCATCTTCAATAATATCAGCTAATTCTTTTTGTTCTTCAGCTGTATAACTAGATGCTTCAAATGCTTTTAGTGAAGCGGCCAATTTAGCACCTACTATTGCTGCTTTTTTTGTATCATCTGCTACCAAGGCATCTTTTAAGTTGAAGTAATCATTTAACAATGTCTCTGCTTTAGCGTCACTCTTCATATTCATCATTTTACTATGGTCCATTTTCATAGTTCCGTGATCGTGGTTCATTTTTTCTTTTTCCTGTGCGTTGGTAAAAGAAACTGCTAACAATAGCATTGCAGCTATACTCATTTTAAAATTTTTCATTTTCTTATTATTAATTAATTATTATTTATATACTATCTTTTAATTGTTCTACCCACTGAATTAGTTCCCGTTTTTCGGCTTTTGAAAAGGCTGCATCTTTGTGAATAAAAGTGTACGACGCCAAAGGCATTTCACCATCCTCAATTTGGTTAATTATAGATGTCAATTTGCTTTTTTTTCTTCTATTCGAATAATCTCCCCATTCGTTAAAATTGAGCTCTGCTTTTCCATTTTTAATATGGTTCTCTAAAAACCAAGCAACAGGTTGCACCTTGTTGTACCAAGGATATTGTGTGTTATTACTGTGGCAATCATAACAAGAGATCTGCAATTTGTTCTTGATATCATTTGGAACATCATTAACCAACATAAAATCTGTTGGTGGTACAATATCATTTTTGTTACGTTCTGTGGGCATAAACTGTATGCCCACGAATGCTACCACTAAAATCAATGCTATGATTTTTACGATTTTCATTTAGTTGATTTCCTTTTGTACCTTTCCACAGGTTAACATTTTACCGCCGTAGTAAGGGTTTTTAATATCCTTGCTCATACTTAACCAGGTACTGCCGCCATCGTACATTGGGCAGAATTGTTCATAGAGTGTCGCTTTAGTTCCTGTAATGGCCACCATATCCGTTATATCCTTGCTCAAGGTTTTAAAATGTTCACGTTGATGGTCCATTTCACTTTCGCTAATATGCTCTGCATGCTCAACTGCGTCCTCTACAATTTCCTTTAGTTCTGATTTTTCTTCCTCTGAATATTTAGAAATATCCAA
>Ga0116152_10005198_pt1 | contig 10172 bp, 9 predicted proteins | sample AD_UKC119_MetaG_FD_89894 | JGI IMG/M metagenome (GOLD analysis project Ga0116152, IMG submission 89894) | Active sludge microbial communities of municipal wastewater-treating anaerobic digesters from Hong Kong - AD_UKC119_MetaG | ecosystem: Engineered > Bioreactor > Anaerobic > Digestate...
CACGTCGAAGATCTCCCTCGAGGCCATATAGTTGTTTATTATTCCGTCGGCCAGTCCATCAAGCTCATCACACTGCCTCAGGAACTCAGTCCTGATAACACCTGTAAGAGACGGTGTGATCCAGTTGGCAACGGGCTTTTCCTGTATCCTTATAAGCTCCGGTGCCAGCATAAGTGAAGAGAAGCTGACGATAGGAACATCTGATATTATCCCGTCGTAGTCTTCCGGGTATCTCTGGGCAACCATAAGGCCTTCCCTTCCGCCCTGGGAGCCTCCGGAATAATAATTATAGCGGGGCCTTTCACCATAGATTCTTTCGATGATCACCATAGCTGCATCATGTGTCTTCTTCATCTGCATATAGCCAAGGTTCCTGACTGCTTCTTCGTTAAGCACCCAGTCGTCGGGGCCGGCACCTTCCGGTCCCGTAGCCAGTGGCTTATCTCTTCCTCCCATTGATGACTGGTGGCCCGAATCGCTTCCGTAGAGCACAAAGCCTTTGTTAAGCATCGGATTACGTCCTTCCCTTACTGTGATGGTTCCGTTCATTCCACCTCCGCCCATCTGCATGGAACGGTACGACCAGGAGGATGGAAGAAGAACCCTGAAATTTATGGGCCATCCCTTTGGATCAACAGGGAAAATTGAACCTTCAATAACACCATAGGCAGGACCTGCATCTGTAGCCTCAATCCAACGCGGAGGGTATAGTTTTACCGAACCCACAGGCTCACCGATAGCTGAAACAGGAATCAAGCTGCCTGCCTTTTCAATGTCGGACCGGGTAATTGATTTATTGATGGAGGATGAAATCTGAAGTGCATCAACCTCTATTGCCAGAACACACAATGATATCAAAACAATAAAAAGTCTTTTCATGGTTAGTAGTTTTAGGGAAAATCCATGCTAAATTAATAAAAATCCAGAGTAACCTGATACACAAAGTAGACATCCTTAATTCTTTTAAAACTAAAGTCTTTTTATGACCTGTTTTACCAGGCTGTTTAGCTTCTCTGTATCTTTGCGGGGAAGGAATTCCTTTTTAGAGTACAATTAATTGTTTTCAACCCGGTTAACCTCAAAAACAGAGGTAAAAACAGCTCTTCAGCATATAAAAAATGTACTTTTATCAATATATTGGCAGTGATCAAATAATTCAAAATGAGCAGGGGATTTGTAAGGGAAGAAGATCAGGAAGAGATTCCGATGGTTCCACAGAGGGCCTTTCTGCCTGAGGGGGTAGCGAACTTTGTTACTCCTGAAGGGATGGACGAACTCCTGGCTGAGAAACAGACTCTGATGAAGGAAAAGGAAAATACTGATTTCACTTCTGAAAATGAAACCAGAATCGCCCTTAACTTCATAAATGCCAGGCTTAAGCTTCTTGATGAAAGAATTGCAGGAGCAAGGATCATTGACCCTAAAGATCAACCTGCGCTGGAGATCAGATTCGGGGCCACTGTAACTTTAAAATCGTCAGAATCAGACCAAACCCAAAGATTTAAAATAGTCGGAGTAGATGAAGCGGATATATCCAAAGGTAAAATCTCCTTTATATCACCACTTGCACGACAACTGATTAATAAAAAAGCCGGTGAAACGATTCACCTTAAAACTGACATGAAGGATGTCATTTATGAGATAACTGACATAGCTTATTCATGACCTGTTCAATAAAATAACCCAATACCTTCCATCCGGGTATGGAACTTAAATTATTTGAGTTCCAGCTTGCACAGAGTAAGGTTGTTGATGATGAGATCGCGTAACAGGCTTTAACATTCGGCCAATACCTGAATCTGAATTGCCGCAATGGCTGTTAACAAAATTTTGTTTAACTTGATCAAAGAAAAATCATTTTCTCTGTTACAGCATTTACTCTGTTTAAAACCGGAATCCCAAAAAAGCCCCTATATGAAAAATTTCCGCTTCCTGAACCTGATTATCATAGCCGCTCTGACACTTGCAATGGTCACCGGCTGTAAGAAAGAAAAAGATGAACCTGAGACCGTTTCAGATGCCGACGGGAATATTTATACTGCAGTGGCAATAGGGCAACAGGTATGGCTGAGAGAGAATCTGAAAACTACCAGTTACAGTAACGGGGATCCGGTTCCCCAGGTAACTGACGAAACAGAGTGGTTGAATCTGAATGATGGGGCCTATTGCAGCTACGACAATAATCCGGCTTCTGCAATAACTTACGGAATGTTATATAATTGGTTTGCTGCAACAGATCAACGAAATTTATGCCCTGATGGCTGGCATGTTCCTGATTATAACGACTGGACAACACTGATAGATTTTCTGGGAGGAGAAGCCGTGGCCGGCGGCAAACTGAAAGAAGATGGAATAGTCCACTGGAAAGCCCCAAATACGGGAGCGACGGATTCTTACTCCTTTACGGCTCTCCCTGCAGGATTCCGTCTGGGTGGTGCATTCAGTGAACCAGGATATTATGCTGTTTTATGGAGCTCCTCAGAAGCTGATACGGATGATGGATGGATTCTCGATATATTAAGCTCTTCTGAAAAGGCTTCTCTGGAACATGCCTATAAACAGGACGGATTTTCAATACGGTGCATCAAAGACTGATTGATTACTGATATAAATAACTGCCAGCAAAATTGCCAAAGGAAATAAAAGTCCGATAATACCTTTTTCAGTTTTGTTTTATTAAAGTCCTATGCTGCTTTGAATTACTTATCAGTTTCCATCCCAGCCAGGTATTTACCAGACCAATGATTAGGTAAAGAGGCTGAAGAATACTCGATAAGCTAATCCACCATACCTGGATGATTATCCAGAGCGTTAGCGCAATACCCAGCACGATACCTGCATGACCGGCATAACGGTTTTTTGTAAAGGAGAGCACAGCCCCGGCAATGTTTGCAAACCCGTTTACCAGGAGCAGAAAAAGACCAGGCAACATGAATGAACCGAGCGGTGAATCTGAAAGGATGTCGGCAGACATACCGAGTCCTTCCCCTGTTGTGTCCATAAGCATTCCATAACCTGCAGGGATGGCACCAATAGCTGTAAAAGCCTGCAGGGCTCCAAGTATGTAGTAAAATTTCTTCATTATATTATAATAGGTATGATGTTCCGCACATGTTGGAAAAATTATATTCTGAGGTGCTTGTGTAAGTATTACATGTGGGTTTCATAGTTAGATGTTTAGTGCCGTCCGGAAAGCAATTTAAGAATTTCGATTCTGAGGGATCTGTATTTTTAACATTTTTTCTCTTGCTTAAACATTTTCCCACTTCAGTGAAAAAACCTTAAAACACTCAATTATTAACCTTTGTTCCCCGGGCAGCATTTCGACATGTTATTGAGGACATATTACTGAAAAACCAAAAATACCGGACTGATTTAAAGGCATGGTTTCCGGCCCTGGAAGTGGAAGAACAGAGTTTGTATTTTCTGCTGAAAACCTTAAATTTGCTGCCTTTCTGAAAAAACTCCTAATCCCACTCCTATGAATGATGTTAATATTTTAAAAAAATGTCAGGATTACCTTAATACACTTTGTGTTGACATTAAAGAAAGATGTGTAGGCAGCGAAGGCAACAGGCAGGCTACATTTTTCATCGAAAAAGAGTTCTCCGCATCAGGATGGAAAACCTGCATGGCTGAATTCGATGCGATCGACTGGAAAGAAAACGGGGCTGAGCTAAAATCTGACGGAAAAAACTTTAAGGTCCTGGTAAGCCCATATTCAAACGGTTTCTCCGGTGAGGGTATTCTGGTCTCCGCATCAACAACTGAAGAACTGTCAGCTGTTGATGCCAGGGATAAGATAATCCTTCTTCATGGAGATATTGCCATGGAACAGCTTATGCCCAGGAATTTTGTCTTCTATAACCCGGAAGAACATCAGAAGATTATTTCTATTCTTGATAACAGCGGAGCAAAGGCAATTATAAGCGCAACGGGAAGAAATGCTGCCCTTGCCGGAGGAGTATATCCCTTCCCTCTTATTGAAGACGGGGATTTCGACATCCCCTCCGTATATATGACCGAAGAAGAAGGGTTAAGGCTCCTGCCTGAGACAGGCAGGATCGTTTCACTTGAGTCTTTGTCGGAAAGAATCCCGGGGAAAGGATATAATGTCACTGCCGGAAAGGGAAAGGCCGGATTGCAGAAGATAGTTGTAACAGCGCATATAGATGCTAAAAAGGGCACCCCGGGGGCAATAGATAACGCTACAGGAGTTATCGTTCTTCTTCTCCTGTCAGAGCTTCTTAAAGATTACAATGGGAGATATTTCATTGAGATCGTTGCCTTTAACGGGGAAGACTACTATGCTGTGCCGGGACAGATGAATTACATCGCTTCCAACAAGGATGAGTTTGGACAAATACTGCTTAACATAAATATTGACGGGGCCGGATATAAAGAGGGGCCATCTGCATTTTCCCTTTTCGACTTACCCGATGAACTATCAAGGTCTGTCAGAAAAATTATTGACCGGTATGATGGAATAACTGAAGGGATACAGTGGGCACAGGGCGATCACAGTATCTTCCTGCAGTATGGTGTTCCGGCAATTGCAGTTTCATCACAATGGTTCATCGAAAATATTGCAGATCAGGATATAACCCATACTCCTAAAGACAATCCCTCGATAGTCGACTGTAAAAGGATAGTAGAGATCTCGCAGGCATTAAATACCTTTATCAGATCACTTTAAATACCTGTGCTGGAAATGTGAAATTTGCATATTCCTTGTATCTTGTTAATAATTTAATATTCAGGAATCATGTTGAAAAAAGACCGTATTTCACGAATCATGTACATAACAGGCGTTGTTGCATTAATTGCCGGAGCGCTTGACCCTCTTGAAGGATCGGTGATCATCCTGGCCGGAAGTTCCCTGCTCACAATTGCGACAAACCTTACCAGGGACAGACACCGGAATATTTTCCTGATCGCTTTCCTTATGATTGCAGCAGGCGTGCTTTTAATGTTCTGGCTCTCTTCCCGTGGAGGAATTGGAGGCACTGCCTCCCTGTCGTGGTGGTGGGGCTTACTTGTAATTCCTTATCCTGTAGGGTGGCTTATAACTGTTATCCTATTGATTATCAGAACTATCAAAAAGAAAAGTCTTACCGATATCAGGTAGAAAAAGGAGAAAATCCTTCCATCGGATCCAACAGCCTGGGATATTTGTCTATCAGTATCAGATGTTTTAACAGGAAATGTCAGTTGCGCCTGAGAAAAAAGACTGAACAGGATTTCCTGAAATATCACTACTGAATTGTATTTTTGTGCAGGAAGAATAAAAGAAAATGATTACACAGAATGTACTGTTCGCACTCGGGTTAACGGTCTTTGCAGGACTGGCCACCGGCATAGGCAGCCTTATGTCGCTGATGTCGAAAAGGTTCAATCCAAAATTTCTGGCTATATCCCTGGGCTTTTCTGCAGGCGTTATGATCTATGTATCGCTTGTTGAGATATTCTCAAAGGCAAAGGATTCGCTTATTGCTGCTCACGGCGTTAAGCCGGGAAATATATATACTGTTATTGCTTTTTTCTCCGGTATCGCCCTTATAGCTGCAATCGACAGGATGATTCCCTCGTTTGAAAACCCCCATGAAATGAAGAACCTCGAGGAAAAAAACCTTGATCCGGCCAACAATAAAAAGCTGCTAAGGATGGGGATGTTTTCCGCCCTTGCTATAGCAATACATAATTTCCCTGAAGGCCTGGCTACTTTTATGGGAGCCCTCACTGACCCGACCCTGGGTATAAGTATTGCCGTGGCCGTTGCCATCCACAATATCCCCGAAGGCATTGCCGTATCAGTACCAATTTATTATGCAACAAAAAACCGTAAAAAAGCATTCTGGCTATCCTTTCTGTCGGGACTGGCTGAGCCTGTAGGAGCGCTTATAGGATATTTTGTCCTGAGAAGCATCTTCAACGATTCAACCTTTGGTCTGATTTTCGCAGGAGTTGCCGGCATCATGATATACATATCACTTGATGAGCTACTGCCTACAGCTGAGGAATACGGTGAACACCATATAGCTATTGGCGGAATGGTCGGGGGTATGGCTGTGATGGCCATCAGCCTGCTGATGTTTGTTTAACAAAAAAACCTCCTAATCCATCTCCCCAGGGGTTGACGGCATTTCCACACCGGAGATCAGGTTCTTATGCAACCGGCCCTCTGATTGCAGATTATTTTTTAACCAGTATCTTTAATAATATAAATAAAGTATTTTTTATTTCACATATTTCCTTAACTTATTGCTTTAAAATTGATTAGAAATTAATCAATAATTTTTAATATTTAATATTACCTGTAAGTATGGAAAAACTTATTTCGTGTTGCGGACTTAACTGTAAAGCCTGCGATGCATACATTGCGACTATCAGTAATGATGATGAACTCCGGAAGATTACAGCTGACAAATGGCGGACCGGTTACAATGCTCCTGAGATAACTCCGGAAATGATTAACTGTACAGGTTGCAGGGAGCCGGGGGCAAAGTTCAGTCATTGTGATGTTTGTGAAATCAGAATCTGTGTCAGGGCGAAAGGCTTCGACACCTGTGCCGACTGCAGTGAAATGGACGGCTGCGCCATTGTCGCCCCTGTCCATCAGTATGTACCCGAAGCTGTTGCAAACCTGGCAGGTCTCAGACAGGCAGGAAGGAACTGATGGTTGTCCTGCAAGGTTTTTTTCAGGAAGGAATAATAATGAACACTGCTTAAGGATTCCGCAAAAGGTCCTCCGGTATATCTATCGCATCAGAAGTCTGAGAACTTTTTCTTTAAAGGGGGTGTAGGGCGGATAGCGGACGGGAAGATCGATCAGGTTTGATTTTTCCATTACCGATCTCATGTTTGAGAAAGTCTCGAATGTTTTCCTTCCATGATACCTGCCTGTTCCGCTGGGACCAATACCCCCGAAAGGCAGATGTGGGTTTGCAATCTGCATGACTGTATCATTCACAGCCACTGATCCGCTCTGGGTCCGGGCCATGAATTCCCCGGCAAGTTTCTTGCTTGAGGTAAATATGTAGGCTGCCAGTGATTTGGGAATTCTGTTAATAACTGAAAAAATCTCCTGGAAGTCATCGAAGCCAATTACGGGCAGAACCGGACCGAATATCTCCTCCTGCATAACCGGGTCCTCAGGTCTTACTCCAGTAATTATGGTCGGAGAAATATAGCATTCATCAATATTGCTGGTGCCTCCGGTTATTACAGTGGCCCCATTCAGGAATGACACCATCCTTTCAGTCTTCCGGGGATTGATCATTCTGCAATAGTCGGGACTTTCTGAAGGATCATCGCCATAGAATGATCTGATTTCCGACCCGAGAAGTTCAAGAAAATGATCCTTAACCTTATTATCAATAAGAAGATAATCCGGGGCAATGCATGTCTGACCGGCATTAAGGAATTTACCTGAAGCTATCCTTTTTGCTGCAAGTCCTAGCTTTGCATCTGCCGCCACAACACACGGATTCTTGCCTCCAAGCTCAAGTGTGAAGGGGGTTAACTTTCCGGCTGCTTTTATCATTACTTTCCTGCCTACGGCAGGACTGCCGGTGAAGAAGATATAGTCAAACGGAAAATCAAGGAGATAATCACTAAGAGACTGTTCTCCTTCTGCCATTACAACCAGCTCCTTTGGGAAATGGCTTATTATCTTTGATATGACTTCCCCGGTACGGGGGACTTTCTGTGAAACTTTAAGTACAACGTTGTTGCCGGCTGCAAGAGCTCCTGCCAGTGGAATCACTGACAACTGGAAAGGATAATTCCATGGCGAGATGATCAATACCTGTCCGTATGGTTGTGGCAGAATATAGCTGCGTGCAGGCATATTGGCAACTGAAGTTCTGACTCTCTGTCTCCCTGACCACTTTCTGAGGTTACGGATCAGGATATTGATTTCGGCAATGGCAAATCGCGATTCAGTGCCAAGCACTTCAAAATAAGGCTTACGAAAATCCACATTAAAAGCATCCCTGAGCTCATCCTCATAGTGCAGGATAAGTGATCTCAGCTTCTTAAGGTTTTCGATTCTGAAATCTATATCGAGTGTTTCGCCCGAGGCAAAAAAAATCTTCTGATCTCCGAGGATCTTGTCAAGCTCTTCTTTATGCATGGTTCCGTGTATGGATAAATGTTGCTGCTGTAAATATACTGAGATAAATAACTAATATGAATTGATGTTTTATGATATACAAATAGTGCAAAAGGGCTCTACTATTTTTATTAAATTGCGATGGAGTATATTTATTTTGTACTTATTTAATTTCTTTGACCTGCAGCATTTTTGCATTTTGTGTTTGATCCCTGGCAGATGGTTTTTCTCATCGGCAATACTGACGAGATCACATTGATTTAACTTTATTGAGGGGAAGCGCCAGGAACAGATGATGCAAAAATGAAATTTACTTATTATCACTATTTCAGCTATTTATATAACTACTTACCCTTAAACAATCAATAAAATGGATAGAAGAAAATTTATAAGGAATACAGCTGTCACAGTACCTTTGATGGCCTTTTTACCCGGTTTCGCCCTTTTGGCAGATCCTCTGAAAGGAAGGGTTAAAATTACTGATGTACAGGTTGTTCGTACCAGAATAGGGATGCGTGTAAGTCCCCTGGTTAAGATAAGTACCGATGCCGGGGTGTTCGGTATCGGAGAATGTCATCACGACGAGAATGGGCTTGGCGCCAAAGATATAGTATTGAATGTATGCAAACCCATTCTCATGGGGAAAGATCCTTTTGATATCGACTATCATGTATTCAAGATGAGCACCCGTACCTCATATTACGGAGGGAACCATGGAGTGGCAACTCATGCAATCACAGGTGTTGAGATGGCCCTTTGGGATCTTATAGGAAAAATCACTGAACAGCCTGTCCGCAAAATACTGGGAGGCGGTAGTCATGTAAACGAGGTCAGGGCCTATGCATCTGCACGGCCCAGAAACATGCAGGACATGGATTCGTGCAAGGAATTTGCCGAGTTGATGCTGGGTCAGGGCTGGACTGCATGCAAGAGTGATATAGACAGGGATCAGCGATGGAACAGCCTTAACAACCGCAGGCTCTCAAACACTGAGGTTGACAAACTGGCACAGGGCTTTTTCAATATGAGGGAAGCACTGGGACCTGACTTTGATATAGCCGTTCACTGTCACTGGGAGTTTGATTTTGACAGTGCCCTGCGTGTTGCAAATGCTGTTGCACCCATGCGTCCCATCTGGCTTGAAGATCCCCTTCCGATAGCATATAATGAGCAGTGGATCAACCTTACTGAGAAATCTCCTGTCCCCATACTCTGCGGAGAGAACCTGTATACCAGGGATGACTTCCGTCCCTTCATAGTGAATCAGGGAGTCAATATGATAGAAATTGATGTATCAATGGCTGGTGGACTCCTTGAGGCGAAAAAGATTGCCGACCTTGCCGAGACATACTACATTCCGGTTTGTACCCATAATGTAGCCAGTCCCATTGCAACCATTGCATCGGCCAACTGGGCTTCGACGGTAAGGGAATTTGTAGCCCACGAGACTTTTATTATGAATCCAACGAACCGTGCCGGCAGGGGTGTTAACGGCGACCCTGATATTCTTGGTTACGACAAGGAGATGATAGTTAAAGGGCACCTTCAGTTAAGCGACAGACCCGGATTTGGCTTTGACCTGAATGAAAAGCTTATAAGGGAGAAATATATGGTTGAAGGCGAAACCTGGTGGAAATAAGAAAGAGCGGGTGTGAGTGTGAGTGTGAGAAAAAAGAGTGAGAGCTTTTCACTCTCACCCTCACTCTCACTCTTTTTCATTACCCGGTACAGGTTCTGAAATCTGTCATTTTGCTATCTTAACACACAATAACTTTTTTTGATCCCTAACAAGCAGTCTGCCATTGACAAGTGCCAATGGACTCCAGTTTTGACCCATTTCAAGGATCTCAGCAGAAGCCAGAGGCTTGAATCCGGATGGATCCGGCTCTATCAGGTACAATGTCTGCCTGCCATCTGTAGCCAGGAGCAATCCGTCAGCAAGAATCATACTGCCTTTATCGAAAAGCGGATTACGCATCGTTTTCCACATGACCTTACCATTCATGTCCATACAGACCAGACCATCGCGTTTACTGTTTGTTGTGAACTGGGCATAGAA
>Ga0116152_10005199_pt1 | contig 10172 bp, 11 predicted proteins | sample AD_UKC119_MetaG_FD_89894 | JGI IMG/M metagenome (GOLD analysis project Ga0116152, IMG submission 89894) | Active sludge microbial communities of municipal wastewater-treating anaerobic digesters from Hong Kong - AD_UKC119_MetaG | ecosystem: Engineered > Bioreactor > Anaerobic > Digestate...
CCACGACGCTCGCCTGCATCGTCGACCAGGTCAACCGCACCCGAAACCTTCACATCATCACCATTGAGGACCCGCTGGAGTACCTCCACCATCACAAAAAGAGCATCGTGACCCAGCGGGAGCTCTATACCGACACGGTCTCCTACGATGTGGCGCTGCGCGCGGCGCTGCGCGAAGCCCCCGATTTCATTTTGCTCGGCGAGATGCGCGACGCGGAGACCATCCGGGCCGCCGTCACCGCCGCGGAGACGGGGCATCTGGTCTTTTCCACACTGCATACCATCGGCGCAGCCAACACCATAGACCGCATCGTGGACGTGTTCCCGCCTGAACAGCAGCAGCAGATCCGCACGCAGCTCTCCCTCGTGCTGGAGGGCGTGGTCTCCCAGCAGCTTCTGGAGACCGCGGAGGGTCCTCTCGTGCCGGCCTTCGAGATCATGACCGCCAACAGCGCCGTGCGCAACATGATCCGCGAGTCTAAGGCCCACCAGCTCGACAACCTGATCGCCACTTCTGCCGCGGAGGGCATGGTCACGATGGACCAGAGCCTGCTCCGGCTCGTGCAGAGCGGCCGGGTCACGCCGGAGGTGGCGCTGCGCCACAGCATCAATCAGGATTGGCTCATAAAACGCCTGGCCACATCCCGGGCCTAAGAAAGGACGGTCGCAATGGCTCCCTTCACTCTCTGTCAGTCCACGCTGCACGTCTGCGTGGATGCCGCCGAAAGCGGCCGTGTCTCCGGCCGCGTGTTCGGTCAGCTTCTCTCCGCACCGCTGAAGTTTGCCGACCTGGGGGATCTGGTGCTGCAGGTCGACGGGATCCTCGATGCGCAGAATTTCCCGCAGGCCTTCCAGCGTGCGCGCTCCTTTGCGCCCCATCCGGTTTGCGACACGCTCGCCGCCTCCGGTCCGGACACGGGCCTTTCTCCCGAGGCCGTCGGCGCCGCTTCGGGCGCCGTGGCGACGTTTGGGCTCTGTGTCGTCTCCCGCCGCAGTTCCTCCTGGCAGGGGTTCGTGGACTGGCTGGACGATTCGCCCCGCCGGCGTTTTCAGAGTGCGCTGGAATTTATCCGCATCGTCGACGCGCGTTTCGGCAAGAAAGAATAGGGCGGCGCCGTGCGCCGGCCTGTCGATAAACCCCCGGTCCGGCGCTCCGCGAAGGAAAAACCATGGGAAAGAAACCCATCGAGGTTTTCTCCCATGCCCGTCAAACCGTTTTTCAGATCGTTTTGTGCCGTTTCGAAAAATGCGAAACAGCCGCGCGCCTGTGGCGCGCGGCTGTTTTTGTTCCGGCGTTTCCGTCCCGGACGCTTCCGCCGCGGGAGCGCCCCGCGCTCCCGTCCCCTCTTCCCGTCTTTCCCCGTCATAAGGGAGCGCGGGCCCGATGGCCCGCGCTCCCTTGGTTTCATGGAGGAGACTTCTTTCATCCGCCGCGCGGAGCCGGGCTTACCCCAGGCGCGCGGTTGTAACCGCGTCCATCACGCTCGTCGCCTGCGCGTATGAGAGGACGCCCTCTCCCACGAGCTGGTCGCGGAGCGTGAAGTCGCTCTCGCGGCGGAAGGCTCCCAGGGCGTAATAGGAGAGATATGCGACCTGCGCGCGGCGGAACGTGGCGTCCGCAAAGTAATCACGCTCGGCGGCCGAGAGGCACCCGAAGGTCGCCGCCTGCTCGAGCGACGTATCCCAGGAAAAGTCGCCGTCGCTGTCGCTGTACCCCAGGGCGCGCAGGACGAAAGTCATATACTCCTTTGCCCCGATTTCCCGGTAGGTGTCAAAGAGGGTCCCGCCGGTATTTACGCCCTTGGTGTACCCTTTTGCGTAAGCATAGTTGGTATAGGCCGCGGCCCAGGCGGGAACGTCGGTAAACTGGTTGCAGGTGGCGGAAAAGGCCAGCGCGTCGTCCTCCTCGCCGACAAGGCGCAGGAACATGATGAGGCCCTCGATGCGCGTGGGCTTGTCCTCCAGCGCGAAGCCGGAGCCGAATGCGGTGTCCTTGCCGCGGAAGAGGCCCAGGTCCTTGAGGGCCTGCGCCAGTTCGTTATAGTCCACCGCGTCGCTCTCGCGCAGGTAATAGCTCCCCTCGAGTGTTACGACGGCGGTGTCCGACGCGATGGTAAAGACCGCCTCCGCGTCCTCGCCCGCCACGTAGCAGTGCCGGAGCGAAAGGGTCGTCTGGGCGCTCTCCGTGCCGTCCGTGGCGTCGACGACTACGCCCGCGTCGCTCTCGGCGGAGGCCTCCCCGGCCAGGAGCATCACCGTGGCGCCCGTCTGGCACAGGAGCCGGTCGCCGGATTTGAGCCGCAGCTCGGTGCCGGGCGCGGCGGAGTCATACTGCGCGGTCTTTTTTGCGATCTGCTCCTCCGCGTCGCTCTGGATGTCCGCGAGTTCGGAGGAGATGGTCCCGTTCACATCCTCTCCCGCGGCGGCGAAGTTCTCTTCCGTCTTGCCGAGAAGCGCGGGGAGCAGCGTGTCGGTCAGGTAGGCCACCGAAATGAGCGGGTCCGAGGCGGACCCGCCGGCGGCGACGCCGACGGCCAGGAGCGCGAGGAGCGCTGTGGCGAGAGTGAGGGCAATGATCCGTTTCTTCATCGGCGTTCCTTTCTTATCCCGGGTAGAGTTCGTCGCTGTGTACCCCCTCGCCGTCGACCACGGTGAAGATGGAAAGGTCCTCTTCCGTAATGGGGGTGGTGTAGGGATTGAGCTGTTCGTTCACAACCTCGGCCGTCTTCTCGATGTCCAGCGTCACATAGTAGATCCCGTCGTAATAGGCCGAGACGCTGGAATACGGGATGGTGCCGAGCGAAAGATTATCCATGTCGAAGGAGAGGAATTGCTCCCCGAACCAGATGATGTGCTCGATCTCCAGGTCGGTCTTGACGTACTTGTTGAAGATGGCGGCAAACTCCCGCACCTTCGTGACGTTTCCGATTTTAAGCGCCTTCTTGGCCATCGTCTGGAGCAGGAGCTGCTGGGTATGGATGCGGCCGATGTCCTGATTGGCATAGACGCTGCGGCAGCGGGCGATCTTGAGCGCGTCCTCGCCGTCCAGATGCTGCAATCCCGCCTTGAAGTGGATGTAAAGGTCCTGCGTGGGATCATCGTAGTCCATGTCCTGGGGCACGTCGAAGTCGATGCCGCCCAGTTCGTCGACGATCTCCTTGAACGCCGTGAGGCTCACGCGCACGTAGAAGTCGATCGGGATGCCGAGCATCTCGGAGATTTCGGTCTTGAAGCCGTCGATCCCCTCGTAAGCCCAGACGGCGTTGATGCGCTTGTTGTTTCGGTCGCTGTCCACAAGCGTGTCGCGCGGGATGCTCAAAACGGAAATCTTCTGGTTCGCCGTGTCGTAGGAGGCCACGAGGATGGTGTCCGTGTTGGCGTGGCCGTCGTCGGTGCCGAAAATCAGGAAGGTATAGAAATCATCCTTGCGCACGCGGGGCTCCGGCGTTGGGGACGGCGACACGGAGGACTCCGGATCCAGAGAGACCTGCGGGCTGGGCGAGGGTGTCGAGACCTCCGGGGGCCTAATGAGGATTTTATGAGCGGCATAGGCGATCACGACGACCGCCGAAAGCGCCACGAGAATGCCGTAAAAAATGCGGAACGCCTTTCGTCCGGCGCTTCTCTTTTCTTTCAGATGGGAGGACACGCGCTTCACCTCATTAAAAAAACCGGATACCCGTTTGGACGTGCCAGCGCGTCCGAAGTTCCACACCAGTATACCGAATCGCGTGCGGAGAGGCAAGCGAAATTTTTGAAAAGGCCGCCCGGAAAACCAAGTTCCCCGGGCGGCCTCAGCCTGTCGGAGAAGCCCTTTGAGCTTCTCCGACAGGCTGACTGCGTTTTTTGAAACGCCGGCTCGTTTCAAAAAACGTCCTGATGGAACGTGAAAGACAACCCTGATGGTTTTCTTTCACGGTTTCTTTCCTTCCGAATCCTTCCCCTACGGAATCTCTCAACATCTGCAGCCGCCCGGAAAACCAAGTTCCCCGGGCGGCCTGCTTCTAGTAAGGCTCGATTAGTAGGGCGCGGTGACGGTGAGCGGCGGGCCCTCGGCGCGCAGAAGGTGGTCGGCCAGCGCGCGGATCTCCTCCTCGTCGTGCGTGACCAGCAAAACGCTCGCGCCGCTTTCGCGAAGAAGCGGCGAAAGCCGCTCCCGCAGCGCCTCGTCCATGCCGGTGAAGGGCTCGTCCAGAAGCAGCAGCGGCCGCCCGAGCGCGAGCGCCCGCGCGAGGGCCACGCGCCGGCGCATCCCGCCGGAGAGCGCGGCGGGATAGCTCCCCGCCTCCGCCGAGAGCTCCATCTTCTCGAGCCACGCGGCCGCCTCCCTCTGCCGCTCCGGCGGCAGGACGTCGGCGATGTTTTGGAGCGCCGTGCGCCAGGGAAAAAGCCGGTCCTCCTGGAAAAGAAGCGCGGCGGGCGGCGCGCATATGGTGCCGGCATCCGGCTTTTGCAGCCCCGCCAGGATGCGTAGGAGCGTCGTTTTGCCGCAGCCGGAGGGGCCGAGAAGGCAGGTGATGCCGCCCTCCGGCACGGAGAATGTCAGGTCGCGGAATATCTCTTTCCCGCCCAGCGTCAGGCTCACATGCGTAAGGGCGATCATGCCGCGGCCCCCTCTCCAAGCCCCTGCCGCAAGAGACGCACGAGCAGGGACTCCACGAGATAGCTCAGGAGGATCACGACGATCGTCCAGGCGAAAAGGCTCGCCGGCTCCAGGTAGATCTTGGAGTAATAGACCTGCGTGCCGACGGCCAGTTTCGGCTGGCAGAGCACCTCCGCCGCGACGCCCGCCTTCCAGGCCAGGCCGAGCGAGGTGATGCAGCCGGAGACGAAGTGGGGCTGCGCGGCGGGGAGATAGACGAGCCGCAGCGTCTTGAACTTTCCCATGCCGTAGGTCTGCGCGACCTCCAGGAGCTCGCCGTCGCGCGAGGCGATGCCCTTTCGCACGTTGCCCCAGAGGATGGGCATGACCATGAGGCCCGACATGACCGCCGGCACATATCCCCTGGTGCTGTTCATCCACAGGAGCAGCAGCACGATGAAAGACGCCACCGGCGTGGCCCGCACGACCCGCACCGCGGGCGAGAGCAGCACGTCGCAGACGCGGAAGGCCGCCGTGAGCGCGGCGAGGAGCGTCCCGAGGAAGACGCCGCCCAGAAAGCCCAGGAACACCCGGCCCAGAGACGCCCCCGCCGTCTGCCAGAAGACGGCGGTCCGCATGAGCTGCCACAGCCGCAGAAAAACCGTCCCGGGGGCAGGAACCAGCAGTTCCTGCCCCACGAGGACGGCGGAAAGTTTCCAGACCGCGATCCAGAAAGCCAGGGCCAGAAAGCCCCGCAGCAGTTTTCCGGAGGCGTCAGGGGACATAGTAGAACGCGTCGTCGGGGATGGAACCGCCGACGGAGGCCGGGTCGGCCTGATAGAGGGCCATGTAATACTCCTGCAGCTGATCGCGCATGTCCGTGCCGGTGACGAAGGTCAGGTTACAGTCGGGGATGGCGGCTTTCGCGATCTCCTCGCTGGCCGTGATGCCGTACTGCGCGACCATGGCCGCGGCTTCGTCCACATTGTTTTCCACATAGTCGATGGACGCGCCGTACTCGTCGAGGAACGAATTGACCAGGTCGTGGTGCTCGTCGGCGAAGTCCTTGCGCACGATGACGCAGCCCATGGTGAGCGTCCCGTCCTCCACGACGTCGTTCCACGCCTCGGTCAGGTCGATGGCCGAGCGCACGTCGCTGTTCTTCATGAGGACGGTCGTGGCGGCCGGCACGGGCAGCATTGCGAGGCTCACTTCGCCCGCGGCCATGAGAGTCACGAGCTCCGCGCTCTCCTTGTATTCGATGTCCACGTCCACGCCCGGCTCGAGGCCGGCGGCGCGCAGGATGTAGTCGAGGATGTACTCGGGGTTGGAGGCCTGGCCGGTGGCGTAGAGGGTCTTGCCCGCGAGGTCGGAGATGGAGTGGACCGTGTCGCCGTTTTCGAGGATATAGAGCACGCCTAAGGTATTGAGCGCCAGGAGCTGGACGCCGCGGTCGGTCTTGTTGAAGAGCGAGGCGGCTAGGTTCGTCGGCACCGCCGCGATGTCCACGGTGCCCGCGACGATGGCGGAGACCAGTTCCGTCGGCTCGGCGGCGAGCGTCACGTCGTAGATGTTGGCCGTTTCATTCATGTCGTTGTCCGAGAGGAGCTTGGCCGCGCCCACGCCGGTGGGGCCCTTGAGAAGCCCAAGCTTGATGGTCTCGCGCGTGTCGGGCGTGGGAGAAGGCGATTCGGAGGCGGTGGGAGACGGGCTGGGGGAGGCGGTGGTCTCGGTCTTCCCGCAGCCGGGGATGAAGGCGGCGATGAGAACCAGCGCGAGAACGAGCGCGGTGAGTCTGAGCTTTTTCATAACAGATCTTCCTTTCCTTGCCGCCCTGTCAGCGGCTTTTGCCAAGGGCCCGGAGGCCTTTCTGATCGAGTATCCTGACGCAGCGGCCGTCCCGGACGGCCAGATTCTGTTCCGCAAGCGCCTCGAAAGCGCGGTAAAGGGACGCGCGGCCGATGTGCAGCGTGTCCGCCAGAGCGGATAGGCCCTCTTCCAGGACCACCTTGCCGTCTCCCGCGCGGTCCGCGAGGTACTTGGCCAGGCGCTCCTCCGCGCCGCCGGCCAAAAGCGCGTCCAGCTTCCGGTTGAGAAAGCGGATGCGCCCGGAGAGGTAGGCGATGTACGCATGGCGCAGTGGCGGAGACGCCTCGAGGAGGCGCTCCACCAGCTCCTGCTCGAAAAAAAGCACCCTGCACGCCCGCAGGGCCGTGATGGTGGTCACATAGCGCGGCGCGTCGTCGAAGAGCGCCGCCGCGCCGAACACATCGCCCGCGGAAAGCGTGCTCACGGGCAGGTCCCGTCCCGCGGCCGCCTTGCTCACCCGGGCCGAGCCCGTGAGAAAGATACCGAGCGCGCGCCGGAAATGCTCCGGGCTGTAGATGGTCCCGCCGCGCGGAAACGTCTCCGAAGTACACAGTGCATCCGCCGCGGCGCGGCGGATGAAATCCTCCGGCACCTCTCTGAAGAGGAACGTGCGCCGCAGCAGCCGCAGCTCCGCAGGCCTGAGCGGAGTCTCCAAAATACCACCTCAAATGTATCATTTGAAACATTTTTCTAGAGTATATATAAAAAATGGAAAAAAGTCAAGAGGCGGAAAACGGCGTTTTCCGCCTCCCCCGAAATTGCCGGAAAGCCTCCGGGTCGTTCCGGCCGGACGATCCGTATAAAAGCACGCGTCTTCGAAAAACGCAAAAAAGCCACGCGGCGTCCCGCCGCATGGCAAATTCAGTCCGTCCGGAGGCGGACATGCGCCGCCGCAGGACACCTTCGCCCGCGGACACGTGTCCGCGGGCGCTTCCGCCGTGCGGAAGCAAGGGGGTTATCAAAGCCGCCCGGCGGCTTTGTATCCAAGGGGGACGTCGTCCCCCTTGGACTTCAGTAAAACGTCCCGACGACGCGGATCATCTCGCGGATGCAGTGGTCGTCGCAGGAGGGCAGGACGCGGAACCCCGAGGCGAGCACCTCCGGCGAGGCGTTGGCCGGGCAGAAGCCCACGCGCGCCACATGGAGCATAGGCAGGTCGTTCTGGTTGTCGCCGATGCAGTAGACATTTTCGCCCCGGATGCCCAGTAGCTCCGCCAGCCGCTGCACCATGCCGCCCTTGGTGCTTCCCTTGGCGGTGATTTCCAGCAGCACCGGATTGGAGAAGATGACCTCGTAGGAAGCGCCGTGGAGCCGCCGGAAATAGCGCTGCGCGCTCAGCAGAATGGGAGGCTCCCCTTCGACGATGACCTTCGTCCAGGGCCGCGGCATCTCCGCGGGCGAGCTGCACAGCGTGTAGCCCGTGCCCACGCGCGCCATATGGAGCCCGGTGATGCGGTTCGGGCGGCAGACGTAGATGTCCTCGCCGTGGTAGGCTTCGATGGCGAGCGCGGGAAAGGCCGTGAGAAGCTCCGCGATGTCCTCCGCCGCGCGGTCCGGGAGACAGGTTTCCAGAACGGCTCTGTCGGCTGCGAAATCATAGAGCGACGCGCCGTTGGAGAGGATCACGGGGGCGTTGATGGGCGCCATGTGCAGACAGGGCAGAAAGGTTCGTTTCGCGCGCCCGGTGGCCACGGTGAAACGCCCGCCCTCGGCGATAAAGCCCGCGATGGCCTTGTAGTTCTCGCGGGAGACGAGGTCGTCGGAATTGCAGAGCGTATCGTCGAAATCCGACGCAATGAGAACGCCGTCAAATTTTCCCACGCCGAACGCCTCCTCCCCTGCTATGATACAAAAATCCTGCCGCACTTGTGCCGGAGCGGCAGGAAACATTTCGCGGCGCATATCGCGCCGCGCCTTTGTGTACTTTTGACCACTCGACCGAAATATTTTAACGCCTGTTTGCCAATTCTGTCAAGACGTTTACGAAATAATCCGGCAGAGGGCACGCGAGCTCCATGACTTTCCCGGTGCGCGGATGCGTAAAGCGCAGCGCGGATGCGTGGAGGCACTGGCCCGGAAGCCCCGGGTAGGGTTTTTTTGCGCCGTAGACCCGGTCCCCCAGGAGCGGATGGCCGATGTAGGCCATGTGGACGCGGATCTGGTGGGTCCGGCCCGTCTCCAGGCGGCAGCGGACGTGCGTGGCGCCCTCGTAACGCGATACGACCTCGTAGTGCGTCACGGCGCGCCGGCCGCCGGGAACGACGGCCATGCGCTTGCGGTTCTTGGGATCCCGCGCGATGGGCGCGTCCACGGTGCCCTCGTCGTCCCGAAGGCCGCCGCGCACCACGGCGTCGTAGGTGCGCGCCATCGTGTGGTCTTTGAGCTGCGCGGCGAGCGCGAGATGGGAAAAGTCGTTTTTCGCCGCGAGGATAAGCCCGCTCGTGTCCCGGTCAATGCGGTGGACGATGCCCGGCCGTTTTGCCCCGCCGATGCCGGAGAGCGAGTCACCGCAGTGGAAAAGCAGGGCGTTGACCAGCGTGCCGTCCGCGTGGCCCGGCGCGGGATGGACGACCATGCCCACGGGCTTGTTGACCACGATGAGGTCGCCGTCCTCGTAGACCACGTCCAGCGCGATCGCCTGCGGCGCGGCCTCGATGGGCTCCGGCTCCGGCAGGGAGACGGCGAGGAGCGTGCCCGCCGGAATCCGGTCGTTTTTTCGGACGGTTCTGCCGCCGGAGGTGACGAGGCCCCCCTCCAGGAGCCGCTGCGCGGCCGAGCGGGTGAGGTCCGGCACCGCCCCGGCCAGGAGCGTGTCCGCCCGCAGGCCGTCAGGCTCCGCCGTGACCGTCAGAAGTTTCATCGGAAGGCCCCTTTTCCAGCTTGTCGTAGAGGAAGACCACGTAGACCATGAGGAAGATGGCCGAGAGCGTCACGCAGATGTCGGCCACGTTGAAAACCGCGAAATTCACAAAAAGGGGGCGGAACATGTCCACCACATAGCCCAGCCGCACGCGGTCGATTAGGTTCCCCACGGCGCCCGCGAGGAGGACCGAGAGCGTCCAGTTTCCGAGCGGGTGCCGGAAAAACCCCTGGATGAGCGCCATCGCGAGGAGAAACGACACCGCGGCGGACGCGAGGGCCAGAACCCAGGTCGCGCCCGAGAGAAAGGAAAACGCCGCGCCCGTGTTGTGCATGTTCGTGAGCTCCAGGATGTGCGGGAGGAACGGCACGGCCCCGCCGAGCGGGATGCGCGTCGCGACCAGGTACTTGACGACCTGGTCGAGCGCCACGAGCGCCGCGATGACGATTGCATAAACCATAGCAAAGACTCCTAATGCGAGGGGGAACCGGACCCGGTCCGCCTCAGCCCTGTCAAATTCGCGCCCGGCGCGGGTCCAGACCCGCGCACACGCCGGCGTGCCGCCGTCCTCCGCCGCGCCGGGCCCGGATTTTCCGGCGGCAGGTCGAAGCCGTTTCCCCCGGCGGACGTGCGCCCGGCAGGGCGGCCGGTTTTCTTCCGCAAACCTGGACGGATCGCGCAGCCGGGGGCGGCCGGAAAGCAGGCCGGAGCCGGCGTTTCTCCCTTTAGGACAGGTCCGCCAGATCGAGGTATTTGTAGCCGCTCTCGGCGATGTGCTCCTTGCGTCCGGCGAGGTTTTCGCCGAGGAGCAGGTCGAAGGTCTCGGCCGTGCGCATCGCGTCGCAGGGCTTTACGCGGATGA
>Ga0116152_10005203_pt1 | contig 10168 bp, 5 predicted proteins | sample AD_UKC119_MetaG_FD_89894 | JGI IMG/M metagenome (GOLD analysis project Ga0116152, IMG submission 89894) | Active sludge microbial communities of municipal wastewater-treating anaerobic digesters from Hong Kong - AD_UKC119_MetaG | ecosystem: Engineered > Bioreactor > Anaerobic > Digestate...
CCAGCTTGCACTCCAACAAGTTTCTCAATCCGGTGATCGATGGTGCCGTACTGCCGATCCTGCATCTCAACGGCTACAAGATCGCGAGTCCGACCGTGCTGGCGCGCATCCCGCGCAAGGAGCTCGAACAACTGATGCGCGGCTACGGCTACCAACCCATCTTCGTCGAAGGCAGCGAGCCCATGACGATGCACCGCCAGATGGCGATTGCGGTCGACCAAGCCATCAAGCGGATCGGCGTGATCCAGCACGCGGCGCGTGCGAATGGCCAATCGGAACGGCCGATCTGGCCGATGATCGTGCTGCGCACACCGAAGGGATGGACGTGCCCGAAGGAAATCGATGGCAAGCGCGCCGAGGACTCGTGGCGCTCGCACCAGGTGCCGCTCAAGGACATGCACAGCAAGCCGGAACACGTAAAGATCCTCGAGCGCTGGATGAAGAGCTACCGGCCGGAGGAGCTGTTCGGAGCAGACGGCGCGTTGCGCGCGGACTTGCGTTCGCTGGCGCCACAGGGCCTACGCCGTATGAGTGCCAATCCACATACCAACGGTGGTTTGCTGCTGACCGAACTCAGATTGCCTGACTACCGCGACTACGCAGTCGACGTGGCGCAGCCGGGCGCAACCGATGCTGAAGCGACCCGGGTGATGGGAAAATTCCTGCGCGACACGATGAAATTGAACCTCGATGCGAAGAATTTTCGACTGTTCAGTCCGGATGAGAACGACTCGAATCGCTGGCAGGACGTGCTCGAGGTGACTGACCGCACCTGGATGGCGGAACGCCACGATTACGATGACTCGCTCGCCCCCGACGGACGTGTCATGGAAATGCTCAGCGAACACCAGTGTCAGGGCTGGCTCGAGGGCTATCTACTCACCGGCCGGCATGGCTTCTTCTCCTGTTACGAAGCGTTCATCCACATCATCGACTCGATGTTCAACCAGCACGCCAAGTGGCTCAAGGTCTGCAACGGTATCCCCTGGCGGCGGCCCATCGCCTCGCTCAACTACCTGCTGTCCTCGCACGTCTGGCGGCAGGATCACAATGGTTTCTCCCACCAGGACCCCGGCTTCATCGACCACGTGGTCAACAAGAAGGCCGAGATCGTCCGTGTCTACCTACCGCCGGACGCCAATTGCCTGCTGTACGAAACGGACCATTGCCTGCGCACGCGCAACAGGGTAAACGTCATCGTCGCGGGCAAGCAGCCGGCGCCCGTCTGGCTATCCATGGCGGATGCCATTCGTCATTGCACCGCGGGCATTGGCATCTGGGAGTGGGCCAGCAACGATCGCGGCAACGAGCCGGACGTCGTCATGGTCTGCTGCGGTGACGTGCCCACGCTCGAAACGCTGGCGGCCGTCAGCCTAATGCGTCAGTACCTGCCCGAGATCAAAGTACGGGTGATCAATGTCGTCAATCTCATGAAACTGCAGCCGCCGAGTGAACATCCGGAAGGGCTCAGCGATCGCGACTTCGATGCGCTGTTCACCGCCAACAAGCCGACCATATTCGCTTTCCACGGCTATCCCTGGCTCATTCACCGCCTGACTTACCGGCGAACGAACCATGACAACTTCCACGTTCGGGGCTACAAGGAAGAAGGCACCACGACCACGCCTTTCGACATGTGCGTGCTGAACGACCTCGACCGCTTCCATCTGGTCCAGGACGTCATCGATCGACTGCCGCAACTCGGTGCGCGTGCAGCGTATGCCAAACAGGCAATACGCGATGCGCTCATCGATCACCGCCAGTACATCAATGAACATGGCGAAGACCATCCGTCGATTCGCTTGTGGCGCTGGAATGCCTAGGATCGGTGCAGGCGTTGCCTCAGCTCCCCATCATTGGCTTCACGCGCCCACCAGATTCCCTGCATCGACGGGCAGAAAAATCCCCGTGAGCGCGGCGCTGGCGGGATCGGCGAGGAACAAGACCGCATGGGCAACGTCGGCTGCCGAGGCCAGACGTCGCAGCACACTGAACTGCCCTAACGATTCAGTCAGTTCGTCCTCGGTTTGCCCAGCCGCGAGATTGCCCCACAGCATGGCAGTTGGCACAGGACCCGGCAGGACCGCGTTGACGCGGATGCCGTAGGCGCCAGCCGCGGCTGCGGCGGTTCGCGTGGTCATCAGCACCGCCGCTTTCGATGCGCAATACGCGCTCGCGGTCGGGATGGCCTTGATCGACATTCCCGAGCCGATGTTCACGATGGCACCACCGCGCTGCTTCATCCGCAAGATGCCGTGTTTGCAGCCGAGGAAGACGCCGTCAGCATTGATAGCGAAGTGCCTGCGCCAGAGATCGAGCGGCATTTCCTCGAACGGGATGTTTGGCGCATAGAAGCCGGCGCAATTGACCAACACATCGAGGCCACCCAGCTCGTGATCGACGAAATCGAGGAGCGTGACCCAGTCGCGCTCGTTCGTCACATCGAGTGACCGCTGGCTCACGCACTCGCCCAGCTCATCGCACAGCGCCAACGCGGCAGCTTCGTCGAGGTCAGCAACCACGACCCGTGCACCCTCAGCGACGAAGGCACGGACGATCGCACACCCGATGCCACCCGCGCCTCCCGTGACGACTACCGTCTTGCCGCCAAATCGCTGCACTTGCATGATCCGCATTCTAGAACGGGATCTGCTGACCGTCCCAGGCGAAGAAACCACCATTTGCAGTGACATCGAGGCGCTCGACCACCTGGAGCAGCTGCGTGGCGGCGAACTCGGGCGTAAACAACTTGCCTTGCGGCACGTTGGTCTGAAACGGCTTCGAGAGCGCTGTATCTACCGTCCCTGGATGCAGACTGACACAGATCGCAGTTGGATTGCGACGTACGAGCTCGATGGCGCAGGTGCGCAACAGCATATTGAGCGCGGCCTTGGAGGCGCGGTAAGAGTGCCAGCCACCCAAGCGGTTGTCGTCTATGGAGCCGACTCGCGCCGACAGCGCGCCGAAGACACTCTTGTGCCCTTGCACTAGCAGATCGAGCAAGTGCTTGGCCACGAGGGCCGGTCCGATCGCGTTCACCTGGAACGATTTTGCCAAGGACTCCGCATCGAGTTGGCGCCAACTCTTTTCGGGTTGCAGTGCGGATGCTGCATGCAGGATGCCCGTTGCCACCAACACCAGATCGAGCGGACCCTGCGCTCGCAACTGTTCGGCCAGGGCCGCGATGGACGGCTCGTCGTTGATATCGATTCGGCAGTCCACTACTTTGCCAGACTGGTCTGCTACCGCCGCATCGGTGCGATGGCGCGCGGCGGCGTAAACGATGCCGACCTGTGGCGAAGTCGCGAGTGCCGCCACGAATGCCGCGCCGACACCGCCCTGACTACCCACCACCAGCGCGCGCAAACCACTGCGAAACGAACCGAGCGATGCTCCTCGATGATCATTCGGCACGCGCGAAATCTCCAGCCAGCGCCTTGTAGAGCGCCGCCAAAGCAGTCGCTCGTGCGACCACGCCCTGCACGAACCCATCGGCGAATTCCAGTTGGGTGCGCTCAGCATCGAGCACCGCGAGATAGTCGCTTGCACCGGCATCGAACCTGGCGCGCGCGATGGCTGCGGCCTCCCGGGAGGCAACCAGACCAGCATCGAGTGCTACCAACGCTTCGGTTGCGGCACGATAGCCCGCCAATGCATTCTCCGTCTCCTCCAGCGCGCGCAGGACTGTTTCGTCATAAAGAGCCAGCGCCTCACGCTGGCGCGCCTTGGACGCCTGCACGCGCTGGCGCACGCGTCCGACATCGAGAAAACTCCAGGACAACGTCGGCCCATAGCTCAATCGTTCGGCCCTGCCGTCGAACAGCTCGTCGCGCACTTGCGAGGTGTAGCCGAATGAGCCGTTGAGCGACAAACGCGGCAGAAAGTTCGCTTGCTCGACACCAATGCGAGCGGTCGCTGCTGCAAGGCGGCGCTCGGCCGCTGCGATATCCGGCCGGCGTCGCAACCACGACTGCGGCTCGCCGACCGCGACCAGCGAAGGTGGTGCTGGCAGTGGCCGCTCTGGCGCTAACCACTCACTTCGCAGATCTGCCACCGACAGGACGGTGAGCACCGCAAGACGCTGCTCTTGGCGAACGATCTCGGCTTCCAGATTGGGCAACAATGCAGCAACCGACGCCAGCAAAGTGCGTTGGCGCGCGGTATCGAGCGCGGTGCCGCGGCCAGCATCGAGCCTGGCCTCCAGAATCCGCAGATCCTCTGCCAGGTTGTCGCGATTGCTGCGCTGAATGGCCAGCCGGCCCTCCGCACCACGCAACGCAAACCAGGTCTGGGCCACCTCGGCGACGGTCGCCAGACGAATCGCGGCCTGCTCCGCAACCGCCGCATCGAACTCGCTCCGCGTAGCTTCGGCGGCACGGCGCGCGCCGCCGAAGACGTCGATCTCCCAGCTGGCATCGAAGCCTGCACGATAGACGGTCGTATTGCCCTGCCCTGGCGGCAGGAAGGGATCGCGTCCACTCGGCTCGCTACGCTCGCGACTGCCCCCGGCTGTAACGGTCGGTAGCAAGCCATAGACAGTGAGGCCGCGCAACGCGCGCGCCTGGTCGAGTCGCGCGACGGCCTGCTGGATGCTGCGATTCTCTTGCTGAGCACGTGCGATCAGCGCGTCGAGCTCCGGCTCCGCGAAGCTGCTCCAGACTTCACTGACGACCGGCGCCGACGTCGCATAGCCAGCGTCCTGTGCTTGGGAAAACACCTCGGGAATCGGCGCACGTGGCTCGCGGTAGTCAGGACCGATCGCGCAGCCGGCCACGATAACGACTGCCGCTGCACCACCTGCTGCGCGCCAATCAAACATGGACGGCCCGCCTTTCGCGGCGCGTCGCCAGCCGGCGCAGCAGCACGTAGAAAACCGGTGTCAGGAACAGTCCGAAGAACGTCACGCCTAACATGCCCAGGAAAACGGTGACACCCATCACGTAGCGGATCTCGGAACCCGCACCGCTCGCCAGAACGAGCGGCACGACGCCCATGATGAACGCGAAACTCGTCATCAGGATGGGTCGCAGCCGCAAGCGCGACGCTTCGATGGCCGCCGCGGCGATATCGCGGCCCTGATGCTCCAGTTCGCGCGCGAATTCGACGATGAGGATAGCGTTCTTGCAGGCGAGGCCCATCAAGACGACCAGACCGATCTGCGTAAAGATATTGTTGTCGAGAAACGTGGGCGGCGTCGAGCTGCCGAAGATGCCTAACCACAGCCCATGCAAGGTGTTCAGCAACCAGGTGCCACCGATCGCGGCTAGCAGGCACAACGGCACGATCAGAATCACGGCCAATGGCAATGTCCAGCTCTCATACAGGGCCGCCAGCACCAGAAACACCAGCAGTACGCACAGTGGATAGACCAGCAGCGCGGTGTTCCCCTGGATCGATTGTTGGTAGGACAAACCGGACCACTCGAACGTGAGCCCTTGCGCGAGCGTCTCATTGGCGAGGCGCGCGGCGGTTTCCAGCGCCTGCGCGGACGACATCATCGCCGGATTGGCGCCACCGGACAGATCCGCCGCCGGATAACCGTTGAATCTGACCACGGGATCGGGGCCAAACGACTGGCGCACGGTGACGAGCCCCCCGACCGGCACCATGTCACCCGCGGCGTTGCGGACTTTGAGCCGACCGATATCGGCGATGTCGTCGCGGAATTGCGAGTCCGCCTGCGCGTATACCGTGTAGGTGCGACCGAACAGATTGAAGTCGTTCACATACGCCGAACCGAGATAGATCTGCAGCGTTGCGAACAATTCAGTGAGCGCAACGCCTTGTTGTTTGGCCTTGGTCCGATCGACGGTTGCTTCCAGCTGCGGCACGTTCGGCTGGAACGACGACAGAATCGAAAAAGGATCGAAGCCGGGGGTCTGCCGTAGTCGCCCGGTCAGTGCCTGCACATTGTTGTTCAGCTCGCCGAAGCCTACGTTCGCGCGATCCTGCACGAACATCTCGAAGCCCGCAGCGTTGCCGAGACCCAGCACCGCAGGTGGCATCAGCGCGAAACCCAAGCCCTCCTGTATCTGACTGTAGGCGATGCCAAGCCGTTGCACGATCTCGGTCGCCTCGATCGAGCGTTCCTCGGGCGGCAGGAGCCCAATGAACACGGTCGCGAAATTCGGTGTGTTCGAGTTCTGCAGCGCATTGAGACCGGGCAGCGCAACCACTTTGTCCACACCCGGCATCTGTAGCGCGATGTCGGTCAACTTGCGCGTCACTGCCTCGGTGCGATCCAGCGACGCGCCCTCGGGCAGTAGCGCGCCGGCGAACAGATACTGCTTGTCCTGCGTGGGAATGAAACCGGCCGGAACCGCCCGGAATGCCAGCACCGCGAGTGCCAGCATCACCGCATAGCCCACGATCGCGTAGCGTCGTTTGCCGATCAGGCTCGTGACGCGCTCAGCGTAAGCAGCACTGGAGCGCCGGAACAGACGGTTGAACGGGCGAAAAATCCAACCGAAGCCGTAGTCGATCCAGCGTGCGATTCGATCGGGCGGTGCCGCGTTGTCGCGCAGCAAAGTGGCAGCCAGGGCTGGCGACAAGGTGAGCGAATTGACGGTCGAGATGATGGTCGCGATCGCGATGGTCACGGCGAACTGCCGGTAGAACTGTCCCGTGACACCACCCAGAAACGCGATCGGCACGAAAACGGCCGTCAGCACCAGACCTATCGCAATGATCGGGCCGGATACTTCCTCCATCGCCCGATGCGCCGCATCGCGCGGCTGCAGACCGGCTTCGATGTTGCGCTCGACGTTCTCGACCACCACGATCGCATCATCGACCACGATGCCGATGGCGAGCACCATGGCGAACAGCGTCAGCGTATTGATCGAAAATCCGAGCAGCCACAGTACCGCGACAGTCCCGATGATCGATACCGGCACGGCCAGCAATGGAATGATGGAAGCGCGCCACGACTGCAGAAAGAGCACGACCACTACCACGACGAGCAGTATCGCCTCGAGCAGCGTAGTAACGACCGAGCGGATCGACTGCCTGACGAAGACCGTCGGATCATAGTCCACCGACCAGACGATGCCGGGTGGAAAGTCCTTGGCCAGGCGGGACATCGTCGCCCGCACGTCATCCGATAGCTGAATGCTGTTGGCACCGGGTGCCTCGAAGATCGGGATGGCGAAGCTGCGCACGTTGTTGCTCAACGCGCGCAGCGCGTATTCCGACGCGCCGAGCTCGACGCGGCCAATATCAATGATACGCGTCAGCTGACCGTCAGCGCCGGTCTTGACGATGACGTTACCGAATTCCTCCACGGTGCTGAGTCGGCCCTGCAGATTGATGGCCATCTGTATGTCAGTGCCTGCCGGCTGCGGCGGTGCACCGATCGAGCCAGCCGACACCTGAATGTTCTGCTCGCGCAGCGCCTGCACCACATCGGTGGCCGCGATGTTGCGCGTCGACAGCTTCTCCGGGTCCAGCCAGACTCGCATCGAGTAATCACCACCGCCCAACAACGCGGTCTGGCCAACGCCTTCGATGCGATTGATCTCGTCTCGTATATGCAGCACCGCGAAGTTGCGCAAATAGAGATCGTCGTACTTCGGGTCTTCTGATTTCAGGAATACGACCATCGTCAGCGACGATGACGACTTGACGGTCGACACCCCGAGCTGACGTACGGCATCTGGCAGCCGCGGCAAGGCCTGCGCGACCCGGTTCTGCACTTGTACTTGCGCGAGATCGGCATCCGTACCGATCTCGAACACGACATCCAGGGACATCACGCCGTCCGAGGCAGCGACCGATTTAAGATAAATCATGTTGTCGACGCCGTTGATCGCCTCTTCGAGCGGCGCAGCAACGGTCTGCGACAATACGGTCGGATTGGCCCCTGGATAAACCGCGCGAACCACGATGGTCGGCGGCGTCACCTCCGGATACTCGCTGATCGGCAGGGCCGGAATCGCCAGCAATCCCGCCAGAAAAATCAGAATCGACAGCACCGCCGCGAATATCGGCCGGTCGATGAAGAAGCGCGCTGCGTCGAGTTTCATGGAGCGGTTTGCGTAGCCGCTTCGTCAGCCGACACTTGCAGCTCCGGCTGATCCATCGGCACCAGCAATGGCTTCACTGACATTCCTGCAAAAAAGATCTTGCGTACACCGTTGACGACGACACGATCATGGGCGGTGAGCCCGTCGCGCACCACCCGCAAGCCGTCGACTTGCACGCCGAGCGTCACGTCCTTGCGCATCGCCAACCCATCGTCCCCCACGACATACACGTACTTCCGGTCCTGATCCGTCAGCACCGCTCGTTCATTGATCAACAACGCCTTGCGCTTGCCATTGCCCAGCAGCTGCACGCGCGCGAACAAGCCGGGCGTAAAGACGCGCTCGGCGTTCGAAAGGATGGCGCGCGCACGTATCGTCCCCGTACCCGGGTCCAGCGCGTTGTCGACGAACACCATTTCGCCCTCGTGCGGATAACCCTCCTCGTTGGCGAGTCCCACTCGCACCGGGTTGCGTGTGTCGCGCGAACTGCCGCGTTCACCAGTGCGCGCCAGATCCTGGTATTTCAGGTACATGCGCTCATCGCCCTGGAATTCGACATAAACGGGGTCGATCGACACCAGGGTTGTTAGCAAGGTCGTGGGGGCGGTCACGAGATTACCGGGGCGCACTGCAGCGGCGCCGACAACGCCTGCGATCGGCGCCTTGATATGCGTGAACTCCACGTCGAGTGCTGCCTGTTGCTCGTTGGCGCGCGCCGCCTGCAGGTCGGCGCTGGCTTGCCGCAGTGCGCCGCGACGAGTCGCCAGCTCCTCTTGTGAGACCGCGCGGATCGCCAGCAACTTCTCGGAGCGCTGCAACTCATCTTTGGCAACATCGACACGCGTTGCCGCGCGCGCGGTATTGGCCTTGGCGCTGGCGAGGGCCGCGCGATATTCGCGATCGTCGACCGTGAACAGCAGATCGCCCTTGGCCACTTCGCTGCCCTCGCGAAAATGCACCCCGGTCAGGTAACCGCTCACGCGTGGCCGCAGCTCGACGGACTCGATTGCTGCAATGCGCCCATCGAAGGCATCCCACTCGGTGATCTCGCGCTCCGCGACCTGCGCAACATTGACCTCCGGCGGCGGGAACTCCGGCGGACCCCCTTGCGGCGAACAGCCGGCAAGGACCAATGCGAGCGCCAGTCCGACGAAGCAGCGCCGGCGCTGCGCCACCGCAGCACGAAACGATTGAGTCATGGTTGATGTCCGATCAGGCCCGCAGGCAGTTCGGGCGGGTCAGCGCCCTGCCCCCGAACGATCGAGGACGGCAGCGATTCTACCGCAGAATGCGGCCGCCGATTTCTCGATGACCTGTCGTGCCATGCGGTGGCGTCGGCCCGCCGATCCTGCTAACGTCGCGCGCCCAAAAAGTACAGGACACGTCACGGCATCGCGATCGGATCGCGCTCTTCGGCTGTGCAATCGCGCCATGCTCGTTACCAGCAATCTTACGATCCAGTTCGGTGCCAAGCCGCTGTTCGAGAACGTCACCGTCAAATTCTCGGACGGCAATCGATATGGGCTGATCGGCGCCAATGGCTGCGGCAAATCGACCTTGATGAAGATTCTCGGCGGCGAGCTCGAGCAAAGCTCGGGCGCCGTGATGCTGCAGACCGGCATGCGGCTGGGAAAGCTCAACCAGAACCAGTTCGCCTACGAAGACGAACGCGTGCTGGATGTGGTGATGCAGGGTCACCAGGAGATGTGGCGCGCGATGAGCGAGCGTGACGCGATCTATGCGGACCCGGACGCCACCGAGAACGACTACATGCGCGCTGCCGATCTCGAAGCCAAGTTCGCCGAGTACGGTGGTTATAACGCCGAGGCGCGCGCGGGCAGTATCCTGGCTGGCGCGGGCATTGCCGAAGCGTTGCATCATGGGCCGATGCGGGAAGTGGCGCCCGGCTGGAAATTGCGCGTGCTGCTGGCGCAGGCGCTGTTCTCGAATCCTGACGTACTGCTGCTGGACGAGCCGACCAACAACCTGGACATCAATTCGATCCGCTGGCTCGAGGGCGAGCTGAACGAGTATGACGCCACCATGGTGATCATCAGTCACGATCGGCACTTCCTCAATCAGGTCTGCACGCATATCGCAGATCTCGACTTCGGTGAACTCAGGATCTATCCGGGCAACTACGA
>Ga0116152_10005204_pt1 | contig 10168 bp, 5 predicted proteins | sample AD_UKC119_MetaG_FD_89894 | JGI IMG/M metagenome (GOLD analysis project Ga0116152, IMG submission 89894) | Active sludge microbial communities of municipal wastewater-treating anaerobic digesters from Hong Kong - AD_UKC119_MetaG | ecosystem: Engineered > Bioreactor > Anaerobic > Digestate...
ATCGCCGCGATGAAGCAGAACCCGAATTCGGTGATAGCGATACTAGGCTGCATGGGCCTGCTCGTCGGGGCCGGGTTCCTGGTCTTCAAGTTCTCGATGGGGACGGGCGAGCTGGCGCTGTGGTTCGGGGCGCTGCCGTTCGCGGCGTCGGCCGCGCTGCTCGGCCCCTACCTGCGCTTCGCCGAGCGCCGCGTCTCCGCGCTGGAGCCGTAGCGGAGCGGCCGCGGAGCAGCCGCGGAGGGCGCTATAGGCTCTCCGCGGCCGTTACTCTCGGGGCCCTCAGGCCGGCTCCGCCTCGTCGTCTATCCCTAGGAACTGGCTGCGGTACAGGTCGGCGTAGAAGCCGTCCGCGGCCAGGAGCTCCGTATGCGAGCCCTTCTCGACGATGCGGCCCTCGTTCATCACCAGGATCGTATGCGCGTCGCGTATCGTCGAGAGGCGGTGCGCTATCACGAAGCTGGTGCGGCCCTTCATCAGGCGCTCCATCGCCTTGCGCACGACCAGCTCGGTGCGGGTATCCACCGAGCTGGTAGCCTCGTCCAGGATGAGTATCCTGGGGTCGGCCAGGAAGGCGCGCGCTATGGTCAGGAGCTGCCGCTGGCCCTGGGACAGGTTGGTCGCGTCCTCGGTCAGCACGGTGTCGTAGCCGTCGGGCAGCACGCGTATGAAGTGGTCGGCGTGGGCCGCTACGGCAGCCGCGACTATCTCGTCCTCGGTCGCGCCTTCGCGGCCGTAGGCGATATTGTCGCGAATGGTGCCGCCGAACAGCCAGGCGTCCTGCAGCACCATGCCGAAGGCGCGCCTGAGCCGGCCGCGAGGCACGTCCCTGACGTCGACGCCGTCGACCGTAATGCGTCCGCCCTTGAGCTCGTAGAAGCGCATCAGCAGGTTGACGAGGGTCGTCTTGCCGGCGCCGGTCGGCCCGACGATAGCGACGGCCTCGCCGCGCGGCGCCTCGAGCGACAGGCCGTCCATCAGCGGCTTGTCGTCGGAGTAGCCGAACGAGATAGCCTCGAACGACACGTCGCCGGCGGCGGCGAACGCGGTCGCCGCGGGCGAGTCGGCCGGGGCGTCGGGCGACTCCTCCTCCTCGTCGAGCAGCTCGAAGACGCGCTCGCTGGCCGCCATCGTCGACTGCAGTATGTTGGCTATGTTGGCCGTCTGGATGATCGGCTGGGTGAACTGCTTGGCGTACTGGATGAAGGCCTGCACGTCGCCCAGGTTGATGGTCCTGGCGGCGGCCATGACGCCGCCTATCGCGGCGATCAGTACGTAGCCGACGTTGTTGATGAAGTTCATCGTCGGCATGATGATGCCGGAGACGAACTGCGCCTTCCACGCCACGTCGAACAGCCGATCGTTGACCTCCTCGAAGCGCGCCACCGAGCGCTTCTCGTAGCCGAAGGCCTTGACGACCTGGTGGCCCGAGTACATCTCCTCGACGTGGCCGTTCAGCTCGCCTAGGAATTTCTGCTGGCTCTTGTAGTACTTCTGCGAGCGCTTGGCGATGGCCGTCGTCGCGAGCACGTAGAAGGGCAGGGTGGCCATCGCGACGAGCGTGAGCTTCCAGCTAATGGTCAGCATCATGACGACGCTGCCGACCAGGGTCACGGTCGAGGTGATGATCTGCACTAGGCTCTGCTGCAGGGTGTTGGCGATGGTGTCGACGTCGTTGGTGACGCGCGACAGGATCTCGCCGTGGGTGCGCCCGTCGAAGTACCTGAGCGGCAGGCGCGCCAGCTTCTCGTCGATCGCCTTGCGGAAGGAGTAGACGGTCTTCTGCGAGACTCCGGCTATCGAGTACTGGGTCAGGTAGGTGAAGCCCGCCGAGACCAGGTACAGCCCCAGGAGCAGCGCCAGTATCCGGCCTATGCCCCCGAAGTCGACGGCCGACCCGATGACGCCCTCGAACAGCAGCGTGATGGCCCGCCCGAGTATCTTGGGGCCGGCGATCGAGAACGCGGTGCTGAGGACGGCCATGAACAGCACGAACAGGATGGCCCCGCGGTACGGCCGCAGGTACGATACCAGCCGCCGCATCGTTCCCTTGAAGTCCTTGGCCTTCTCCCCGGGCATGCCGAAGCCCCCCGGCCCGTGTCCGCCGGGTCCGCGTCCGCCCGGGCCGCGGCCCAGGACCTGGGCCGGCTTGATGTCGGGCGCGGCCCGCTCGCCCCTCCTCGTCTCCGCGGCGCTCATACCGCCTCCTCCGCCGACAGCTGCGACGCTACGATTTCCTTGTATACGGCGCAGGTCGCCATCAGCTCGGCGTGCCTGCCCTTGCCCACGACCCGCCCCTCGTCGAGCACGACGATCTGGTCGGCGTCGCGTATGGTGCCGACGCGCTGAGCGACGATGATGACCGTCGCGTCGCCGGTCTTCTTCCGCAGCGCCGAGCGCAGCCGCGCGTCGGTCTTGAAGTCGAGGGCCGAGAAGCTGTCGTCGAACAGGTAGATCCTGGGCCTGCGCGCCAGGGCCCTCGCTATGGACAGGCGCTGCTTCTGGCCGCCCGATACGTTCACGCCGCCCTGGGACAGGGCCGCGCCAAGGCCGCCTTCCTTCTCCGCTATGAAGTCGGAGGCCTGGGCTATCGCCGCGGCCTCGGCCAGCTCGCCGTCCGTCGCCTCGTCCCTGCCGAAGCGCAGGTTCTCGGCGATGGTGCCGGAGAACAGGGTGGCCTTCTGCGGCGCTAGGCCCAGGTAGGAGCGCAGCTCCTCCTGCCTCATGTCGCGCACGTCGACGCCGTCGACGAGGACCGCACCGTCCTTGACGTCGTAGAAGCGGGCGAGCAGGTTGATCAGCGTCGACTTGCCCGAGCCGGTGCCGCCTATGATGGCGGTGGTCGTGCCGGGCTCGGCGACGAAGGACACGTCCTTGAGCGCCGGCTCGGAGGCCCCGTCGTAGCCGAAGCCGACGTTCCTGAACTCGACGCGGCCCCTGGGCTCCGCGGGGCTGACCGGATCGGCAGGGTCGTCGATCTCGGGCTCCACGTCGAGCACCTCGTTGATGCGCTCGGCGGAGACCTGGGCCCTCGGCACCATGATGAAGATGACCGAGACCATGACGACCGAGAACATGATGTGGGCCGCGTACTGGATGAAGGCCATCAGCGAGCCGATCTGGATCGCGCCCGAGCCCACCTCGCGCCCGCCGAACCAGACTATCATCACCGAGGTCAGGTTCATCATGACCGTGATGAAGGCCGGGACGAAGGCCATGATGCGGTTGACCTTGAGCGTCGTCGCGGTCAGGTCTGCGTTGACGCCGTCGAAGCGGTCCCGCTCGTGCTCGACCCGGTCGAAGGCGCGCACCACCCGGATGCCGGAGAGGTTCTCGCGCATCACGCGGTTGAGCGCGTCGATCTTGGCCTGGATCGACTTGAACAGCGGCAGGCCCTTCATCGCGACGAGGACGATGGCCGTCCCGAGTATCGGTATGACGACTATCAGTATCCACGCCAGGCGCGGCTCGGTCGCCAGCGCCATCACGATGCCGCCGACGGCCATGATCGGCGCCTTGGCCATCATCCGCTGCATCATGAAGGTGATCTGCTGGACCTGGGTGATGTCGTTCGTCGACCTGGTGATCAGCGACGAGGTGCCGAAGCGGTCGAGCTCGCGCAGCGAGAACGACGAGACGCGCGAGAAGACCCTGGACCGAAGCGTCTTGCCGAAGCCCATCGCCGACTTGGAGGCGAAGAATCCGCCGGTCAGGTTGGCCGCGACGCCGACGAAGGCGATCGCGAGCATCTGGGCGCCGGTGCGCCATATCACCGCTATGTCGCCGGCCGCAACGCCCTTGTCCACGATGACGGACATCAGCGCCGGCAGGCTCAGCTCCGCCATGGAGCTGGCGAACTCCATCAGCAGGGCCAGCGCGACCATCGGCGCGTACGGCTTCAGGTACTTGAATAGTCTGAGCATATCCTAATCCGCTCCTTGTTCGTCGGCATGGGGGCAGGGGCCGCGGCAGACGCGCCCGTACCGTTCGTTCATGAAGTCCGCCGCCCGGGTCAGGAGCCGCGCCAGGGTCGCGCTCTCCTCGTCGCCCAGGTACTCGACGAGGCCCCGTATCTCGCCGAGCGCCTGCTCGCGGAACGACCCGGCCAGCTTCCGGCCCTCGGGAGACAGGCGGACCCTGATGGCCCTCCTATCGGCCTCGTCGGCGTAGCGCTCGACCAGGCCGCGGGCGGCCAGGGCGTCGACCGCCTTGGTCACCGTCGGCGGCTTGACCGATAGCCAGGCCGCCAGGTCGCCGACGCGCATGCCGGACCCGGGCGGCTCGTGCGACAGCCGGTGCATGACCTGGAATTCGCCGGGCCGCTGGGCGTGCCCGAGGGTGGGCCGGCGCTTGAACGGGCCGATGGCCCTGAACGCCTCGAATAGGCGCTCGGCGATCGGCCGCTCGTCCTGTACATCGTCGATCATGTTCGTCCTTGCATTATCTATGCGATAAAGTTAGAAATGCTAAAAATTAGCGTTGCTAAATATAATCACGCCGAGAGGGCGGGTCAAGGCCGGGACCACGCGACCAAGAACGCCCGCGCGGGTATACTAGGGGTATGCCCTTCCTTCCGACCACGCGCGCGGAGCTTGCCGCCAGGCGCGTCGACAGCCTCGACTTCGTCATCGTCACGGCCGACGCCTACGTCGACCATCCGTCCTTCGGCGTCGCCTTGATAGGCCGCAGGCTGGAGAGCCTCGGCTACTCGGTCGGCATCATCGCCAGGCCGGACCCGACGGACGTCGAGGCCTTCCGCGCCCTCGGCCGCCCGTCCCTGGCCTTCCTCGTCGCCGGCGGCGCGATAGACTCGATGGTCTGCAAGTACACGGCCAACCGCAAGCCGCGCTCGACCGACGAGTACGCCCCCGGAGGCGACCCCTGCCTCTGCCGCGGCGCCGACGGATCGATACGATCGTTCACGGTCAACGGCAAGCCGGCGAGCGCCAGGCCCGACCGGGCGGTGATCGCCTACGCCGGCAAGTGCCGCGAGGCCTTCAAGGGGGTGCCGGTAATAGCCGGCGGCCTCGAGGCGTCGCTGCGCCGCCTGTCGCATTACGACTACCTGTCCGATACGGTACGGAAGCCTATAATCGTCGACGCCAAGGCCGACCTGATCGTCTACGGCATGGGCGAGCGCGCGATCGCGGCGGCCGCGCGAGCCCTCGCCGAGGCGCGCTCCCGATCCGAGGCCTTCGACCCGTCCTCGCTGCGAGGCATCCGCGGCACGGTATGGCGCTGCTCGCGCCCCGGCGACGCGCCGGAAGGGGCGGTCAGGCTGCCCGACCACGAGGCCGCGGCCGCCGACGGCCGGGCCTTCGCCGAGTCGTTCGCCGCGCAGTACCGCAATACCGACCCGCGATCGGCCCGGCCCCTCGTCGAGGCGGCCGCCGGCCAGTTCGTCGTGCAGGAGCCGCCCCAGCCGCCGCTTACCCGCGCCGAGCTCGACGAGCTGTACGGCCTCCCCTTCGAGCGGGCCTGGCACCCGGCCTACGACGCGCGCGGGGGCGTGCCGGCCCTGGCCGAGGTGCGCTTCAGCATAGCCTCGAGCCGGGGCTGCTACGGCGCCTGCGCCTTCTGCGCGCTGGCGTTCCACCAGGGCCGCATCGTCTCGAGCCGATCCAAGGAGTCTATCGTCGACGAGGCGCGGCTCCTGACGAGGCTGCCCGGCTTCAAGGGCTACATCCACGACGTCGGCGGCCCGACCGCCAACTTCCGCGGGCCGGCGTGCGACAAGCAGGCAGGAGGCGGCGCCTGCGTCGACCGGCGCTGCCTGGCGCCCGAGCCCTGCCCGGCGCTCAAGCCCGACCACCGTGACTACGTAGCGGTGCTGCGGGCGGTCCGGGCGGTGCCCGGCGTCAAGAAGGCCTTCGTCCGCTCCGGCGTGCGCTTCGACTACGTGATGGCCGACCGCGACCGCGCCTTCCTGCGCGAGCTGGCCGCCCACCACGTGTCCGGCCAGCTCAAGGTGGCGCCCGAGCACGTATCGGACCGGGTGCTCCGCCTGATGGGCAAGCCGCCGCGCCGCGTCTACGACGCGTTCGCCGGCGAATGGTCGCGCGTCAACGCGGAGCTCGGCCTCAAGCAGTTCCTGGTGCCGTACTATATCGCGTCGCACCCGGGCGCCGAGCTGTCGGACGCGATAGAGCTGGCCGAGTACCTGCGCGATACCGGCTTCGTACCCGACCAGGTGCAGGACTTCTACCCGACGCCGGGCACGCTGGCGACCGCCATGTACCGCAGCGGGCTCGATCCGCTGACGATGGAGCCGGTCTACGTCGCTCGCGGCGCCAAGGAGCGCTCGTACCAGCGCGCCCTGCTGCAGTACTCGAAGCCGGAGAACCGCAAGCTGGTCATCGAGGCCCTCAGGCTCGCCGGCCGGACCGACCTGATCGGCCGCGGCCCCAAATGCCTCGTCTCGTAACATTGGTCGCCGGCGGGCCTTTACGCTATATTCAAGCGACGCGCCGCCGTCGAGGATCCGTCCGGGGGCAGGCGCGACGATAAGGAGTACCCATGACGAAATGGATGCGCGGAGCCCTGGCCCCCGTGCTGTCGGCGATCCTGGCCCTGTCGGCCTGCGTCGGCGCCCCCGAGCCGGCCCCAGGAGCCCTCGATAACGCCTCGTCGCTGCCCGGCGGCAGCGTCTACGACTCGTCCGACCCCCTGCCCCTGGCGCCGGAGCTGACCAAGCGGGTCCTGCCGAACGGCCTGACCTACTACGTGCGCCGCAACGGCAACCCCGGCGGCCGCGCGGTCATGTTCCTGATCGTCAACTCCGGCTCGACCAACGAGCGGGACGACCAGTCCGGCTACGCCCATTTCGTCGAGCACATGGCCTTCAACGGCACCGAGAGCTTCCCCGAGAACGAGCTGGTCGGGTACCTGCGCTCGATAGGCATGGACTTCGGCGCCGAGATCAACGCCCACACGACCCGCGAGGAGACGCTGTACACGCTGCAGATGCCGCTCTCCGACCCGGAGTACTTCGACACCGGCCTCAAGGTGCTCAAGGAATGGGCGACGGCGGTAACCTTCGACCCCGTGGAGGTGGAGAAGGAGAAGGGCGTTATACTCGAGGAACTCAGGCTGTCGCTCGGGCCCGACGAGACCGCCCGCGTGCGCGAGGTCCGCGGGCTCCTGGCCGGCAGCGCCCACGAGGATCGCGAGCCGATAGGCTACGAGGCGTCGATCAAGGCGGCGACGGCCGAGCGCCTGCGGGCCTTCTACGAGGAGCATTACCGGCCGGACCGCATGGCCGTCATCGTCGTCGGCGATATCGACGTCCGCGAGGTCTCGAAGAAGATCGAGCGCGAGTTCTCGTTCCCCACCGGCGACGGGAAGGTCTCGCCCAGGCCGACCTTCGCCGTCGAGCCTACCCGCGACCTGGGCTTCGTCGCCACCTTCGACCCGTCCATCGAGCGCTCGGTCGTCACCTACCGCAAGATCGTGCCCTACGAGCCCGAGACGGTCATAGGCGACTACGAGCGCCTGCTCAAGGTCAGGATAGCCGCCGAGGCGATACGCATGAGGCTATCGGACCTGGTCCGCTCGGGCGGGGCGCCGTGGCGCGACGCCTACTTCGACGACGACTACTTCTACGGCCGCACCCGGCTGTACTCCTTCTCGCTGAGCGCGGCCGACGGCGAGGAGCTCGCCGCCTTCGGAGGGCTGGCCCGCGAGGTCGAGCGCATACGCCGCTTCGGCTTCACCGATAGCGAGTTCAACCGGACGGTCGACCTGTACCGTCGCTGGCTCGGCACCCTCGACGTCGAGGACGACGACCTGAAGAGCTTCAGCTTCGCCGAGGAGTACGTGCGCAACTTCATGTACGGCGAGCCGGTGCCCGGCGTCGTCAACGAGCGCGTGTATATCAAGAAGACGCTCGACGAGCTGACCCTCGAGCAGCTGAACGCGGCCGCCGCCGGGATCCTGGCCGCCGACGAGGGCTTCGTCGGGGTGCGCGCCAAGGCCGGCCCGGGCAACGCGGCGCTGAACGAGGCCGCGTTCGAGCGGCTACTCCGCGACGCCAGGACCGCGTCCCTCGAGCCGCTGGCCTCCGGGGGCGACGAGGCGGGCCTGTTCGACGATCTTCCCGAGCCCGGCTCTATAGTATCGGACCGGCGCCTGTCGGACGGTATCACCGAGCTGACGCTATCCAACGGGGCCCGCGTGCTGCTCAGGCCGACCTCCTACGATAAGGACTCGATCAGCTTCCTGGCCTGGTCGGCCGGCGGTTACTCGTCGCTGCCGGTGGAGGCCCAGACGGCCGCCGCCTTCGCGCCGTCGCTGATGACGGCCGCCGGCCTCGGCGGCATGAGCGCCACGAGGGTCGACGAGGTCACCGCGTCGATGAACGCCGGCCTCCAGTGGTCCATCGGCGAGAACGGCGAGATACTGGCCGGCAAGACCGCTACCGCCGACCTCGAGGCCTTCCTGCGCCTGGTCTACCTGACGGCGGCCGAGCCCGGCCGAGACGCCATGGCCTTCAACGCCGCCCGCGACCGCCTCGCGTCCCAGATCGGCCCATACGTGCGCGACCCGTCGTACCGCTTCGAGTCGTCGTGGAGCTACGACCTGTTCGGCGGCAACCCCAGGGCCGCGCCGCTCGACGAGGCGGCTACCCGGGCCGTCGGCTTCGACGAGACGAGGGAGCTGGTCCTCTCGGCCCTGGCCGACGCGTCCGAGTTCACCTACGTGCTCGTCGGCGACTTCGACCTCGACGAGGCCAAGGCCCTCGTCGCCAGGCACATCGGCGCGATACCCGCCGGCTCGCCCGATACCCCCGAGTGGATAGAGCCCCTGGAGCCCCGTGACGGCGGCCGCCGCGTCGACTACAGGCTGTCGCACGAGCCGCGGGCCAGCGTGCGCATGGTCTGGGCCGGCGAGGCCCCCTGGTCCTGGGAAGAGGAGCAGACCCTAGACCTCCTCGCCCAGGCCCTGAATAACCGGCTCCTCGACGCCCTGCGCGAGGATCTCGGCGGCACCTACGTGGTCTCGACGCGGGCCTCGTTCGCCAGGGCGCCGATCGAGCAGTACTCGCTGGTCGTCCAGTTCGATACCGACCCGGCCCGGGTCGAGGAGCTGATAGCCGAGGTCAAGGCCGAGGTCGCCAGCCTCGCCGCCGGAGGCTTCGATCCGCGCTACGCGAGCCAGGTCCAGGCCTCGGCCAAGCGCGACTTCGCCGGCAGGAGCCGCACGAACGATTTCTGGGCCAACGGATTGGGTAACGCGGTGGCGAGCGGGCTGGACCTCGGGATACTGGCCCGCGCCGAGCGTACGGCCGGCCTGGCCGACCCGGCCGCGTTCCAGGCCCTGGCCGCCGAGCTCCTGACCGACGACGCGTCCTTCGTCTACGTGATGCTGCCCGAATAAGGCCGCGTAGCGACGATGACGAAAAGGCCTCCGCGGACGCGGAGGCCTTTCTTTAACGCGCGGCGGCTATCGGCCGCCTACCAGTATGACGAAGCCGGTGGCCCGGCCCGACTCGTCCCGGATCGGGGCCGCCTCGAGGCTTACCGAGCCGCCGCCGTTCTTGAGCGGTATCGACCGCGATACCGCCGGAGCGCCGGGGGCGATGGCGCCGGCCGCCGACAGCGTCTCGGTCATCGCGGCCGGGTCGGCGAGGAGCAGGTGCATCGCGGTGCCCACCTTGCCCGCCTCTGTCGCCTTGAACATTTCCTTGGCGGCGGCGTTCTGGAAGGTGATGCGGCCGTATAGGTCAGTCAGGAAGACCGGCCTCGGGAAGCCCTCGAGCACGCCGCGGTACCAGTCGTCGTGGTCGCGCTCCCAGAACTCCTTCGAACGCCTGAGGGCCAGCTCGATGGTCGTCCTCAGGGTCTTCTCGTCGAACGGCTTGACCAGGTAGCCGTAGGCCCTGGTCCCGAGGGCGCGCGACAGGGTATCGTCGTCCGAATACGCCGACAGGAACACGAACGGTACCTCGAACTCGCCGCCGACCATGTAGGCGGTCTCTATGCCGTCCTGGAAGCCCTTGAGCCTGATGTCCATCAGGATCAGGTCGGGCCGGTGCACGATGATCGCTTCCGGGACGTCCTCGCCCTGCTTGATCAGCGCGGGCACCCGATAGCCGTAGCGCTCGAGCGTCTCCTTCAGCTCCATACCGACGAGCGCCTCGTCCTCGACGATAAGGATCACGGAATCTGGCATG
>Ga0116152_10005205_pt1 | contig 10167 bp, 8 predicted proteins | sample AD_UKC119_MetaG_FD_89894 | JGI IMG/M metagenome (GOLD analysis project Ga0116152, IMG submission 89894) | Active sludge microbial communities of municipal wastewater-treating anaerobic digesters from Hong Kong - AD_UKC119_MetaG | ecosystem: Engineered > Bioreactor > Anaerobic > Digestate...
CTTGAAAATACATTGCCCCTGCCCGGCATTCAATGGGAACTGGAAGTTGACCGCGCGCTTGCTGGCTTCTTTGGCACCGATATAGCCAATGTCGGCAGCGTTATTCAGCTTGTCACCAATGGTATTAAGGTTGGTGAATACAGGCCCGACGATGCCGACGATGAAGTTGATATTCGTGTCCGTTTCCCGGAACAATATCGCAACATTACACAGCTGGATGAGGTTCGGGTGCAAACCCGTGACGGGTTGGTGCCAATTGGTAATTTTGTCAAACGTGTGGCTAAACAAAAAATCAGCACAGTTGAAAGAGTTGACACCAAAACGGCTTATAAAATCAGAACAAACGTTACCGATGTCACCCAACGGAATAATATTTCTGCCGCAATCAGTAAGTGGATTGCGGAACAGAAGTTTGACCCAAGGGTTGAAATTAAATTTGCTGGAACTGATGAAGAACAGCAAAAATCGCAAGCCTTCCTGGCCAATGCATTTGCGATGGCCCTGTTCCTGATGGCGCTTATTCTGGTAACCCAGTTTAACAGCTTCTATCATTCCGGGCTTATCCTGCTTGCTGTATTACTGTCCACAGCTGGCGTATTGCTCGGCATAATGATCACTGGGCGGACATTCCAGACCATTATGACTGGTGTTGGCATCATATCACTTGCTGGTATTGTGGTGAATAACAACATTGTGCTTATTGACACGTATGCCCGCCTTAAGGAAGAAGGAATGGACGCAATGAAAGCGATCGTGCAAACGGTCGCTCAAAGGCTTCGCCCGGTTATGCTGACAACCATTACAACTGTTGTCGGCCTCCTGCCGATGGTTTTTATGGTCAATATTGACTTTACAAACCGCAATGTTGAAATAGGTGCTCCATCTGGTTCATTCTGGGTTGATCTCGCGATTGCCGTCTCATTCGGACTTTTGTTTGCAACGGTACTGACACTGCTTCTAACCCCCTGCCTACTGGCGGTAAGGGTTAAATTTTCCAAAAAATATCGTGAATCAAACCTGCGTCCGATTGCCACTTCTTCTGAACGGCAGGCGGCAGAGTAAGCAAACCTAATCTTTTTTACGATAAGCTAATATGGCGATTGTCGGGATAGAAATAATATAAATTATTCCGATAACCGCCATAGTCATCCATAAATCGGTAATCAGTAATGATGCCAAGACGGCGATTCCCAGAAGAACAAAAATCACATGTTCTTTATGAATTTTTAGGCTTTTAAGGGAAAAAGTAGGAATACGACTTACTGTAAGAATGCAAAGCACGGCCATATAAGCCGAGCAAATTCTTGGATCTTTCAAAATTTCATAATCAAATTCGAATGATAAAATCATCGGCCATAAAGCCAAAGCAGCAGAAGCCGGTGCAGGAATTCCGGTATAATAACCAATTTTCACATCTGCACCCAGTTCATTATCTTTCATGACTGTATTAAACCGGGCCAGTCTCAGAGCCATACAAATGACAAATACCAATGACATCAGCCAGCCAAGTCCACGCACATCACTAAGGACCCACATATACATAATAAGGGCTGGCGCTACACCAAAACTAATGACATCGGACAGACTATCAAGCTCAGCCCCAAAGCGACTTGTCCCCTTCAAGAGTCTGGCGACACTACCATCTAGTCCATCAAAAACCCCCGCAACCAGAATGGCTGTTACGGCAGACTGCCATTGTTCAAGATAAGCAAAGCGCACACCAAACATACCTGCACAAAGCGCAAGAACAGTAATGGCATTTGGTGCAAGACTTCTGGCCGGGATTTGAAATGGAACATTTCTTTTTGTCATGATTATCTGATCTCGCCGTCTCTTTGTTTTTCACGGCCTTTTTCATTGGCGATTACTGTTTCACCGGCAATTGCTCTCTGTCCTACAGCGACGAGTGAATGCACACCTTTTGGAAGATAGACATCAACACGGCTGCCAAATCGGATAAGGCCAAAACGCTCTCCCGCCTTCATTTCGTCGCCATCTTTGGCCCAGCATAATATGCGCCTGGCCACAAGCCCTGCAATTTGTACAAAAGCGATATTACTGCCGGATGGTGTTTCCATCAGAATGGCGTGTCTTTCATTATCTTCACATGCTTTTTCAAGGGACGCGTTCAGATATTTTCCTGGTGTATAGGCCTGACGGATAATTTTGCCATCAACCGGAACCCTGTTCACATGTACGTCAAATACATTCATGAAAATGCTGACACGTGTACATTCATCATCCCCCATTTCCAGCTCTGCAGGCGGGATTGAATTATTTTTTACCGACTGCACGACGCCATCTGCTGGTGCAATAATAAGTCCCTCTTTTTGCGGAGTAACACGGTCCGGGTCCCGGAAAAAATAGGCACACCATAATGTCAGTATAACACCCACAGTTGCCAGAAAATCCGCCCCCCACAAAAAGAACAGTAAGGTGACAACCGCAAATGCGGCGACAAACTTATGACCTTCTCTATGAATTGGAACGAAAACAGAAAGAATTGTTTCCATTAAATATTATCCTTGGTTCTATTTTTAACTCGCTTTAATCAATCGATAATGCCTAACCATCCGTTATGCAAGCATTCTCGTCATCTTTTTCAAGCTCGATTAGCTTTTGCTGTACTTCATCAAGCTGTTGTTGTTTCTGCCACATCTGGTAATAAACACCTTCTTTTTCAAGCAATGTGTTGTGATCTCCCCGTTCCACAATCTCGCCATCATCCAGAACCAGTATCTCATTTGCATTGATAATTGTCGAGAGCCGATGGGCAATAACAATAGCGGTTCTTTGCTCAGAAATTTGCTCTAACGATTTTTGGATATCGCGTTCAGTATGACTATCCAAGGCAGAGGTTGCTTCATCGAGCAGTAATATTGATGGGTTTTTAAGAATGGTCCTGGCTATGGCCACACGCTGCTTTTCCCCACCTGAAAGCTTAAGCCCGCGTTCGCCCACCTCGGTTTCATAACCATCTGGTAATTTCATAATGAAATCATGAATTCTTGCCAGCTTTGCAGCATTAAAAATTTCTTCATCACTTGCCTCATGATTTCCATAGGCAATATTATATTTTATGCTGTCGTTAAAAAGGACTGTATCCTGTGGCACAACACCAATTTCCCGTCTCAGTGAATATTGTGTGACATTGCGGATATCCTGGCCGTCAATTTTGACCGAGCCGCTACTGATGTCATAAAAACGAAATAAAATCCGAGAAATGGTTGATTTCCCTGCCCCGCTGGACCCGACGATCGCCGTTGTCGTACCGCCTTTTACCGTAAGTGAGATGTCTTTCAAAATTGGCCTGTCTTCATTATATTGAAAACAGACATTCTCAAATTCAATATCTCCCCGTGTAACCTGCAGAGGCGTCGCATTATCACTATCTTTTATTTCGGGGTTTTTGGCAATCAACAGAAACATTTTTTCCATATCAACCAATGCCTGTTTAATTTCACGATAAACAAACCCCAAAAAATTGAGTGGAATATAAATTTGTATCAGGAGCGCATTAATCAACACGAAATCACCTATAGTGAAGCGCCCGTCAGCCACGCCCTGCGCCCCCATCAGCAGGACAGCAATCAATCCCCCTGAAATTATGACCCCCTGTCCGATATTTAGCAGGGTCAGCGATAGCTGGCTTCTAATCGCCGCTTCGGCATATTGCCTGAGCGAACGGTCATAACGTTCTGCCTCATGTTCTTCACTGGTGAAGTATTTTACAGTTTCAAAATTGATCAGACTGTCAATAGCCCGGCCATTAGCCCTCGTATCCTGTTTATTCATTTCACGGCGGTATTTAAGACGCCATTCTGTCACGGCGACAGTGAAATATATATAGCTGCTTAAGCAGATAAAAGTAATCAAAGCATAAAGATAGCCGAATTTGATCCAGAATATTCCAGAAATCATACCGATTTCTATAATGGTCGGGATAATGTTAAAAAGCATAAAACGAAGCAGAAAATCGATACCTCTTGTTGCTCTTTCGATAACTCTGCTTAATCCACCGGTTCGGCGTTCAAGATGAAACCTTAACGAAAGAAGATGCAAATGACGGAATGTATTCAGAGCAATATTCCGCAAGGCGTTTTGCCCGACTTTCACAAAAATCGCGTCTCTTATTTCGCCGAACGCCTGGGTTAGAACCCGGGCTGTTCCATAACCAATAATCAACCCTAACGGTACAGCGGCAGCAACCATCCCCACTGTCGGCTTCGTATCACCAGAAAGGATGTTGACTGCATCCTTAAATAAAAATGGTACATAAACGCCAAGTACTTTTGCCATCACAAGAAAAAACATGGCGAATATAACACGTACTTTTAAGTCGTGTCTGCCATCAACCCATAAATAACGCCAAAGTTCCCTAACAGTGGCTATATGGTTTCCTGCGCTTTCACTGCTTTCGAGTAGATCTTTATTTTCGGCTGTATCATCACTTGCCATCGGGATTATCCTTACAGGAATATATTAGACTTTAAATAAATTAAAAAAATAAACGGCCACTTTTTAAAAACCAAAGTGGCCTGATTTACATAATATTAATATCAATTACATATTATCAGAAATATGGGATAGTAACTTATTTAATTTGCTTTTCTGAAAATTCAATATCTGTCTAATAAATCAAGGGTTTTGTGCGAGCGGCATGGAAAAAATAGAACAGTTTAAAAAATCATTCGTTTCCAGTCAGTCAGACTATGAAGCTCTGCTTCCGCTTCGGTATGATTTTACATACGACACGATCCCCATTGCCTGCGAAATATTAAAAGACTGTAGTGGCAATTCATATAATATACATTTAGAGGCTGATTTAGGATTTCTTCCATACAGTGCAGAAAACAAATTACATCGTGCACAAATATTGAAGGAACTTGGACCATTAATGGTGCAGGGGAAAATAACTATTGATCACCACTGCCAGCTCCATATGCCCATAAAAACAGTATTAGGCCAGGAAATAAGTGCCAAAATTATTATGGAGGCTATCCTTTATACTCTGCTTGATACGAGAAAAATTCTTGAACAGATAAAATCTGCGCTCGGCAAATCTCACCCAAATTATATAAGCAGGAAATCGGCCTGAATTTATTTTAACATCTCCAGAGGCAGATTTAATTTTTGCCCGGGATAAATCAGATTTGGGTCACCAATTATATCCATATTTGCCCCAAATATAACCGTATATTGGTATCCTGAGCCATAAAGTTTTCTGGCAATATGCCATAAGCTGTTGCCCGGTTTTACAATCACATCCCCTGTGGCCCTGTCCTTGTCAATTGCAATATAAGGATTAAAAGGCTGTGAAATTCTAACCTCCACATTCCCGTCAAGAAGAAGCTGGTCAAGTCTAATGACATGTTCCTGAGAGGCCAGTTTTTTATCAATTTCAAATTTCCAGGTTCCCTCTTCCCCTGAAGTGACATCACCCATAAATTCGTTATCTAAATATATTCTGATCGTAGCGCCCGCTTCTGCACTGCCGTTAACAACGGTAATGCCATTGTCAGTATAATCAAGCGCATCAAGAGACAAGCCCTTGGTTGCTGAAACAAGATTAACATTTTTAGGTTTTTGTAATACCCTGCTCGGGCCATTTCCACTTCGAGGACTTAAAATTGCAACCACACCATCCGTGTCATCACTGTTAAAGTCTACATCCCCTCTTTCCGGAACAGCCACAATAACAATATCACTCGATGCAATTTCAAACCCGCTTTGGGTTTTTGAAATGATGCTTAGCTCAGTTGGGCCGGTTGGTAAAGGCTCATCAAACAGCAACACCCATTCACCATTTCTGTCCGTTATGGCAGAGCCTATTGGTTCTTCTTTTGCATAAATGATTACATCACTATTTGGCTCGGCGCGACCGGCGATAACACCGGTACCATTTCGGCTGATACGGACAACATCAAAACTGGGAACGATTGTTTCTGCTACGGGAACGGCAGGCGCCTGAACATTCGGGCTTTCCGCAGTGTCATTAATGGTAGCGGCAGTAAAATCAGTTTCAGCACCATCATCAGCAAGAAAAATTACCCAGATCACTGCACCAATAGCTACGATGGCTAACAATGACAGGCTAAATTTTAGCCCAGACCCCCGATTATTTTTCTGATGATTTAAATAGTCGCTCAATTTTCTTTTCCAGCTTCACAAAAATGAAGCAATTCACCTTTAACTATAACACTTATATAGTCTAAGACCATATAATTACCAGTGTGTTTTTTGCTAATTCGAATATTCCGTAAAATATCACCCTCACAAAATGTTTTTAAAAATAAAATTTGTCAAATATGTGGCTAACAAATAAGATTCAAATATATGAACTATTTATTTATAAGATTATCTAATGAAAAAAATTAAATCATTGTGCGTTTATTGCGGCTCACGCCCGGGAAATAACGAAAATTTCCGTCTTCTGGCAAAAAAGATGGGGGAAATTATGAGTAAAAATCAAATTGAACTTATCTATGGCGGCGGCAATGTCGGCCTTATGGGAATTATCGCAACATCCGTTATGGATAATGGCGGCCAGGTTCACGGTATCATCCCTGGCCACCTAGACAAAACTGAAATAGCCCACCCAAATCTGACGAAACTGACGATTGTTGAAAATATGCATCAAAGGAAAAGGCTTATGTTTGATCATTCCGATGCCTTTCTTGTTTTACCCGGCAGCATCGGCACGCTCGATGAAACCATAGAAGTCATCACGTGGAAACAACTGAAACTGCATGATAAGCCTATTATTCTGCTTAACTCTGAAAATTACTGGAATCCCTTTATGGAGCTCCTTAGAAATATTATAAATTATGAATTCACAATGAAAGAAACATTGGACCTATTCAATGTTGTAAATTCCCCGGATGAGGTGCTGCCACTGCTTGAATCATTGCCGGAACCTAAAATAGACCCGAAAAATACCCTGTTTTAAATAAAAAATGCATTTCTGGTCTTCCATGTTTCGCCCGCTAGTGGTAGGTTTCGCGCAATAAATGGGAATATTTTTTAACCGCCGCCAACAGCGGCAATGATCAAAACAAAAAGGAAAAACATGGCAAAAATTAAAGTAAATAATCCCGTCGTCGAGCTTGACGGCGATGAAATGACACGCATCATTTGGGCCTGGATCAAGGAACGCCTTATTCATCCTTATCTTGATATTGACCTGCTATATTATGATCTCAGTATCCAAAGCCGTGATGAAACTAATGACCAGATTACAATTGATAGTGCTCATGCGATTTTAGAACATGGTGTTGGCGTAAAATGTGCGACCATTACCCCGGATGAAGAACGCGTAAAAGAATTCGGACTTAAGAAAATGTGGCGTTCACCAAACGGAACGATCCGCAACATTCTTGGTGGTACAGTATTTCGCAGTCCAATTATCTGTTCAAATGTTCCGCGTCTGGTTCCCGGTTGGACTGACCCTATTGTGATTGGCCGTCATGCATTTGGTGATCAGTACCGTGCAACTGATTTTAGAGTCCCGGGTGCCGGTAAGCTTACAATGAAGTTTGAACCAAAAGATGGCGGCGATGTTGTTGAATATGAAGTTTATAATTTCGAAAGCAGCGGTGTTGCCATGGGGATGTATAACCTTGATGACAGTATTCGCGATTTTGCCCGCGCCAGTATGAATTACGGCTTGAATGTTGGATGGCCAGTATATCTTTCGACCAAAAACACAATTCTTAAAGCTTATGATGGTCGCTTTAAAGATCTGTTTGAAGAAATTTACCAAAATGAGTTCGCTGATAAGTTTAAAGCAGCGGGTATTACTTATGAACACCGTCTGATTGACGATATGGTTGCCTGTGCCATGAAATGGAACGGTAAATTTGTCTGGGCCTGTAAAAACTATGACGGTGATGTTCAGTCCGATACTGTTGCACAAGGTTTTGGCTCTCTTGGGCTAATGTCCTCAATCCTGATGACACCAAATGGTAAGGTCGTTGAATCGGAAGCCGCACACGGTACCGTAACACGCCATTACCGTCTGCATCAGCGCGGCGAAGAAACCTCAACAAATCCGATTGCATCTATTTATGCATGGACCGGCGGATTACGTCACCGCGGCGAACTTGATGGCAATCAGAAACTTATCGATTTTGCCAATGCGCTCGATAAAGTATGCGTAAGAACAGTGGAACAGGGCGATATGACAAAAGACCTGGCCCTGCTGGTCGGACCAGAGCAAAACTGGCTTACATCAAAACAGTTCTTTGATAAAATTGATGAAAATCTTCAAAAAGAAATGGGCTAAATCTTTTTTTAGAACAGAATTTAAAAAGCGGGCCTTGTGTCCGCTTTTTTATTAGCGCAGCTCTTCTACTTTGGCCTGGCCAAAGTCTTCTTTCGCATCCCCACGGACATAAGTTTCTTCAATTCTGTCCTTAAGGCTCGGATAATGATCCAGCAAGTGATGAAAATCTGTTGCATCAAGCACCAAAAGCTGTGTTTTTGAAGTTGCCACATAATTGGCCCGGAAAGTTGTTCTTTCCATTAATGACTTTGCTCCGAAAAAGGCTCCTTTTTTCAGATGAAATTCCCCTTCTTCGTCCCTTCTTCTGATATCTCCGGAAACCACCAGAAATAGCCTGTCTGCATCTTCCCCTTCATAAGCAACAAGACGCCCGCTTTCAACCACTTGCGATCTTAATCTTTTGGCAATTGTATTAATCAGATTGGCATCAAGCCCGTTAAATAAAGGCACATTGGCAACAAGTCCCCAGCGCACAACAAAATCACGTCTGTGTATTTCACTGGCAAAGCCGGAAGCGATAATACCGATTGGAAGCGCATAAACGCCAACACCCAGCACCATGATAACAGCACCAAATATTTTTCCCATAGTGGTGATTGGCACAACATCCCCATACCCAATGGTCGTCAACGTCGCCAACGCCCACCACATCGCACTGGGAATATTTCCAAACGCCTGTGGCTGGACAGCATGTTCCAGATAATACATGATGCTTGATGCGAATAATGCCAGACCTAACATAATGATCAAAGTGGCTATTAATGCTCTTCGTTCCTCATAAAAAACGCTTGCCAAAGAACTTAGTGCCGGAGAATAGCGCATCAATTTAAAAAGCCGAAGAAACCTGAAAACTCTTAAGAAACGCAGGTCAAGACCAACAAAAGAAAACATTATTGTCGGCGCAATCGCTATAAAATCAATCACCATTAATGGTGAAAACATGAATTGTAACCTGAATTTATTTTTACCGTGCATTTCGGGATGAGGGCGATATTCAACGGACGTCCAGATACGAAGACAATATTCAACAATAAAAACTGTAAGGGACAGAATTTCAAACACCACAAACTGTGTATCATATTGCAAATCTATTGATTTAACGGTTTGAAGGGCGACAGCACATATATTCATTAAGATCAGCGCAATCATGAAAGCATCAAAAAATCGCCCAATCCGGTGACCACTGCCACCAATTTCTATAATTTCAAAAATCTTCCTTCTTAAACTTGTCTCGCTTGCTGACATTTTTGTCCCATCAGGATAAGTGTTCCTCTATTGCTGTTAGAGCATCGTGTGCTTTTGTGCCATCAGGACCACCAGCCTGTGCCATATCAGGCCGACCGCCACCCCCACTGCCGCCAACGGCCCCTGCCCCTATGCGCACCAGATCAACAGCACTGATCTTATTTATCAGATCATCTGTTACAGCTGTCAAAACGGCAGCCTTTCCATCATTTACGGCAATAAAGGCGATAACGCCTGAGCCAATCCGTTTTTTGGCATCATCTGCCAGACCACGAAGCTCTTTGGCCGGGATTCCATCCAGAACCCTGCCGATAAATTTTATGCCACCAATATCTTTTATTTCATCCTCTTTGGAAGACGCACCCCCACCAAGAGCCACTTTTTTCTGCAAATCAGCAATTTCCTTTTCCATTGCTTTTCGCTCGCTGATTAAGTTGGCCAATCGGCTTGGAAGTTCACTTACCGGTGCTTTAATGGCAGAGGCCGCTTCAATCAGATAATTTTCCTGTTCTGCAGAATATTGCCATGCTGCATTTCCTGTCAGCACTTCTAGGCGGCGTACCCCAGATGAAACGGCACTCTCCGAAACAATCTTGAAATATCCAATATCCCCGGTTCTTTTGACGTGAGTACCGCCA
>Ga0116152_10005206_pt1 | contig 10166 bp, 11 predicted proteins | sample AD_UKC119_MetaG_FD_89894 | JGI IMG/M metagenome (GOLD analysis project Ga0116152, IMG submission 89894) | Active sludge microbial communities of municipal wastewater-treating anaerobic digesters from Hong Kong - AD_UKC119_MetaG | ecosystem: Engineered > Bioreactor > Anaerobic > Digestate...
GGCAATACCACCAACCATTGCAAGTGGCGTTGGATGGTTATGGCAGCCTAAAATTCTATTTCCATAGCGGTAGCCGTGATAACAGTAAAACTTATCAAGAGTATCAACTACTTTTTCTTGAAGTCCCACTAATGCAGTAAGCGTTTTAAAGGGCGAGCCCGGAGGATATTCACCCATTAGAACCCTGTCATAAAGCGGTTTTCCAATGGTGTCGTACCACAACTTTGTGAAATTTTTTGAGCGATCACGTCCAACCAATAATGAGGGGTCGTAACTGGGAGCTGTAATTAGCGCAAGAATTTCTCCGGTATCTGGTTCAATGGCCACAATGCCTCCACGTTTGTGAATCATTAATTCCTCACCATATTTTTGAAGGGTTGCGTCAATGGTTAATTGAATATCATTTCCGCGTTCTGGTAGCGTATCAAAAATTCCATCTTTATAGGGTCCAATATCTCTGTTGAATCGGTCTCTTTGGATATATTTCACTCCTTTAATACCGCGAAGCACGTCTTCATATTCCTTTTCTACACCTGCGGTACCAATGAGTTCGCCCATTTGGTAATATGGATTTTTTTCTATTATGGCGTTATTCACTTCGGCAATGTAGCCCATCACATTGGAAGAATGATTCACTTGATATTCACGAAGGGAACGGCGTTGAATGTAAAATCCTTGGTATTTATACATTTTCTCCGAAAGGGATGCGTAATCAGCTTTGTTCAATTGCGGAAGCACTACTGAAGGAAGCCTTGGCGAATATACGCGTGCTTTGCGAAGTATTTCTTTAAATTCTTCTTTGGTAATTTTTAATAAACCACAAAACTCCAAAGTGTCTAAAGGCTTTACGTCTTTTGGAATCACCATCACATCATAAGACGGTTGGTTTGAGACCAAAAGTTTATTGTTACGGTCAAACATATAACCTCTTTGCGGATAGTCATACATTACCTTAATAGCACTGTTTTGGGCAAGTGAGTCTGGGGAAGCATCATAAATCTGCAAATAGAAAAGCCTAGCCGCAAAGAGAACGCCGCTAAAAAGAACCAATGCTAAAAGAACAACTTTTCTCATGTAGATTTTCTATTGAATAGAACCAAGGTACACACTATCAAAATTATGGTAAATATCCCTGAAAACAACGTAGATTTTAGTAGCAGCAGTATATGTTTTACACTAAAAATTTCCAAAGAAAACATCACGAAATGATGCATAAAAACCAATGATGCTATATAAGTAAGCCTTTCCATTGGGTCTGCTTTTTTAATTTTTACACTGTTGTATTCATAACTCACACCAAAGGAATATTTTAAAACCACGGGCCGAATGTAAGCAATGAAGGCACAGGCAGCAGCATGAACCCCTCCGGAATCCTCAAAAATATCTATAGAAAGTCCCAAAAGAAAACTCAAAAAGATTAAAAGCCCCTTATTTCCGTCTAAAGGATACATTAAAATGAAGAATATATATAGATATGGATTTATATAGCCTGCAATATTTATATTGTTAAGCATCAGTACTTGAAGAAAAACAAGTACAATAAACCGAACGATATTTACAATAATATCATTGTTCTTCATCTTCCACTCCTTTTTCCAGTTCTATAATTTCTTGGGCATCATTATTTTCAATCAAATAAACATGCTCCAGGCTTGTCATATCATTGAAAAGATCAATATTCACATAATAATAATTGTCGTCATTGTCAAGGTGAAAATCTTTTATGGTGCCAATTAAAATTCCTTCGGGAAAAATAGTAGATCTCCCACCAGTTACGATTGTGTCACCTTTTTTAATTTTAGCGATACGAGGAATATCTATCAACTGTGCTATATTTGGATTTTTTGTGTCCCATTTAAGAGAACCAAAATCCCCAGAGTTTTTTAGTTTTGCATTAATCCTACTTTGTGTATTTAGGATTGATTGAACTGTTGCGTAGTTTTCGGAAACATCGCTTACAATGCCAACAATTCCTTTGGAAGATATTACGGCCAGATCAATTTTTATACTGTCTTTCCGGCCTTTATCGAGCGTAAGCTGGTTTTTGGTTTTTGAATAATTATTGTTGATTACCCGTGCCGTGAAATAGGTAAACTTACTGGAAAGAAAGGTGCTGTCCAGTTTTTCAACGTTTACAACCTCCTTAAATTGATCCAGTTTCTTCCGAAGCATTAAATTTTCCTGAAGCAATTGTTCGTTTTCTTTTCCCAACGAAAAATAGTCGGCAACATTATTTCTAAAAGTATATATCCCGCCTGTAATATAATTGGCAGAGCTTATATACTTATCATTGTGATAGTTGTGTGTTTGGATGGTAAGCGCTACGGAAATTGTGAAAAGCACGGCAAACAACAGGAAGTTTTTATTCCGAATGAAGAAAAATATAATCTGCTGCATTGCTTTGCGGGGTTAAAATATTCTGCTTTCTATTGGGAGCAACGCCATAAATGGGCAATTATTCTATTTAAGTTTTTCAGGGAAATGGATTCTTCTGAAAAATTATTTAATCAGTACGCTTTTATACTTGTTCAGGTTTTTCAAGCAAATTCCTGTACCACGAACTACGGCACGTAGCGGGTCTTCGGCAATATAAACCGGAAGATCGGTTTTTTGCGAAAGCCTTTTGTCCAGTCCGCGAAGCATAGATCCACCACCAGCAAGATAAATTCCAGTGTTGTAAATATCTGCGGCAAGCTCAGGTGGTGTTTGCGAAAGGGTTTCCATAACCGCATCTTCAATTCGAAGAATGGATTTGTCTAATGCTTTCGCAATCTCTCTATAGGAAGTTTGAACCTGTTTTGGTTTTCCGGTAAGCAAATCACGACCCTGTACGTCCATTTCATCTGGTGGAAGTTCAAGATCTTCCGTGGCGGCACCAATCTGGATTTTTATTTTTTCAGCAGTGCGCTCACCAACATACAAGTTGTGTTGAGTGCGCATGTAATACACAATATCATTTGTAAAAACGTCACCGGCAATTTTTATGGATTTGTCGCAAACAATCCCACCAAGGGCGATTACTGCAATTTCTGTAGTTCCCCCTCCTATGTCCACAACCATATTTCCTTTGGGCTGCATAATATCAACACCAATACCAATGGCGGCTGCCATAGGCTCATGAATAAGGTAAACCTCTTTTCCGTTAACACGTTCGGCACTTTCCTTAACCGCACGCATTTCTACTTCAGTAATTCCACTTGGAATACAAACCACCATTCGCAACGAAGGTTTCAGCCATTTCTTTTTTAATGCAGGAATGTCACTGATAAACATGTTTATCATCTTCTCGCTTGCGTCAAAATCTGCAATTACCCCATCTTTCAACGGACGGATAGTTTTAATGTTTTCGTGGGTTTTGCCCTGCATCATCGCGGCTTCACGCCCTACGGCGATAATTTTCCCCGTAGTTCTGTCGCGTGCAACAATAGAGGGCGCATCCACAACAACTTTGTCGTTATGGATTATCAGGGTATTTGCAGTACCAAGGTCAATGGCTATTTCTTCAGTCAGGAAGTCAAAAAATCCCATAGTTTTAAATTGGTGGTATTGAGGGTTAACGTGTTGGGTTTGGTTTTTAACAAATGTAATAAAATTTAATGCTTAAAATGGCGTGTTCCGGTAAATACCATCGCCATTTCATTTTTGTTACAATAATCGATGCTCAACTGGTCCTTGATTGACCCTCCAGGCTGTATTACCGCTGTTATTCCTGCCTTGTCCGCAATTTCCACACAATCGGGAAATGGAAAAAAAGCATCACTCGCCATTACGGCACCTTCAAGGTTAAAATTAAAGGATTTTGCTTTTTCAATTGCTTGCCGTAATGCATCAACGCGGCTGGTTTGGCCGGTTCCGCTGGCGCAAAGTTGTTTTCCCTTTGCCAAAACAATGGTGTTTGACTTTGTGTGCTTGCAAATCTTTGAAGCGAACAACAAGTCTTCTAACTCTTGGGAATTGGGTTTATTGTTTGTTGCCTGCGTTAAAATTTCTGCGCTGTCAGTAATATTGTCTTTGTCTTGAACCAAAACACCGTTCAAACAAGTTCTAACGGTTGTTGAAGGTAGTTCAATTTCTTTTTGAACCAATAAAATCCGGTTCTTTTTTCCTTCTAAAATTTCTTGCGCTGTTGCTGAAAAAGATGGTGCGATCACGACTTCGCAGAAAAGATCGTTTATTTCGTTTGCGGTTGCTTCGTCAATTTCAACATTGCTGATCAAAATTCCTCCAAAAGCCGAAACCGGATCGCCGGCAAGCGCTGCCAAATAAGCCTCTTGAATTGTATTTCGCTGTGCGATTCCGCACGCATTGTTGTGCTTCAAAATCGCGAAGGTTGGCGCTTCGCCTTTAAATTCGTTCATCAAATTTACGGCGGCGTCAACGTCCAAAAGGTTATTGTAGCTCAGTTCCTTTCCGTGGAGTTTGGTGAACATTTCATCAAAATTTCCGAAGAAATATCCTTTTTGGTGCGGGTTTTCGCCATAACGCAGTTCCTGCCCGTTGGTTTCGCTCAGTTTGAAAGCCGACAATTTTTCTTCTTTGTTGAAATAATTAAAAATTGCAGTGTCGTAATTTGAAGAAACATTGAACGATTTTGCTGCGAAACGTTTGCGATCTTTTAAAGAAATTTCTCCATTGTTTTTAGATATCAATTCCAAAAATTCTGCATAATCATCAACTGAAGAAACACAAATAGTGTCTTTAAAATTCTTTGCTGCGGCGCGAATCAAGGAAATTCCTCCGATGTCTATTTTTTCAATAATATCTGCTTCCGAAGCGCCCGAAGCAACCGTTTTTTCAAAAGGATATAAATCCACAATTACGGCATCAATCTGTGGAATGTTGTATTGTGCCATTTCGGATACATCACTTTCATTATCCTGGCGGTTCAAAATGCCGCCAAAAACTTTTGGGTGAAGGGTTTTAACGCGACCGCCCAAAATGGAAGGGTAGTCTGTTATATCTTCAACTGCAATCACCTCGATTCCAAGGTCGTTAATAAATTTTTCGGTGCCTCCGGTAGAGTAGATTTTTACGTTTTGTTCGTTCAGTTTTTTAACTATTGGAGCGAGTCCTTCTTTGCTGAAAACGGAAATTAAGGCAGATGTAATTTTTTTGGAACTGTTCATTATTGAAAATTAAGGTGCAAAAGTACATAATTGCATAGTAAATTTGTAACATAACAACAGAGAAAACGTCTTACTTTTCATAATTTTATCAACCCTTTGGGAGTAGAAAGTTGAAACTCTCAATCATTAATCAAAATTTATAAATGCTAATATACCTTCGTGTTTTAAAGGAAAGTTTCAATTTTGCGCTCAATGCGCTTCGAAACAATAAATTGCGGACCTTTCTTTCCTTAGTGGGCGTTACCATTGGTATATTTTCCATTATCGCCGTTTTGGCAGCGGTTGATTCTTTAAAAAAGGAAATTGAAGGTAGCATGAGTGGTTTGGACAACAGTACAATAATTATTATGCGCTTCAATTTTGGGCCAACAGATATTCCGCGTTGGAAATGGCAACAGTTTCCAGATGTTACTTATGATGAATACCAGTATATTGAAAGAAATACCCCCAATATTGAAGCTGCAACCTTTACATTGAACGTTCCCAATGAAAGCATAAAATATGAAGACAGACAGGTTGATAACGTGCCTATTGGTGCGGTAACAGACAGTTATTATAATATTGAAGCCTTAAAACTTTCCGAAGGAAGGTTTTTTAATGGATCAGAATCGAACAGTGGCTCTATGGTCGTGGTTTTAGGTGATGAAATTGCCAATCAATTGTTTGGTGATGCTGCAAATGCCATTGGTAAAGAAGTGCGGATATACGGAAGAAAATTTAATGTAATTGGTGTTTTGGAAAAAGAGGGTGCAGGCCTGTTTGGAAACTCAAAAGACACTTCAGTGTGGATGTCTGTGAATGTTGTGCGGAGAATTTATGGCGATAATAATAAAAATACTTTCCCTCAGATTGTGGTGAAACCCGAAAAAGGAGTGGATGAGGCTGAATTTAAAGCAGTGCTAACACAAAAACTTCGCACGAAACGTGGTTTAAAATCAGATGAAACAAGTACCTTTTTTGTGAACCAAATGCAGGGTTTTGCAGATTTCATTGATGACATAACAGGTAGTATGAATATTATTGGGCTAATAATTAGCGGGTTTTCATTGTTGGTTGGGGGCTTTGGAATAGCCAATATTATGTTCGTAAGCGTAAAGGAACGCACCAACTTAATAGGGATTCAAAAGTCTTTGGGTGCAAAGAATAAATTTATCCTTTTCCAATTTTTATTTGAAGCAGTAATTCTTTCTGTAATTGGCGGATTGATCGGGTTGTTTTTGGTATTTATCGTTTCAATAATTGCTTCCAGTTTTACTGGCGATTTTGAATTTGTACTCTCGCCGTGGAATATGTTTGTTGGTACCGCAATTTCTGCCGCAATTGGTTTGATATCAGGAATTCTTCCTGCTATTTCAGCTTCAAAGCTTGATCCTGTTGAAGCAATTAGAACGGGAATGTAGTTTATAGAATTTGGGAAACCTCTTCATTAACCCATTCCAAAAACCGTTCGTCTTCTTCAGAAAATGGGTCTTCCATGTGTGAGTCGATATCTATTTGCCCAATGTTTTTACCGTTTTTAAAAAGCGGGATCACTATTTCGGCTTTTACCGTAATACTGCATGCAATGTAGTTATTCTGAGCTTTTACGTCTGGCACCACAAAGTTTTTATTGCTCACGGCCACTTGTCCGCAAATTCCTTTTCCGAAAGGAATAACGGTATGGTCCGTAGGCTCTCCCGCAAAAGCTTTTAAATGTAGCGTTTGTTCGGGCTCATTTGCAAAGTAAAACCCAACCCAGTCATAATACCCTACAGAAGATTGAAGCAATTCGCAAACCTCTTTTAGGCGCTGCCCTGCAGGTTCATTTTCATTCGAGAGGATAGTCTGTACTTTAGGTTTTAAATGTGAAAAAGGCATAGGTTTTTTATTATCTCGTTTACTTTGGCAAAAGTATTTTAAATCCGGTACATGCACCAAAAACAAATCCTGTATTTTTGTTGAGTACGAGCACTGGAAATTATGACTTAAGAAAGTGGTCAATTGGCAGTAAAAACAATATCAAAATTTATTTTTTTTTGAAGGAGCTTTTTAAAAAATACAAAACCGTCATTCGCTTTGTTGGGCTATTTATGGGCACATATCTTTTAATGAGCGTAATGTATGGACTGTATTTGAAAGCTTCGGAAAACGGAAGTTACTTTCCTGATTTTGTAACGAATCTTGTTGCGAGACAGAGCAGTAACGTATTGGGCGCATTTGGGCATAATTCAATTTTAGTGTCCGATTCCATAGTGCAGGGAATGTTGTTGACCATTGACAACGAATACACCGTCAGCATTGTGGAGGGCTGCAATTCCATTGGTGTTATCATTTTGTTTATGGCTTTTGTTGTCGCTTTTGCGGAAGACTTTAAAAAAACCTTGCTGTTTCTTTTTGCAGGAGCTGTATTGATCTACATTGTGAATATACTTCGCATTGCAATACTTACCGTGGCACTTTATAAATATCCACAGTATGAAAATCTATTGCATTCCGTAGTTTTTCCGGGTATTATTTATAGTATGGTTTTCATTTTATGGATGATTTGGGTGCGAATGCTGAAACCAAATTCAGCTAAATGAAAAGAATTCCAAAAATATTTGGCATTATTATTCTCGCAAGTTTGCTTGTCTTGATTCGCGCCTTTGAAAACTCCCTGTTTTACGACCCATTGCTTCATTTTTTTGAAATGGATTACAAATCAATGCCATTGCCGAAAATGGACACCTTTAAGCTTCAAACTGGGGTCGCACTTCGGTTTTTGATGAATACAATCATTTCTTTGGCTGTGCTGTGGTTAGTTTTTCGGGATAGGGGAGTCATAAAGCTTTCCCTAATATTTTACAGTTTTCTTTTTGCCATACTCTTTATGGCGTTCAGTTTTATAATTTTTACTTCCGAAGAATCAAGCGGTCATTTCTTGCTATTTTACGTAAGGAGGTTTTTAATCCAGCCATTGTTACTACTTGTTTTGCTCCCTGCTTTTTACTTTCAGAAATACAAATCGCGCTAATTTTTTAATACCTTTGCACATCTATAATTCAATTTATAATTATGAAAAATGTATCCCTGATTTTTTTCGCTATTATGTTGTTCGCAGTTATTTCCTGTAAAGATAATACAAAGGAAAACGGACCAGAAGTTGTAACGGATGACAACACAGAAGCTGTAGCCAAAGTCTATGAACTTGCAGAAGCCGAAGTAGAATTCAACGACCCAAAAGTTGAAGCTATTTTTAATCAATACCTGCAAGTGGAAGCGGCTTTGGTGAATACCGATGCCGTTAAAACGGCCACCGAATCTTTAAAACTAGAAAAGCTTCTTAAAGATACAGAAGCAGATGAGGCCACACAAACAGCAGTTTCTGCAATGGCCACTACTGAAGATATTGGTGTTCAAAGACAAAATTTTGAAACCTTAAGCAGCAGTATTGAAAAAATGCTTCAGGGAAGCCTAAAATCCGGGACGCTCTACAAACAATACTGTCCAATGGCATTTAACAATAAGGGTGCATATTGGATAAGCAGCAGCAAAGATATTTTAAACCCATATTTTGGTGATAAAATGTTGAAATGTGGTAGGGTAGAGTCCGAAGTGAAATAATATTTAATGTTTTAACATGCTGAAAAAGCTATTGGCCATTAGCTTCTTGTTAATTATTGCCGCTCGCCCGGCATATACAGTCAGTTATTTACTTTATTTTCAGCTTAATATTGATGCAATTGTCCAAAAATATTGTGTCAACAAGGATAAACCACAAATACACTGTAACGGTAAGTGCCATTTGGCCCAAAAACTAAATCTTGATACGGAAAACAACACGGCGCCAAACCGTGCAGTGGTATCTTTTTTGGAAGCTTTTTTTCCACTTTTCTGTCAATCAAATGAATCTTCTAGTTTACCAAAACATTTTGTTGCTTTTCAAGCACTTTTAAATTTTGATTTACTTTCCTCAAAACCATCAAGTTTTATTGGTGAAATAGACCATCCCCCGCAGGTTTTTATTTCATAGATATTTAATTAAAACTGACTATAACAGGTTTGCACTTATGCTTTATCTGTTATACTTCACGCGGCTATATGCTCTAATTATGGGCAGTCAATAATTATTTTTAACTAAAATCATAATATTAAAATTTTTAAACGTGTTCTGTTTAAGATTGATTAGACTTTTACTACTTAGCAGAATATTCAATTTAATAAAACTCAAAACAACATTTAATATGAAAAATTTAATTTGGTTAGGACTCGTAATAGCATTTATGGGCTCTTGTAATAATAAGGAAAAAAGTGAGGCAGTGCCTCAAACTACTGAAATTACTCAGATGCAAAAGGTTGTAGCTGTTCACGATGCGCTAATGCCTAAAATGAGTACAATTGGTCAATTGAGCGGAAAAATCCAAGCCAGTATGGATGTGGAAAACCCTGATAGCACCAAAGTTAGAGTCGTGGATGAATTAAAAACGGCAAATGCAGCTATGATGGACTGGATGAAGAATTTTGGAGAAAATTTCACTTTTGAAGAAATCAATAAAGGCGTGCCACTTTCTGAAGAAAAACAAGAATTATTAAAAAGTTATGAAAATAGCGTCCTCCAATTACAAAAGCAAATGAATATGGCTATTGAAAACGGAAAGAAGGTAATGGAGTAAAAAGAACGAACATTTTACACACAAATTTTTAAATTGGCCTCTCCAGTTATGGGGAGGTTTTTTTTGTATCTTTGTACTTCAATGAAAAAAGCTGTTTCCATATTTCTTTCCGTATTGATGCTAGTCAGTAGCTCAGGTATTGCCTACGCACAGCACTTCTGCGGTGGGATGGAAATGATGGCTGGGGTTACTTTGGGTAAAAAACAGCTTTCCTGTGGAATGGAGGAAGATTTCTCCACTGCCGATTGTGATGAACAGAGTGTTGTTCCAGAAGCCCATGATTGCTGCAAGAACCATATTACCAAAATACAGACTGACGATAATTTTGCAAAGGCCTCGTTCGATATAAAACTGAACAAAACCTTTGCGGCTACCTTCGTTTCAGTCTTTGTGCTACAGGAAGTTATAA
>Ga0116152_10005207_pt1 | contig 10165 bp, 4 predicted proteins | sample AD_UKC119_MetaG_FD_89894 | JGI IMG/M metagenome (GOLD analysis project Ga0116152, IMG submission 89894) | Active sludge microbial communities of municipal wastewater-treating anaerobic digesters from Hong Kong - AD_UKC119_MetaG | ecosystem: Engineered > Bioreactor > Anaerobic > Digestate...
CGCCCTCTTCGTCGGCACCGAGGACCTTGCTCCGGGGAGCGGGCTCTTCGCTCTTCCTCCAAACTGCTGGATCGTACCCTTGGAGCAGTGCGCGGTGCGGACCGTCCATACGGAAGAACTGCTTCGTAAGGGCGAGTTCGCCTCCGTCTTCGACGCATTCTGCGAGATGATCTTCTCCTCGCTGGCGATGAACGCCCGGCTCCGGGCCGCCGACGACCTTGGGGCGCTCCGGCAGATGCAGAAATCAAGCAGGAAAGCTCTTTCCTCCGCTCTTGGAACGCTGGGCGAGGCGCTTTCGGGAAAACGCAGAAAAGTGGCCGCCTCGCGTGAGGATTCGCCGCTCCGGAGGGCCTTTTCCACGGTCGCCGCGTTTTTGGGGCGGAGCGTCGCCGCTCCGAAAGGAGAGGAACTCGCCTCCGAACGCGGGGAGTCGCTTCGCGACCTCGCGCGCGCTTCCAACCTCCAGCTTCGTCGCGTGACGCTCGCCGGTCCCTGGTGGATCTCGGACGGTGCGCCGCTGATCGCCTACGTACAGGAGAATGCGGAAAAGTCTTCCGGAGGGGGAGAGATGAGCGGGACGCCCGTCGCGCTCCTTCCGTCCGGACGCGGATACCGCCTTGTCGACGACGAGGGAGAGCGTCGTGTCGACGAGCGAATCGCCGCGACTCTCGGGCAGGATGCAATCCAGGTCTACCGTCCGCTCCCCGGCTCGCCGCTGGGGGGCATGGATCTGCTCCGTTTCGGCCTTGCCGGGACGAAGAGAGACATGGGCGCCGTCCTCGTCATTTCGGTCTGCCTGGCCCTTCTGGGGATGATCTCCCCTGAGGTGAACCGCCAGATCTTCGGCGAAGTCATTCCGCAGGCCGAACGGGGAAGGATGCTCCAGCTCTTCGGTATTCTCGTCTCCGTCGCGCTTTCGTCGGGCCTGCTCCACCTGGCGAACGGAACGGCCTTTCTCCGCACGGAGAGCGTGATGGACCACGACGTTTCGGCGGGAATCTGGGACCGCTTGCTTCGCCTGCCGGTGGGCTTCTTCCGGAAGACGACGTCCGGCGATCTCGCGAACCGGGCGCTTGGTCTCTTCATGCTCCGCGAGACCGCGTCGAGAACCGTCAAGACGCTGCTCGTCCAGAGCGTTTTCCTGATCTTCTTTCTGGGGCAGTCGTTCTGGTACGACTGGAGGCTCGCCCTCTCCGGCCTGGCGTGCCTGTTCGTTCCGGCCGCGCTGACCGTGGTGGTGAACGTCGTGCAGCTTCGCTTCCAGCGCAAGATGATCGGGCTGCAGAACAGGCTTCTTGCGCTGACCTTCCAGATCATGACCGGCATATCGAAGATCCGGGTGGCGGGCGCCGAAGAGCGCTCCTTCGCACGATGGGCGGAGCTGTTCGGGGCGCAGCGGACGCTGGGGACTTCGGCGAGACGCCTGGAGGTCTTTTTGAACACGGTCATGGCGCTCTTTCCTCTCTCCGTCGCCATTGTCATTCTCTTTGCCCTTGTCCGCTGGAGCGCCGCGGACGCTTCGTACGAAACGGGGCGTTTCATGGCCTTCTGGTCCGCCTTCGGCGCGCTGCAGGGCGCTTTCTTCCAGATGGTAAGTTCGGTCACCACTACGTTGAACATGCTCCCGATGGTGGAGAACCTCGCCCCCATCCTCCAGGCCGAGCCCGAGACCGGCGATCTGAAGACCGATCCCGGAGAGATCACGGGACGGATTGACCTGGAAGGGGTGGTCTTCCGCTACCTGAAGGAAGGGCCTCCCGTGCTGAAGGGGCTCGACCTCCACATCGAACCGGGGGAATTCGTCGCCGTGGTGGGCCCATCCGGGGCCGGCAAGTCCACCCTCATCCGTCTGCTGCTCGGGTTCGATCAACCGGAGTCGGGGGGCATCTTCTACGACAACAAGGATATCGCCGAGCTGGACCTGGGGAAGCTGCGGCGGCAGATCGGCGTCGTCCTCCAGAGCGGCGGGCTGCTCTCCGGGGATATCGCCTCAAACGTCCGCTGCTCGCGCAACATGACGGTCGAGCAGATAGAAGATGCGCTGCGGACGGCGGGGATGGAGGAGGATATCGCTGCGATGCCGATGGGGATTCATACGGTCATCACGGACGGCGCGAACACACTCTCCGGAGGGCAGAAGCAGCGCCTTCTGATCGCCCGCGCCGTCGCCGGGAAGCCGCGCGTCCTCATCTTCGACGAGGCCACGAGCGCGCTGGACAACCGGACGCAGGCGATGATCAGCCGCAGCTTGGAGAGCATCCAGGCGACGCGCATCGTCGTGGCGCACCGGCTCTCCACGGTCATCGGCGCCGACCGTATCTGCGTCCTCGAGGACGGGCGTCTTGTCGAGGAGGGGAAGTACGACGAACTGATGGCGAAGGACGGTCTCTTCGCCGAACTGGTCCGAAGACAGACGGTGTAGAAGAAAACGGACTGAAGGCATTCCTGCGGCTCGTTTTTGGGGACGTGGCGTTATCTCCCTGTGAATCTCCGGAAGAGCGTTGCCGCGCGCGGAACGAGGCGCGTCCGCAGAGCCGCGGCCAGAAGTGCGGAGAGGAGCCAGAGGACGCCGATATTGAAAAACGGCGTTTGTACCTTGAAATCTCCGAGCCGTTTGAACGGAGCGAAAAGGTGCGCCCTGCCGAAGCGCGACTCGGGCTCCATGACGACGGGGAGGACTTTCGGGACGAGGCGCGGCCCGGATATGACGATCGCGTCCTCGGCGGAGATGCCGAGGAGCTGTTTTTCGACCTCTCTGTTGAAACTCCTGTTCTTGAACTCTTCGAACCCCTTGTGTCCGAGCATTCCGCGAAGCGCGTCTTCGGTCGCGACCCGGCGTTGCGCGGTCTCTTCGCGGAGGGGTTTGAGAACTGCTTCCGCCTCTTTGAGCCGCGCCATCACCTTCCGTTGGACCTCGCGAGTGTACCTCTCCAAAACGAGATCGCCGTCGTTCAGTCCCTCGCCCCGCCATTGCAGGCCCGTAAAGCGCTCCAGATAATCGAGCTCGTTCCGCAGAATTTTCAGCCGTCGGCCCGCTTTGTCGGCGTCCGCGGGGATCCCGGCTATGTCGAGCGTCGGAGAGAACGGGTAGCTCGCCAGGCCGCGTACCTCGGGGATGTACACCCCTGTGAGGAAATCGAACCACTTCTCCCGCGTCTCGTCGTGAAAAAACGTCTTTTGGAACGGGTTGTTCCTGTAGTGCTCCACCATGAGCGCCTCGTACCCCCACCGCGTCGGCATGATCTCCGCGATCAGGGGAACGTTTCGGTTTCCGGCGTCCTTGCGGAGCAGCTCGTCGAAGGGGATCGTCGGCCCTCCGAGCATGATCTGCGGCGCCAGCAGCACGGGGATGAGAATGTGAATGGCCGAGGACGAGGACAGCGTGTCCGACAGGATCAGCCCGATCATGGCCGCGCAATATGCCGTGCTGAAGAGGATAGCCCACGTGGCGAACCCCGACGAGGGGATGTGGAGCAAGCCGTTGCCCAGAAGCGTGTAGATTCCTGTTTGGAGCGCCGCCGCGAGGAGGAGCCACGCGAACTTGGAGGCGAGATACGCGCCCCTGCTCAATCGGAGCAGGCGCTCGCGTTCGAGGATCTTCCTGTCCCTGTTGATCTCGTCCGCGCTGAGGGCCATCCCGAGAAAGACGGCGATCACCGTGCTGATGAAGAAATATCCCGGAAGGTTGTTGTTGTTCCTGAAGACATACTCGCCCCCCCATGAACCTCTGAAGAGGAGGCCTGCGGCCAAAGCGAGCAGCAGCGGCTGGAGGAGCGCCGAAACGCGGTAGATCCTGTTCGCGAGACGACTCTTCATCGTCCGCAGAAAGAAGACGGCGAACTGCTCGCGCAGCGGCGGAGGGGTGAGATTCGTTTCGTCGTTCTCCGGCGTCGGCGGCGCGGGCAATGCGGCCGGGAGCGTTGTTTTCAGATGAAGGAGGCGCCACTGCTCGGGGGAGACCTTCCGCTGTTTCGTCGGAAACCCCCGCTCGTCGACGGTCTTCTCTTCGACGATCTCGAAAAGCTGCTCCGGGTTGACGTTCCCGCAGCGGGGGCAGGCGTACTCCTGTTCGCCCGCGCGGTAGGAGGCGCTTCGGAAATGGACGAGCGCGTCCAAGGGGTTGCCGTCGTAGATGGGACGCCCTCCGGTGTCGAGCATCCAGAGTCTGTCGAACATCTTGTAGACGTCCGACGATGGTTGGTGGATCACCGCGACGACCAGTCTCCCGGCGGCGGCTTGGGCCTTGAGCAGCGAGACGACATGCAGCGAGTCCGCGGAGGAGAGCCCGCTGGTGGGCTCGTCCACGAGGAGCACCGCAGGTTCCCTGATGAGTTCCAGAGCGATGTTGAGGCGTTTTCTCTGCCCTCCGCTGATGGTCTTGTCCAAGGGAGATCCGACACGGATATGGGCGACGTCGAGCTGGTTCAGGCCGTCGAGCATCCGTTCGCAGCGGCGCCGGACCTCTGCGTCCGGAAGGTCCGGCAGTCCGAGACGCGCGCTGTAGTACAGATTTTCGAAGACGGTGAGATCCTCGAAGAGAAGATCGTCCTGCGGAACATACCCCAGAATGCCTCGCCGGAGCATCGCGTCGCCTGCGACGTCGCGTCCGTCGAGCAGCAGCCTCCCGGAGCGAGGCCGAAGCTTGCCCGTGAGCAGCGAGAGCAGCGTCGATTTTCCGGAGCCGCTCCCTCCCATTATCGCGACAAGCTCGCCTCCCCGCACGGAGAAGCTGAAGTCGTGAAGGCCGGTGTCGGGGGCGCCGTCGTAGCGGAAGTCCAGATGATCTCCCTCGAGGATGTGGGGGCGGGCCGTTGCGGAGAGGGCGGAGAACGCGGCGGCGATCTCGCCGAAGTGGATGCGGTTCCGTTGCCGGTTCGAGACGACCGATCCCTGTCTCAGGCGGCGGATACCGCCGTCGAAGGGAATGCCGTCCAGAAACAGTGCTCCCCTGGAAGAGGCCCTGATAAACCACGGCCCCTCTTCCTCCGCGCGGAAGACCGCGAACGCCCTTTTGAACTGCGGACGGCGGAGGATTCGGAACGGAGAGGAGCGCGTCTCCTGCGGGGGGGCGTCCGTAGGGAGGAGAAACCTGTCGTCGAGTCCGGCCCCGTCCCACGGGAATGAAGCGCCGGAGAAGAGCGCGTAGCCGACCAGAAATTGTCGCTCCACGGCGAACGCCTTGGCTACGGCGCGGAGCACCTCGTTTTCGGAAGGAGCGTCTTCAGGAGCCGCTTCCAGCAGCATCGCGAGGATCGTGATCTGTTCGTCGCGGGGAAGCTGGGTTCTCAGCCCGGAGGCGACTGCGGCGCTTCGTGAAAGCAAGAGCTCGGAAGGCGCTTCGTTCTGCAGGTCGAGCGTCAGGTCGTACAGCTCCAAATAGGAGCCTATGGCATCGAGCCCGAGATGTTCGCGCAGATAGAAACCCACGCGTTTCCGGACCGCGCCCCTGAGGTTCGAGGGAGCCGACGCGGCCCGTAAGGCGAAGAGATTCAGCAGCGCGTTCAAGACGATTTCGGTCATCGACATGGCTTAGTCTCCTTGGCCGAAGTGAAGAGCAGTGTTTTCGGCGTTGCCCGGTTCCGCCGGAGCGTCCGCGAAGGACGCCCCGGCGCGTGGATCAGTTGCAGGGGACGGTCAGAGGATCGCGGACGGCTTTGACGATAGAAAGAATCTGCTTCAGGTCATCCTCCGTCAGCTTCCCCATATCCTTCGTGATGATGTCCACGATGGAGTCGATGACGGCCTTTCGATTTCCCGTGTCGAGCAGCTGCGCCAACTCTCCGTTCTCCGAATAAGCCTTGAGCATCTCCTGCGCGATGGTCAGCTGCGGAAGGTGGGCGTTGACGAACTGAACGAACTCCTCCGTGACTCCGGAAGCGAGGCCGAGGCTGGAGAAGAGATAGAAAAGCTCCAGCGTGCTGCCGTAGAAGCCTCCCACAAGGGTGTTGAGCACGGCCTGATCGGTCTTCGCCCTGTGCAGCATGGCGTGGATGAAGTCGACCGAACTGCTCGCCTGCCCCTCGCGGCTTTTTGCGAACGCGAGGCTTTCTTCTCGGAGTTCCGCCCTGGGGAAGCCGATTCGTTCGTCGATTTCCCTTCCGCCTTCCCAAACTCCTTCCGGATTTTTGTCGAAGAGCATCGCGTAGCTGATGTTCATTGAACCCATACCCCAGATAACATAGAGCTGTTCTTTGGTTTTACAGGCGATGATATCCCGGAGCGGAAGAAGAAGATCCTCGTTCCACGAAAGACCGACGTCCTTCATGGTGTCGAAGAGCGCGAAGAGCTTCTTCATCTCTTCCGGATTCATTACCTTGACCAGATGCTCGTACGCGGCGTCGAGAGTCTCTTCCTTGCTCTTTTCGGCAGCCGATGCTCCGGAGGCACTCAGGAGCGCGAGGATGATCACAACCGTCAGTACATAAAAAGCTTTTTTCATACCAGTCTCTCCTTCCCTTGTCTTTCTTTATGCTGTCCGAAATTGTTCACTACACCATGTGTGCTTTTCGCCGTCCTGTTTCCCGCTCCCTTCATTTTTATCGTTTCCGGGGATTCCGTTCCTCGTTGAGAACGAGTATGACATGGAAACCCCTCATTTTCAAGGAAACGCCAAATCCAACATATTGCAGGTAAAGAGTATGAGAGTATGCCTCGTGGCGCGCGTGCAACGACGGCTCTTGACATTATGCATACTGCGTCCTATGATGAATCTACACTACGGATAAATAATCCATGGAGCGAAATGAATGATGGAAAACAGCGGCATCAGAGTTATTTCTCGTGCATTTTCACTCCTTGTGCATCTGGCGCAGGAGCGGCGCCCTCTCGGCATCTCGGAGATCGCGGAGGCGGTTTCGCTTCCCAAGGCCACAGTCTACAGAATCCTGGACAGCCTTGAAAGCGAACGCGCAGTGATGAACCGGGGCGGCGAGTACGAACTTGGCCCCGTCTGTCTGATGCTGGCCGACGCGTACCGCAGTCAGACCGGGTTCGCCGAGGCGGCGCGTCCGCACCTCCGCGCGTTACGGGACGAGACGAAGGAGACGGTCCACCTCTTCGCTTACGAGCGGGGTGAATTTTACTACCTTGATAAGCTCGAAAGCCCCTATCAGGTGCGTATGCACTCCCGCATCGGGGCGAAGGCGTCGCTTTTCCGTCTCTCGGCGGGGAAGGCGCTTCTGGCGCGCCTCTCTGCCCTCGAAATGAACGAGATTGCAGAGGCGGTTCCGGACGAGGTTGCGGCCGAGTTTCCCGAGATCCTTTCGAGGGGGTTCGCCGTGGACAACGAGCAGAACGAACGGGGGCTGCGCTGCGTCGGCGCGGCGGTCTTCGACAGGAAGGGACGTCCGTTGGGAGCGGTGAGCGTCTCGGCTCCCGTCTACCGTTTTCCCCTGGAACTGGTCGAAAGCTATGGACAACTTGTGAAGCGGACGGCCGAGGCGATCGCCGGGAGCGCGGATATTCTCTTCCCTGCGGCCGCCGGCGGCGTTGCGCGTGCAGGGAAGAGTAAAGGGCGTCTATCGTCCGGCACGGCGCCGGTCGAGGAATGATCTACCAGAGAACGTTTTTCTACAGAAGGAGGAAAAAGAGATGATCAAAACAAACAAGCTCGTCATGATTCCCGGTCCCACCCCGGTGGTCCGCTCCATCCAGGACCAGATGGCCCGCGAGACGGTCGCCTTCGGCGACGCCGCGTTCGTCAAGGACTTCTCGGAGGTCATCGCCGATCTGAAGGCTATGTGGCGCTGCGACGGAGAGGTCTTCGTCGTTGCCGGTTCCGGCACAATGGGGATGGAGATGGCCATCGCGAACACGACGAAGCGAGGCGACAACGTCCTCATCTGCTCCAACGGCTACTTCGGCGACCGCTTCATCGATATGTGTACCCGCAAGGGGCTGAACACCGATGTTCTCGCCGCGGAGTGGGGATCTTCCGTCACGCCGGAATCGGTGGAGAAGGCGCTTGCCTCGAAGCAGTACCAGGTGGTCACAGTGACGCACGTGGAAACCTCCACAGGAGCGGAAGCTCCCATCGCCGCCATCGGCGAGGTGATGAAGAAGCATCCCGAGATCATCTACATCGTGGACGGCGTGGCGGCCTCCGGCGGCGCGGAGCAGTACATGGACAGCATGGGGATCGACGTCGTGCTCTCCTGCACGCAGAAGGCGTTCGGCGTGGCCCCGGGCCTCACCATGGTCTGGGCGAGCAAGAAGGCGATGGAGAAGCGCGCGACGCTCGGCGCGATTCCCGAGTCGTACATCGACTTCGACAAGTGGCTTCCCGTCATGCACGACCCCTCGAAGTACTGGGGCACCCCCGCCATCAACCTCGTCTGGGCGCTGAAGGAGTCCGTGCGCATCATGAAGGAGGAGGGGCTGGAGGAGCGGTATGCCCGGCACCGCCGCCAGGCCGCGGTGTTCGACGCCGCGCTGGAGGCCATCGGCTTCAAAGTCGCCGCGCAGAAGGCCTTCCGCGCGCCTACTCTTTCGGTCTACCTCTACCCTGAAGGTTCGGGGATCGACGACATGAAGTTCCGCACAGTCCTCGCCGCCGAGGGCGCCCAGACCGCAGGATGCCTCGGCGGATTCGCCGGAAAGGGTTTCCGCATGGGGCACATGGGGAACATCGACAAGCACACGCTCGTCTCGGCCATCGCCGCCGTGGAGCGCTCATGCGTGAAGTGCGGCTATTCGATCGAACTCGGCAAGGCCCTCGGCGTGTTGCAGAAAGGGCTCTTGGAGGAGTAACAGCTCCCTTTTTACACGCGAATACCCCGTCTTCCGGAGCTCTCCGGAGGGCGGGGTATCAACCAGCAACGCTCCGGACTCCCGGTCGAGGTTAGATCACGAAGTGCGTCAGCCAGTATTTATCGTCGCACCGGCGCAGCATGTCGACGAAGTGACGACGGAATTCTGCCTCATCTTCATACGAGCCGCCGAAGAGTTCGTAGAGTTCCGTCTGAATCGTGCTCAGACTTCTTTTGCCCGCACACCGCAGGAGAAGTTCGTACTCCATCGGCGAGAGCGCCATGCCGTCAAGCCGGGGGAAACCGTCCGAAAACGTCATGGCGCGCCATAATTCGAAGGTCCTCAGGGGGTAATCCCTGGAGAAATCCATGGACTCTTCGAACGCCTCTCCCTCGTTTGCATAAAGCAAGGAGTAGTATTCATAGGCTCGCGGGTTGTCCGCGATTTCCCCGAACCACCGGCTCTTTATCCTGTATTTCAGCGCCGCTTCAAACTGTTTCATCACCGTTTCCTGTTTCAGTTCACGGTTTTTGATTTTCTGCTGCATGCTGCGGCGGATCACCTTGTTGAGTTCCTGGCGCCGGCGCATCACCTGATCCTGGCTCTCTCCAACCGGCGTCACGAAGGGGTAGTCGTCCCCCGTGCGGCGGCCGGATTCGTCGTGGAGCTGGAGCCCGAATTTTTCCGGGTTCTCGAAGATCTCCGTTCCCGGATAGGCCCGCAGAAAACCGGTGATGATGTCGATGACGCCGGGCGCCCGGTCGATCAGCTCCCGGATAAGCTCCGCAGTCGCGCCTTCCCTTTCCTTCGGACCTCCCACAATGAAGTTCGTGGCGATCTGCGCGAGGCCGCAGTCGGCGGCGTACGAGACGAATTCCAGAATGTCGTCGATGCGTACGTGTTTATTGTACTGGTCGATGACGTTCTGATCACCGGATTCTATTCCGATCTGCAGACGGATCAGCCCGGCGTCGATCATGACGGGCAGGACATCCATAAAGCTTTTGATGCGCCCCACATGGCATTCGCAGTACCAGACCAGATCCAGTTCTTTCCGCAGCTCCCGCATCCCTTCACAGAAGGCTTCTATGCGCTCCCTGCCGAGGGTAAAGGTGTCGTCCATCACAATGAGGCATCGCAGGCCGGGATTGTTGCGGAGGTTTGTTTTGATTTCTTCGAACACCAGGGGGATGTTGCGCAGCCTGACCTTGCGTTTGCCGGGGCTGGGGGCGCAGTAGGCGCACTGGAATGGGCACCCTCTGCCGGTGAAGATCAAGTTCCCGTAGGCGCGGTCGCTGTGCAGCGAGGTGTGGTAGGCCGGCAGGGGCAGGGCGTCCGGATCGTCGATGATCTCGGGCCGTGTCTCGCGAAATACGCCGTCCTTGATCATCGCGAGCCCCTTCACCTCGTCGAGTTC
>Ga0116152_10005209_pt1 | contig 10162 bp, 9 predicted proteins | sample AD_UKC119_MetaG_FD_89894 | JGI IMG/M metagenome (GOLD analysis project Ga0116152, IMG submission 89894) | Active sludge microbial communities of municipal wastewater-treating anaerobic digesters from Hong Kong - AD_UKC119_MetaG | ecosystem: Engineered > Bioreactor > Anaerobic > Digestate...
GAGGAGCATCGCACGGTGGGTATCGGCGTTGCCTCAACCCACCCTGCGGGTGCGCCCCCTTCACGCCTCCCGGTACAGATTCTTCTCTCCGCGCGGGCATTGCTCGGCCAGCGTGGCCGTGCCTTGCTGGACCGCCTCGTCCGAGGTGCCGTAGACGGCCACCGAGTGGCCGCACTTCGTGCACGTCACCACGATGCCTTCCACGTCCCGCCCATTGCCCGCCACCAGCGTCGTGTGGCCGACCTCGATCGCAACTTCTGCCATGTCGCATTTCCCCTTGTGCGGGGATGCATTTAGCCGAGGTTTCTACCTTTGATAAGTCACAAGTTCGCAAGGTAAGGCGTGTGATCGGTAACCCTCCGCCTCCATCCGCGCCAGTACGCACGCCGGTACCTTCGGATGGCGGACGACGTGTCCCCGCCCCTCCTCAGGCGGACGAGGAGCCGGCGGGCGGCGAATCCCTGCCTTCGCAGGTATCTCCGGCAGATCAGGACGCCGCGAACACGCGCGCCGGTTCGAACCGCCCGGCGCGCACTTCGCCGAGGGCCACCGCCTCGCCGTCGCAGGTGACAAGCGCGGACCGGTCGTCCCCCGCCCGCTCGGCACGCCAGCGCTCCACCAGGTGCGGCATCAGCAGGATGCCCTGCCCGTGGCGGATCTGCGCCGCATCGTCCCGGCCGATGCCGATTTCGGGAATACCCGTCAGGATCGCCTGCACCGGCTGCAGGAAGCCCAGCAGTTCCTCCCGGTCGTCCGTCTCCTGAATACGTGACAGCGGCACCGCCGTGGCAGAGCCGAAATTGCCGACGCGCGTCCGCTGCAGCTGGCTGATATGGCCCTCGCAGCCAAGGTCGAAGGCAAGGTCCCGCGCCATCGCGCGGACGTAAAAGCCCTTGCCGGAGGTGACATGGATCACCGTATGGTCACGGTCCGGCGCGCCCAGAATTTCGGCGGCGTACACTTCCACCTCGCGCGGCTTCAGCTCGAAATCCTCGCCCTCGCGGGCGAGGTCATAGGCCCGTTCGCCATTCACCTTGATGGCCGAATATTTCGGCGGCACCTGTTCGATCGTGCCGACATAGGCCTTCAGCGCCTCCGCCACGGCCTCGCGCGTCGGCCTTGCATCGGACGTTGCCGCCACCTCGCCCTCGGCGTCCTGGCTGTCGGTGGAGATGCCCCAGCGGATCGTGAAGACATATTCCTTCTCGGCATCCATCGCCCATTGCACCGTCTTGGTCGCCTCACCGAAGGCGATCGGCAGGATACCGTCCGCCAGCGGATCGAGCGTGCCGCCATGGCCCACCTTGGCGGCATTGTATTTCCGCTTCAGGATCGCCACCGCGTCGGTCGACGTCATGTCGAGCGGCTTGATGAGGTTCAGCCATCCGGTCACCGGATCGCCCTTGCGCTTGCGCTGTCGTGCCAAAAGTCTCTCCCCGGCAGCCCAAGCGGTTCGAACGCCGGCCTGCCCCGTCATCTGGAATTCGGAAGCGAGCGCCTTAAGCGGGCCCGCGGGCTGCGTCAACCGCCCCGCTCAGGAGGCAGATTTCAGCACCTCGGCCGCCTTGTCGAACAGGGCGTCCTGATGGTCGTCATCGTCACGGCCGCGGGCAATGCGGGGCAGCGGCTCATCCTTCGCCGGCGCCGGAGCGCCCGCCGCCGCAGCGCCAGCCGCGGCCGCCGGGGCGACCTTCTCGCCCTTCACCGGCTTCAGGTTCACGATGTCCAGGTTGAGGTCGAAATCGCCGGTGATCGTGCGGTCGTCCGTATCCATCTTGTGGCGCACGACGTCGCGGATCTTGCACAGGACATCCCGGTTATCGTCCACCAGCGGGATCTGCCGCCCATCGGACGTGCCGATGACGAGGCGGTGGTACTTTTCCTTCCGCTTCAGCATCGCCGCGATAATCCCCGCGCGGATACCGCAGAACAGGCCGCCCAGCGCCAGGACGCCGCCCAGAAACAGCATCACCAGGCCCGATTGCTGCCCCTTGAGCAGCCACCAGCCGCCGATCAGGCACAGCGCAAAGAACATCGCCGCGACGAACAGCGTGGCATAGACGCTCTGCGTCTGCCGGTTGCGCGGCGTGTCCCACGGGAAAAACTCGTTGGATTCCACGGTCATCGTGGCGATCCGCTGGATGGCGATCGTGTCGTCGGCCATCTGCAGCGAGGCTGCGGAAATCTCGCCCTGCCGGGCACCTTCCATGTCGAGAGTCTGACGATCCATGCCGAAGCCCCTTCTGGCGCGCCATTAAAGGCTGGCAATGTGGCCAGACTAAGTCAACTTACAAGCGGTCAATACAGGTTGCGGCGCAGCGGCTTGCCTAGTCGCCTTCCACATCGCGGCGGACGCGGGGGTCCATCAGCAGGCGGTCGATCGCCTGGCCCTCGTCATAGGACTTGTCGGCAATGAAGTGCAGCTCCGGCGTGTAGCGCAGCTCGATCTCCCGCCCGAGCCGGCCGCGCAGGAAGCCGGCCGCCTTGTTCAGCGCCGCGGCGAGCTTTGCCCGTCCATCCTCGCTCTCGTCGCCCAGTGGCGTCACGAAGATGTTGGCGTGCTTGAGGTCGGGCGAACAGCGCACTTCGCCCACCGTGATCATGGCGCTCGCCAGATCCGGGTCCCGGAACGCCTCGCGGGAAAGGATGTCCGACAGGGCATGCCGGATCAGTTCGCCCGCACGCAGCTGACGCTGGGACGGCATTCCGGCGGGGGCGGTCTTTCGGGCCATTCAGGCGTCCGTCTTCTCGTTGAGGCGCGCGACAAAGTCCTTTCGCGCCGCCTTGTCATTGCCGAACCAGGCATTGGGAATGATCAGCGGATCTGCCCCGTCGATCATGATCGTAACATGGGAGCGCGAGGCCGACACGTCGGAAACCGCACTCCAGGCGGCGCGGATTTCCACCCCGCCCCGACGGACCACAAGATTCTGGTCCTGCAGCTCGACCTTCGTCTCCTCCGTCGTCTCATTGCCCCGGCCATGACGGTGGCGGTAGGACCAGCGGATGAAGATGAGATACCAGGCGATGCCGGCAAAGGCCGCCACCAGCGAGGCGATCAGCCACTGCCAGTAGGGGCTCGCCCCGATATGGTCGAGCGTGTTGCGCACCATGACCGACATGCTGGCCGAGATGATCGGCGCTGTGACCCCGGCATAATAGACAGCCGTCGGGCCGACTGTGCCGCCCCGCGCCAGGCGCGTGAGTTTCTTCACGTCCTTCTCGGTCAGAAGACCGGATACCGTCAGAGCCTCAGACATCGCGGCAGCTTAGTCGAGTGTCCTTGCGATTTCCTCAACCTGGAAGCACTCGATCTTGTCACCCTGGCGGATATCGTCATAGCGCTCGAACGCCATGCCGCATTCCATGCCGGAGGTGACTTCGTTCACCTCGTCCTTGAAGCGCTTCAGCGTCTTCAGCTTGCCTTCGTGGATCACGACATCGTCGCGCAGCAGGCGGACGCCGCAGCCGCGAAGCACCTTGCCTTCGGTGATCCGGCAGCCGGCCACCTTGCCGACCTTGGTGATATTGAAGACTTCGAGGATCTCCGCATAGCCGATGAAGGTCTCGCGCTTCTCCGGCGCCAGCATGCCCGACAGGGTCGCCTTCACATCGTCGATCAGGTCGTAGATCACCGAATAGTAGCGGATCTCCACGCCTTCCTTCTCGGCGAGGTCGCGCGCCTGCTTGTTGGCGCGGACGTTGAACGCGAAAATCGGCGCTTCGGAAGATTTCGCCAGCAGCACGTCGCTTTCGGAAATACCGCCCACGGCGCCATGGATGACACGCGCACGGACTTCCTCGGTCGAGAGCTTGTCAAGCGATTGCGAAATCGCCTCGACCGAGCCCTGAACATCGCCCTTGACGACGACGGGAAGCTCGGACGTCTCGATGGCGCCTTCCTTGAGCTTGGTGAGCAGCTGGTCGAGCGAGGCGCGGGCCGCGGCCCCGGCCTTGCCGGAGACCTGGCGCTTGCTCCGCACACGGTAATCCGTGATCTCGCGGGCGCGCGCCTCGGTATCGACGACGACGAAGGCCTCGCCCGGATCGGGCGCGCCATCGAGGCCGAGCACCTCGACAGGAAGCGAAGGGCCGGCTTTTTCAAGCTGCTGGCCGCGCTCGTCGACGAGGGCGCGGACCTTGCCCCATTGGGTGCCGGCAACGACGATGTCGCCGCGCTTCAGCGTGCCGCGCTTGACCAGAACGGTCGCCACCGGGCCACGGCCCTTGTCGAGCTGGCTCTCGATGACAACGCCGTCGGCGTCGCGGTCCGGATTGGCCTTGAGTTCCAGAACCTCCGCCTGCAGCGAGATCGCATCGGTCAGCTCGTCGAGGCCGAGGCCCGTCTTGGCCGAAACCTTCACCGCCTGCGTTTCGCCGCCCATGGCCTCGACCTGCACGTCGTATTGCAGGAGGTCGGTCAGCACCTTGTCCGGATTGGCATCGTGCAGGTCGCACTTGTTGACCGCGACAATGATCGGAACGCCGGCCGCCTTGGCATGATTGATGGATTCGATCGTCTGCGGCATCACCGAGTCGTCGGCGGCCACAACGAGGATCGCGATATCCGTCGCCGTCGCGCCGCGGGCCCGCATCGCCGTGAAGGCGGCGTGACCGGGCGTGTCGAGGAAGGTGATCCGCTCGCCGGATTTCAGCTGAACCTGGTAGGCACCGATATGCTGCGTGATGCCGCCGGCCTCGCCGGACACGACGTCCGTCTTGCGCAGCGCATCCAGCAGCGAGGTCTTGCCGTGGTCGACATGGCCCATGATCGTCACGATCGGCGGGCGCGGCTGCAGGTCCGTCGGATCGTCCTCGGCTCCTTCGAGGCCGATTTCGACGTCCGCTTCAGACACGCGCTTCACCGTGTGGCCGAATTCCTCGGCGATCAGCTCGGCGGTGTCGGCATCGACGATGTCGTTGCCGCGCAGCATCTCGCCCTGACGGATCATGAATTTCACGACGTCGGCGACGCGCTCGTTCATACGGCCGGCAAGGTCCTGCAGCGTGATCGTTTCGGGCAGCGTGACCTCGACCGAAACCTTCTCGCGGTCGCCGGCACCACCGGTACGGCGCTCGCGTTCGCGCTCACGGGCCCGGCGGACCGAGGCGAGCGAGCGCTGGCGGTCGGCATCGTCGCCGAGGGCCGAGGCAATCGTCAGCTTGCCGCGCCGGCGTTCGCCGTCACGTGCGCCACGGGCCGGGACCTCGCCGCGCGTGCGGTCCGCGCGGTCGTCTCTCGACGTCTTGCCGCGCTTGCTGCGTCCGCCCGCTTCCTCTGCCACCGGGCCTTCGGCCGGGGCAGCGAATTCGGCTTTCGGACGGGCGGCTTTCGGCTGGCGTTCGGTGCGCTCGCGATCGGCCGCTTCCTGGGCCTTGCGGGCTTCTTCCTCGGCCTTGCGGCGGGCTTCGGCCTCTTCGCGTTCTTTCTGTTCCTGGATCTTGCGTTCCTGCTCGGAGCGCAGGCGTTCCTGGGCCGCCTTGTCCTTTTCGATCTCTTTCGCCCGGGCGGCCTGCTGGGCCCTCTGGTCCTCAAGCGCCTTGAGCTGCGAGATGAGCTCGGCCACGGTGATGCCGCGCTGGGCCGCGAGGGCTTTCAGCTTGGCTTCGCGGGAGACTTCGCCCTTCGAACCGGCGGCCGGCGCGGCTGGCGGAGCCTCGGAGGCGCCCGGACCGACGGTCCGTCGCTTCTTGGTCTCGACCACGACCTGCTTGGACCGGCCATGGCTGAAGCTCTGCTTCACCGTTCCCGAGGTCTTGCGGGAAACAGTGAGCGGCTTGCGCCCGCCCGTATTGCCACCAGTGTCTTTCGTATCGCTCATTCGTCCTACATATCACAATTCTGGCCAGTGCACCCTGCGGGGCGCGCCGGCGGGTTTTCCGCTACCGATCCTGATCCGAGAACCAGTCCAGTTCCGGCCTCTCCCGAAACCCGGCAAGCCGCGCATAGGCAGCTTTCAGAGCTTTGGCGAAAGGCCCCTTGCGGACGAGACCGTGTACCACACGCTCGCGTCCGAATGCCATGCCCAATTCAGCCGACGTCAGGGCACCGGCAGTTTCCACGCCGCTATATAGGGCTTTGGCGAGGAAATACAGCTTCGAGCGCCCATCTTCTGCACCGTCGGCTGCCTCCAGCATCAGGCCGGGCGCCCGCTTCTGCAGCGCATCCCGGACCTGGTCGAAACCGAGCACGATGTCGCCGCCCTTCTTTGCCAGGCCGAGCAGGCCGACAAAGCGCTGCACCAGCAGGGCTTCCACCGTATCCGGAAGGCCTTCCGGCACCGTGACGGAGGTCTTGAAAGCCCGGGCAAAGGCCTTCTTCTTCACCGCATCTTCCAGCACAAGGCGGTCCGCCTTGATCCACACGCCGCGGCCGGGAAGCTTCTCGGCCACGTCCGGCGTCACCACGCCGTCCGGGGACAGCACGAAGCGCACAAGCGCCTCCTTGCCGAGACGCTCGCGCGTGACGGCACATTGCCGGACGGAAGCCTCGCCTCCGTCCGCCAGTGTTCCTTCAGTGCCGGTTAGTGCGGCATCACTCTTCGCGTGCGGCTTCGTCATCGCCGCCCTCCGCTTCCAGGGCATCGAGGTCGATGTCGCCGAGATCACCAAGATCGATGTCGCCAAGGTCGACGGCTTCGGTCGTACCGCTGCCGAGCGTGTCGAGCGCCAGCAGCGTGCGTTCTTCTTCCGTCAGCTCCTGCGTCGATTCCGCCTCGCGCTGGGCGGCCAGCATCTGGTCGATGGCGTCCGCTTCGATCCAACCGGCCGCAACGCGCGCCTTCATGATGAACATCTGGGCGTCATCCTTGCGCATCTCGCCCTTCTTCAGGATGCCCTCGACCCAGACCGGCTTGCCGTCCGGGCCCGGCTCGCGCCAGCCGGTGATGTCGTCCGGCACGAGGCCTGCCACATCGTCCAGCGTCTTGACGCCTTCCTCACCGAGGCGCACCGCGAAGGACGGGGTCATGCCTTCGAGGTCCATCACGGCATCCTCGACGCCGAGCTCCTTGCGCTTGGCATCGTTCTCTGCGGCGAGGCGCTCCAGGAATTCGCGGGCCCGCTCCTGCAGCTCGGCGGCAACGTCCTCGTCGAAGCCTTCGATCGAGATGAAGTCTTCCGGCGCCACATAGGCGATCTCTTCCACCGTCTCGAAGCCCTCGGACGCCAGCAGCTGCGCCAGCGTCTCGTCGGCGTCGAGCGCCTTCATGAACAGTTCGGTCCGCTCCTGGAACTCGCGCTGGTAGCGCTCGGAATCGGCGGACTCCGTGATCAGGTCGATCTGCCAGCCGGTCAGCTGCGAGGCGAGACGCACGTTCTGGCCCCGGCGGCCGATGGCCAGCGGGAACTGGTCGTCCGCCACCACGACTTCGACACGGTGCTCGTCTTCGTCCAGCACCACTTTCGACACTTCGGCCGGCTGCAGCGCGTTCACGATGAAGGTCGCGTCGTCATAGTTCCAAGGGATGATGTCGATCTTCTCGCCCGACAGTTCGCCGACAACCGCCTGCACGCGCGCCCCGCGCATACCGACGCAGGCGCCGACCGGATCAATCGAAGAGTCGTTCGAGATCACGCCGATCTTGGCGCGGCTGCCCGGATCGCGGGCGCAGGCCTTGATCTCGATCACGCCTTCGTAGACTTCCGGCACTTCCTGGGCGAACAGCTTCCGCATGAAGTCAGGCGCAGCGCGCGACAGGAAGATCTGCGGGCCCTTGGTCTCGCGGGAGACCTTGTAGAGATAGGCGCGCACACGGTCGTTCGGCTGGAAGTTCTCGCGCGGGATACCGTCATTGCGGCGGATGATGCCTTCGGCGCGGCCGAGGTCGACAATCACATGACCATACTCGACGCGCTTGACGACGCCGGAGATGATCTCGCCGACACGGTCCTTGTATTCATTGTACTGACGCTCGCGCTCGGCATCGCGCACCTTCTGCATGATCACCTGCTTGGCAGTCTGCGCGGCGACGCGGCCGAAATCGAAGGGCGGCAGTTCTTCGGTCAGCTCGCTGCCGATTTCCAGCGACGGGTCGATCTTCTTGGCTTCGACAAGGCGCAGCTGCTTGGCTTCGTCTTCGAATTCCTCGTCGGTCACGACCGTCAGGACGCGCAGCAGCGTCTGCTCGCCGGTCATCGGGTCGATCATGGCACGGATGTCGTGTTCCTGGCCGTATTTTGCCTTGGCAGCCTTTTCGATCGCTTCCTGCATCGCCTCGATGACGATCTTCTGGTCGATCGACTTCTCCTCGGCCACGGCCTTGGCAATCTGCAGGATTTCGAGCCTGTTGGCTGAAACGCCGATAGCGCTCATGTGACGTCTCCCGTCTCTTCGTTGGTATCTGTGTCGTCTTCGGTCTCGTCGATCTCGAGATCGCCGAGGTCATCTTCATCCGGCTGCGGCGGCAGGCTGCCGGCCGCACGGGCCGCTTCGATCAGTTCATCGGTGAGCACGAGGCTCGCGCGGCTCATCTCATGCACATGTGCCACGAGTTCCGTGTCGTCTTCCAGTTCGATGTGCGCGCCGTCGGCATCCTCGCCGGTGATCACGCCGGTGAAGCGGCGGCGGCCATCGATGGGGCGCGCAAGCTCCACCTTCGCAAGGTGGCCGACCCAGCGGGCAAAATCCCCTTCCCGCGTCAGCGGCCGGTCGATGCCGGGGGTCGAGACTTCCAGCGTATAGGCTTCCTTGATCGGGTCAGAGGCATCCAGCACCGGGCCGAGGGCGCGCGACAGGCGCGCACAATCCTCGACATCGGTCGGCGCGCCGCCCGCTTTCTCTGCCATCACCTGAAGGTGCGGCCGGCGCCCGCCCTGAATGCGCAGGCGCACGATCTCCATGCCCAGCGACTCCGCCACGGGGGTGGCGAGGCTGAGGATGCGGCGTTCCTGTTCGGTCAGGGCGATCATGCGCTTGGGGCTGGTTCCAGGTAAAGAAAAACGGCGGCCCCGTTCCCGGAACCGCCGCCGATATGTTTCGACTTGCGGGCTATATAGTCCTGCAGCCTTCCCCTGTCGAGGGGGGTTCAGCGCATGATGAAAGTAATGGCGTAGAGGCTCGGCGTGTCGCTCGAACGCGAACAGCTCGGATTGGCCTGCTTCGCGTCGAACTCCCAGCGGACGCTTTGCATGGATTCCAGGGCCTCCCGGTCGAAATCATTGCCCGGCACCGACCCGACCACGCGGAAATTGCCCGGCTTGCCCTCGGCGAAGTCGAACGCCACAAGCACCGCGCCGACATAGCCGCGCTTGGCGGCCCAGGTCGGATAGTCGACGTCCGGGCGCTCGACGATGCGGCCGGAACACAAGGGTTCGCGCCTCGGGCCCTCGCGCCAGAACATCTTGCGGTTCATCCGCTTGGCTTCCTCGACGTGCAGTTCGACCTTGCGGGCGCGCATCAGATTCATGTGGTCGAAGCTGCGGAATGCCGCCGCCAGGGCAGCCCGCCAGGCCCAGGTCTCGTAATACAGGCGATCGATCCTGTTGGTCTCATCCCCGGTCTGCTTGTCGTAAAGCCAGAGTTCGAGGTCGCCGATCTTCTCGAGCGCCCCGATGGATTCGCGGTAATTGTAGTCGGCGGTCGCCGACAGCAGTTCGGCAGTCGCCCAGCGGGCGGCGAGGGCGTCGCGGGCGGGGCGCAGGTGCTCTGCCGCAAGGCTGGCGCGCGAAAGCACTGTGCCCCAGTCCGTGGAATGCGAAACATCCAGGTAAAATGCCTCGTAGGCCGCCGCGGACAGCAGGCTCGGAGGATCGGCAACGTCCCTGCGCAGGACGTCTTCGAAGGCGGCATCATCGTCGCCATTCTTCCGGCCGGAGGACCACCGGGCATAGGCCTGCAGGATCTCCGCCTGTTCCGGCGTCACGGGAAGCGCTGCGGCCCGTGTTGCCGCGAAGTCCGCCATCGGCACGGCCTCTGCGCAGGCGCCGCGCAGGCAGAGCTGGTTGGCAGCCTCGAAGGCGGCGACGGCGGCTTGCGGGTCCTCGGGGTGGGCGATGGCGGTCGCACCGAACTGCCTGGCCGCCGCCACGATGACGGCAGCATCGCCGCTCTGGACTGCCTGATTGAACGCCGGGATCGTGCCCGCCGGCATGTTCGCCATGGCCGGCATCGATACGGCAAGCCCGATTGCCGCAAGGCCCGCAAGCCCTCCGATCATGCGCC
>Ga0116152_10005212_pt1 | contig 10160 bp, 12 predicted proteins | sample AD_UKC119_MetaG_FD_89894 | JGI IMG/M metagenome (GOLD analysis project Ga0116152, IMG submission 89894) | Active sludge microbial communities of municipal wastewater-treating anaerobic digesters from Hong Kong - AD_UKC119_MetaG | ecosystem: Engineered > Bioreactor > Anaerobic > Digestate...
ATCACCGTCCTGTTCGCCTTTATTGTGTTACTGCACCGTTGTGGGGAAAGCTGATCGGGGCCGGCTATCCGGACCTGCTGCAGAAGTTCGCGATCTTCGGCCTGTTTGCCATCGGCTACAACATCCTGTTCGGTCTGACCGGCTATCTGTCGTTTGGCCACGCGGCGTTCCTGGGAATCGGTTCCTATACCACGGTCTGGTCGTTCAAGCTTCTGACGATGAACGCAATCCCGGCGGTCTTCTTCTCGGTGTTGCTGGCCGGTATCTTTGCGGCCGCGATCGGCTTCCTCAGCCTGCGGCGATCCGGTATCTATTTCTCGATACTCACGCTCGCGTTTGCCCAGATGGCTTACAACCTGGCGTATTCGGTGCTGACCCCGATCACCAATGGCGAGACCGGTCTGCGCGTCTTGCGTGACGATCCACGTGTTATCGACGCGGCCTTTGGCATTCAGTCCCAAGGCTCACCGCTGGGTGACTTTTTCGGCCTTACGCTGACGGGCTACAACGGCTTCTATTTCTGCGCCCTGATGCTGATTGTGGGGTTCTATGTGTCGCTGAAGATCTTCCGTTCACCGTTCGGGATGAAACTGGTCGCGATCAAGGCCAATCAGACGCGCATGGAATACACGGGGTTCAATCCCCGGCCCTACCTGCTCTCGGCATTCGTGATCTCAGGCATGTACGCCGGTCTGGCCGGCTCGCTGATGGCGCTGGTCGATCCGCTGGCAGGTGCGGAGCGCATGCAGTGGACGGCGTCTGGCGAGGTTGTGCTGATGACCATCCTGGGCGGAGTGGGCACGCTGTTCGGGCCGATACTCGGCGCCGCGATCATCAAGTACTTCGAGAATATTTTTTCGGCGTTCAACCAGCAGGTGCTGTACGGGATCTTCGATTTCCTGCCCGACTGGCTGGCCGACATCATGGTTCTGCTGACCAATCCGTTCGTCGGTGACGGCTGGCATTTGACACTCGGCGCGCTGTTCATGGTGGTCATCATCTTCGTGCCTGGGGGCATCATCGAAGGTTTCCGCCGCCTCGCACGCTGGTCGATCCAGTTCGATGCGGCGGCCGCGGCTCGCAGGAAGGCCGAGGCAGAGGAAAAGGCCAAGGCACGAGCCGCACGCCAGGCACCGGATGAAGGGGGTGCGAAATGACGGACCAGCCAGAGCGCAAGGTGGTGCTGTCGATTTCCGGCGTCAACAAGACGTTCGGCGGCCTGCAGGCATTGACGGATATCAACCTGAATATCGAAGAGGGCATGACGCACGCCATCATCGGTCCGAACGGCGCAGGTAAATCCACCCTGCTCAATACCTGTATCGGGCGCATCACCCCGGACAGCGGCCACATCAGGTTCGAGGGCAAGGACCTGGTGGCCGGGTTTACCCCACACGCGATCAACCAGCTGGGTATCTCGCGGGTGTTCCAGACACCGGAGATATTTCCCGAGCTGTCGATCCTTTACAACGTGATGATTCCTGCGTTCGCGCGCCGTGACGGGTCTTTCAAGTTCAATCCGTTCAAGTCGTTGCGCAGGGAGAAGCAGATAGAGGGAGAGGCGGTGAATCTGCTCGAAGACCTTGGCATGGCAGACGAGCGTCACCACCATGCCGGCAGCCTGTCACGTGGCAACAAGCGCCGCCTCGAGCTGGCGATGTGTCTGATCCAGCACCCGAAGCTTCTGCTGCTGGACGAACCCACTGCGGGCATGGCGCGACACGACACGAATCGTACGATCGAGCTGCTGAAGAAGATCAAGTTGCGTGGCATGACCAAGGTCATCATCGAGCATGACATGCATGTCGTATTCAGCCTGGCCGACCGAATCAGCGTACTCGCACAGGGTGCGATCATCGCAGAGGGCGCGCCGAACGAGATCAAGGGGCATCCGAAAGTGCGTGAGGCCTACCTGGGGAGTGCCGTGCTATGACGTTCCAGACCGATGTGGCGCCGAAATCTGCGCCGATCACCGCCAAGGGCCCTTCGCCGGCCTACTTCTCGGCGTGGGACCTGCATTCGTACTATGGCGAGAGCTACATCGTGCAGGGGGTGAGCTTCGATATCCGCGAGGGCGAGATCCTTGCACTGCTCGGCCGTAACGGTGCCGGCAAGACCTCGACGCTGCGAACCATCGCGCGGACCGACAAGCCGCAGATGAAGCACGGTGAGATCTGGCTCGACCACAAGGCGATCCACGAGATGCCGTCGCACGAGGCGGCGCGCAACGGGGTGGCCCTGGTGCCGGAGGACCGTCGCATCATCCCCGGCCTGACGGTCGAGGAGTCGCTCGACCTGGCACAGATCGCACCGCCCAAGGGCTGGACCAAGGAGCGTATCTACGAAAGTTTCCCCCGCCTGGCGGAACGCCGCACGCAGGAGGCAATCACCATGTCGGGTGGCGAGCAGCAGATGCTGGCAGTGGCCCGCGCACTGGCGCGCGACGTCAAGCTGCTGTTGCTCGACGAACCTTATGAGGGCCTGGCGCCGGTCATCGTGCAGGAGATCGAGCGCATTCTCGAGGGTATCCGGGAGCTCGGTATGACCACGATCATCGTCGAGCAGAACGCGATTGCCGCGCTCAACCTCGCGGATCGTGCGGTCATTCTTGACATGGGTGAGGTCGTATTCGACGGTACCGCGCAGGAGGTGCTGGACAATTCGGAACTGCGCGAGGAGTACCTGGCGATCTGATCTGATACGGCCGGCCGTTCAGTGCGCCGGTGGAATCACTGGTCCTCGAACGGCTTCAGGCCGGTTCGGCCCGATTCAGCGGCAAAGGCTCGGCCAGCTGCTCCGGTGTCAGGCGTGTCTCGTCATGCAGCGTATCGGCCAGGTTCATGCTGATGACTTCGCTCACTGGCCCGTCCGGTGTCAGGCCATGGGACTTGAGTCTGTCCGCCAGATCAGCCATGGCGCCGTCGAACAGGATCTCCTGCGCCGCGGTCAGGTACTCGTTGGGCACCGAATAGATATTGATCTTCCATTTCGGGTAGTACGGCGACCAGTGCGGGGTGTATTCGGCTGATACCAGCTTGATGTTGCCCAGTTGCTGAATACGCTTGCGCCAATGCGACTCCCAGAACTCGTCACGCCAGTGGAACACCAGTTCGGCATCCGCGCGTTGCGGCGTGTCGCTCAACAGCTCGGTGACTTTGCTCGGCCAAAGGGTATAAGAGAAATCTTCGGGAAGCTGTTCGCGACGGCGCGTGGGAATGACGAGTTTCATGACAATAAACAGGATCGGCTGACGGCTTTATAAGTTTACGGCCAATAAGCAATGCAGCCCCTGATGCAGGTCAAAACGCCAATTTCGAACGATCGAATGGCGCCGATGCCGGATGCCGGGTCAGTCCAGAATCAGCACGATCAGGGCCTTGGGCCCGTGGATCCCGTAGGCCAGTGTCTGTTCGATATCGGCTGTCTTCGACGGTCCCGACACCAGCAGGGCGTTCGTCGGCATCCGAGCAGACCACTCCTCCGCCGCCAGCAGCGCCGCGAAGTTCTCGAACAGGCGGCCGGCGTCGAGCAGGGCGATGTGCAGCGGCGGCACCAATGACATCAGGCGCGGCTCGTCCTGGCTGGGCCACAGCACCAGGCTGCCGCTTTCGGCCAAACCCGCGAGGGTCCCGGTGACCGAGAAATCGATGTCACGAAACAGTACGTCCTTCCAGTCGTCGATCGCGTGGTCGTAGCGGGTCAGCGTGAATTCGTCCGCTGCGGCCGCCGCGAATTGCTCGGCGACCGCGCCGCGGCCAATCAGGCCACGGAGCATGCCACGGGGCGGCAATTCCCTGCTGAGCCAGGCGGTCCAGTCATCGCGTGCCACCCGATGCACCTCGCCGCGCACCGCGTGCATTCGTGTCATGAATTCGGCGATACAGCGTTCACGGTCCCAGCCCAATGGTTTTGTGTACACCGCCGGGGCGGGAACGGCATGGGGACGGTTGGCGCGCAGGCGCCCGAGGATGTTGTCGCGTGCACTACCCATGGCCAAATCCCTCGCGAATGGCCAGCTCCCGCAGGCTGCGCGGCGCCGGCCTGGGAGCGCTGCGATAGCGTGTCCAGCCGCCCAGTTTGCGCGGGGTGAGCCAGCGCAGGCGCGTCGCAGCGAGGGTGAACAGCCGATACAGCCGCGGATGTGCATATAACTGCTGCCACAGCTTCCAGATTGTCGCCTCACCGGGTTTGCGCAGGCTGCCCCGTCCGAGCAGCGGGGTGGTGGTGCGCTGCTCGTTGACCGCCTCCGCGCGCAGACGGTTGATCAGTTTGGGCAGTGGAATCTTGACCGGACAGACTTCACCGCAGGCACCGCACATCGTACACGCCGAGGTCAGTGTGCCGACCTTGTCGATACCGATGCGCTGCGGTTCCAGTGCGATACCGATCGGACCGGGATAGACAGTGCCGTAGGCGTGGCCGCCGAGCTGGACGTAGACCGGGCAGTAATTGATACAGGTGCCGCAGCGGATGCAACGCAGGGTGTCCAGCAGCTCCTCGTCGACGCGGATGCGCGAACGCCCGTTGTCCAGAAGCACCAGGTGCACCGCCTCAGGACCGTCGAGTTCGCCGGGCTGGCGCGGACGGCTGATCATATTGAAATAGGTGGTGATCGGTTGGCCGGTCGCTGACTTGGTCAGGATCTCGAGCAGTGGTGGCACGTCGGAGAGCTTCTCCACCACTTTTTCGACGCCGGTGATCGCGATATGCAGCCGTGGCGCCGTGGTGCTCAGCCGGCCGTTTCCCTCGTTTTCGACCAGGCACAGGGTACCGGTCTCGGCGACCGCAAAGTTGACGCCGGAAATGCCGGCGTCCGCGGCGGCGAACTTCTCGCGCAGGATCAGCCGTGCACTCTGGGTCAGCTGGTCGATGTCCTCGGTATACGGAATGTCCGGATAGAAACGGTGGAACAGCTCGGCCACCTCACGGCGGTTCTTGTGGATCGCCGGGGCGACGATATGCGAGGGCGGCTCCTGTGCGAGCTGGATGATGAATTCTCCGAGATCGGACTCGATCACCTCGACTCCCAGCTGCTCCAGGTAATGATTGAGTTCGGTCTCCTCCGAGACCATTGATTTGCCCTTGACCACCGATCGGGCGCCAGCGGCCCTGAGGATGTCGCCAATGATCGTATTGGCCTGTTGCGGCGTCTCGGCCCAATGCACCTGGATGCCGTTTCCGGTCAGCCTTGCTTCGAGCTGTTCGAGCAGCTCGGGCTGTTTCACCAGCGCATTGGCGCGTACCATACGCGCCTGCTCACGCAGTGCCTGCAACTGCCTGTCGTCGGGAAACTGGGTCTCCCGCTTGGCCTGGATGCCGGTCAGCGCAGAGCGGAAGTTGCGTCGCAGCTGGTCGTCGTGCAGCGCGGCGTCGATGCGTCGATGAAATGCCTGGGTCTGGTTCATGGTGCGTCCCCCGCGGTTCGCTCCCACAGGAATTCGGCGACATGGCGGGTTTGCGGGCCTCCTCCCTGCTTCTCGAAAGCGCCGCCGATGTTCATCAGGCAGCCACAGTCCTGGCTGATCACGCACTGCGCTGCAGTGGCGCGCAGGGCGTCGGTCTTGTCCTGCACCATGGCGCCGGACACGTCAGCCTGCTTGACCGCGAAGGTGCCGCCGAAGCCGCAACACTCCGCCTTGCGCTGCTGGGTCATCACCTCGACCTTGTCGAGCTGGGAAACCAATGACTCGATGCGATCGGCGACCCCCATCTCGCGGCGTGCCGAACACGAGGTGTGGATGGCCACCTTCAGCGGCTCACCGAGATCGCGCAGACTGATCTGCAGGACATCGACGAGGAACTCGGTCAGCTCGTAGGTTCGGGCGGCAACCGCCAGCGCGGTCGGTTCGTCCGGCTGGCCGGCGAAAAGTTCCGGCCAGTGCTGCCGAATCATGCCGCCACATGAGCCCGAAGGCACCACTACCGGGATGTCACGCGGGAAACACCTGAGCTGGGCGCGTGCCACCTCAAGCGCCTCGTCACGGTACCCTGAGTTGAAGGCCGGTTGGCCGCAACAGGTCTGATCCGCAGGGAAGATGACCTCGACGCCCTCGCGCCGCAGCAGCTGCATTCCGGCCAGGCCGGCTGCCGGGTACAGCAGGTCGATCAGACACGTGGCAAAGAAATAGACCTGCTGGGGTGCCGGCATAGGGTTGAGCCCATCCTGTTCGGTACTGCCCCGTGAGGCCGGGGCGGGTCGAGTCTTCCAATTGTAGCGGCAGCGGCGTGCGCGGCACGGTCAAATATTGTCCCGGTGTCTTAGGCCCGGGGATATCCGGTGAACTCGCCGCGTGGATGACGGTCCGACAGGTTCATGCGTATGCGCTGCGCTGGGGGTGGCCGTGACGGGGTCGATCTGATGTATGCGAACAGATTGATGCCGCGGCTGCCGGCGGGAGCGGTTGTGTCACTGGTATTTGTGATCCGGGTCACGTTTTGCGGCGTCGACTGGCCATCGAGCGGCGCAGTTGCCCTGTAGTTTCCTGATCGGCGGTCGATTGTTGTTGTAGCCGGCCCGGTTTGTTTGGTGTGCGATCGTTGTCGCGGACCGCCAGGACAGTCGCCCGGTGTTGCGTGAGGCAGGCAGGAAGTTCTTGCCACCTCCTTGATTAATTTGGACTACTATAACGAATAAGCATTGGTTTCAATGCTTTATATTCATTTTTTGGTTGTAAGCTCTAAGGAGAGCGTGATGTCGTTTGAAAATGAAGGCCTTCCAGCAACCTGGGAAGAAATAAAGGCCGCCTCCCGCAGGCTCGATTGGGGGGTAGATGAAGAGAAGACGGAGAAACGCCTGGTTCGCGAGTACCTGGCACACACCGAGTGTGAAGACGCCCGCGTGAAAGATCACCTGGCGATACCCGGCTACAACTGATCTGCCAGGGTGTCGCAACACGGGCGGTGCCGCGCGCGTCGGCGGTGGCCGGGCCGTGTGACGCTGACAGGCGGTCCGTACGCCGCCGCAACGGGCGACTTCGATCGGAACACTTCCGGAGTGTTGTGCGCGCTTTTTTTGCGCGCAACGGCGTGAGCTGACCAGTCAGCCGTAAAGCGTTTGAATGGACCAGGGCCGCAGCCGATCCAGGCGCTGCGGCCCTGTTGTTTGTGCGTTTTGACTAGGAGTCTGCGGTGTCTATCCCGGTCGCGTACCTGAGTGTGGTCCTGATCTGGTCCACCACGCCGCTCGCCATCAAATGGAGCGCAGAGGGCGCGGGCGTGCTGTTTGCCGCAACCGGCCGGATGGTGATCGGGCTCGCGGCCTGCCTGTTGCTGGTGGCGCTCCTGCGTCGCCGTATTGGATGGCGGCGCCCGGCGCTGCAGACCTATATTGCCGCAGCGTTTGGCATGTGGGCATCCATGTTGTGCGTCTACTGGGGCGCCCAGCACATCCCTTCGGGTCTGGTATCGGTAATCTTCGGGCTCACCCCGGTGTTCACCGGCTGGCTGGCAGCGGTCTGGCTGCAAGAGCGGGTTTTCACGCCGTTCCGTGTGCTCGGGATGCTGCTGGGCATCGGTGGTCTGGCGGTGATATTCGGTCGGGCGCCGGTGCTCGGTCCGATGGCGCTGCCCGGCGTGGCGGCCGTGGTGGTCTCGGTGGCGCTGCATGCCGTCAGCGCTGTCTGGGTGAAGCGCGTGAATGCCAGGTTGCATCCGTTGGAAACGACCACGGGCGCGCTGATCATCGTTGTTCCGCTGTATCTGCTGACCTGGTGGCTGGGCGGCGGCGTCTGGCCATCACATGTCCCAACGCGCGCGCTCGGCGCGATTGTCTACCTCGGGCTGCTTGGTTCCGTGGCCGGTTTCGTCCTGTACTACTACGTGCTGCACCACAGCCAGGCCAGCCGCGTCGCCCTGATCACCCTCGTCACGCCGGTTCTGGCGTTGTTGATCGGACATGCATTGAATGCCGAGCAGGTCGGGTTGCGGGTCTGGATCGGCGCCGCAATGATTCTCGCGGGTCTGGCCAGTTACCAATGGGGCGATGCGTGGCGCGACCGGCGCCTGGCTGTGCACCCCGCCGGGCGCATCTGATCAGCCCGCAAGTCCACTTGCCGATTCCCCGCCGCCGCGCGTCAGTGACGGCAGTTGCCGTGACAGCGTTCCGGCATCGTCAGGCCTTCGGGTCGCCAGAGCGCGCCATGAAAAACACGATAAAGAACAATGCCATGAGGATGATAAAGGCGATCACGCCAAAGGAAAGGATTCCAACCCAGTCGGAAAAGAGTTCGTTGAGCAGTTCCACGATGGCCTCCATGTATTGCAGTCAAATGCGTTGCCATACTATGCCGCGGGGGATTCAGCCGCGCTGATCCCGATCAACACTCAGGAATTTTTGGTGGGCTGGCTGGCTTACTCAGCGCGGCGGCATCCCCGGCTGTCCACCCTGCTGCTGCATCCGCTGCTGCATCTCCTGGATGCGCGCCTTCATTTCATCGTTGAAGGCCTTGACCTCGGCCTGGTCGAGCATCCCGTTCTTGTCGCGATCCATGTGATCGAATTGCGCCTCGGTCGGTTGCAGGAACTCTGCCTTGCTTACCTGGCTGTCTTTGTTGGTATCGAATTGCTGGAAGAAGATCTCTTCCAGGTTTGGCATCTGCGGCTGTTGTGCCAGAACCGGGGCGCTGAGAGCGACAAGTGCGATGACGATTTTTTTCACGGACGGAAGTCTCCTTGTGAGTCGGCCCGGGAGGTGCCGGGTATGTCCGATTATTCAATGTTTTCCTGTTGATTGGCGAGTCGCGCCAGCGTTTCGGTTCGTGCGGTCGCAATCGCGTGTTCGAACTGTGCCAGTTGATCGGGTGTGAGCGGAGGCCCGATGGTCGTTGCGGCGGTCATGCATGAGGCCGCAAACTGGATCAGCGTGGTCTCTACCAGGGTGCCGGGAAGTGAGTCAGGCAGCGAGTTGACGAGCACCTGGCCACCGTCGTCAAGCACGTCGACCTGTGCCGAGCGCGGCACCAATCGCTGGGTGTCGTCCGGCTCGCTCGCCGCCATCAGCACGGATATCTTGCGGTAGGTGACGCCCTGGTATCGAAAACGTGTGCCGGGGCGCAGCTGGTGAAATTTCATTTCGGACACCCTGCGTGGTTGGGTATCGCGATTCTATCGCGGTAACAGCGAGGCGCCTGCGCTTAGAATGCAGCCCTTGCCCAACGGCTGTCCTGTCAGCTGGAGCGGTCAGCACCGCTTCATCCTGACGATGGGCATTCCTGGACCGGCACCTTTCCATCCCCAATTCGGAAGAACCCATCCGTGAGACTCGACCGTTTCGTCAGCCAGGCCGCCGGGGTGTCGCGCCGTCAGGCGCGTATCCTCATTCAACGCGGCCGGATCCTTGTCGATGGCGACACGGTCAAAGACATTGCGCGGCATGTGGCGCCGGGCGAGCAGGTGGCACGTGCCGGCGAGTTGCTGGCGCTGCCACAGCCTGTGTACCTGATGCTGAACAAACCCTGTGGACTTCTGAGTGCGACCACTGACAGTCATCAGGCCACGGTGATGACCTTGCTACCCGAAACACTCGCGGCCCGCGTGCACCCGGTCGGCAGGTTGGACAAGGAGACCAGCGGGCTGTTGCTGCTGTCCGATGATGGCGCCTGGTCGCATCGTGTGACCTCGCCCAACCACCGGTGCAGCAAGACCTATCTGGCAGCGCTTGCCGAACCGCTGGCGGCGGATGCCGAACAACGCCTTCGACAGGGCCTGATGTTGCGCAGCGAAACGTCGGTGACGCGCCCTGCGGAATTGGCGCGCCTGGACGACACGCATGTGCGACTGAGCATCACGGAGGGTCGTTATCACCAGGTTCGCCGCATGTTTGCGGCGCTCGGCAACCGGGTGCTCACGCTGCATCGCGAGCGAATCGGCGGACTGGTCCTTGATCCATCGCTGCAGCCGGGCGACTGGCGGCACCTCACGGAGCTGGAACGCGAGGCCGTGTTGGGGAGTGAGATCGTCGACTAGAATTCAGCATGACGCGAATGGATTGTTTGTGCTGCCACCGGTGCCGTCCGGCGGCACGACGACAGAGCGAAAATCATGCATCGTGTGAAGTCACCACCGGTCGAGAGGCGATTCATCCGGCACCCGTCGCGGATGCCGATCCGGTTCGATCTGCAGGGTGACCTGACTGGTCGCGACGAACGGCTGCGCAACGTCAG
>Ga0116152_10005214_pt1 | contig 10160 bp, 8 predicted proteins | sample AD_UKC119_MetaG_FD_89894 | JGI IMG/M metagenome (GOLD analysis project Ga0116152, IMG submission 89894) | Active sludge microbial communities of municipal wastewater-treating anaerobic digesters from Hong Kong - AD_UKC119_MetaG | ecosystem: Engineered > Bioreactor > Anaerobic > Digestate...
CATTATGATTAGCGTAGCTGCCAATGAAATAACGATTTCAAGCAGCAGTTTTACCCTGCCGGAAACGCCGGCGGTGCTTGAGCGTGTAATTTTTGCATAATCATCGAGAAAGCCGATGAACCCAAAACCTGTGGTGACGAGAAGACAGGCCCAGACATAATGGTTTGTAAGATCAGCCCAAAGTAATGTTGCCGAGCTAAGGCCCAGCAAAATAAGAAACCCTCCCATTGTCGGTGTACCCTGCTTGGTCAGGATATGGCTTTCAGGACCATCATCACGGATAGGCTGTCCTTTTGTCTGCTTTGCTTTAAGCATAAAAATAACCTTTGGACCGAACAGGAAACTAACCACGAAAGCCGTAAAAAGTGAAATACCGGTCCTGAATGTCAGGTAACTAAATACATTCAGAAAAGTATATTCATCGCTTAATGAGGTCAGTAGATGATAGAGCATATATTTTTTACCTTATTCCCGTCAGCTGTTTGCCGCCTGTTTATCCTGGTTCAGATCAAGCATTTTTAATTTTTCTACAACCTTGGACATGCGTCCAGCGTTTGAACCTTTAATCATAATGATGTCACCATCCCGGATATCATGCAGCAATGCCCGTTCAAGCGCCTGCCTGTCATTAAAATAATTGACATTAATATGCCGGTATTTCCGGACTATAAAATCAGCCAGATGTTTCATATGCCGACCCACTGCAAAGACGATATCTACATCAGCATCATTCAGTATCGGCGCAAGATCTTTATGTAGCTGATCGGCCTGTTTGCCCAGTTCACCCATATCACTTAACACGGCAATTTTTCGTCCTCTGCCTTCATTCTCTGTCTGGCCGAGCGTTTCAATTGCCGCTTTCATACTTGCGGGGTTTGCATTGTAACTTTCATCAATAAGAAGAAAGGAAGCATTGGTTGCAATATCAAAATAAATTCGGTCCCTTCTGCCACGACCTGCTAATGGCTTAAGTTCGGCAAGCCCGAGCCCGCCCAGACCCAGATCAGCACCAACCGCGTCAACGCTACCCAGCACGGCTAGTGAATTCATGACCCAGTGATAGCCAAGCATACCAACCTTATAGGTCATAATTTTTCCCAGAATATTGGCTATAATACAGCTACAGGTATCGTGGAAAACATAGTGAAGCACCCATACATCAGCACGCTCGTCATTGCCGAAAGAAATGATTTTCTTTACGCCTGCTTCTTTTGCTTTTTTCTTTAATCTTTCATAATGCGGGTTATCAAAATTCAGAATGGCCGTCCCGCCATTATTCATTGATGTAAATATTTCCGCTTTGGCGTCTGCAATATCTTCTTCACTGTTAAAAAACTCACTATGCGCCAATCCAATAGTCGTGATAATCGCAACATCCGGACGCACAAGTTTAACAAGTTCCCGTAATTCACCGGCATGGTTCATGCCCAGCTCAAAAACACCATATTCAGCATCATAGGGCATACGGGCCAGTGAAAGTGACACGCCCACATCATTATTATAACTTAAGACACTCGCATGGGTTTTCTTATATCTTGAGAGGGCTGCATTAAGAGCTTCCTTGGTTCCGGTTTTACCCACACTGCCCGTAACAGCGATGATCGGTATTTTGACCCTGTTCCTTCCGGCTTTTCCTAACTTGACTAATGCCTCCATAACATCATCAACAATAATAAGTCTGCTTTCCGGTACCCCTTCCACAGCTTTGCTGACAACTGCCCCGGCTGCTCCTTTTTCAAAAGCCGCCTTCACATAACCGTGCCCATCAAAATTTGGTCCTGACAGGGCAAAAAACAAATCACCTTTTTCAAGCGTTCTACTGTCAATAGACACGCCATATGAATTCCAGTTTGCGGATGCTTTTGTTCCGAAAACTGTTTCCAATTCCTGTGATGTCCATAATGGCAGTAAACTCATCCTTGGTACCTTTCTAATGTGCCAGCCTTTTGCCTGCTGTGTCTGATTGCCCGATTGCGGCAATTGCTGATCGCACAACGGACACATCATCAAAATCAAAGACCCGATTGCCTATTGTTTGTCCCTGTTCGTGACCTTTTCCTGCAACGAGCAAAATATCTCCCTTTGACAGCTCCGCAACTGCCCTCTCAATAGCCGTGGCGCGATCACCGCCATCAATGCCGCGTGGACTACCTTTTAAAATTTCTTTCCTTATATCCTGCGGGTTTTCCGATCTTGGGTTATCGTCTGTTACATAAATTCGGTCAGCCAGCTTTTCTGCAATCTGCCCCATAATTTTTCTTTTTGTCCTATCCCGATCCCCGCCGCAGCCAAAAACCACGGAAAGCTTACCCCTGACATGAGGCTTTAAGGCCTTGAGCACTGTCTCCAGTGCATCCGGTGTATGGGCATAATCAACATAAACTCTGGCGCCGCTGGGATGTCGCCCTGCCTGTTCCATACGTCCGCGAACTGGCCGGAGATAGGAAAGCGCCTTAAATGCATTATCGGCTTCTTCCCCGCAGCCAATTACCAATCCGACTGCCATCAGCGCATTAATCGCCTGAAAATATCCGACAAGGGGCAATGAAATATCATATATTTCACCCTGATAACTTACGGTGATTTCCTGACCTGCCGATGATGAACGTTGGCTAAGCAGGCGAATATCACCGTCATTTTTGCCAACGGTAATAATATTATGACCTCTATCTTCACAAACCTTTTTGACATCCCGAACATACGGATTATCAATATTAAGGACGGCCGTTTTTGATGGTTTCAGCAATTCGCTGAACAACCGCTTTTTTGCATCAAAATACTGTTGTTCCGTTTTATGATAATCAAGATGATCATGGGTCAAATTGGTAAATGCCGCGGCAGAAATATTTAACCCATCCAGGCGGTGCTGATCTAATCCGTGACTCGATGCTTCGAAGACCACATGATCAACCCCCATATCACACAGCTCACTAAGGGCCTTGTGCATGACGACAGGATCAGGAGTGGTCAGACCGGTTGGTTTATCATACCCGTCAGCATGAATTCCAAGTGTGCCAACCGATGCTGCCTTAAGGCCCAGATGCTTCCAAATCTGTTGTGTAAAAAATGCAACCGATGTTTTTCCGTTTGTTCCGGTGACGGCGGTAATATTTTTAGGTTGGGACTTAAAAAACCGTGAAACAATATGGGGAAATAATCGACCAGGATAATCATCCAGAACCCAAACCACATGATTATTGTCTAGCTTTGCTTCCGGGATGGAAAGTATCGCAGCCGCACCTGCCTCAATCGCCTTTCCTATAAAATCAGCACCATTAAAGACCAACCCTGGCAGAGCAACAAACATAAAGCCCGGTTTAACCTGACGGCTATCAGCGGTAATTCCGCTAATTTCAACGTCATTTTCCAGTTTACTATTATCCAGTAATTCACTCAGTTTCATTCGTCAGTTCCGGATATAAGCATTAAATCCTTAAAGTACATTTCATCTTCTTTTCTTGGCATAACCCCCATTAAGGGTCCTACGCGCTTGATTATATTGCCCACCATCGGTGCAACAGTCATTCCTGCTGTGATGAGGTTATAAGTTTCTTTGATGCCTTTTGGTTCATCCAACATAGCAAAAACCAGATATTTTGGTTTATCGATTGGAAACACGGATACCAATGAAGAAATGACCGCTTTGTCATTATATCCACCGTTAACAGCTTTAATCGCCGTTCCTGTTTTTCCACCAACCAAATAACCATCTACTTTGGCATTTTTTCCAGTACCATATTCAACAACAAGATGAAGAAGGTTTCTCATAATTTCACTGGTCGCTGGTGAAATAACCTGCGTTCCCAAATCTTGAGAAACACTCTGTGCAATATCATTATTTTTTCTTAGTAAGGTGGCAGGAATAAGGCGTCCGCCATTTACCATGGCCGCCACACCGGAAGCCAGATGAAGTGGCGTGACCGCAATCCCATGACCATAGGCCGTGGTTGCAAGCTCGGTAGGCCCCCATTGCCTGGGCAAGAGAGGCGTGCTTTTCTCATAAACTTCTATATCAGACTTCGTAAACAGCCCAAGTTTATCAAAAAACGCAATTTGACGTTCAACACCAATATCCTGTGCAATTTTTAATGTACCTATATTTGATGAATAGACAAAAATTTCGGGCACATTAAGCCAACGGCTTTTCGGATGGTCATCATGAATGGTGAAATTTGCAACCCTCACCGGCTTGGTGGCATCATAACGATCTGCAAGGGACACAACTTTATTGTCCAGTGCCGATGCAAGGGTAAAGGTTTTAAAGCCGGATCCAAGTTCGTAATCGCCTTGCAAAACCCGATTCATTTCATTTACATTTTGTGGACCGCTTGTATCATTCGGATCAAAATCCGGCAGAGAGGACAGGGCGAGAACTTCTCCCGTTGTGACATCAAGAATAATGCCCGCAGCTCCAATAGCCGAAAACATTTCCTTATAGGTTGCCAGTTCCTGATTTAGAATATACTGAAGACGAATATCTATTGATAGAGCCAGTGGACTTTCCGATTTTGAAGGATCAATAAGCTGATCGTTAAAATAGGCTTCAACCCCTGAACTGGGCTTATTATCAATATCAACAGACCCTAGAATGTGTGACAATAGTCTACCTTGCGGATATATCCGTTTTTCTGCATCCGATGTCACCAGGCCAGGATCACCAATTTTCTTAATTTCAAATACCTGTTTTGGTGTCAGCGTCCGTTTAATCCAGGTATGTGGGCGCGTTGTACTTAAAAGCTTAAACGCTTTCTCTTCTGACATATCAGGAAAAATAGCCGCAACCCTTGGCGCCAATTCTTCAGGTGAAGTTTTAAGTTTAGCCGGAACAACCGCCAATGATGGCGTTTTAAGGTTGGTCGCTAAAATGACCCCGTTCCGGTCAACAATATCCGCCCTTGCCATAAGCAGAGATGTATTGACATTGTCAGTATGATAATATGCAGAACCATCAGCTTGAAACACACCGACCGAAACAAGTTTTACAATTAACGTAAGAAAGCCCAGTGAGAATAAAGCCATTACGAAAATTAATCGGTTTCGGGCAACCTCTATCGCCCCCTGGCGTATTCCCTCCACTCGCAAATCAATTGGCTTCACTTAATTTATCCCTATTCTAATTTCCTAATTTAGCCAATATTCGATCATATAGACTTTGTTGCCTGCTCTCTTGTTGTCTCTGCTCTAATTTTCTGTTTTCCGCTTTTTGTGTAGCGGATTTTTCCACTTTTGGAAGTGATGTAATATTTCTTGTCTGTGGGTTATTAACCGCCACTATTGTTGAAGGTTTCTGGCGCGGCAATAGAAGCTGAAAATTATCAACTGGCATTTTTACCAGCTGTACATTGTCACGAACGGTTAGTTCCGTAATATCCGCTGCTATCTGTTCCGTATCCGTTGACTCAAGAGCAAGATGCCGCCGACCCAGTCTTTCCAGTCTTTCCGGTCTTGAAAGATATGCCATCTCAGCTTTTAAAACTTTTATAGCCTCGCGATCCTTTAATATTTGCGCACTAATATCACGCTTCTTTTCTTCAAGATCGTATGTTGCCTGCTTCAGGTTATAAACTGACGCAGTGGAAATCATAACTGTAAGAATGGCAAACGCTGCAAATACTTTAATCATGATATAGTCTCCTGTGCCCAAGCTGGTGCATTGGTTCTCTCCGCTGCTCGCAATTTTGCTGAGCGTGAACGGACATTCACTTTTATTTCTTCTGCTGAAGCCTTTTTTCCACCCCTGAATATCATTTCAAAAGTAGGCTGCTGTAAATTCAGTTCCTGTAAGGGTAAATGACGTGAACCCAGCGAGCTTTCGCCGCTTCTGAGTTTAAAAAATTCCTTTACGATCCGGTCTTCAAGGGAATGAAATGTAACAACGCAAAGTCGCCCGCCAGGAGCTAGCATTTTTTCTGCTGCCTCAAGCCCGCGTTTTAATTCACCTAGTTCATCATTTACATATATCCGGAGTGCCTGAAATGTTCTGGTTGCCCCGTGGATTTGCCGTTTGCCTTTTTTATATTTTGGCCCACCTACAGCTTTTTCAACAACTTCCGAAAGCTCCAGAGTTCTTGCAAAATTCTTCACTGCACGCGCTTTTACAATTGCACGCGCCACCCGACGTGACGCCCGTTCCTCACCGTAATTATAAATGATATCAGCAAGCTCTTCTTCTTCTTTTGTATTCACAATATCAGCTGCCGTCGGGCCATCGCCACCCATTCTCATATCAAGCGGTCCATCCTGCATGAATGAAAACCCTCTTTCGGCCTGATCCAGTTGCATGGAAGAAACACCGATATCAAGGACGATACCATCAACATATTCCTGTCCGTTTTCTTTCAGCAATTTTTCCATATCGGAAAAACAGCCTTGCAACAGTTGAAATTTACCCGGAAATTCTTCACGAAGCTTTTGGGCATAATTCTTAACAGAAGGATCGCGGTCAATTGCCCATAGCATCGAAACATCTTGCTCTAGGATCGCACGACTATATCCGCCGGCACCAAATGTCCCATCAACATATGTCCCTTCCTTTTTAGTGCGCAGTGCTTCAAGGACTTCATTAAGCATAACAGAATAATGCATATCATTGGCCGGAATTTTTCCATCAAAATTACGAGCGATCATTCTGACCTCCCGTTTCATTTCTTACCTGGAAACGCAGAAGTCCCCTTTTCTCTTTCACTTTGTTACGGGCCTTATCCAATTCCTGCTTGAAGGCTTCCGGTTCCCAAATCTGAAATGTTTTTCCCTTACCGGCAAATGTTGCATAGTCACTAATTCCTGCAAATTCCATAAGTTCCTGCGGTAGAATAATTCGGCCGTTTCCATCAAAGCTAAGTTCAACCAGCCCCGACATAAGAGCGAGACTGAATTCATCGTGCTCGTCGGAGTAGGGAGCAAAGCCTTCAAGGCTTTCATTTACCTTTTCAATATGCAGCAGGTCACAGCATTCAATCGCATAGTGATTAACTGCCTGATAAACAACTATGGATTTCTGAAAGCCCGAAGGTAACGCAGCACGAAACTGTGCTGGAACGGAAACCCGCCCCTTGCTGTCCACCTTGTTGGTATATTTCGACATAAATAATGGCATTTTGTCTTACAGAAATCCCTGAATAATAAAAATCTAATGGTTGCGAACATGTTCCCAGCGCTTCCTTTAAATGGAATATCATGGGATATCATGCCCGTCAATGGGATTTAGTATTACTTAAATGGGGTTAACAATCCATTAACTTCCGGATATGCAAAAATTAAATTCTTTAATTACAATCGGTTATCCAGATATTTATTTGATTAGCTGGATGCATGATGATACATAAGCAACCCCCGCCAAAATGGGTTTTGATGGGATAAGTATGTTAATTACGTGAAATTATATCATTAACTGCCAAAAGACTCGGCAGAAACAAAGAATCAGAATTTCTAAATGAAGATTAATCCAGGCGATCGCCAAGGCTGCCAAAAATTCCTTTTACAGCTTCTGGTGAATAAACAAATTCAAGACCTAAAAAACCGTTCTTAACCCAGGTGACCTTTGATGGGATTTTTCTTTGCCCTTTAAATGAAATAAGAAAATCGGAACCCCGTTCAAGGGGAAGATTGAGCTTGATTTTTGCGCCTCTCAATGACAAGTCATATGCCACAGCGTCAAAATAATAGCTTCCAATTTCCAATTTTGTTTTGATCAGAACATTTTGACGCTTACTGCGACGCTTTTGAAATTCTTTTTGCAATTTTATTATCATGTCCCGACTTAAATTCTTCCCCGGCAATCTCAACTATATCAATATTATATAGAGATGCTTTCCTTTACACCTACTTAATTAATTCAGGTTACTTGCAAGTCCACCCAGTCCCACTCTAATCGCATTCGGACTTTCATTAAAATTTAGCCCGACAAACCCTTCTGCTGCCCATACAACATTTGCACTATGACTTGATGTATCTTTAATTCTGACATTGACCTGGGAATTTGCCGCAATAGGGGCATCCACTTTAAGACGTATACCTCCCAAAGACACGTCATATGCGACACAGTTATGATACTGACCATCGACATCAAGCTTTGCAGGGAGCACAACCGCTCTCCTGTTATGCTTACGCATTGTCCTAAGTATTTTTTTTACTTCATTAATAGCCATGTCAGTCCTTAAAATATGATGGGCGAACAAAGAAAAACCATTTTACCATTAGGATAATATGCTTAGGTTAACAAATAGTTACTTTTTGTTAACCTTCATTTAAGATGATCATCAAAATAACGTTTCATGGTTTCAAGCACATGCCGTTTCCTCATACGGTCCGCGCCTAACCGGTGGGTCTCACCCGGATAAGCCATAAAATCAAACTGAATTGCCCTTTGCTGAAGTTCATCAAGAAGCTTACTGCTATGATTAAAAAGCACATTGTCATCTGCAAGCCCATGCATGATGAGAAGGTTGCCTTTTAGCCCTTCAATATATGGAAATACACTGCTTTTCTCATATGCTTCATCCTTACCACCCGGCAGTCCAAGAAAGCGTTCTGTATAATGCGTATCATATAAACGCCAGTCGGTCACCGGGGCACCTGACACCCCTACTTTAAATATATCCGGCGCCGTAAACATACTCATCAATACCATATAACCGCCATAACTATGCCCCTGAACACCAATGCGCGCAGCATCAACAAAATCCAGTTGCTTTAGAAATTCAGCACCTGTGACCTGATCTTCAACTTCAACCTTGCCCATCCTGTGATAAAGTGATCCGGCAAATTTAGTTCCTTTATTGCTTGTCCCCCGGTTATCAAGAGTAAAAACCACATAGCCGTCCTGGGCCCAGACCTGATGCAAGGGATCGTCCCAGGCCTTTCTGACAAGCTGCGATCCTGGCCCGCCATAAAGCGCAAATATAACCGGATATTTTTTACCTGCTTCCATGTTGGCCGGTTTATAAAGCCTGTAATGAAGTATATCCCCTTCTTTATTTTTGATGGTCCCAAACTCCGGACTAATATGCTGATCTTTATAAGGATAATAGGGATGATTTTTGTCCAGCCTGTTTTCCTCAATCCACATTTCCCTCATTCCGCTTAAATTGTGAATGGAAACCTGTGGTGGCACATCCGGTGTGGAATACCGATCAATATAACTGTCCCCAACTTTTGAAAATGTAATATCATGCCAACCCGGCTCTGATGTCACCTTTTCCGGATTTGTTTGTCTGTCACTGTCCAGTGCCACTTTATATAAATGCTGCTCAAGATAATCTGTGGCATTGGCCTGGAAAAAAATATTTCCCTCTTTTTCATCAGTTTTTACAGTGCCACTGACGACCCAGTCACCATCAGTGAGCTGATTGATCAGAGTGCCATCATTTTTATAATGATATATATGGTTAAACCCGCTTCTTTCTGATTGCCAGAGAAACTCGGCACCATTTTTCAGGAAAGAAAGTCCATGATTTAAATTTATCCAGCTGTCAGATTCTTCAACCAGAATATTTCTTTTTACTGCCGACTTTGCATCTGCAAAATTAAGCTCGAGCCTTGTCTGTGCGCGATTTTCGACCTGATAAAAAATTCCACTGCTGTCCGGCACCCACGCGACCCGCGGCAAGTAAATATCCTGATCACTGCCAAGATCAACCCATTTTGTCTCACCACTTGCTATCGTCATGATACCAAGTCTGACCGTAACATTTTGTGTGCCAGCCCTTGGGTATCGTTCCCTTAAAACATTAAATCCGTCGCGGATGATTTCATATCTGCCCCGTTCATCAACACTCTTTTCATCAAACTGAATATAGGCAATATATTTTTCATCATCTGACCACCAATAACCTGTATCCCGATCCATTTCCTCCATAGCAATAAATTCTGCCACACCATTTTTAACAGTAGGGGATGATGATGTAGTAAGTGTTTTTTGGGTTTTGGTCTTTACATCAACGATATGGATATTATCATCTTCAATAAACGACACAAAATTGCCCAACGGTGAAAATCTGCTGTCGAGTTCATAAACCTCATCATTCGTCAGACGATTGGTTTTATTATTTTCCAGTGAGTATTCGTAAAGATCCCCACCCAGAGGAAACAACAACTTCGTTCCATCCTTAGACCAGGAAAAATCAACTATCCCCAAATTGGTAATACGCATTCGTTCCCGG
>Ga0116152_10005218_pt1 | contig 10153 bp, 7 predicted proteins | sample AD_UKC119_MetaG_FD_89894 | JGI IMG/M metagenome (GOLD analysis project Ga0116152, IMG submission 89894) | Active sludge microbial communities of municipal wastewater-treating anaerobic digesters from Hong Kong - AD_UKC119_MetaG | ecosystem: Engineered > Bioreactor > Anaerobic > Digestate...
GGGGATGAGCCAGCTGTTCTCAGGGCTAGGGTCTGCTCAGCAGGCGCGTGGGCTGCAGGACATTCGAACGGGGTACCAATCCGCAATCCAGCGAACGCGCGCGGGCGCGGAATCCGCGCGAACGAGCATCGCCCGGCACGGTGCTGGGTCTGAGGGGCGTAGCGCCCTCGCTGTCTATGACCGCGGACTCAACGGGACAAGCGCTGGGGCCTCTATTGCGAGGGGTGCCCAGGGACGGACGGAGCAATCTTTGACCGAGCTCGAGCGCCTTTTGGCGGAAATGGAAGGGCGCCTGGCCGACGGCCAGGGGAGTGCCCTGGCCCAGCAGCGAAATGCCCTCGCCGGCGGATACCAGCAGTCGGGGCAGAATGCACTTTCCACCGCCCGGGCCCTGGCGGAACTCTTCTCGTCGAAAGAGCATCTGGCTTACAACCCACTGCAGGACATCATTGGAATCACCAGCGCCGTCGGGCAACTCGGGATGGGGGGAATTCTCTAGTGAAGCTATTCACTTTCCATCATGGCAACTCATCCCTCCAGGGGTTGCAGGGAGTTGGAAGCGCCCTGCAGAATGCCGCAGCCTCGGCCGCTCAGGTCAGAGATCAGGCCATCCGGGCCAAGTATGCCCAGGCGAGGCTCGCCGAGCAGCAACAAGCGCTCAGCAAGCAGGTTTCTCAAACCCTCGCGCAGGACGAGCAGCAAAAGCAGCTGGAGGCCGAGCGCTTGGCCACGGCGGATATCGCTGGAATGGTGATTCGTGGTGAAGACCTTTCCACGGTTTCCCCCGATCGTATTCGCCAGGCATTCTCGGCAATGGACCCGAACACGGTCACTTCGTTGACCCAAGTTGCTTCGAAGCAGGCTGAGGCCAGGCAACGGGCGCGCGAGCAGCTGATCAAGGAAGGTCGCCAAACATCCCTGTTTCAGGCAGCCAAAAATGGGTTCATCAACCCCGATGAAGTAGCCATTGCTTCGAAAATTGCAGAGGACACAGGGGACGATTCCATGCTCAAGGCTTTGGAGCAAAAGTCCAATGCCTACCAGGAGCGGGTCAGCGAAGTCTCGCGCACCAAGGCAACACTTACGGCGCTCAAGAACTCCCCCACATTCATGGGCGAGCTTGACCGCCGCCAATACCAGGCATTTCAGCGCGCCGAGGACATGCTCTCTTCCATGGAAAATGGAAACGTCCTCGACGACCAAAAGTACTCAGAGGTCCAAAACCTGATCATGGAAGCGAGAACCCCAACCGATGTTCTCGACGAACGAAACAGGCTTCGCTCTCAGGTCGAAGAGCAGCAATGGCTGCTCAACCGGTACCAGGAGAAGCAAATGGGCCTTCCGATGGTTACCGACTCTCTCGGCAACCCCGTTGGTGCACCGTCGGGGCTGGCGGGCCGCTTTGGGGAGGGGTCTTCGGTTCCCCAGAGTTTCCCCGCTGGCCCCAACGGTGTCCCCCCGTCGGAGTTCTCAGGCAAATCGATCCGGCATTACAGCCAGATCCCCCAGGAGCGCCAGGTCGAGGTCTCCAACGGCATGCGGCAATTCGCCCTTGATGTCATCGATGAAGCTGGATTGCCCGCATCCGAGATTGATCCCGAGGTAATGATGGGCGCCTTGCAAGGGCTGGCTCGCGATGTGTACAAAGTCGACATCCCCGCTTCCCAGTTGATGGATTTTGCGTACCGGGCCAACGGGCAGCGCGGAGGGGCGGCGGGATATGGGCAGGAACCGGTTCAGTACAGCACCGATCCGCGCGCGGCAGCCATGCGTGAAATGCGGAAGGTAATTCGGGCTGAAGATGGCAGCCCAGTCGAAATCGCCCGCAAGCTGGGGATCAAGCTGCAGGACATGCAGGTCGTCGCCAACAACCCGCAAGACCTTCCGGCTGATTGGAAGTTCGACCCCCTGCCCGGCGAAGAGCAGCGAGGCGTGGACGATGCAAACATCCCGATTCCTCCGGGCCTTCCCGGGTTGCTCGAGATCACCCAAGGCGGGTTCAAGCCAAACCTCGATCAGCCTGGGTTCTCGCGCGACCTGTCGGCCGGCAACAACGAAGCGCCCCCCATCGATGAAATTGCGCGCCGTGTTGGAAGGAAGGCCAAAGAGATTTTCTCTAAGCCCGGTCGCCGGCCAGGAGATCCGCGCAGGAACAAGAAGTAAGCCATGGAGCCGCAAAACGCAGAAGGCGCAAACACCCTCGAGCGGTTCTTAAAGGTCACAGAGCCCTACGGCTTACCCTCGGCCTTTGGGAAAGACGAGCTAGGGCTTGGATTTATCCAGAGATCACTACCCGTCTACGGGGCGGCAAAAACCTACAAGCAGCTGAATGCTGTTGATGAGGCCATGCAGGCCTACCAGCAAGACAAGGCGGACGACCAACAGGTGCGGTTGCTGCAAAACTACTTCGACCAGCTTGGCCGTACGAAGTCCTTTGGTGGAAAAGTTGGCGACATCGCGTCAGGAACACTTTCATTTCTCGGAGACTTTGTTGTCGGGAATGAAATTGGTCGTGGCGCGCTCAAGTTGGCTAACGTGGCGGGAAAGGGAGCGCTGGCGGCCAGCGTAATGGCCAAGATGGATGAGGCCGGAATCCTTGGAGGAGTCGGCAAGACCTTGGTGGCTGGGGCAGCTGGACAGGCAGGCATGGATCTCGCTGGAGCGATCGTGAACCAGGCTGGCCCCACACTTGCGAGCGCAAAGCGCGAACAGGTGGCCCGCGCCTACATTGCACACAACCAAGAGAACAAGCTGGTTGTAAAGGCACTTGAGAATGCGCCAACCGTTGCAAGCCTCCTGCCTAAGGCGTTCCTGAACGGGGTATTTGAACGCGGAAGTGAGATGGCGGGATCCTTCCTGTTCAAGCTGCCTAAAGAGGGAAGGCTCGCGGCTTTTTCCCACTTCCTCACGATGAAGGTGGCGGACCAAAAAGGTATCGCCTACGCCCAAAAAGTTCTCAACACCGCCGGCCTCAATGGCATCGTGGAAGAGCTCGGCGAAGAGGTCTACAACGCCATTTTGAATGACGTGACCGCTGCAATCTCGAATGGCCGCCTGGCAGATCCCGGCCAGTTGCAACAGCTGACTGATCTCGAGAATGCCGCCGTCATGGTACTCGGTGTTTCCGTAACGATGGTGGGCGCCCAGGTGGCGGCCGGCGCAGCCGGGCGAGCAGCCGGCAAGGTCCATGAGGCTGTGGGAAGCGATGGCTCCCACCAGGCGCCATCAGATCGGCCTGCGGAGCCCCCCAGCCCCGTTGAGGTCCCGCCCGAAGCCGCCGTCGGCGCGCCGCCGGCCAGCGTGCCCAATGAGCCCCAGACGGGCCCGCCGCTTCCCACAGGATCGACCGCGTTTTTCCAGCCTGATCCCAATCTCCCACCGCGCGAGACAACCCCGGATCAGGCCGTAGGTGGCACTGCCGACCAGGCCTCGGGGATCGATCAATACCGAGGTCAAATCCCCGGAGCCATTATCACGGGCGGCCCAACAACTGCGCCCGCGGGTAGCAACCTGGACTACCTAGGACGAGGGCTCTTTGGTTCGCTAGAGGGTCCCGCAAAAGGAAAGCACACCATCGACGACGTTATGAAGTTGATGGAAGAAACGCTCACAGCCTTCGATCGGGTGATCGGGTTCAAGTATGGGCGTACCGCACGCGGGACAGGCAAGCGAACCCTGGGTACCTGGCACAGCGGAGAATCCGTTCTTCGGGTTCGAGAGGCTGGCAACTTGAGCGTTGCTGCCCACGAGCTCGGCCACGCCTTTGAAACCTTCCTGGTCGGCACTGATCAGCTTTGGAAGAAGGGAACAAAGAAGGTCCCCGCGCCTGTCCTCAATGAGGTTCTTCGGCTTGGGTATGGGCAAGCCAAGGTGCAGGGTTTCTACCAAAAAAACCAGCAGCGCCATGGGAAGGAAGGCTTTGCGGAGTTCATCGCGGGCTACCTGCTTGGCAATCCGCACCTTGGCTCGCCGAATACCGTCCAATGGTTTGAGAGGCTTGCTCCGCCGGAGTTGCTCAAGAAGATTCGCAAAATGCAGGCCGCATTTCAGGCGTATGCCAAGGACGGAGCGGTTGGTATGGGCCTCGCGTCAATTGGCGACCCATCTCTTGGTCGGCAAGCCCTCGACCTGGCGACACGGCGCGTTGCGAGGAATCGCTTCAAGCGCAACTTTCTTCGCAACTGGTGGGAAGAGCTCGAGGCCTTTGTGGAGATCACCAGGGAGGCGGAAAAAGCAAAACAGGCCCTCAAAAAAGGGAGGCTCACCCCAAGTGAAGATGTTGGAAAGATGGCCCAAGTTTATCGTGGGCGCGCAACTTCCATATTGAACCATTGGCTGAAACGCGAAATGACCAACATCTATGGTCACCGCGTCGGCGACCCGCTCGAGGCAATCAAGCCATTGATCAAGGGGATGGGCAAAAAGTTCGACGTTTACCTATTGGCCAGGAGAACCCAAGCCGAAGAGGCGGCAGCCAAGCGAGATCGGCGACAGCCGCGCGAATTGGCTCTTTCGCCAGAGATTGCGAACGCCGTTGTGAAGGAGCTCCAGAGCGAATTTCCCCATGTCGAGGATGCGGCGCAGGCGGTGTACCGATGGACCCAGCAGGGAAACGACTATGTGGCCCAGTGCTCCCCAATCCTCGCCGAGCACATTGCATCAATCGAGGCAGGCGACGTTGGCAACTACATTCCGGAGAAGCGAGTTCTTGATGGAATCCGAAGGGCGTCGAGCGGTGTCACTAGCGCCGACATGCAGCGCGGAACCGTGACCAGAAGGCTTGTTGGTAGCTATCGCCGAGTGAAGGATCCGCTTGCCTCTCTGCTCGCGCAAATGGAAAATCGCGTCCAGAAAGCCCATGAGCGCGCGCTTGCGGAGGCTGCAATCTCCCTGGGTACAACTTATGGGCTCGGTCAGTTTGTGGAGCGTGTGGATGTCGATCGGTACCTGGCGGCGAACCCGAAAGTGGGCGAGGTTGTTGGGAAGATGCTATCCGTCCTTGGGGTGAAGAATGCCCTAGGATCGCCGGTGGCGTCAGAAGCAAAGGCCAAGATTCTTCAAGCCCTTGCAGAGGGAAAGCTGGAGGTGCTCCGGCGCTACTACCCAAACGCCGATTTGACTCACATCGATGTCATGGGCATTTGGTAGCAAGCTGTCACCTTCTTTGTGCCTTCCTGGACGCCGAAGGGGTCTGACGATCCTGTCATGCCGATCATCATGAACAATCCTCAGACCGGTGGGCGTGAGCTGCGCTACTACTCCCTCGACGTGGATTTGTACAAGGCCTTGACGGGGCTCGATACGCCGCGAATCAACAACTGGCTGTACAACCTGGTCATTGCAACGCCTAAGCGCATTGCCACCATGGGTATCACTGGGCTTTCCTACACCTTTGGAATGCTCTACAACCCAACGCGAGACCTGCAGACTCTCTACATGAACACCCGAACCAACGCCAATGTTGCGGAGATTTTCATGCAGTGGGTGCAGAGCCAAGCGATTTCATTTGCTGACGCGATCAAGGCGGAAATCCTTGGCCTTCCATTCGAAAAGATGAGCGAGCAGTACAAAGCGTACCACCGGCTCCATCTTGGAATGTCATCCCGAATGGGTGCGGACTTACGCCAGGCCAAAAAGCGGGTTCGAACAATCCAGGGCTACAACTTCCGAACCGCCACCGGCTGGGTGGAGTTCCTATCGGCGATGGTTGACAAATACCAGGAAGTCATCCAAGCCCCAGAGCGTGGCACCAGGATGGCCGAGATAGTGCTACTTGCGAAGGAGAAGGGAATTGCCCTCAAGGATATTGGCCTGACGATCAAGCACCACGAGGCTGTAGACCTTGCGTTTGCTGGCGCCCGGGCTGGAGTTGACTTCAATGCCGGTGGTAGTTTGTCACGCGCGATCAATACCGCCGTTCCGTTCTTCAATGTTCAGTTTCAGGGTCCTCGCGCGACCATCGAGGCTGTAAAGAATCGTCCCGCTCGGGCGCTGATTCGCGCCGCCGGCCTATTGACGATGCCCACCCTTGCGCTGTGGTGGCTCAACAAGGACGAAGAGTGGTACCAAGCGCTCAGCGTTGAAGAGCGTCAGCGGTACTGGCATATCGACATCGGCGGGCGCAACATCGTCCGCATTCCGCGGGCTTTCGAGATTGGAGCCCTGACCTGTGCCCCTGCCGAGCTCTTGGCCGACGCCTTCTACCGCGAAGATCCTCAGGGTGCGAAAGAGTACTTCGGGACAATCTTCAAGGTGGCGAACCAGTCCATGGGAGAGCTCGCCGATGCCACTCCGTTGGGAATGGTTCCAAACCCACTTGCATCGGTCACTTCCGACCAGAACTTCTTCCAATCGGCAATCAAGGCTGGGCAGCGATGGACACCCGTGATCCCTGGGGTGGTGATCGAGCAGCTCGCCAATCGTCGCTTCTACTGGGGCACCCCAATCGTTACGCGAGCAAATGAGCGCAAGTGGGCCCCCGACCAGTATTCCGACTTCACCAGCCGGGCCGCGATTCGACTGGGTAGGGCAACCGGCCTATCCCCCCAGAGAATCGACCACGCAGTCAACTACCTATTTGGATCTACCGGTAGGTCTTTGGTCGGCGCTTTTGGCCAAGGGGACGTGGACATCAACTTTGAGCGCGACATTTCGGACAATGCCTTTCTGGGGCGCATGTTCAAGACTGGCGGCAAGTTCGCGTACTCCGACAACGCCAGGAAGGTCTACGACGCCTATGAAGCGGCGGATAAGGACTTTGCGAGTGGTCGGGAAGATACGGAAACCAAGAAAGCCAAACGCATCCTTCTGCAGCGCACCACAAAGCTAATGACGGCCCTTGCATACATTCGCTCGCGCACCGAAAGCATCGATGAGCGATACAAACTAAGCAAGGAGATCGACACCTTTGCAAAGCAGAGCTTGGGAGAAGTGGACGGCTTATCAAAAGGCCCTGGAGGATCGAACGATAGCGCCGATCGTGCCGGGCGCATTCGCGCAGCTGCCGAAGTTGTCCAAAAGCGGTTTAGAGAAGCCGAGCAACTTAAAGCTGCCGTTGTTGCGCGAATGCAACAGCGCAGACAAGGAGAGGCAGCGGCGGCTCGCTAGGGTGATCTGCGAGGACCTTCCGACTGTTGCGCGCTTGATGTTCTCCGAACGGAAGGCGCTTGAGTATCTTCCTCGATTCTACAAGCGCGGGAAGGTTTCTTGCGCCAGGTGTCTTCGCCGGGGTGGGATTGGGTGGTGGTGCAAGGAGACTGACGATCCATCCTATTTCCACCTGCAATGCTCGAAGTGCCATTGGGGATGGCCCAAGAACTACGACCTCTGCCGAACCGACCAACGCATCTACCTGTCAAACCTACTGCGCGCAATATGGGCATACGGCATGTCCGATGGGCCGGGTCGAGCAATCGCTGTGCTCGAGAACCTCGATGGAATGTTCGAAGCGAAGGTGAATCTTCCAGCCGGCGCGCTCGACATCAAGCGCCGCAGGTACTACGCCTTAGCCGAGGGGGTCTGGTGGGCGGCCGGCATCGCTCCACCAATCGACAGAATTGGTGAGGTGGCGCCGCTGCAGTCAACCGATTGGTGGGGCAACCGCAGCGACGCCCATAGAGCCTAGACGCCCAGGATGTTCCTTGCGGCCCAGGATGCCACCTGTTCTCCGTGGCGGATTTGGCCGAGCTCGTCCAGGTGCAGGAAGTCGTCCGCGTGAACGCTGGGATAGCTCAAGTTTTGAGCGGTGACGTTCTTACGCACGGTCGACATTCCCAGTTGTTGCTCGATTACCGTTTCGATATAGCCAAGGGCGGTAGCGTCAGGATCGAGGTCCCCATTCTCCGTGTAGCGCGGAGAGGCCGTGATCCACCACGGCAAATTCGCTACGCCAACATGGGACCGAACCTTGTCGATGATCCGCCCCATGTTCTTTTGCCAAGCATCTGCGCGGTCCTTGTAGCGAGCATCGCTCTCCCCAATCATTGAAATCATCCCCGCCCAGCGCCAATCCTTGGTGTAGCCATCCAGAAGGGTGGAGGCCAATGAAAGGTACCCATGCAGGTAGGGTTCCAAAAGGGAGTACTGCGGCTTGGAATCCACGCTCCAGTTGAATTCGTTGGAATTGGCAATCGTAGTTCCACCGACGCCCAGCTTGACAATGACAACCGTGTACTGGCCTCGAGGCAGCGCTTTAAGCAGGGTGTCTGCGAAAGAGAGCTCCATGCCGAAGTAGATGTTGTCCTTGTTCAGCCATGGCGCATATTGCCCTTCCGCCGATGTGTAACCTGGGGTGAGGGCGCGGAAAGCGCTTGGTCGATCAATGGACAAGCGAAGCATCTGGGTGTTTTTGTCCAAAATGAACGCCCCAGGAACCGCGCCATCGGAACGGAGGTTGTGTTGTGGGCTTGCTCCAAACTCCCTTGTCCAGCGGCAATTCGTTCCGTCGGCATTCGATTGCCCCCAGAGCCCGTAAGCTAGTACGCGCCGACCCCAGGGGTCGCTATTCGTCCTGAGGGTCATAGCCATCACCTCCGCCGTCAAAGAGCTGGTCTTTTGCGGGCGCCTGGCTGTCAGCATCGCCGAGCTTCCCATCCTCTTCTGGCGGGGTCGTGTGCGCCTGCTCTTCGGCCAGACGACCAAAGGCTTTGTCGGCCTCGCGGTTCAGCGCCTCCATCTCGTCTTCGCTGGCGTTGCGCACCCCAAGGACCTCCGCATCGTAGATTTGCGCAGCCTCGTCAGGCTCGTAGATTCCAGAGAAGCCGAAGACGAGGCGAACGCCTTGGCAAATCGCTCGGTTGCGAATCATGCGAAGCGGCATGTTGCGCCATTGGTCGGTTCCCCGCGCGCACTCCTTGATCCACTCTTCAATTCGGATCTCCTTGCCTCGGTCCAGCCGCTTGATCACACACGCGCAACCGACAATCTCCCCGGCCTCGTTCTTGATGTACTCGGGATACCAATACTCGCATTGCGAGTGGGTGTTCATGAGGGTGAGCCACCCGTCAACACCAACAACCGGCGTAATCCCACCAACCTTCGAAGGGAATGCGTAGATTTCTTTGGTGAAAGGGTTGAGCTTGTACTGATCAGCGACCAGCAAGAGCGCATTCACCTGCTCAACTGTGGCGCTAGCCTTGGTCGGGAAGATGGTGTTGGCCAGAGTGTCAAACATGGCCTTCGGGTCCAGCCCCATACGATTCGCGAAGGTGCGGAGGATGGAGTTCTTTTGCTGGATTGCGGGTTTAGTTTCGGAAGTCATTGTGGAAGATCGGGGAAAGGGTTTCGAAGCGGTCGGGGTAGGAGGGCCAGGTGTTTTTGCGAGCACACTCCGCCCAGCTGGCAAGCGCCTCCGCGTGCTGCTCAGAAGCAAAGGCGCGGTCCTCATTGGAGAGTCCGATCCAACGGAACTGGAACACCGACGGCCCCTTGTCGATGAACAGGAACACAAACCGCGGCCATCGCCCTGTAAGGGCAAAATATCCCGCGCGGTAGTGGTGGTCTTGGATGTGGTACCCGTACTGCCGAAAGGAAGACTTGAGAGCCTGGGTGCGCACACTCTTGGTGGTCTTCACGTCGACAATCAGGTCGCGTTCGAAGTCCACCCAGTCGGGTCGGAACTTGAGCATGAGGCCGGTTTCTGGATCCTTCCAGAATCCGGAAACCTCGGGCTCTCCGGCTGAGAATGCCCAGCACCCCAGCTCGCTTGTGTTGATCCGCTCTCCGAGTTTGCGAACCGTGCTAACCTCGGCAGTGCTCAAAATCGGCTTGCCCGGATTCGCCTCCAAAAAGGCCTTGTAGTCTTTCGTGCGGGCATCTCTGCGCCCTTCGTACACCACAAAGCGCCGGGGGAGCGCCTCTGGCTCAAGGAGAAGGCAATGGGTTGCCTCCCCCACCAAGAACCCACTCGAATCGAGTTGAGGGTTTTCGTTCGCGTAGTACGGCGTTTGGTCGATCAGGTTCCAAAGCCGCGATCTCGAGATTGCACCGTCCGCGTGGTATTCGTCTGACGGCAGCCCTCGATGGAATCCGGCCGCATATCCGGCCGGTAAAACTGGTGCACCCAAAAGGTCCCCCCATTGGATGTGAGCACAAAATGGCCGCCCCTAGCCAAGGCGTCCCTCCGGCTAGAAGCTACTTCAGGGGAGCGAACGCA
>Ga0116152_10005219_pt1 | contig 10152 bp, 7 predicted proteins | sample AD_UKC119_MetaG_FD_89894 | JGI IMG/M metagenome (GOLD analysis project Ga0116152, IMG submission 89894) | Active sludge microbial communities of municipal wastewater-treating anaerobic digesters from Hong Kong - AD_UKC119_MetaG | ecosystem: Engineered > Bioreactor > Anaerobic > Digestate...
CAAAAACGTGGTGAGCGCCCTCGCTTCGTTCAGCACGGCCGTGGCTATGTGGGCCTCAGCCAATGGATGGGGCGCGGCCTGGCTTTCCAAATCGAGCAGCACAACCACCAGGTTCGAAAGGCCCTGCGCGAGCGACTGCTGGCCATGAAGCCCGGCGAGTTTGAGGAGCTCATTTCGCAGTTGCTGGCGGAGATGGGCTTCGAGATGGTCGAGGTGACCAAGCTCAGCGGTGACGGGGGCATCGATGTCCGAGGCACCCTGGTGGTGGGCGATGTGGTCCGCATCAAGATGGCCGTCCAGGTCAAGAAATGGAAGCTCAAGAACAACATCCAGGCCCCGGTGGTACAGCAGGTACGCGGCAGCCTGGGGGCGCACGAGCAAGGTCTGATCATCACCACCAGCGATTTCAGCCCAGGAGCCGTCAAGGAGGCCGCCCAAGCGGACAAGACCCCCATCGCCCTGATGAACGGGGAACAGCTTGTGATGCTCCTGATGGAACACGGCATCGGCGTCCATCGCTCCACGCCTGACTTGTTTGAAATTGATGAAGAATTTGGGCCGGTGATGAAATGACGGCGCGGCAAGTTTTCAGAATACAAAAGGGAGAAAAATATGGCGGACTCTGAGCAAACCACAACGACCCCCGAGGCTATGCGGGAGGCGGTGATCAGCATGGCGGTTGAGTCCTGGCGCTTTGGCCGGGTGTTTGACCGTCTGCTGCTGAAACTCGATGCCGGAGAGCAGAACCGGTACAAGAGCCAGTTCCGCTGGTTCATCAAAAAGGTCGAAGAGGCCCTTGAGCAAGCGGATCTGCGGATCGTCAACGTCGAGGGGCATCCCTTCGACCCCGGAATGGCCGCCACCCCGCTGAATATCGAAGAGTTCGATGCGAAGGATGCCTTGATGGTCGATCAGATGCTCGAGCCGATCATTATGGGGAAAGAAGGTTTGGTTAAGACAGGAACCGTCACTTTGAGGAAGGTGGAACTATGAAAAATTTCGTCGGCATTGACCTGGGTACAACAAACAGCGCGATCTGTTCCTATGACGGTTCCGAAACCCGCATCTGGAAGAGTCCTGAACAGAATGATGTGACTCCATCGGCGATCTATATCGACCGACGCGGCAACAAATACGTGGGCAAGCGGGCCTACCATTCGGCTCCGCACAGCCCTGATAACTCCGCGATGCTATTCAAGCGGCTTATGGGAACGAGCACGCCCGTTCAGCTTTCTGCGGTGAACCTCACCAAGACCCCCGAGGAATGCTCCGCAGAGGTATTGAAGGTTCTGTTCGGCTATATGCCGGAAGAAATCCGAAACGATCCCGATACCGGAACCGTCATCACCGTACCTGCGGCGTTTAACCAGATGCAGAAGGACGCCACCATGCAGGCCGCCAGCATGGCAGGTCTCGGCAAGGTTGCGCTTATGCAGGAGCCGGTCGCAGCGGTCATGAGCGTCATGCGTGCCCGCAACACCGACGGCATGTTCCTGATCTACGACTTGGGTGGCGGCACCTTGGATATCGCCATTGCCGAAAGCCTTGGTGGGCGGGTCAACCTGCTCGCCCACGGCGGTATCGCAATGTGTGGCGGCCGGGATTTCGACCGCGTGCTTGTCGATAACGTTGTCCGCCCCTGGTTGCTGGAAAACTTCGACCTGCCAGAAGACTTTTCCGTGAATCCGAGCTTCAAGTCGCTCATCCGGCTGGCCACCTGGGCCACCGAACGCGCCAAGATCGAACTCTCGGCCCGCGAGGATTCGGTTATCAGCCTCTCGGAAACCGAAGCCCGGGTAAGGGATCTCAACGGCAATGAAATCTATCTCGATATTCCCCTACAGCGTGACACCTACGACAAGCTCATTGCTGAGCGCGTCGGTGAATCAATCGACTCTGCCCGGGAGACGCTCAACAAGGCCGGTCTCTCTCCGCATGACCTGGAGCGTATTGTGTTCGTCGGTGGGCCGACCAATTACAAACCCCTGCGCGACAAAGTTGCCTTTGAGCTGGGGATTCCTGGGAACACCGATGTAAACCCCATGACGGCCGTTGCCGAAGGGGCAAGCCTTTTTGCTGAGTCCATCGACTGGAGCTCGCAGAACCGGTCACGCAAAAACACCCGTGGGCAGATTTCATCTGGCGGTGGGTTGGCGCTGTCTTTCAACTACATTGCCCGTACCCCGGATGTGAAGGCCAAAATCGCTGTTCAGTTGGCGGGACAGGCTGCGACTGGCTCCGAATTCCAGGTCGATAGCGTCGACACCGGCTGGACCTCCGGCCGCCTGCCGCTCAAGCATGGCGCAACCATCGACGTCACTCTGACAAAAACTGGCGACAACACCTTCAAGGTGTTTGTGTTCGACTCTGTCGGCGGCCCCATTGCCCTGGAACAGGACAAGATCGTCATTACCCGAACCGCAGCCACCGTCGATGCCATCCCGGCCTCTCACTCGGTGGGTATCGAGGTCTTGGAGAAACTCGGCGGCCGTCCTGTACTCGACTATCTGGTTCGTTCAGGCGACTCGCTGCCAAAGAAGGGGAAAAAGGTGTTCAAAGCGGCTGAGTCGCTTAAGTCCGGTGCCTCGGGATCGCTCAACCTGAAACTTTGGGAGGGCGAGATCGAAGATCCCATTACCGACAACCGCCCCATCGGTGTCCTGAAGATTTCCGGCTCCGACTTCGATGACGGTGTGATCCCGGCCGGTGCCGATCTGGAATGCGAATTCGAGATCCTGGACTCCGGGAACATCATCATCGAAGTCTCCGTGCCCTGCATCGGCGGCACCTTCCACTCCGGAAAGAACTTCTACTCTCGCCAAGAGGGACAGCTCGACTACACCGCAGCCGCCGTCATGGTTGTCGAGGAAGGCGAAAGAACGCTGAACCGCATCGACGAGATCAACGAGGTGGTGGACAACCCGAAACTGGAACAAGCGCGGCAGAAGCTTGAATCCGCTGTCTCGCTCGATCCAGAGGAAGCAGAGACCGAGAAGTCCCAGGAGGCCATGGAGAAGGTGCTCGAGGCTCGGAAACTCCTTGCCCAGGTCCGAAAAGAGCACCTGAAGGAGATTCGTCAGATTGACCTCGACGGTGTGGTGTCCTTCTTCGACGAACATATCCGGCAGCATGCTCGTCCATCCGAGGCGTCGGCGTTCGACAACCTGGCAAAAACGGCTCAACGCTCAATCGACCGAAACGACAAGGATTTCGAGCACCACCTTGATGAATTGAAAGGCAAAAACTTCGAAATCCTCTGGCGGCAGGATTGGTTCGTGGTCGAGCGGTTCAAATGGATGGTCAGCTCGCCCCATCAGTTTGCCGATAAGCACCGTTTCGAGGAGCTCGCCCAGATCGGAACGCAGCTCATGCGTTCCGATGACATAGAAAAACTTCGCGCCGTTGTCGCTCAGCTTTCGATGATTCAGATCGGCGGCGGCCCCGACAACGAGATGTTCGATGTAGCCAACATTATCAGGGGATGACTTATGGCGAAGGACTTATGGCTGCCTAAAGGCTTTGAGTTGCCGGACGGATCGAAAATCCGGTCGCTACTCTATTCAGGAAACGAGTGGCAGATTTTCGATACCAATGGCTCGAACAATATCCTGCTCACGCGTCCGGAACTGGCGCAAAAGTGGGATGAATTCGGCTTCCTCGACGAATCCCTGTTCGGGGATGTCGCCTTCGGGAGTGAATCATTCCGGAGCCTGAGCAGCCATAAGAAGTACACCCTGACGGCGGTTGAGAATGGGAAATCCCCGGAAAGCAAGGTCGATGCACTGGCTTTTGCCTTCGCCCTCAAAGAGTCTCGAAAACTGTCGGAGGATGCCTCTTTCCATGATGCCGTTTATGTCGAGCAGTACTCCAGATTGCTCCCGGCCTGGACGCTGACACCTCACGTCGATGATGAGGTCGTCTTGGGAACCTGGATCACCGGTGGGGTCGTCATCTCCACGGAATCGTTCCGGCGTTTGACCAACCTGACCGGCTGGATGCCCGTTGGCGATCTTGCGGAGATCGTAAAGGCTGCCGGGTTTAGCGTACCTGCGGATGCGGGCCTACTGGCCAAGCGCAAGCCCGCCTCTCAGGCCAAGAGCGACTCGAAGTCCGCCATTGCCAAGGAGGCTGTAGTCGAACCTGACCAGTCGCAAACGCCTGAAGAACCAGCCGAGGCCAAGGTTTTCAAACTTCCAGGAAGGCCGCAGCTTGAGGAGTTTTTCAACGAGCACGTCATCGACATCATATTCAATGCCGAGAAATATCAGGCTTTGGGTATCGATTTCCCTTCCGCCATCGTCCTGCACGGGCCGCCGGGTTGTGGCAAGACTTTTGCCGTGGAGCGGCTTGTCGAGTTTATCGATTGGCCCAGCTACTCGATTGATTCCAACAGCGTCGGCAGCCCCTACATTCACGAAACCAGCAAGAAGATCTCCGAGGTTTTTGACAAGGCAATTGATGGGGCTCCGTCCGTCGTCGTCATCGACGAGATGGAATCTTTCCTGTCGGATAGGCGCTCCGGCAGCTCCTCCGGTTTGCATCACGTCGAAGAGGTAGCGGAATTCCTTCGGCGGATTCCGGAAGCCATCAAGAACAAGGTGCTGATTATCGCCATGACGAACCTGATCGAGATGATCGATCCGGCCATTCTTCGGCGCGGACGTTTCGACCACATCATCGAGGTCGGCATGCCGTCGAGGGAAGAAGTGGCTTCGCTGGTCGATTCACTCCTGAGCAAGCTGCCGAAAGCCGATGACCTTAACGTGGACAAGATCCTCGATGCGCTCACGGGCAAAGCCCTCTCAGATTCGGCTTTTGTCATACGCGAGGCCGCACGGCTTGCTGCCAAGGCCGGGAAGACAGAACTCGATCAACAGAGCATTGAGGCCGCGTTGAACAGCCTTCCTAAAGACCAAGAGAAAAAAAGCAGACGCATCGGATTCGTCTGGGATGACAAGTAACCGGAGGGGAGCATGGACCTATTACAAAATCCTTTTCACATTCTGAATGCCAGCCCCCGCGATAACCGTCGGCGGATCATGGAACTGGCTGATGAACGCAGCCTTTTGCTCGACTCAAGCGAGTGTATGGAGGCGCGTTCGGAGTTGACCAACCCCCGGAAAAGGCTCTCCGCTGAAGTCGCCTGGCTGCCAGGCATAGGGCCAAAGCGTGTGGGAGAAGTGCTGTCGCTTCTCGAGTCTTCGCCAGCGGATTTGCTCGCCGTCGATAACCTGTCGTCAATTGCTCGGGCGAATCTGCTTGCAGCAGGCCTCGCTCGTTTGCCTGACCACAATGCCGATGACGTGGCGGAATGGATTCTCGAAATCTCATGGGCATTTGAGGACCTCGACGCCGATGAGTTGAGCGTGATCATCAACGAGGAACGGGTTGTTTCCGGTTTTCCGGAAGTGTCGGATCTTTCTGCCGTCGAAGCTGAAATCCAGGAACGGCGGAGACACTATCGCCAGATCATCAAGTCGGCCCTCGACAATCTTTCCCCAAAAGAACTCGTGGAAGCAGTTACCGTTGCGGTCGAATCCGCGACTGATGATGGCGAGGAACACGGCCCTATTATGATAGCCGACCTCGTTGATTCGTATGAGGTTGAAGCACAGGGATTCCTTGACAAGGAAGAAGGGAACATAAGAGCCCTCGTGGAAAAATTGCGAGCCGCCGTCGATGCGGAACGGCCCGATTCCACCTTGGCCCCCATGGTGAACCAGTTGATTCAGGTCGTGAAGAACTGGGATACCGTCGCTCAACCGATTCAGGTCAGCACGAAGAGCCGAGGGCTCGATCACGACGCCAGCCACCGAGTTGCCGGTTTGGTTCGCGGCCTGGCGATTCATATGTTCAATGAGCACGGCAAGCTCGATTTCTCGCAGCAACTCACCAATATGCTGCAGGAAGTATTCGCAGAGGTTGGTGAGGTTGCCGAACGCACCGCTGAGGATGCAGATGCGCTGGGTGAGATAGCTGAGCAACGGGTTCGTTTGATAGAGGACGCGAAGAACAGGGCTGAAGAATGGCGAAGAGAAATAACCTATGAGGCCGATGTTGGAGCCATCTTCAAAGACAAACTGCGCATTTCTCCCGAGGGTATCGAGTGGAAAGGCCGTCGCTGGGATCTCGATTCAATTACGCGGGTTCGATGGGGAGGAACTCGGCATTCGGTCAACGGCATTCCCACAGGAACAATCTACAGCATTATTTTCGGCAACGGCTCCAATTATGCCTCCATTGAACTTAAAAAGGAGGCAACCTATTCCAACTTTATTGATCGCTTGTGGAGGGCTGTTGGTGTCCGTTTGCTTACGGAGTACCTGGAAGGTCTGCGAGACGGCAAGAAATATCGTTTCGGCTCCACCGTTATGAGCGATCACGGTATGGAGTTAGAGCGCAAAAAACTCTTTGGCAGCAACGAGCGGGTCTTTTGCCGCTGGGGTGAGTTGGTGATCTGGAATGGCGCTGGCGTCTTCTGCATCGGAAAAAAGGAAGACAAAAAGCTGGCTGCGGCCTTTTCCTACCAGGAGGAGGACAACATACACGTTCTCGAAGCCGCTATCCGCATGTTTTGGAAACGGGGTGGCGACAGGATGAGCTGCCTTCTGGGGGAATAAGGGCGCATGGATAACAAAGATAACAAACGCGGATTTTCTGGGCTCTCCGAGCTGACCTCGGACACCCGAACTGTCCCACAGGCTCAACGCCAAACCAGCCCACAGCCATCAGCGCCACAAAAACCAGTGTTCGCTTTGCTGGAGCTGACCAAATGGCCGACCCTTCCTGCCCCATGGTCGAGCGTTGACAGCGGCGAGACCTGGATCTGGGGAGATTTCTTCCTGACCTTCCAGAAGAAGCCGAAGAACGTTCTTGACCTCACCATGGAAATGCAGGGGAAGAAGGCCGAGTACCGGGGGATGACCTATCACTACGCCATGTCGGTTTTCTACCGCATCGACAGGAATCCTCACGGACCATCGCACCGGCCGATCATGACCATTGCCCTCGAGCAGGCCGATATGGGCATGCTGGCCAAAATGCTCGGCAGCGAAGCTGGCGAGCTCCTCCAAGCCGAGGGTGGCAGCAAAATGGGACCGCTGATGATTGGTCTCTTTACCGGCGAGACACGATTGAACCTTGGTGATTATGAAGGCGACACAAGCCCACAGTCGGTCAAGCGGAGGTTTTTCGAAATCCTGGGTCGGCAGTTGGGAGTAAGCGGCCAGCCAAAGATGATAGGCGACCTGGCGCAGGCGCATGGGCATCCGGAAACGGGACTGCCCGCCAAAAAGAAAAACTCCGGATGCGCCCCGGTGATTCTTTTGTGCATTGGCATTGGTGGCCTGGGCGCTTGGGGGCTGACGTTCATATGAGGGAGCTCGGCATGGCGGTTATGCGAAGCCCATATATTTGGCTTGAGGATTTGAAATGAATGACAAGAAAGGCTTTTCCAGATTATCGGATCTGACCTCAGAGGTAGAACCCACATCTGAGAAGGATACAAGTCATACACCTGTCCAGGAAAGAGGGGGATCTGGAATAAACCATGAGCACGCCACTAGGAAACTGCCTGGTGAGGATAACGATTCTTTTGCAAGAGAGTCGGCGAGAGCAGGTTCTGGCAGCTTTTTCTCTGGGTTGGTGAAATTGTTGCTGGCTATTCCTTGGCAACTTTATCTTGTAGGTGGTGTTGTAGGCTATTTCTATTTCCAAAGCGGAATTGAAGATAGAAAAATTAATTCATTTCAGAGCGAAATTGGCTATTACCTCGCGAGAAATAATAACTCGAACAGTGTCCCTTCACTCATGCCAGGAGTTCTCCCTGTTGATCTTGGAGGAAGAACTGTCGACAGGATGCTTTTCCGGATAAAGGACGATTACAAGCCGAAATCTGCTGGAGACGTTTCTTTTGTCGTGGGTTTTAACTGTTCAGATGAGGTAGTCGGCTCATATTCGGACGGAGCTTCCGGCTATCAGAAAAGTTGCGACATATATGTTATCGATGTCCGCAGCCACACCTGGAGTTATGTCGGAAACTTCACCGGCTCAGAACCGCCGAAGTCAAAAAAAGGCAGCGGGAGTAGAACTGGATCGCATCCGGCTCAGGACTACCTGAAAAGGGCTGGTGTTATGTGATGGGGGCATTCGTTCAAAGCGCGGCAATAATTCAGGCTCGTTCTGGCATTGGCAATGGCGTCCTCAGCACTTGGGAAGTGATCGTTTTATGAGCAAAATTGGAAGGGTCGACGCACATGGCTGACGATAACGATAAAGATAAAAAAGGCTTTTCTGGACTGTCAGACTTGGCGTCCGAGGCCAGTGGTATCGATGAGCCCATAAAGCCGGAGCCAAAAGCGGAGGCTAAGCCCTCAACGCCTAAGCAACCACCCCAGCCTCAACGGGAAGCAGCTCCTTCCGAACCCGAGCGGAAAACTACAAGCTCTCCCCCGCCTATTGAAACCGTTAGCTCTGGCAAAAGCGGCGGTGGTTCGGGCGGCAAATGGATTCTTGGCATTATCGGCGTCATCTTTGTGATTTGGCTGATTAATAACGCCGGGCAGAGTAACAAAAAGCCATCGTACACTCCGCCATCGTCGTCGCAAAGCTACAGTTACCCCCAGAGCACCCCGGCTCCGGCAGTTCAAACGCCAAGCACAACCCAAAGCGCCGGGCTGCAATATACAAAACCTTCGGTCGGCACCAACAACGTGCTGTCCGTGCCGGAAATTCGCTGGTGCATCCGGGAGGGCATTCGCATTGAAGCGATGCGGGACGTCATCGATAACAATGCGGGAATCGATGAGTTCAACCGGATTGTCAACGATTACAACAGCCGTTGCGGGAGCTACCGGTATCGCGAAGGTTCCCAGTCTCGAGCTGAACGCGATGTTGAAGCCTACCGAAGCCAGATTGTCTCGGAGGCCATTCGCGAAGCCAAACAGTTGGGGCATTCGTATCAACCCTCCTATCCATCGGTTTCACCAGGCGCATCGACGAGTAGCGCTCCCAAGAAGCCCAATGCCCAATACACCAAAGAGGCTCAACAGCTTCTGACCGATCTCGGCTACGACCCCGGTCCAGTGGATGGCGATTACGGCCGCAGGACTGGCGACGCGGTAAAGGCCTTTCAGCGTGACGCAGGTATCACCCAGGATGGTTGGATTGATCAGGATCTTCTGTCAACACTCAGAACGGTCCGAGAGAAGCGACTCAAAACAAAGGCTGAATCATCGAATGCACAGCCGAAGAGTCCGCCCCCAGTAACTATGACACCGCAAACGGGGAGGACAACCTCTATTACCGGTGCAGAGCGAGCACAGATCGTGAGCTACTGCTCTTCAGTAACGTATACACCAAGTGACAAAAACAACTGCATTGAACGTGAGTCGCTCAAACTAAAAAAGACTGGTGGAAGGCCGAGTTTGTCCGGCATTTCACAATCTGAGAAATTACAGATTGAAAGCTATTGCTCTTCGGTAACGTACACACCCGGCGATGAGTATAGTTGCTTGGAACGAGAGCTGCGTAAGCTGAAACAAACAAGTGGCAAACCTATTCTTTCCGGCATTTCTCAATCTGAGAGATCACAAATTGAGAACTATTGCTCTTCGGTAACGTATACGCCTGGCGATGAATATAGCTGCATTGAACGTGAATTGCGTAAGCTGAAACAAGCAAGTGGGAAACCTGATCTATCTGGCATTCCCCAATCAGAGCGTTCTCAGATTGAGAATTATTGCTCCTCCGTAACGTATACCCCTGGAGACGAATATAGTTGCATTGAGCGTGAATTGCGCAAATTGAAGCAATCAGGCGGTAAGCCTGATTTGTCTCGTCTCTCTTATGCGGAGCGTTCCCAGATCGAAAGTTATTGTTCCTCGGTAACTTACACTCCAGGCGATGAATATAGCTGTTTGGAACGAGAACTTCGAAAGCTGACTCAGTCTAACAGGAACTGAATTCATTATGCCTTGTACTCCTACAAACGACTCGTTGAAAATATTATGGAGGGTTACAGATGAGCGCACCTGACAACCTTGAGACAATATGGGCTGCTCCATTTAGTGACGCTCTGGAGGCCCTGGACGCGCTTATGGCCCAGCATGGCAGAGTGTTTCTCATTGGTGCTGGCTGTAGTAAATGCGCTGG
>Ga0116152_10005221_pt1 | contig 10151 bp, 7 predicted proteins | sample AD_UKC119_MetaG_FD_89894 | JGI IMG/M metagenome (GOLD analysis project Ga0116152, IMG submission 89894) | Active sludge microbial communities of municipal wastewater-treating anaerobic digesters from Hong Kong - AD_UKC119_MetaG | ecosystem: Engineered > Bioreactor > Anaerobic > Digestate...
AGACTAACTTATGAACCGGAACGTTTAGTTTCTCTGCAATGGCATCCAGTTTTTCGAGGCTGCGCCCATGTAAGACCAGCTTACAACCCGCCGCCGCAAAACGCGCGGCAAAAGCCTGACCAAAGCCACCGGTGGCACCGGTTATCATCACGCATTCAGGCATATATTTGGGGTACATACTAACCACCGTTTTTGATTTTGATGATCGTCACAATCCAGATCAGGGCAACCCATCCGAAAATCAGGGCCAAAACCGCAAGATTTTTTTTCTTTTTCAATTTATGCAAGACTTCTATCGGCATGTTTTACACTTTATCTATCATCAGGGCCAAAAAGATTGCGAACAGGTAAAAAACGGAATACCCGAACATCAACTTGGCCGATTTATAATTTCCTTCTGCTTCCAAAAACACGCGCACAGCTGTATAGACAAAAAACAGACTGAGCAGGGCGGCGCTCGCCAGATAGCCTATGCCCGAAACCCCCAGAAAGTAAGGGCTGACAGAAACAGGAACCATCAGGATCGAATAAACCAGCATCTGGAGCTTCGTATGTTTTTCCCCATGCGTTACAGGCAACATCGGAACTTTGGCGCGTTTGTAATCTTCATTGGCAAAAAGCGCGAGCGCCCAGAAATGCGGCGGTGTCCAGAAAAAGATAATGGCAAAAAGCGCGATAGAGGCCGCCGTGATATCTCCTGTGACTGCTGCCCAGCCGATCATCGGCGGAAAAGCGCCTGCCGCGCCGCCGATCACGATATTTTGCGGCGTCAGGCGCTTCAGCCAGATTGTATAAACAACAACGTAAAAAACATTGGCAAAGGCCAAAAGCGCCGCCGCCGTCCAGTTCAAGGCCACGCCCATGGTCATGACGGATAAAACGGACAGAACAATGCCAAAGCTCAGCGCCTCATCAGGGTCAACAATCCCTTTGGGCAAGGGTCTGTTTTTTGTCCGTTTCATCACCGCATCGATATCGCGGTCAAACCACATGTTGATGGCGCCTGCCGCGCCCGCATTGACGGCCAGACATATCATTGCGGTAATTGCCAGAACGGGGTGCAGATCTCCTGCCTGCGGTGCCACCCAAAGACCCGCAAACCCGCTGAAAACCACAAGGCTCATAACCTTAGGCTTCAGCAGCGCAAAATAGTCGGAAACGCGGGCTTCCTGCGTGGTCGAAATGGTTGTGGCGGAAACATCACTCATACGTCTTTTAATACCTGTCCGCAGGTCAAAAGGGAAGGCCTTGTTCAGAAAAATCCTAATGTTTCAAGATGCGTCTGGCTGTCTCGGGATCAATTTCCTTACAGGTTGTAACGGTGTTCTTGATGGTCTCAAGGAATTCTTGCCTGTTTTCAGAAGAGGTAAATTCAAATCCCATCAACGCCCGTCCGATGGCTTCCCCTGAATAGGCGTAATTGAAGTAACAAATATTGGCCACGGGGGAGATTGCCCGCAGGAAGTCCCTCAGCGCACCCTTTCTTTCCGGAAAATGGATGGTCATGAAAATCGGGTCATGGAACAGGGACGGATTATAATTAATGATCTTATAGCGGATATCGGCGTCCAGTGAGATATCGGCAAAACCAATCCCCGCCGTTTTCAGGCTGTTTTCAACACGGTTGAATTCTTCGGGCTTGGCATCAATGGCGATGGTTTGCCATGCCTTTGTTTCGTGAGTTTTGCCGTACATGAATTCGGATACATTGATATCCTTGAAATGATTTTCCAAGACTTTCAGAAGCGATCCGTTTTCTTCCGGCAATTCCAGACGGTAGTAACGGCGGCGATGCGCCCCGATAGCAGATTTTCCGGCAATCAATGATAATTTGCTGAAATCCATATTGGCGCCGCAAATAATGCAAAGCACTTTTTTTCCGGCCATTTCGTTTTTATGTGTTTCCGCATATTGATTCAGACCCGCAATGCCCATGGCGCCTGAAGGTTCAGGAATGATGCGTTTGGCATCCCATAATTGCTGAATGGCGGCGGAGACTTCCTCGTTTGTCACCGTGATAAATTCATCAATGCTGTTTTGGCAAATCTCGAAGGTGATATCGCCGGGGCGCGTGACCGCGGTGCCGTCACAAAATGTATCAACGCTGTTAAGGGTAACAGGTTTTCCTGCCTCGACCGATGCTTTCATGGAGGCCTGATCAACCCCTTCGACGCCGATGACTTTGATTGCCGGCCATTTTTTCTTCAGCCAACTGGAAACCGCGCCCGCCATACCGCCGCCGCCTATTTGCAGGAAGACGTAATCAAAAGGCCCTTCGCCGGAATTAATAACCTCGTCGGCAATCATCGCCTGACCGGCCATGGTATACAGATCATCAAACGGATGAATATAGGTATAGCCCGTTTCCTTGACATAGGCCTTGGCAGCGTCACCTGCCTCGTTATAGGTATCCCCTGTCAGGATTAATTCAACATTATCGCCGCCATGGCGCTGGACGGCCTTTTGTTTCATCATCGGCGCAGCCAGGGGCATAAAAATCTTGGCCTGAAGCCCTAATTTACGTGCGGCCAAGGCAACGCCTTGCGCGTGGTTACCCGCGCTTGCGGCAACGATGATATCACTACCGCCATTTTTGTGATGGTTCAAAACCGCATTATACCCACCCCGCCATTTATAGGCATTAATAGGTCCCAAATCTTCCCGCTTGATATAGACATCAAAATTCTCGCCGTTCAGGAGGATTTTTTCCAAGGGGGTTGGCTGTCCGACATTATAAATTTCCTGACGGGCCTTGGGCACTTCGTCATAAAATTGGTCTAACAGGGTTTTGGTCATTGCTTGTTTCATAGCTGGCAAAAAAGCAGTTTTTTTGCCTGACAGCAAGAGGAATCAACAATATTGCCCTTGCATCGGCGCAGGGTAGAAAAAAAGCCCCTTGGGTAAGGGGCTTTCAAGTTCTATTTCATCGTAGGCTGTATTTCAAACTGGTGGAATGGCGGCGGTGAAGACAGCGTCCATTCAAAAGTCATTGTTTGCGGCTCAACATCCCAGTAATTCGCACCGACTTTACGGCCAAAGAACAAGGTGTAGAAAACAACACAAAGGAAAATCACCACACTGAAACCTGAAATATAGGCACCCAGCGTCGAAACATAGTTCCACAGGTGATAACCGTAATCTTCATTCGCGATAATCCATTTGATTTTTTCAATCGGATTGTGGAATGGCCCGATCATCTCTTCAGGGATTGTCGGCGCGGGATAGTCCACATAACGACGCGGCATACCGGCAAGCCCCAGGAAGTGCTGCGGGAAGAAAACCAGATTAACGCCGATAAAGGTTACCCAGAAATGCAGATTACCTGCCCATTCAGGATACTGACGGCCGGACATTTTACCGATCCAGTAATAAAATCCTGCAAACAAGGCAAAAACAGCGCCAAGGGACAGTACGTAATGGAAGTGGGCAACAACATAATATGTATCATGCAAAGACGTATCCATCCCTGCATTGGCCAGAACCACCCCTGTCACACCGCCGACGGTAAACAGGAAGATAAAGCCGATCGCCCATAGCATAGGTGTTTTGAAACTGATCGAACCGCCCCACATCGTCGCAATCCATGAGAAGATTTTGATCCCTGTCGGTACGGCAATAATCAATGTTGCGGCAGTAAAGTACGCCTGCGTATTAACGGAAATACCGGTGGTATACATGTGGTGTGCCCAAACGATAAAGCCGACGAAACCAATCGCCACCATCGCATAAGCCATCCCCAGATAACCAAAGACAGGCTTGCGGGAGAACGTTGCCACAATGTGAGAGACAATACCGAAAGCAGGTAAAATCATAATATACACTTCAGGGTGACCGAAGAACCAGAACAAGTGCTGGTAAAGGATCGGGTCGCCGCCGCCCTCAGGGTTAAAGAAATGCGTGCCGAAGTTACGGTCGGTCAGCAGCATGGTAATCGCGCCGCCCAAAACAGGCAGGGATAAAACCAGCAGGAAGCTGGTAACCAGCATCGACCAGACAAACAAGGGCATTTTGTGCAATGTCATGCCGGGTGCACGCATATTGAAGATGGTGGTAATAAAGTTTGCTGCGCCGAGGATCGAGCTTGCCCCCGCTAAGTGAAGCGCGAAGATCGCCATATCGACCGAGGCCCCGGGATGTCCCGTTAAACTCGACAGCGGCGGATAAACTGTCCAGCCTGTTCCGGCGCCGACACCGACAAAAGCAGAGGCTACCAAAAGCAAGAAGGCAGGAACAATCAGCCAGAAAGAAATATTGTTCAAACGCGGGAACGCCATATCGGGTGCGCCGATCATCAACGGCACAAACCAGTTACCAAACCCGCCGATAAGCCCCGGCATCACGACAAAGAACACCATGATCAATCCATGGGCGGTAATCCAGACATTCCATTGTTGGCCGTTTTCTGCCAGCTGCAGGCCGGGGTCGCCCAGCTCATGACGCATCATCATCGAAAACCAGCCGCCGAATAAGGCAGCAACAATAGAGAAAATAATATACAGCGTTCCGATGTCCTTATGGTTTGTGGACATGAACCAACGTGTAAAAAATCCCGGTTTATGATCGTGGGCCATAATTATTTAACTCCTTGTAGTGCTGCAATTTGTAAAGGGCTGTTGTCATTCACAGCCGCAAATTTTTCTTTGGCCTCGATCAGCCATTCCTGAAATTCTTCCTTGGTTACCGCTTTGATTTCAATCGGCATATAGGCGTGGTTGGTTCCGCAAATTTCGGAACATTGACCATAGTAAATGCCGGGTTTTTCAATGCGTACCCATGTTTCGTTCAAACGGCCGGGAACGGCGTCTTTTTTGAAACCAAGGGCAGGGACAGTGAAAGAGTGGATCACATCCGCTGCTGTCACGATGATCTGGATATTGGTGTCAATCGGCAAAACCACAGGGTTATCCGTTGATAGCAGGCGTCTTTGACCTTTTGACTCGTCAATCTGGTCTTCAGGGATCATATAGGAAAGAAAGCTGACACCTTCATTGTCCTGGTAGTCATAGCCCCAATACCACTGGTATCCTGTGACTTTCAGGGTCATATCAGGCTCTTCTGTACGATCTAAATAATAAAGCATTTTGAATGACGGGACGGCGATCACAATCAAAATGACGACAGGGACGACGGTCCATAAAATCTCCAGCATTACGTGATGGGTTGTCTTAGACGGGGTCGGGTTGGCTTTTTTGTTATAGCGAATCATCACCCAGATAAGCAAAGCGGTAACAAAAATAACGATGACGGTGATGACCCACATCAACAGGTCATTGTGAAAATGACTGATACGTTCCATTTGCGGTGAAGCGGCCTCATGCAAACCCAATTGTGTCGGCTTGGCGGCGTCATCCTCGGCGAATGTCGTAGAAACGGTAGACAGAAAAGAGAAAAGGGCCATGCCCCAGAAAGTAATTTTTTTCATAATATTATTGCTCTTTGATTATGCTGATTGCCTCGGCTAAGACACTATACTTAATTCAACCAACTACTTATAGAGAAAATTTTGACTTTAAAAGTGAAAAATACCAAGATATTGATAACAATCAATGACAAATAGGAAATAGGGAATGGTTACGTCGCTTTATGCTGGGATTCTGGCAATCTTATATCTCGCTTTGACTTTCTTTACGATTGGCGGGCGCTTCAAGCACCGTGTCAGCCTTGGTGACGGCGGAAATTCCGATATGTTAAAACGTATTCGCGCCCATGCCAATTTCGCTGAATATGTCCCTTTTGCGTTGATTTTGATGGTTCTGGCAGAGGTGGAAGGGGTCTCCGAAGGGATGATCCACGGCCTTGGCATCTCTCTTGTTATCGGCAGATTACTTCACAGTGCGTCGGTTTCGGGACTGCTTACCATCCCGATGGGGCGCCAAGTCGGCATGGTTTTGACCCTGATGACTATTTTGATTTCGGCGATTCTTTGTATGAAGTCCTATTTTATCTTCTAGGCATTCAAAAGAATCAGGGCTTTTACAACCGCTGTTTCAACGCGCAAGATGGTTTCACCCAGACTGACTGCCTTGGTTTTTTCCGCGATTTTATCTTTTTCCTCGGCAGTAAATCCGCCTTCGGGGCCGATCAGAAAAGCAACAGGAACATCATTACCAATGCCGGCTTTATGGATGAGCGGTGCGTTATAACGCTCCAAACACGACAGAACAGGAATTTCCTGCGGCCAAGACGCCAGTTTTGTTTCCAGTTTTTCCAATTCATGCAAAACAGGAATTTCCAAACGTTCGCATTGTTCGGCGGCTTCAAAAATCTGGCTTCTGACCCGCTCGTCATTAATTTTCCGTACTTCCGTATTATGCGTCAGGACGGGATGAAAATCTGTCGTGCCAAGCTCCACCGCTTTTTCAATCAGCCAGTCCATATGACTTTTTTTGATCGGGGTAAAAAATAAATGCAGGCGGCGGCTGTTTTGTGGCTGTGCCAATAATTTTTCACTTAAGACAATACTGCCTGATTTTTTTGTCAGATCTTTTAACTGCCCCAGCCATTCACCGTTTTCACCGTCAAAAAGACGGACAAAATCACCATCTTTGCGGCGCATGACATTATTTAAATAATGCGCTTGCCCGCTGCTTAACGGTATGACACCCTTATCAAACAAGGGATATTCCGTGTAAAGCCGCGGCAACTTGAATGTTTCGTCTTTATTTACCAGCTTATTCATAGGAACTATCAAGCACATGAACGATACCGACATCAAGCCCTCATCTGATACCGACTATACGGATATCCGCATAAACGGATGGATTTCGCGCCTGCCGGAAAAATGGCAGCCCTACGCCGTGTTGATGCGCCTTGACCGTCCTATTGGCTGGTGGCTTTTATTACTGCCGGGTTGGTGGGGGATTGTCCTGGGGGCCAATGGCGTCACGGGAATGTATGCTTATGATGTCCGGCTCATGATTTTATTTTTGCTTGGTGCGGTTATCATGCGCGGCGCGGGCTGTATTATTAACGATCTTTGGGATCGTGATCTGGACAAACAGGTGGAGCGGACAAAACTGCGCCCTCTGGCCTCGGGGCAGATTACGATTATCAATGCCGTCATCTTTCTATTTTTCCTCTTGTTTACGGCGCTGATTATTTTGCTGCAAACCTCGGCTGTGACGATCGGTCTTGGGATGCTTTCGCTTTTATTTGTGGCGACCTATCCTTTGATGAAGCGGATTACATGGTGGCCGCAGGCATTTTTGGGCATCACTTTTAATTTCGGTGCATTGATGGGATGGGGCGCCGCCACATTTTATGTCGGCTGGGTGGCCTTGGCCCTTTATGCGGCCGGTTTTTTCTGGACGCTGGGCTACGATACCATTTACGCGCATCAGGATAAGAATGACGATGCGCTGGTCGGGATTAAATCAACGGCGTTATTGTTCGGGGAGCGCAGCAAATTCTGGGTCGGTATTTTCTATACCTTGTCCATGGCGTTAATTGTGCTGGCATCCTATCTGGCAGGTTCAGGTCTGATAAGTCTGGCGTTACTCATCCTGCCTGCGATCCATCTGTTTCGTCAGGTGACGGATTGGGACATGAATGATCCTGAAAACTCCCTTTATATCTTCAAATCCAATCGCAATTTTGGTTTGCTGGTGCTTTTAAGTTTCGCGTTCAGCGACATCACCCTCCAACTTGATAAGCTGGGGATTTCCATACCTGAAATCAGTTTTCTGAATTAGGATAAATTAACCGCCATACAGGTTACGCAAACGTTGCTCTGCAATGATCAACATTGACAGATCCAGCGTAGTATTACGGCGCAATTCATCAAATAACGGCTCCAGCAATTTGGCCTGTGCCCCGCGGTCATGGATCCATGCTTGCAAGACACTGTCACAGCCGATACAGCCGATATCCTGTTTGCCTTTTTTCTTGCCCTGATTAATGTCTTTACCCATGTCTTTCAGGATGCGAACTGTCAATCCTGCTTGACCGGTATAAAGCTGGTCAATCAAACCTTCCAAGGCGCGGGCCGACCATTCACCCTCGGTAGGAAGTTGGCGTGCCTTTTGACGCATCCAGTCAAGATGGAAGTAATTGCCAATCTCGAAATAAACACGTGCAGTGATCGGAATTTCAAATTTATAATCCATTGAAATACGAATGATATCGCAGGCCGATCCCAAAATAGGCATCAGGGAGATATCATGCGACAAATTCGCCGGCAGGCCGTTATTCACACCATTATCTGTAAGCTGTTTGATCTTGCTGAGCAGCTCTTGCGGTACAACTTCTTCCAGATGTTTCTTCACGGCTTTAATACCGTCTTCAAAAGCGGCAATATCGCGTGTGATATCCAGCTTACGGCCGAAACGGGTCAGGAACCATGTAACCGCCCGCTCAATCATACGGGCTGTCTCGCTCAAGGCATTTAACTGGATGGAGGCAGGAACCTGCCCGTCCAATGCTTCGATATCTTCCCATACCTGACGCAGGCCGAAGGCTTCGCGCACAATGATATAGGCTTTGGCCACTTCCTCGCAGCTGGCGCCGCATTTTTCCATGCGGTCGTGAATAAAGTCAGGGCCCATGCGGTTAACAATCCCGTTTGCCAGGGTTGTGGCAATAATTTCGCGTTTCAGGCGGTGACCCAGAATTTCTTTCGGATAAGCCTTGCTCAATTTTTTCGGGAAGTAGCGATACAAACGCTCTTCCATTGCCTTGCTGTCGGGGATTTCACTGTTCAAAAGATCGGCTGTATAGGCAATCTTTGCGTAGGATTGTAAAACGCTCAATTCGGGTCTGGTCAGACCTTTACCGATACGGATGCGCTGTTCAATCTCTTCGGTGCGCGGCAGTTTTTCCAAAGTACGGCTAAGGCCGACTTTCTCTTTCAGATATTTAATAAGCTGCCCATGCGAAGCCATATTTTCGGCTGCATGTAAACTCATCAGGCTGATACCTTGCGCTTGTTGGTAATTGCCACGTAAAACATGGGTGGCAACATCCTCTGTCATGGATTCAAGAAGCTTGTTACGCTTTTTAATGTCCATATTGTATTTGGACTTGCGCATCACTTCACCCATCAGGATCTTGATATTGACCTCGTCATCGGAAGAGGCAACACCCCCCGCATTATCAATATAGTCTGCGTTTAATGCGCCGCCGCACTGGGCGTATTCAATGCGCCCGGCTTGTGTAATCGCAAGGTTGGCACCTTCACCCATAACTTTGGCGCGCAGCTCATTGGCGTTAACACGCAGGACATCATTTCCTTTATCGCCGACATCAACATGGCTTTCACTCGTTGCCTTGACGTAGGTACCGATACCGCCGAACCACAACAAATCTGTACGGGCCTTTAACATCGCACGGATGAGCTGATTGGGAGATACTTTATCTTCGGCAATATCGAATCGTTTTTGTATCTCCGGCGTCAGGGTCAAGCTCTTCTCGTTGCGCAGGAAGATGCGTCCGCCTTTGGACAGCAATTTCTGATTGTATGCATCCCATCCTTTGACTTCATCAAAAAGGCGCTTACGCTCTTTAAATGTTTTTGCCGGATCGGGATCAGGATCACAGAAAATATGAATATGGTTGAACGCCCCGATCAGGCGGATATGTTCTGAAAGCAGCATCCCGTTTCCGAAAACATCTCCGGCCATATCGCCGACGCCGACAACATCAAAATCCTGTGTCTGCGTATCGTGATTCAGCTCGCGGAAATGACGTTTGACGGATTCCCACGCCCCGCGCGCAGTAATCCCCATTTTCTTGTGGTCATACCCTGCTGATCCGCCGGAGGCAAAGGCATCGCCCAGCCAGAACCCGTATTCAAGCGACAGGCCGTTGGCAATATCTGAGAAGCTGGCAGTTCCCTTATCCGCGGCAACAACCAGATACGGATCTTCCTCGTCATAACGCACAACGTTTTCGGGGGTAATAATATCTGTTCCCTTGCGGTTATCGGTAATATCCAAAAGGCCGCGGATAAAGGTTTTATAACACTCAATCCCTTCGGCGAGATAAGCAGGGCGGCCGCCCTCTGTCGGCGGGTTTTTAACAACAAAACCACCTTTGGCGCCCATCGGCACGATAACAGCGTTTTTCACCTGTTGTGCTTTCATCAAGCCAAGGACTTCGGTACGGAAATCCTCATGACGGTCAGACCAGCGCAGACCACCGCGGGCAATTTTATC
>Ga0116152_10005222_pt1 | contig 10147 bp, 8 predicted proteins | sample AD_UKC119_MetaG_FD_89894 | JGI IMG/M metagenome (GOLD analysis project Ga0116152, IMG submission 89894) | Active sludge microbial communities of municipal wastewater-treating anaerobic digesters from Hong Kong - AD_UKC119_MetaG | ecosystem: Engineered > Bioreactor > Anaerobic > Digestate...
TAAAGAAATTTTTGATGGCGAGGGCAATTTTGATGACCGCCTTGATAAAATTTCCCAAACCAACAAAGATGACCAACTAATTGGCCAAATCATAGAATTCGCCAAAGGCCGTGAGAGATTTGGACTATGTCAGCCCGAGAAAAAATCAGCATAAAAAAGCTTGGTATTATTGCAGGTGGGGGTGTTCTACCAAGGCAATTACAGAACGCCTGCGCCAAGAAGAGCATTGAAACCGTAATAATCGGTTTTAAAGGATATACGGATCAAGTCAGTCCAGATTACTGGACGCGTATTGGAGCGTCAGGGCGCACAGTAAATTATTTGAAGTCCCAAAACATTACAGATCTAGTCATGATAGGAGCAATTAAACGCCCCAGTGTTTTTGACCTGTGGCCAGATTGGATTACTTTTAAGTTTTTTGTGAAAGCTTGGCTTCATTCCTTCGGGGATAATGATCTTTTAACTGCGGCGCGGCAGGAACTTGAATCAATCGGGTTTAAATTGCACGGTGTACATGAATTTCTGCCAGAACTTTTAATGCCCGAAGGCATATTGGGAAATCATGTCCCGCAAGACGGCCATCAAATTGATGTGCAGGTGGGAATACGCGCCGCCCGTGACTTGGGACAAGTAGATAAAGGGCAAGCCGTCTTGGTCAAGGATGGTAAAGTTATCGCGCGGGAAGATAGACGTGGTACAAGTGCCATGATTAAGCGTTATGGTCAGAAAGGGGCTCTTCTTGTGAAAATGTGTAAACCACAACAAGATAAAGATTTAGATTTACCAACACTGGGGCCCAAAACCATTGAGTTATGTGCCGCGAAGAAAATAACAGGAATTGTTGGTCAGGCTGGGGCGACTTTATTGGTAGAACGTGCCCAGTCTCTGCAAACGGCAAATCAGAATGGTATCTTTGTTTTGGGGGTGACCATTGATGGTGGGCATTAAGAATAAGACACCTCATATCTATCTTATCGCGGGGGAAGCCTCTGGCGATTTTTTAGGCGCGCAGCTTATGAAAGCGCTCAAGAAACAAAATCCCAATATGCAGTTTTCGGGCGTGGGCGGGGAATTGATGGCAGCGGAGGGGCTTTATAGTCTTTTTCCGATGAATGACTTGTCCGTTATGGGCGTGATGGAGGTTCTTCCAAAATTAAAGTTACTTCTTAAAAGAATCAAACAAACATCTGATAATATTATAAAACTTAATCCAGATGTAGTCGTAACGATTGATGCACCAGATTTTTGTTTTCGGGTCATTCGGCGGGTTAAAAAGAAATCACTGACCCACTCCAAATTTATTCATTATGTGGCGCCTACGGTTTGGGCATGGCGTCCCAAGCGGGCTGAAAAAATTGCAAAATTTCTCGATGGTTTGATTTGCCTGTTTGACTTTGAACCCCCTTATTTTGAAAAAGAGAACTTAAGTGCTATTGCTGCAGGTCATCCAATGATGGAAAACGGGCTCATTGAAGCACAGCCTCTCAAAATTGGTAAAGCTGCAGTGCCCAAACTCGGCGTTTTCTTTGGTTCGCGTCAGGGTGAGATTAAGCGTTTGTCGCCTGTGATATTGGAAAGCCTTCAGAAAATTATTAATGAAAAGCCCGAGATTGAATTGGTTATCCCGACTTTACCGCATTTGGAAAAACAGATCAGGGATTTAACACAGGCTATCAAAAACCCCGTCCATATTTATACGGATAGCGCTCAAAAATGGTCCGTATTTAAAGCCTGTGATGCGGCGATTGCGGTGTCTGGAACGGTGGGGCTTGAGCTTGCGGCTTGCGGTGTGCCGCATGTGATCGTTTATAAAATGAATGGTCTGACTTTTCGCATTTTAAAACACATTGTAACAACCCGTTTCGCGCATCTGGCCAATATCATGGCGGATCGTGAAATTGTACCTGAATTTATTCAAGATGATGCGCGTGCGGATGATATTGCCAATGAAGTCTTACTACTTTTGGAAGATCGAGCCACCGCGCAGGATCAGCGCAAGGACTTCGAAGTCATTCGCCATCAGATTGGTGGAAAAAACCACAAACCATCGGATTTGGCAGCAGAGTTTGTTTTGAAACAAATCTAGTTTATTTTCGCTTTTTCATGGGAACATAAGAGCGGGCAGGTTCACCTGTGTAAAGCTGACGGGGACGACCAATTTTAATTGTTGGTTCTTCCATCATTTCTTTCCATTGTGAAATCCATCCCACAGTCCGTGACACGGCAAACAAAACCGTAAACATTTCCGTCGGGAAGCCCATGGCTTTCAGGATAATCCCTGAATAGAAATCAACATTCGGGAACAATTTACGTTCAATGAAGTAAGGATCATTCAGGGCAATTCTTTCAAGCTCCATAGCGAGTTCTAACTGATGATCATCTTTAATGCCCAGTTCGGCCAGAACCTCATCACAAGATTCTTTCATCACGGCAGCGCGTGGATCAAAGTTTTTATAAACGCGGTGACCAAAGCCCATGAGTTTAAAAGGATCATTCTTATCTTTGGCACGTTCTAAAAATTCTGGAATGTTATCTTTGTGACCAATCTGATCCAACATCTCCAAAACGGCCTGGTTGGCACCGCCATGGGAAGGGCCCCAAAGGGAGGTAATACCCGAAGCAATACAGGCCATCGGGTTAGCCAAAGAAGACCCCGCCAAACGCACAGTTGAAGTCGAAGCATTTTGTTCATGATCAGCATGAAGGATTAAAATACGTTCCATCGCCTTAACCAGAGCAGGGCGCAACTTGTATTCTTCGGCAGGAACGCTGAAACACATATGCAAAAAGTTTTCGGTGTAGGACAAGTCATTACGAGGATAGACGTAAGGTTGCCCTTTTGAATATTTCATCGCCATCGCCGCCAAAGTGGGGATTTTCGCAATCAGGCGGTGGGCAGAAATGCGGCGCTGTTCGGGATTCCAGATATCAAGAGAGTCATGATAGAACGCCGACATGGCACCAACCACCCCGCACATAATCGCCATAGGGTGGGCGTCGCGGCGAAACCCTTGGTAGATACTTTTAATCTGTTCATGCACCATGGTGTGTTGTGTGATGACATTTTGAAAATCTTCGAATTCCTGTTTCTTGGGTAATTCACCGTAGAGCAATAAATAGCAGACTTCTAAATAAGTGCTTTTTTCTGCTAGTTCTTTGATGTCATAACCACGATGCATCAAAATTCCTTCATCGCCATCAATGTAGGTGATTTTGGATTTGCAACTCCCTGTGGCGGTAAAGCTTGGATCTAGAGTAAAATGCCCTGTTTTTGCGTAGAGCGTTCTGATGTCGATACAATGTGGGCCGTAGGTTCCTTCAACAACAGGCAATTGCCATTCTTCGCCTGTTTGGTCATTCCGTAGGGTGAAGGTTTTTTCTGGTGTTTCTTTTGTCATAGGGAATCCTTTTGAATTTTTTATCAGTATAGGCGCTTAAGAAGCTTTTTCAATGAAATCTATCGCCGCCTGAATACGGGTACATGTTTCCCCTTTTCCTAAGATTTCAACAACTTCGAACAGGCTCGGGGATTTATCTGTTCCTGTGAGGGCCGAACGCAAAGGCATCATCACTTTACCTAATTTTCCTTCGGCACGACGATCCGCGAGGGCGCGGCAGGCTGCTTCAACACTATCATGATGAACTTCATCCAAATTTTTAAAATCGTTCAGCATCTCTTTTAGAAGGCTTGATGAATCAAGGTTTAAATTTTTTAAGGCTTTCTCATCGTAAGTGATTTCATCGACCAGATAGAAAACAGATTCTTCAGCAAGTTGCACAAGTGTCTTTGAACGATCTTTTAATCCATCCATGCCTGCTTGTAGACGGTCTAACCCTGTTTTGCTGATGATGATGTCGTGATTTTCCTGTAGAAAGGGAGAAACTAAATCAATCAATCTCTCATTATCCGCCTCTTTGATGTAATGGGCGTTTAAGCTTTCAAGTTTGGCATAATCAAAACGCGCAGCGGCCTTGTTCATGCCATCGAAGTCAAAAATTTCAAGCGCGCGCTGTATTGAAATAATTTCCTCATCCCCGTGAGCCCATCCCAAACGCATGAGATAATTACACAGCGCCTCTGGTAAATATCCCATAGCCTGAAATTCGTTTAGGCCAACTGCACCATGACGCTTGGAGAATTTGGCACCATCAGGGCCATGAATAAGGGGAAGGTGGGCATAGGTCGGTTTTTCCCATCCCGCGGCATCATAAATCATATTCTGGCGGAAGGTATTATTCAGGTGATCATCCCCGCGTATCACATGAGTCACACCCATATCGTGATCGTCAACCACAACGGCGAGCATATAGGTTGGCGTACCATCACTGCGCAGGATAATCATGTCATCCAATTGTTTGTTTTCAACTTTTACTTCGCCCTGAACCTTATCGTCGACAATCGTAAATCCTTCAAGAGGGGCTTTAATCCGGATCACAGGGTCAATCCCCGCAGGGGCATCGCTCTCAGGTCTGTCGCGCCAACGTCTGTCATAGGCGGGCAAACCTGTGGTTTTTGATTTCTCCCGCATTTCTTCCAGTTCTTCAGGGGAGCAATAACATTTGTAAGCCTTGCCCGCAGCAAGCAGTTCGTATGCCACATCAATATGGCGCTGTTTATTGGCGTATTGAGATTCTGGAGTGTTGTCATACTCAAGGCCAAGCCATTCTAAACCATCCAAGATAACCTGTACGGCCTCTTCGGAGTGGCGGGCGCGGTCTGTGTCTTCAATCCGCACTAAAAATTTTCCATCTTTGGCGCGTGCATAAAGGTAATTAAACAATGCCGTGCGGGCGTTACCGATATGCATCATACCGGTGGGAGAAGGGGGAAATCTTGTGACTATACTCATGACAAACTAATTTCTAAAAAATACTGTCATTCTGAGCGTCGCGAAGAATCTTATGTTTATGGTAAGAGATCCTTCGTCGTTCCTTCTCAGGATGACAAGAGAAAGGATTTAAATTTATTTCCAGTTCGCTATAGTGGCTTGTTTTGCAGAAAATTCAAGAGCTTATCGTTGCAGAGTTAACGGCCCAGAAATCAAGAGCATTTTTGTGGCTGCCCGTTTTATTTTCAATAGGAATTGCGGTTTATTTTGCTTTGGAAGCAGAGCCTCCCTTGTGGCTTGGTGCAAGCCTGAGTTTATTTTTTATAGGGTTTGGCCTTGTGCTCTCCCGCCACAGGGAAATAAGCATAATACGGAAAACAGTTTTTATCAGTGTGGCCGCGATCCTTATTTGTTGTTTGGGGTTTGCTGCGGCTCAAATTCGCTCCCATCTAATTTACACGCCCATGCTGTTAAAAAAAATGTCGCCTGTTGGTGTGACAGGAACGATTGAATCTATTGAACCCGTTGAAAAAGGCAGTCGGGTTATTTTAGGTCATTTGGACATTGAACGTCTTGATCCTGAACAGACACCGCGCAAAATTCGCTTGAGTATTCGCAAAGATGAAGCTTTAAAGGCGGGACAGCGCATTAAATTTCTTGCAGGACTTAATCCTGCATCGGGGCCTGTTGCACCTGCGGCGTTTGATTTTCAACGTATGGCCTATTTTGAATCTATTGGTGCAGTTGGCTTTGCCTATACGCAGCCAGAAATTTTAGAGGCTTCGCCGCAAAAATTTTTGAGCCTCAAGAAGTTGAGGCAAAAGTTAGAAACAAAAATTTCTGCAAAAACAGATGATCCGCAACAATCAATTATTATTGCTCTCATGACGGGGCAGCGCGGCGCGGTGCAAGATCAAGATTGGGATGCCCTGCGTCAATCAGGATTAGCGCATTTGCTTGCTATCTCTGGATTGCATGTGGGGATGGTCGCAGGTGTAATTTTCTTCTTTGCGCGGCTTTTAATGGCGTGTTCATCGCGCCTGGCCTTGCATTGCCCAATCAAAAAATACGCGGCAGGGTTCGCCCTGTTCGGCGCCTTTCTTTATACCATGATGGTTGGTGCAACCATCCCAACGCAGCGGGCACTAATCATGACGGGATTGGTGATGGTTGCTATTATGTTTGACCGCTCACCTTTTTCCTTAAGGCTCGTCGCTTTTGCAGCGCTTGTGGTTTTGTTTTTCTCTCCTGAAAGTTTGACGAGTGTCAGCTTTCAAATGTCTTTTGCGGCTGTGACGGCACTGATTTGTTTCTATGAATGGGTGCGGCCTGTCTGGATCAGGCTTCATCGAAAGGCAGGGGTGACGCGCCGCGTCGTTTTGTATTTTGCAGGCGTGTCTTTGACAACTCTTATAGCGGGGCTCGCAACAGGGCTTTTCGCCCTTTATCATTTTCAAAATTATGCGGTTTATGGATTGCTTGCCAATATGATTGCCGTCCCTTTGATGGCCTTTATCGTGATGCCCCTTATTGTCCTCAGCTATGGTCTTATGCCGTGGGGGGTAGAGGGATTGACTTTGCCTATCATTGAATGGGCGGTGGGATGGATTTTGGCAACGGCTCACTACGTGGCAGGCCTTAAAGGTTCAGTTTGGCTCATCCCGTCTTTTCCACATTGGATCTTTATAGGTATGGTTTTATGTCTGTGGACGATGATGGTATGGAAAGGGCGCATAAAATATTTCCTTCTGCTCTTATTTTTTATTCTTGTGGGGTTGGCCACTTTTTATAAACAGCCTGATATTCTTGTTTCGTCAAAGGTGGATCTGATTTCCCTGCGAGATAATCAAGGGCAGCTGTGGCTGTCTTCAGGGCGCAAAGAACGCTATACCGCCGAAAACTGGCTTCGATTAAATGGACAGGACAGCAAGGATAAACGCCTTTGGCCGCGGGAGGGAAGCGTTGCGGATTTTCCCCTTATCTGTGATCCCTATGGTTGCCGTGGCCAGATAAACGGGCAAAAGCTTGCTGTGGCGTTTCAGAATAAAGCCTGGCAGGAAGATTGTGCCTGGGCAGATATTCTGATTTCTCAAACGCCTGTGAATGATAAAAAATGCGCTGCCAAAACCATCATTGATTATTTCGATGTTTGGCGAAGCGGTGCTTACGCGCTTTGGCTAACGCCCAATAAAATCAAAATTCAAACTGTAGAAGGTGTTCGTGGCAAACGCCTGTGGACACAAACCTCAGCCAATGCAAAAGATTGATATTTTATTCCAATTTATTTTCCAATAAACTGATTTTGCCTAGTTTGTTTGATCAAAATCAGGGGGTGGGTACTCTCAATTTACCATATTCAAAAAGCCATCAGCCTAGTGATAGGTCCGCATTAAACTTGCAAGCTTCCCTTGAATTTGAACCTGCTCAGGATCATAAACCTGTTCTTTATAATCATCATTTTCAGGCACGAGGATGACCTTACCGCCTTTTCGTTTTAAGCGTTTCAAGGTTACTTCCTCACCATTGACGAGCGCCACAACAATATCCCCATCATTGGCCTGTTGGGCTTTTTTAATAATAACAGTGTCGCCATCATTGATGCCTGCTTTAATCATCGAATCTCCATCGACCTCAAGAGCATAATGTTCTCCACTGCCAAGCATCATCGGGGGCACTTCGACATATCCATTTTCATCGCGAATGGCTTCGATAGGAGAGCCTGCAGAAATACGGCCGTAAAGCGGAATGCTGTCCATGGCATTCGCCGCGACAACTTGGGAAACAGAAGCACGGTCTGACTTGCCATATCCTTCGGGCAGACGTTTAACTTCCAACGCGCGGGCACGGTTGGGCAAGCGTTCCAAATAGCCGCGTTCAACCAATGCCGTGATAAGACGGTGAATTCCTGATTTGGATTTCAACCCCAGTTCTTCGCGCATTTCATCGAAAGAGGGGGCGATTTCACCGTCCTGCATCCGTTCGTGAATTAAGATCAGTAACTCTTTTTGTTTTTTGGTTAGCATTGATTGATTCCCATCCTGTAAATCTTGAATTTAGGCCATTTTTCCTCAAAAACAGCCAAATGTTCATCTATAGTTCTACTATAGTTCTCTTTATGTGTCAATTTTATTAAAGAAGTTTTTTAACGGCTGCGGCGATATCGTCTTCACGCATTAAGCTTTCTCCAACCAGAAAGGCGTCATAGCCCACCTCTATAAATCGTTGAATATTATCGCGCGTTGATATCCCGCTCTCCGCGACTTTTAAAACATCATCAGGGATGTATCGCGCCAAATCCAGGCCTGTCGCCAAATCAACATCCAGGGTTTTAAGGTTACGGTTATTGACACCCACCATGGTAGGGTTAAGCCGCATGGCACGATCCAATTCCTCGCCATCATGAACTTCAAAAAGAACATCCATGCCTAGCTGAGTGGAAAGGGTATAAAGATCTGTGGCAAGGGCATCATCCAAGCAGGCCATGATGAGAAGAATACAGTCAGCGCCCAACATGCGAGATTCATAAATCTGATAAGGATCAATCATGAAATCCTTGCGCAGCATGGGAATACCCGTGGCCTGACGAACAGCTTTAAAATAATCATCATGACCTTGGAAATAAGGCTCATCGGTTAAAACCGATAAACACGCCGCGCCATGGGCTTGATAAGTTGTGGCGATTTCAACGGGATCAAAATCGCCGCGGATCACGCCTTTACTGGGAGAGGCCTTTTTGACTTCCGTAATGAGTGCAGTGCCACTTTCAAAAAATTCCTGTAACTGTCTTATAAAAGGGCGCGTAGGGGGCGTCTGTTCAACCAATATTTCAAGTTCATGAAGCGGTATTTGATGCATTTTATGGTCAACATGATCCCGTTTATCGGCGCAAATTTTATCCAGAACGCTCATGATGCAACCTCATTTGAAAAATTAATATAACGCTTTAATACATTGATAGCATTATTATTATCAATGGCGCTTCTTGCCAGATCAACACCTTCGATTAAATCATTCGCCTGTCCTGAAATATTTAAAACAGCCGCCGCGTTTGCCAAAACAATATCGCGATAGGCGCTTGGCTGTCCGTTTAACAGAGCAAGGAGCGCTTTGGCATTTTCGGTGGCATCGCCACCTTGAATATCTTCCATCTTTGCAGGTTGCAAACCAAAATCCGCAGGGGTCAGGGTGCGTTCGGTAATTTTTCCATTGTCTAAAATGGCAATATCCGTGGCATCCGTTATGGTGATTTCATCTAGACCATCATGGCCGTGCACAACCCAAGCGCGCGTGGTGCCAAGATTTTTTAATGCCTCCGCCATAGGTCTGACCCATTTTTTGTCATAAACCCCAATCAATTGGAATTTTGTCCCCGCAGGGTTAGCGAGGGGGCCGAGCAGATTAAAAATGGTGCGCTGCCCGATTTTCTTTCGCACAGGCATGACATGTTTCATCGCCTGATGATGATGGGGCGCCATCAAAAAACAAAAGTTTATCTCTTCAAGCGCTTTTTCCAAACGCGGGATAGGCATATCCAAATTGACGCCGAGTGCTTCCAACACATCTGCTGCCCCAGATTTTGAACTAGAGGCGCGGTTTCCATGTTTAGCAACGGGCACGCCGCAGGCCGCCGATACCAAAGCCACTGCCGTAGAAATATTATACGTACCAACGCCATCGCCGCCTGTTCCACAACAATCAAGAGCGTTTGAAGGCGCTTTAATCATCGAGGACATGCGCCGCAAAACCATTGCCGCACCTGTGATTTCGCTGACTGCTTCACCGCGCACCGATAGCCCGCGCAATAGCGCCTCTATCTGCGCGTCATTTGCTTCGCCATGCATGATAATGCTCATCACATCTTCCATTTCTTTTTGTTCTAAAACAGAACCTTGGTCGATGTTTTTAATGTGATTGTCGAATGTGGTCATGCGGCTTAAATGATATCTAAGAAGTTCTGAATCATGGCATGACCATGCTGTGTGGCAATACTTTCGGGATGAAACTGGACACCATGAATGGGTTTATCTTTATGTTGCAGTCCCATAATAACCCCATCTTCGGTCTTGGCGGTTACAATCAGGGACTCTGGAAAACTCTCAGGCTCGATAGACAGGGAATGATAACGGGTGGCTTCGAAGGGAGTGGGCAATCCCTTAAAGACGCTTTGGCCATCATGATGCATCTGCGATGTTTTACCATGCATGGGCGCAACGCGAATGATTTTGCCACCAAAAACCTGTCCAATGGCTTGATGCCCCAGGCAGACGCCGAACAAGGGCACATCGCGCGCGGCGGATTGTGTAATCACATCCAGGCAA
>Ga0116152_10005223_pt1 | contig 10147 bp, 10 predicted proteins | sample AD_UKC119_MetaG_FD_89894 | JGI IMG/M metagenome (GOLD analysis project Ga0116152, IMG submission 89894) | Active sludge microbial communities of municipal wastewater-treating anaerobic digesters from Hong Kong - AD_UKC119_MetaG | ecosystem: Engineered > Bioreactor > Anaerobic > Digestate...
GAGGTCGCTTTTTTGTAGACCCAGGAGAAAATATTTACGAAGGCCAAGTGATAGGCGAAAACTCTCGTGGTGACGATATGGTGGTAAACGTGACCAAAACCAAAAAATTGACCAATGTCCGTTCGGCTGGAGCCGATGATAAAGCTAGAATTGTTCCGGCCATCAAATTTTCTTTGGAAGAAGCTTTGGAATACATTCAAAAAGACGAGTATGTTGAGGTAACGCCTAAGCATCTTCGCTTGAGAAAAATCTTATTGAAAGAAGTAGATAGAAAACGTAAAGCAGATTAAACATGGATTTGTTTGGTATTACGGGAACAGAAATAGTTGGCTATTTGGCCTCCTTCATGGTATTGCTTTCATTTACCATAAAAGATGTGAAAAAAATCCGCATGGTGAACATGCTTGGATGCATTCTGTTCGTAATTTATGGATTTTTAATACCTTCATTAAGAGTAGGATTGCCCATAATAATTGCCAATGCTGCTATTCTAGGTACACATATATTTTATCTTTTGAAAAAGGAAAAATAGAATGCAAACTCTAAGTTTTCTATTTTAGAACATCCAGCTAAAAATTTATATATTGGTATTGATTTAATGAGAAATAATTTATGCCAATAAATTTTTATGAAAATAGTAGCCATATTACTTCCCTGTTTCAATGAGAGTGAAGGCTTATCTGGTTTCAATGACTTGCTCTTGGCTTACTTACAAGATCTTCCTTATAAGTTTGAATTAATTTATATTGATGATGCGTCTTTTGATACCAGTAAAGATGTAATAAAAAAATTTAATAGCAAATTAAAGAACATCAATATATCATTGTTGTCACTTAACTACAATATGGGGCATCAAAAGGCAATAAGCCAAGGACTTTTATATGTTTCGGAGAAAAGGTTTGATAGCGTCGTTATTATGGATTCAGATGGTGAGGATGATCCTGGAGCTCTTAAAGAGTTACTTAAACATGATGACAATGACCTAGTACAAGTTTCTAGAGGTAAAAGAAATGAAAACTGGCAATTTAAGTTTATGTATTTTGTATATAGGAACTTATTTTACTTTCTAATAGGTAAAAAGATTGATTCAGGAAACTTTTGTTTGTTGAAACCAAAACTTGTTAAGGCGGCAAATGAAAATTCTTTTGTGCATTTGGCGGCTTTTTTGGATAATCAAAACTGCACCAGAGCCAAAATCAAGTGGGATAGGAAAGAAAGGATAAGTGGAACATCTAAAATGAATTTTCAGAAGTTGTTTTATCATGCCGTCAATTCGTTTGTGGAAAATGCCGAGAGTTTACTTTTTGTTTTCATCAAGCTGTCAATATTCTTGTTTGTTTTCATTGTCTTGTTACTTATTTATATTCTGTACAATAAATATGTGATTCAGCTTGCTGTTCCAGGATGGAGTAGTACATTGATGGCTACTGTGTTGAATTCTCTATTGATTAGCCTGGGGGTCTTTGTCATTGGTTCATTGCAGCTAAATGTGCTGAGGAAACAATCCTCCAAAAAAAGAAAAACATCATTCATTAAAGAAGCCATTGTTGAGAATTGGAGAAATTAAGTTTTGGGTTGTAAATTGTATACTGTGAGGAAAGTTCTAGATGCGAAATATGGAAATATTGTATTCTTATGCTTGTTTGGGTTTATTGTAAGAGCTGTCATTTTTTTTGTTTTTTATACGCATGTAACAATTTTTCCTGATAGTGAAGGTTATATTGAATTGTCAGATTATGTTCGAAATCTGAATCTGTCTGGTTACAATGGGATTAGAAGTCCTGGCTACCCATTACTATTGGCATTGGCTTTTGGTAATTTGTTTATGGTAGTATTCTATCAGCAATTGTTGGGTGTTATAACTTCTATTGTTTGGTATTTTACCTTGCAGAATTTTATATTTTCAAAAAAAGAGAGTCTTGTTATCACAGTTTTTTTACAAACATTCCTGAATATTTATTTTTATGAGACTGCCATTTTAATGGAATCTTTTGTTCTGTTCATGATATCGGTTATTGTTTATTTTTTGACCAGATCAGGGCTTTCATTCTTAAAGTTGATGTTACTGAGCTTTTTGGTTGGTTACTTAGTTTTTACCAAGTCCTTTTATGTTTATTTTCCTTTTTTGATTTACATTTTTTATCTCATAAGAAATAATCAAACTAGGAAAGAATGGTTTAAAGGTCTGGTCATTTTTGTTTTTCCTGTATTGTTTTATTTTGGGTGGTGTTATGTAAATAAAATAAATACTGGATATTTTACATCGTCAACTATGATGGGAATTTACATGTCCCAAAATTGTGTTCGATTTGCCGAAAATACTTCTGAAGACTATCAATGGCTAGCAAAACCTTATGTGGAATATAGGGAAAAATCTATAAAGGAAGACAGAGATTTGGCTATGGCAATATGGTATGCCTATAATAGTGGTGCTTATGGGCAATATGAGATGAATCTGCCAGATTTTTCAAATCAACTAAAAAACTACGCTGTTTATACAATAAAAAGCAATATCTGGAATTATTTATCACAAGTTGTTTTTCATTCATGGAGAGATTTTTGGAAACCCGGAATACATTGGAATTATAAAGACTTTAACTTTAGACATGCAAATAAATTGTTTGCTGGAGTTTGGTATGTTCAATTTGTTGTTTTATTGAGTTTTAGATTGATGTTTTTGTTTTTATCACCATATTTGATACTGAAAGCAATAAAAAATAGGCAGTTTTCTTATGATGTTATGCTCATCATAATGATTTTGGCAACTTCTGTTTTACAGGCATTGATAACTTATGGTTCAAATAGCAGATTTAGTTTTCCTTTTGAATACTTAATGATTGTTGTAGTTCTCATGTTTTTTAAAGAAAGAAAAATAGGATTGTTTAATCCAATAGTGGTCAGTAAAATAAAATTATTTTGAACAGTAAACTAAATGTCATACTATATAACGAAGACTACCAAAATATATGGGATGATTTTGTTTCTAAAGCCAAGAACAGCACCTTTCTTTTCTATCGGGATTTTATGGAGTATCACAGTGATAGGTTCCTTGATTTCTCTTTAATGGTCTATAAGGAAGATAAACTTGTTGCTGTTTTGCCAGCTAATATTGTTCTAGACACGATTCACTCGCATCAAGGGTTGAGCTATGGTGGACTTCTATTGCAGCCAAGGGTTATATTTGAAGATGTTGTTTACATCCTTAAATCAATTTTGTTGTTTTTAGAAAGTAAAGCTATTAGTACTTTGTCTTTCAAGTTGACACCTGAGATTTATCATAACTATCCAAGTAATGAAATTGATTACCTATTATTTCTGCTGAAAGCAAGCCTAATCAGAAGAGACATTTCGGCAACTATAAACATGTCTAATAAGAAATTGCCCATGTCAACTAACAGGAGGCGGAATTTAAAAAAAGCTTTAAACAGTGATATTCTAGTAAAAGAAGTTGATGATTTATCCGATTTTTGGGGCCATATTCTAATTCCTAATCTAGGGAAAAAACATCAAGCGTTACCGGTACACACAATTCAAGAAATCAGTTATTTAAAGAGTAAATTTCCTGAAAACATTAAACAGTTTAATGCTTACCATAATAATAGCATAATCGCTGGAGTTACACTATTTTTGACAGATCAAGTAGTACATGCTCAATATATCTCAACTAGAGACGAGTTTAAAAAACTCGGAGGGTTGGATGCCATTTTCAATTACCTGATTGGATTCTATAGTCATAAACGGTATTTTGATTTTGGAATTTCCAATGAAAATCATGGACGTTGCGTTAACCTTGGTTTGTTAAGTTGGAAAGAAAGTTTTGGGGCAAGAGTTACTACACATGATTTTTATAATGTAAAAACCAAAAATCATAGTCTTTTAGATGCTTTTTTTGTATGATAAAATTCCTTGATATCCATAAAATTAATAATCGTTTTGAAGAAGAACTAAAAAATGAGTTCCATACATTTCTTAATTCTGGACAGTATATTTTAGGAGATGCTTTGAAACAATTTGAAGCGGTTTATGCCAACTATTGTGGAACAGACTATTGTTTGGGTGTAAGCAATGGGCTGGATGCGTTGACTCTTATCTTCAACGGATTTAAAACTTTAGGAAGATTAAAGGCAGGCGATCAGGTAATCGTTCCTGCAAACACATATATTGCTAGTGTTTTATCAATCATAAATTCAGGACTAGAGCCAGTTTTAGTTGAGCCTTGCGAGAAGACCTACAACATTTCAGCTACTGAATTGGAAAAGCATATTACAAAAAAAACAAAAGCGGTAATGGCTGTACATTTGTATGGTCAATTGGCCAATATGGAACTTATAAAGGATTTAGCAAGGAAATATAATCTTATTGTTATTGAAGATGCCGCCCAAAGCCATGGTGCCATGGATACCAATGGAAACAAAGCAGGCAATTTTTCAAATGCAGCGGCCTTTAGCTTTTATCCTACCAAAAACTTAGGGGCTTTGGGGGATGCGGGAGCCGTTACCACTAATGATGAAGAGCTGTATAAAATCATAAAAAAGCTTCGCAATTATGGTTCAGAAAAAAAGTATGTGAGTGAACTGGTTGGTTTCAACAACCGTATGGATGAACTGCAAGCCGTTTTTTTAAATATGAAATTAAAGTTTCTTGATGTTGATAATGAAGCTAGAAGGAGAATTGCCAAGCGATATTTGAATGAAATAAACAACCCTAAGGTTTTGCTGCCGTTTTATAAAGGGGCTAGAAATCATGTTTTCCATTTGTTTGTTGTTAGAGTTGAAAAAAGGGATGCCTTTCTAGAGCATTTAAAGAAGTGTGGTGTCCAGGCATTAGTTCATTATCCTGTATCTCCACACAAGCAAAAAGCTTTGATTGAATTTGTATCTTTGAAGCTGCCTATAACTGAAGCAATTCATGACACAGTTGTAAGTTTGCCAATAAGTCCTGTGATGACCAATGAAGAAGTTGATGCTGTAATAAAATCTGTTAATACCTATAATTGAAACGATTTCTTGATTATATAAACAATAACGTACTTTTAAAGGTAGCATCCTTAAATTCCGTATCGGTACTTCTTAGGATTATCGCTGGTTTCCTTACCTCTAAAGCCATAGCCATTTTTGTTGGAGCAGAAGGAATGGCTTTGATAGGAAATATGAGGAATTTTTTAAGTTCCATGCAGTCCATTTCTATTTTGGGGCTTTACAATGGTGTTGTAAAGTATGTATCCGAATTCAAGAATGATACTAAAGAACTTGGTAAAACACTTTCAACCGCTTTTTATGCAGGTTTCATTGCAACTATTTTGGTCTCTTTTATATGTTACTTTAATGCTGAGCGTATAAATGATTACCTTTTTTCTGCAAGGTACCATTATGGATATATTATAAAAATTCTTGCCATGGCTTTGCCTCTTTATGCAATGAATATGTTTTTGTTTTCTATCCTAAATGGTTTTTCAAAGTTTAGGATTCTCATAGTGATCAATATTGTTGGGCAAGTTTTTGGAGCATCCATTACATTGTTTTTGATATGGCAGAATCAAATTGACGGCGCTTTGATAGCAGTTGCCATTACTGAATCTTTAATGTTTTTGATCACACTGGTTGGTGTTATAAATAGGCGCAGTTTATTACCACTTATTAAAGTACGTAGTATAAGCTTAGAGTATGTAAAGAAATACAGTTCATATTCTATAATGTCATTATTCTCAGCTATAGTATTGCCATTAGTGGCATTAGAGGTTAGATCATACATAATTGATCATGTAGGGCTTAAAGAGGCAGGTTTTTGGGAGGCCATGACACGTATTTCTAAATATTACTTGATGTTCATAAGCACACTTTTATCATTATATATACTGCCTAGGTTTTCCGAAATAGATTCAATTAAAGAATTTAGAAAAGAAGTATTTAATTTTTATAAGACCATCATGCCTCTTTTTGCATTGGGGCTTTTGGTTATTTATTTGCTGAGGTCTGTAATTATTTCCCTTGTTTTTACTAAGGAGTTTGCACCTGTCGAGGATTTGTTTTTATGGCAGCTTTTGGGAGATTTAGTCAAAGTTCTTTCAATAGTGATAGCATATCAATTTTTGGCAAAAAAAATGTTTTGGCATTATATTATACTGGAAGCCTTTTCAGTTTTATTAATTTATGTGACAAGTATCTATTTTGTAGATCATTTCGGGGTAAAAGGAGCAACAATAGCACATTTTGTGACGTATGTTTTACACTATGCTATTATTTTGCTTATTTTCAAATCGTCACTTTTTAGTATTATTCCAGATGAAAAAGAAGATTAAAAAAATGATTACAAAGATTTATTTTTTTAAGAAGAAGATTCTCTATTCTTTTTTTTCGAATAATAATCGGGTCAATGGCTCCTATCTTTCTTACCAACCAGTTGTGTTACGGGGCAAAGGTCAAATATTTTTCCGAGAAAATGTTGCCTTTGGTGTTATTAACTCCCCAAAGTACTATGATTCTTATGCCTATATAGAAGCAAGAACTGATTCTTCGGTTATTGAATTTGGCAACGAGGTAAAAATCAATAATGCGTTTTCTGTCATTTCAGAAAAAAAGGTCTTGATTGGGGATAAAACAATCATTGGACATAATTGTAGTATCATGGATAGCAACTTTCATAACTTGCATCCCGATAAAAGGAGAGAGACTGATGAATTTCCACAAGAAGTAATAATAGGGAATAATGTATTTATTGGCAACAATGTAACTATTTTGAAAGGGGTTTCAATAGGAGAGAATTCAGTTATAGGGAGCAACTCTGTGGTCACGAAATCTTTTCCCGAAAATGTTATTGTAGCAGGAAATCCAGCAACAATAATTAGAAGTTTAGATTGACTTACTCCAAACCTCTAGATATTTCTTTCCAATATTAAGATAGTCATGTTCTTTTTCGATAAACTTTCTGGCATTTTTGGAAATCTCTTCTATTTTTTTTGGATTTGTGATAAGCCATTCTAGTTTTTCAGCAATTTTCTTGGGATCTGGTAAGGCATTTATGGCTACTGCGTCTTCCTTTAAATGGTAAGTCTCCAGCCATTCTTTTTCAGCTCCAGTGAACACTACTTTTCCTCTGGCCATAGCAAAAAGCGCATTATAGCCTTGATCATAGGCATACACCTGATCCAGTAAGATATGACATTTGTTATAACTTTTTAAATAATCGGTATAAGGTAAATCATAGGTGCTTATGACTTCAACCCTTTCGGGGAATTTATTTTTAATGGTCTTCAACGCCTCTTCAAAAAGGTCATTTCCCTTTTTAATATAATTGCTTTTATTTATCCCATGGAAGATTATAATCTTATCGCCAACTTCCATTGAAGTATACCGTATGCTTTTTAAATTGATAGGATTGGGGATTAACCCCAGGTATTTTTTATGACCTATTAATGGGATATGATAATCCATATCGGAAGCAATAACCCCTTTTATGTTTTCAAAAATGAATGAATGCAACCTGTAGTTATTGGGTTTGAGCTTTGCTAGTATAAACCTATAGTAAGAACTTAGATCTGGATTTTTGAAAAAAGGAGTTAAAATGGAATACCTAAACTTTTTATCAAAGGCATATTTAAGACTTATATAATCTGTCCCGCAAGACAACAAAAAAATAGAATGATTGTTTTTAAAAAGTCTTTTTAGTAGTATTTTCTCGAGTGCAGGTGCCGTTTTTATTGAATTTTCATTTATAAGCTGTACTATATCATGGTTTTTTGCTTTTGGAAGCAAAACATAAAATCTTAGAGCGCGTTCAATGGATGTCAAATTCACCCTTGTTACCTTATATAGTAGCCTAACAAAAGGGCTAGCTATTTTACTGGAGGAAATTACTGGGCCATAGTCTAAGTCTACAGGGAATTTTTTGAAACCATCTTGGGTTCCCATTAGGGTCACCTCATGACCGAGCTCTATTAATGCTTCTTTTAGTGTGTTGTGCAATCCACTATATTCTCCTACTAAAAGAATTTTCATTATACTTACTTTTGTTATTGGTTTCAAATATACTTTTTAATGGATAACCTAGCTAATATTACTCCTTGTTTAGAGATACTAATTTCTACTATGAATAAAACATCGTTGACGTTTTTAAAGGAGATGTTTGTTCGAAATGAAAATAAAGAGTATAAAATTCTAGTAATCAATCAAACTTCAGAAGGGAACTTGTTAACCTCAAATGATGAAAATATACGGGTTGTTAATTCTTTTGAAACTGGATTGCCTCAAAGTAGAAATTTGGCTTTGCAAAATGCAATTGGGGATATATGTTTGATAGCCGATGACGATGTGGTATATGAGCAGGATTTTGAGAAGACCATAATTGAATCATATAAAGAGAATAAGAGTGCAGATATCATAACCTTTATGATGATTGATACCGAAGGAGAACTATTTAGAAACTACCCTGCTATCTCTGTGCATAATAAAAAGAGTGTGAGTACGGCAAATTCAGTTGTGATAACTTTCAATAGGGAAAAGGTTTTAAGCAATGAAGTTTGGTTCAATAATAATTTTGGTCTTGGATCAATTTTTCAAACGGCCAATGAATATGTTTTTTTGCGGAATGCACTGGATAAAAAACTGAATACTTTCTTCAAACCAAAAATTATTTTATCTCATCCGGTGTTAAGTTCGGGAAAAGACGCTTCCAGTGATAGAATTATTTTTGCCAGAGGCGCATTGTTTTATAAGTATTCAGGACTTTTAGGGTATCTTAGAGTTTTCAAATATGTATATTTGCTTTATAGAACTAAACAAATAAAAAAAGAAGATTTTTTTAGGAAAACAAGAATGGGGTTAAATGGTATTAATAAATATAGACAATTGGTCAAAGAAGGTCTTGAAATAAGGAAAATTTAATGAAGAATACATCTCTTGATAGTTTGAATTTATTTCAATTGCCCAAAATTGAAGATCCTCGTGGGAATTTATCTGTTATAGAAAAAGAGGTCATTCCTTTTCCTATTAAAAGAGTCTATTATCTTTACGATATCCCTAGTAATGCCCGTCGAGGTGGGCATGCTCACATGGAGCAAAAAGAAGTTCTAATTGCTTTGAGTGGTAGCTTTGAAGTGTTGCTTGGTGATGGTAAGGGTAAAAAAGTGGTAACTTTAAACAAACCCAACATAGCACTCATGATACCAGCAGGATTATGGAGGGAGTTGGAGAATTTTTCTTCAGGGGCGGTTTGTTTGGTCTTGGCCTCAGATGTTTTTGATGAAGCCGATTATATAAGGGACTATGATTCGTTTTTAGAGTATAAAAAGGAATTATAAAGAATTCTTTTTAGACAAACTACATAAATACCCCAACTTATATAAATCAAATAACACTAAATTGGGTGAGGGACTTAATAAGTTGTTTTTTATTCTGTGAGAGGTTTTTCTAAACAGGAGCGAACACATACCTTTAAGTCCCAATGCATTTAACAGTTTGTATGTCTTCAAAAGGCTTATGCTGTGCTCTTGTATCTGTTTGTTTTCGTTCAGGGCATAGAGATTTTCCACTGCTTTTTCGGTCTTGTTCAAGAACTCAATATTGGTGTCTATTCCTTTGTGCAGCACCTGGTTGTCCAAATGCAGTACTTTTGCTTTTTTCTTTTTTAACATGGCGCCAAAAAAGTAATCCATTCCGTAGGATTTACTTAAGTTTTCTCCCATAATACTCATGTAGGTTTCCTTGTCAATCAAGAAATTTGCAGAGATGATTATCTTATAAGGATTTTGATTTCGTACTTGGGCACTTACTTCTTCTCTCTGTTTTCCAAAGGTGTAGCGTAGTGATTTTTTGGGGTCATAGTCTTCTTGACTATAGGCAAATCCGCCAAAATGAACATCAAAGTCGTCGGAAATTATATCTGAATATGTTTTTATGAACGAATCACTGGATGGCTTGACATCAGCGTCCAGTAAAAGCAATTTGTTATAACGAGCCATTTTAGCAAGTTTCAAGCGCATAGCGGCCCGACCAATATTTTTTTGACCTTCAATGAATTTGCAATTGGTTAAGGTGTTTATTTTTTGATTCTCTTCATTTAAAGGTGAAAACGAGCCATCATCTATACATATTAATTCAAAAGGTAGGTTTAAAAACAAGGCCTGTTTTTCCAGTTCTTGAGCTAAAGGATA
>Ga0116152_10005225_pt1 | contig 10146 bp, 5 predicted proteins | sample AD_UKC119_MetaG_FD_89894 | JGI IMG/M metagenome (GOLD analysis project Ga0116152, IMG submission 89894) | Active sludge microbial communities of municipal wastewater-treating anaerobic digesters from Hong Kong - AD_UKC119_MetaG | ecosystem: Engineered > Bioreactor > Anaerobic > Digestate...
GTACCGTACCCGCCATTGGCATGACCACGCGTTGTTCGGATGATAAAAAGAAATCCTGACGCGCGTCAGGATTTCTTTTTATCATCCGAACAACGCGTGGTCATGCCAATGGCGGGTACGGTACAATTGACAGGTAGGATAAACAAGCCTGTTCTTTCGGATGATATCACCTTTTTGTGGATTCGGTTGGATACTGCACAAGGCAGTGTCCCGGATACGGTAAGATATCAAGTTCCGTGGTCTACGGAACTATCGGACGATCCATCATTGGAAGTGGCTTCGTTCCATGTTGATGCTGGAACGGAGTTTGGATTCGGTGTATCGAGTAATTCCAATGTGGATTGGCAAGCGATCGAATGGGAGCCACAGGTGACATATCTAGCTGCGGATAGCTTGGACATTGAACTCTCCGATTCTAATAATGAAAGTCTTTTCTCCTACGCAGCGAGTGTGAACGCATCCGTTTACGGGCATATCCATGGTCAGAGGAGTACGCTGTCGAATAACTACATCCACACGTACGGGGCACAGCCTGTAGTAGCTGCAGATTCTGGTGTGCTCGCGGTGCGTTTGGTGGGTATCGTTCAGCCGTACCTGCTTGATGATTCAACAGACGTCACCATAACGCTGAAAGGTCCCAGCCGGCTGCATGGGAAGCATGTTTATCCCTTCTATGACGGTTACGTGCATGGGTTGAATGTCGATGGAGTCCAGGTGGAGGTTCTTCAGGGAGACTCGCTATGGGTTGAGATCCACGTTGGGAGCCGGGCTGTTGCCGATACGTTGAACAGCTTCGTGATAGAAGCTGAAGTCGTTTCGGGCTTTGATCTACTTGGCTCTGACTCCACAGCCTCTCAATTGGAGGATAGACTCGGGGTGTACACGGTGCAGTCCGATGAAGATGTGGTTTACGGACCGATGTATCGCGCCTGGGGACGGTTCATCTATCGTGCTAATGACCAATCTCAACCGATCGAAGAATCGCAGGTGACACTTGCGAACATGACAACCGGCGATCCACAAGATGATATGCCTGGGTCTGTGACGGAATTCAACCCGGATGCATTGGGCGCACTTGATCCGACGCAGGCCAAAGTGGTTTTCATGCTTGCGGATGCGCAAAGAAAAGCGTGGATCGGCCTTGATGAGTTCACATACATCACCAGGGACAGCCTATCCTCTTCGCGACTTGGCGAAGATGATCTCAGCTTCGCATTTCCCGAAAACCTTCCAGATGTAATATCGGCTCCGTTCCGAAGGACGTCATCAAGTTCTTCCGGACAGTCTGCGAACGTGGGTCTACCGCTCGCGATCAGCCTCGGTCTCGGATACGGTGGATCAGACGGTGAAGATGTGGTCGAGATCGACGTCACGGATATGAATGGGGATCGTCATCCGGATATCGTATCACCAGATAAGATCCAGTTCACTGATCCTCGGGGTGGCATGCACGCGACCAAGCTCTTCAGCGAGTTCAAGCAACGCACCGTTACCCATTCCGAAGGCCCGACTTCGAGTGGTAGTGTCCCTATCCCAAAGAAGACTTCAGCCGGTCAGCCAGCCGCCACTGGAGATGGTATGACGGCTAAGGAATTCTTCGGATTCAATAAGGAGGCCGAAAATGGCGAGAAGACGTCCAAAGTTTGCCTCGGACTGAGCGGGAACGCAACCTTAGGAAACGATGATATCCGGACGACATTGGTCGACATGAACGGGGATGGTCTGCCTGACCGTGTCGATGTGACTGCTGATCCGATATCGGTTGGATTGAACACGGGGTATGGCTTTGCCAGCATGGAAAGTTGGAATATCAGCAAGGTCCGTGGTTCTGACTCACAGGACTACGGGTTGGGGCTTGGAGTATCATTGTTCAACGGCAGCGTTTCATCAGGGATCGGTAGTTCATGGACAACTGCGCACTCAAAGAGGGCTTTGGTTGACCTGAACGGTGATGGCATGCCGGATCTGGTGGAGGCGAATTCCGATGGTATCGAACAGGTACGGTTGAACAACGGAGACGGTTTCGGCCAACCGGTGCAATGGCCGTGCGAAGGTTCTTTGGACGCAACCTATTCAGCAGGTGAGTCGGTCAATGCTGGGTTCACCGTCTGTGTACCATTGCTTTTAGCCAAGCTTTGTTTCAATCCAAGCGGTTCGGCAGGTCATGGGATCAGTCACCCTGAGACACAGTTCATTGATCTCAATGGAGATGGCTTTGTGGACCACATCACCTCCGAGGATCGGAACTCCATGGTGGTCCGCTTCTCCACCATCGGCCGCACCAACCTCCTCAAGAAGGCCTATGGTCCCATCGGTTCCAGTTTCGAGGTCGATTACACGCTGACCGGCAACACCTATGACCTGCCCCAAGGCAAGTGGGTAATGAGCCGCTTGGAGACCTTTGATGGATGGGCTGACAGTCAGAACCTGGAGCAGGGTAGCGACAACACGTTGACCACATTCCGTTATTCTAGCGGAAAATACTCGCGTAGGGAAAGGGAGTTCTATGGTTTCGCTGAAGTGGTGAGCCGGGATCATTTCACGCGCGGGGATCAGGATGTGTACCGGTCCACGACAAGGACCTATCATGTCGGTGACTATTACCATAAGGGCCTCTTGTTGTCCACGGAGCTTCGGGATGCCGATGAAGTGCTCTGGAAACGATCAGAGAGTGCCTATGAACTTAGACCAGCTGGTTTTGATCCTGTGAATGACGCTGGATCCGCCTTCCCGGCATTGATCGCGACCACGGAGTCCAGCTACGAGAATGGCCAAGGGCCCATGGCTCGTAGCATGTCGTTCGACTATGACGTACGAGGGAACGTGATCGCATATTCGGATCGGGACGAGCAGAACAGCGATACTGTGGAGGTCGCCCTCACCTACCATGACCCGCTGCCGGGTTACATCTGTTCCACCCCGCACACCCAATCGGTGTCGGTCGGCGGCATCGTGCGCCGCGAACGGAGGCAGGAACAGGACGATCGGGGGAATATCATCTCCATCGAGCAGAAGATCGATGAGGCTACCTGGGCCCGACACGAGTTCGGCTACGACGATCTTGGCAACTTGGTGAGCATGCAACGCCCCGAGAATCATCGGGGTGAATCGCTCGAGTTCACCTACACCTACGACCCGGACGTTCGTACCCATGTGGCCAGCGTGAGCGATAGCTATGGCTACTCGTCGTTCAGTTCTTACTACCCGGAATTCGGACAGTTGAAGTCCTCGACCGATATCAACGGTGAGTTGACCGAGTACACCGTGGATGCACGCGGACGGGTCGATACGGTCCGTGCACCCTATGAACGGCTGGAGAATAGGCCCTATACCATCAAGGTCCGCTACAACACGGAGGCGATCCCAGCCTATGCGGTGGTCGATCACTACAACGAGGATACCGACAGCGATATCCAGACGGTCACGTTCATCGACGGTCTTTTCCGACCGATACAAGTAAAGAAGACGGGCGGGTTCTTTAATGCAACGAATGGAGAGGAAGCGGTGATGCCGATCGTGTCGGGGTGGACTTTGTATGATGACTTTGGGCGCATTCTCGAACAGCGTTACCCGATATTTTGGGCACAAGATTCGATCCACGAACACACAGACGACATCGATGCCGTTCCACCGACCAAGTTCACCTATGATGTCCTGGACCGTCAGCTCACTGTCCGTTTGCCCGATCAGTCCGTCACCAACACGAGCTACGCGATCGTGGACGACGGTGGTGTACAGGCCATGCGTACGCGTGTGATCGATGCGGAGGGTGGGAAGAAGGATCAACTGACCGATGCACGAGGCTACGAGCGCGCACGGGTCGATTACTTGGGCAACGAGGCCATTACCACCCGTTCCTTGATCAACGGCATCGGAGAGTTGCAGCAGGTGATGGACGTGGGCAGTAACGTGACCGCCTACACCTACGACATGCTCGGCCGCAAGTTGACCTATGATCACCCGGATGGCGGCCTCACCAGTTTCACCTACGACCCTGCTGGTAACCTCACTCACAAACTGACCGCCAACCTGCTGGCCGCTTATGGTGACACCAGCGGGGCCATCAAGTACACCTACGATCGCGAGCGCCTGGTCCGGATCGACTATCCGGAGAATTTCCAGAACCAGGTCTTCTATGAGTACGGTGCGCCCGGTGCCCAGTTCGGAAGGGCCGGTCGTATCTGGCGACAGATGGACGCTTCCGGTGGCCAGGAGTTCTTCTACGGACCATTGGGTGAAGTGGTCAAGAACATCCGCACCATCATCATCAACCAGGCCCAGGTACACACCTACGTCTGGCAGCAGCGATACGATTCCTGGAACCGGATACAGGAGATGGCTTATCCCGATGGCGAGATCGTCAGTTACGAATACAATGCGGCGGGCAAACTGCGCTCGATGCAAGGGGAGAAAGGCGAGCGGCAATACCCGATCATCGAACGCATGGGCTACGATGAGTTCGAGCAGCGGGTCTACATGAAGCAAGGCAACGGCGCCGAAACCCGTTACCGGTATGAGTTCGATCGTCGGCGGTTGGATTCCCTCTTCGTTGACATTCATCCAGAGGGTGCGGCGCCCCGTAGGATCATGCAGAACGCCTACGCCTACGACCGGGTGAACAACATCGAGGGTCTTGCGAATGATGCCATCCCGGAGGAAGGCCAGCTCGGTGGCGCGATGGTGGCCACGTATCAATACGACAGTCTATACCGGCTGGTCGCCGCTCAGGCCAATTACCAGGGCAACACGCGCAGTGACGCCTATGCACTGCAGATGGAGTACGACAACCTCCATAATATCGTGAGCAAGATCCAACAGGATACGAGCAACTTCCTGACCAAGCCGCGCGTGGATCACGACCTAGCCTACGTCTATGAGGATGAGCAGGAACGTCCACATGTACCCAGCCGCATCGGTACACGCACCTATGGCTACGACGCCAACGGGAATTTGAGCTCCTGGGCCGAGGACCATCCCACCTACTTGAGCCGCGACTTTCACTGGGATGAGGAGAACCGCCTGAAGGCCATCCGTAACAACGGGGAAATGAACTTCTACACCTACGATGCGGCCGGGGAGCGCGCGGTGAAGAGCCATGGCGGCCTGCAAGCGGCGTACATGAACGGAGCCCCAGTAGGCCTCATCAACCACGACCGTAACTGGACGGCTTACGTGAGTCCCTATCTGGTGGTGACCGAGCGCGGCTTCACCAAGCACTACTACATCGAAGGGCAACGTGTGGCCAGCCGGATCGGCAGCGGCCAGTTCGTCTTCGGGCCCAACTCCATGCCAGGGCTGCAAGCAGGTGGCTGGGATTACCGTGCTCGTATACAGCAGCTCCACAACGCGCAAACGGGCCACGCGAATACCCAGGAGCCAAGTCCTCACCATCACCTCACCCTGCCCCCATCAAGCGGGCAGAACCCGTATGGCACCGTAGCAACTGCACCAGCAGAGTTGCCCGAGGATTACGAATGGAGCAGTGTCTGGGGCCAGATGCAGATCACGCATCCTACGCTGCCTCCTGGAGGCACGCCAACGAGCTCAGAGGCCATTTCGGCGGCAAGCGCCACCGCGGGCTACGGCTATGGCCTGGGCGGCAACAGCGAGGAGGTGAACGCGTACTTCTACCACCCAGACCATCTGGGCAGTGCCTCCTACATCACAGGCAAGGATGGCCGTGTGCGACAACACATCGAATACACCGCCTTCGGGGAGACCTTCGTGGAAGAGCACACCAGCAGCGATACCCAGCCCTATCTGTACAACGGCAAGGAACTGGACAGCGAAACGGGTTTGTACTACTACGGGGCCCGGTACTACGATCCGGTGGCGAGCATGTGGGCGAGTGTGGATCCGATGGCGGAGGACTTTATTGATTGGAGTCCATACGCGTACACATTATTCCGCCCAGTCAACCTAACTGACCCAACAGGGTTGAGTCCAGAGAACGGTCTTGCAATTAGCAACGAAGACCAGTTATCGGCAATGAAGCAATCAATTGAGAATTATCGGCAATATGGTGATAGTAGAAATGTGGTTCCTTCAAGAAGCTCCAGTTCGACCGGGAGTTTATTGAGTTTCACCGATGATGCTGAGAATGACTTAAACATTTCGAGAGCAGCGGGGATGAAATCAACGATCAATTACGGTAGCAAGGTTGTCAAAGGAATGAAAGCTGGATCCAGTGTGGGTCTAGGGTCGAATGGTAAACTTTACAATATGAGACAGTTTTTTGGTATTTCGAAAGCACGGCTGTATACAGGGGGTGGAAGAGGAAATATCAGGCTGATGTCGAATAGCTCAGCGATGAAGAATGTAAACATTGGTGCCGCACGGCTCGGTGGATTTGGACAACTCTCTGGCGCATTTTCGTTACTGGAGTTGGGTGCTAGTTTATCCTCAGACGTCTCTGCTGGAGCTTTAAGTCGCCACAGCTCCGAAATTGCTGGTGGCATTGGAGGCAGTATGGTCGGTTCCTGGGTGGGAGCAAAATCTGGAGCGATTGGGGGGGCTATAATTTGTGGTCCGCCATGTGCAGTTGCTGGTGGAGTATTGGGGGCAATTGCAGGCAGCTCGATCGGTAAGAAGGTTGGTAGCAGCCTGTACAAAGGACTATATGATTATGGACATCCTTCGAGGTGAGTAAAATGACGTAAACCAAGTTTAGATCTGCGCAGCATCCCTCGTCTTCGACAACCCTGCACCCTCAGTTCAGGTCTGTCCTCTGTGCGCAATGTCCCAGACATCGTTCAAACCGCCGACCATGAATCACGTTCTCGTCATCCTTCCACTACTATGGACCGCCTACGGTAGCGCACAATCCGACACCCTCCTCACGCTCTGGTCCGAGCCGCAATTCCATGGCACAGCCCAGCACTTCACCGAGCCGGTCTTGCAACGCATCCTTGTCGGGGAGCTCCAAGACCATGTGGGCTCGTTGGAGCTGGCGGCGGGCTACACGGCGGTCTTCAGTGAGGTGGCGGAAGGTGGCAAAGGCCCATTCTTCACCATCACCGGCCCAGCCCGCGAAGCCGACCTCACCTTCAAGGTGGAAGGCATGCCGGCCAAACGTTTCGTGTCCATCACACTTACGGAGCCGGAATCGCCTGATGAATGAGCGACATTGGTCTTCACGGTCATCACCCATCGAACTCAATGCTGTTCAGATCTCCCGGTCTGCGGAGCATCGGGACCCTAATCAGCAATCCCCGTAATCAGCAATCTCCCGATCAGCAATCATCAAATTAGCTGATCAGCTGATCAGCAACCTCACCCGTGCACCACTTTCACCCTGTCCGCAATGTGATCGAACAGGTTCTTCAGCGGCTTCTCCACCATCATCCGAAGTATAGGGTTGAGTTCTCCGTTGAACACCTGCCAGGCTTCAGTGGTGCCGTTCGCTTCCTTCAAGTGGACATCAAGCGTGAAGGGGAAAGGACTGCGTTCGGTCGCCTTGTAACGCACATGGTCCGGCGCTGCGCCGCCATCCAGTTCGAGCCCGATGGTGGCTGCTCCTTGTACCTTGAAGGAGCATGACCGTCCGTCGCTCTTCCATTCACTGATCTTGTCCTTCGGTAGCAACTGCTCGAAGTTGTTCATGTCGGTGAGGAAGGTGTGCAGTTCCTGGGCTCCCTTGTTGATCTCAACGTGTTTGCTCTCGATGGTCGTCATGGTCTTGTACTAGTGGAAGTCGGTCCCCGCGAGGCTGTCAACGCGAGGCTCTGCGACGTGGTCCGAGGCGGTCTTGTTGCTAGTGATATCTCTTCAGGTGATCCGGTCATCGGTCGCCCCGAGGTCGTCGAAGTGGTCCCATTACCTGACTGATCCACTCATGCCTCGACAGCGCTCCAATTCGCCGGGTCCTTCCTCCATTCATTCAAGGATACCACGTCCTTCTCGGTGATGTAATCACTGCGCAGGGCCTGGTCCAACAGGATGCTGTAGTTCGTGAGAGCGTGCAGGTTCACCTTGGCCTTCGCGAATGCCTCGCGGGCCTCATCGAATCCGTAGGTGAAGATCGCGACCATGCCTTTCACCTCCAGACCGGCATCGCGAAGGGCTTGTACGGCGTTGAGACTGCTTCCCCCCGTGCTCACCAGGTCCTCGATGACCACCACGCTACGGCCCACGGTGAGGTCGCCTTCCACCTGGTTCTTCAGTCCGTGCTCCTTGCTTCCGCTGCGCACATAGATGAAGGGTAGGCCGAGGTCATGCGCCACCAGCGCACCGTGGGCGATGCCGCCGGTGGCCACGCCCGCGATCATGTCCACGCGTCCGAACTCATGATTGATGGCATGCACGAACTGCTGGCGGATATAGGTTCGTACCGCGGGGTAGGAGAGCGTCTTCCGGTTGTCGCAATAGATCGGGCTTTTCCACCCACTGGCCCAGGTGAAGGGCTTCTTCGGACTAAGTTTGACGGCCTTGATCTGGAGCAGGGACTCCGCTACTTTGAGCGCTGGATCGAGGGGTGAGGACATGCCACGAAAGTACGACGTTTACATCGGGGGGAAGGCCCTCGGATTCCTTGAGGGGGAGCAGGGGCCGGATGACCGCCAGGTGGTCGATATCAGTACCAGGAAGGAATTGCGGGCATTGGTCGAAGCGTTCGAAGAGGGTATCATGGAAGGTGGATTCGATGTCCGTGGCATCGGTTTCGATGCCTGGCAGACCTTCTATGATGATCACACTTTCGTGCTCGCCGCCGGGGGACTGGTGATCGATGAAGGCGGCCGACTGCTTGCGATCAAGCGGCTTGGGAGATGGGATCTTCCAAAGGGCAAGGTGGAGAAGGGAGAGGCCGTGGAGGTGGGTGCCGTTCGCGAGGTGAAGGAGGAATGCGGCCTGAACGATGTGCGGCTCATACGTCCGATGACCAGCACGTGGCATACGTACGAGCGCAAGGGCAGGCAGCACCTCAAGCGCACCGATTGGTTCCTCATGCGTGCATCCTCCCGCGAGGAATTGACGGCACAGGTGGAGGAGGATATCGAGGAGGTGCGCTGGCTGGATGAAGCAGGCGTTCGCCTGATGGAAGCCGATACCTATCCTTCACTGGTGCCGGTGCTTAAAGCCTGGCGTTCCCTGTCGGTTTGAGAGGGTCATGCTCCCTGCATGCGTGGCACAAGCTGTCGCATTCTGCCTCCAAGGAGGTATTGCATGTGCACAAGCCCTCATGAGTATATGCGCACATGGCATTCAATCATCCCACACCTTCAGTCGCTGACCTTTGTTCGCCTCCGTCCTCGCTTTGAAGAAGAGTTCCGCCAATCCGCGGCTGGGAAGTGGTGCAGGCGAACGCGCGAGGACTTTCCCGTTCAACAGGTAGAAAGCCGGTAGGCTGCGGAGTTTCAGGTCATCACGTACCTGTTGTTCGGCAACTGCGTGGATCCATGTCACCTGTGAGGAGGCCGGCATCCGCTTGCGCATCGCGTTGAAGTCCTCCAGCGACCCGTCCAGCCCGATGATCACCACGGATACCACGCCCTTGTAATCTTCGGCCAGTGCGATCAAGCTGGTGATCTCCGCTGCGCAATAGCTGCACCAATCTGCAGTGAAGGCCAGACACATCGGTCCATCCAGCAATTGGTCCAGGCCCTTCGCCTGGCCTCGTTCATCTTCAAGCCGCATCGCCGGCAGTTCGGTGCCAACGCGCATCAATGTCAGGTCGTGCATCATGTTCGAGGCGATCACACGGTGTTCAGGATGATCGCTTGAAGCGGCCACATCGGCGATGATCGCTTCCGCTCGTTCGTTCGCGACCAGCTGCTCCGGATGATGCAGGTACAACTGGTCGATCATCACCACCTCGGCCAGACGGTCATCGTCACGTAGAAGGTCATTGCTTTGGAACAGCCTGATCATGTCCGAGGACTTACCGGTCGAGGAGATGAGGCGCAGGGAGTCGGGCTTGTCGCGATGGAGCCTCTCCAGGTTCTCGCTGTATAGGCTGCGGATCAACCGGACATATTCCGGATCATCGTATCGGACGGCTCTTCCTTGCACGAACCGTTCGAAAAGGTCACGGTCCTGCGTTCGCGGTCCGAGGTACAAGCCGGCGATGCTGTTGTCGAGGTAATGCGTGAACCATGGGTCGTTCACCTCCTGGTAGAAGCGGCGGAGCTTCACCGCGAAACTGTCCAC
>Ga0116152_10005228_pt1 | contig 10144 bp, 8 predicted proteins | sample AD_UKC119_MetaG_FD_89894 | JGI IMG/M metagenome (GOLD analysis project Ga0116152, IMG submission 89894) | Active sludge microbial communities of municipal wastewater-treating anaerobic digesters from Hong Kong - AD_UKC119_MetaG | ecosystem: Engineered > Bioreactor > Anaerobic > Digestate...
CTGAAATTTTAAAACACATGTTAATCCTTTATAAAGAAACTACTGATAAAGAAATCCGTGAAGAAATTATTAAAATCCTGGATAATTTGAAAAATCAGGATTGTGTATCGATTTTGGCTGAATCAATTAATGGTAACAACAATAAAGAAGACTTGTTTTATTTAGTTTCTGCTTGTTGGAAAAATGGATTAAACTACCATGAATACCTGGAATACTTCGTAAAAATATTTTTAGAATCTGAATTTAACTTAGCATTTGAAGCTTTTACTGTTATTGATAACATGGATGAGGTAAATGAGGAAATAGCGCACAAATGCATAATTAAGCTGCAAAAAGAAATTTCTAATTTACAAGAGGATAAACAAGCATTAGGAAAAGAGCTTATTCAAATTTTAAATAATTTACCCCGGGTTTAAAAACTATATAAAAAAAGCCGTTTCATATTGATCTGAAACGGCTTTTTGTTTTATTGTATGCTTGAAAAATATTTCATAAACTGGGATCTTTCATAAACCATTGGGTCGTCAATTTTACCATAGCTCATTTTTCCCCTGAACTCTTCTATGCTATTATATCCTTTCTTACTCATCCAGCTTTCAACATCTTTAATTATTTGCTCTAAATAATCAATGCCATTTTTGTACAAAACAGAACATACTTGCACGGCTGTAGCTCCGGCCAGCAATTGTTTAATTGCTGCTTTGCCATCATGCACTCCTGTTGATGCCGCTATATCTGTTTTTGTTATTTTTGATGAAATTATTCCTACCCAACGTAAAGAGTTTCGAATATCAGAAGGAGAACTAAATACATCAGCCGCTGTAAATTTCATATTATCTATATCAATATCGGGAGCATAAAATCGATTAAACAATACTACTCCCGGCACGTCAAGTTTTTGAATAAAACCTAAAAGGTTTGTAAAATAAGAGCTTAACTTAAAGGCAAAAGGTATTTTTAAGCTTGCTTTTAATTTTTCTGCTAATTCGAAATATATATTTTCGTATTTATCGGCATTGGCATTTCGATCGTTTGGCAGCACAAAAACATTTACTTCTATGGCATCTGCACCAGCATCTTCAATTTGTTTGGCAAAATCCACCCATTCTTTTGCCGATACACAGTTGATGCTTGCAATAACGGGTATTTTTACTTCTTTTTTAGCCTTTTTTATCAGAGACAAATATTCCTGAACATTATTATTTTTTACATAATAATTTAAATAATCCAATGCCTCTGGAGTGTGCGAACCATTCGCCAGAGTTCCTGCTTCGTGCTTAATTTGTTCTTCGAAAATTGATTTTAGTACAATGGCACCGGCGCCTTTTTCTTCGATTTTCTTTATTTTTTCAATGGAGCTGGTTAAACCTGAGCTTCCAACAATAATAGGGTTTTTCAACGTTAGGCCTAGATAGGTAGTTTTTAACTGACTCATAGTATATTTTTTAGTTAATTATATTTTATAGTTTCTTTCTCCGAATAATAAACTTCCAATTCGCACTATAGTTGCCCCTTCTTCAATTGCTATTTTATAATCGCCTGACATTCCCATAGAAATTTCTTTAAAATCATCTTTATCTGCAAAAAAATTCTTCTTTAATTCATTTAAGAAATAAACCAATTCTTTAAATTCAGTACGAACCTGTTTTTCATCATCAACAAACGAGGCCATTCCCATTACGCCAATAATATTAATATTCTTTAGATTATTATATTCCTCAGAACTCAGCATCGATTCAGCTTCTTTAAGGTCTAAACCGAATTTTGTTTCTTCGCTGGCAATATGAAATTGTAATAGACAATCAATAATGCGATTATTTTTCTTCCCTTCTTTATCAATAACTTCGAGCAGTTTGAAACTATCGACACCATGAATCAATGATACAAAAGGGGCAATATATTTGACCTTGTTCGATTGTAGATGTCCTATCATGTGCCATTCGATATCTTTTGGCAGAGCTTCGTACTTATCGGTTAATTCCTGTACTTTATTTTCACCGAAAATCTTATGCCCTGCTTTATAGGCTTCCCAAATAGTTTCAATTGGTTTAGTTTTAGAAACAGCTATCAATTTTACATTAGAAGGTATTTCGTTTTGTAAGAAGTATTTTATGTTTTCCGAAACTCCCATTTGTTTTACTTTTCTAACTTATTCTGATTTCAAATGTACTAAAAAAGTTTATTCATAAAAAGATTACTGTAATGAATCTAAAACAAAAACGGGAGAATTTTATATCCTCCCGCTACTTATATTCTCTATAAATTAATCCAATTTATGAATTACCAGTCCGCTTCTTAGTTTAGGTTCAAACCAGGTAGTTTTTGGAGGCATAATATTACCGGTATCTGCAATATCAATTAACTGTTTCATTGAAACAGGGTATAGTGCAAATGCCACTTTCATATCACCTCTGTCGACACGTTTCTTAAGCTCGCCTAATCCACGTATACCACCAACAAAATCAATTCGTTTTGAAGTTCTTAAGTCTTTAATGTCAAGAACATTGTCCAGAACCAAATTAGAAAGCACAGTAACATCAAGAACTCCAATTGGGTCGTTATCGTTGTATGTGCCGGGTTTAGCATTTAATTTATACCAGTTACCTGACAAATACATACTAAATTCGTGCAATTTAGAAGGCTTGTAGATATCTGTACCCATTTTAACCACATCAAACGACTGATTCAATTTATGTAAGAATTCTTCTTCAGACAATCCATTTAAATCTTTTACCACGCGGTTATAATCAATAATATGCAACTGATTATCAGGAAAATGAACAGCCATAAAGAAATTATACTCTTCGTTCCCTGTATGGTTTGGGTTTTGCCCCTGTTTTTCGATACCAATGCGAGCTGCAGCAGCTGTTCTGTGATGGCCATCAGCAACATATGTATAAGGTACTTTGGTAGTAAATAATTCTTCTAATTTTTTATTTGTATTTGCATCATTAATAGTCCAGAAATGATGTCCAAATCCATCTTCAGCTACAAAATCATAGTCAGCCGCCTGATTTTTAACAATATCTTCAACTATTGCATCAATTTCAGGAACTGCCTTATATGAAAAGAAAACAGGTTCAATATTCGCATTTGTGTAGCGAGTTAAAATCATTCTGTCCTCTTCCTTATCCGGACGTGTTAATTCGTGCTTTTTTATAATTCCTTTATGGTAATCGTCACAAGCAGCAGCACCAACAATACCATATTGTGTGCGGCCATCCATTGTTTGCGCATAAATGTAGAATTTAGCTTCAGCATCCTGAGCTAACCATCCTTTTTGTTGAAACATATTGAAATTTTCAACAGCCTTATTGTAAACTACTTCAGAATGAATATCTGTTCCGGCAGGGCAATCTATCTCAGCCCTTGTAATATGTAATAAAGAACAATCCTTTCCTTTAGCCATTTCAGCTGCTTCTTCGCTATTCATCACATCGTATGGTAGTGAGGCCAAATCTTTCGCTATATCCTTCGGTGGCCTTAAGCCTTTAAATGGTTTAACTATTGCCATATTTTTTATTTGTTTAAAGTTTAAAGTTACGAGTCAAAAGTTTTTCTATCTCGTAACTTGATTACATTTTAATTTTTGAATTAATTTACAGACTCAGTTCAACTTTTTAACTTTCAACTTGAAATTTTGAACTACTTTTTAATTTACTTTAAATTTAGTATTTCCGTTTTCAAGAAAATCAACTATCTGTTTAGCAGCTGCTATACCTGCGTTAATATTTGCCTCTTCGGTTTGAGCACCCATTTTCTTAGGTGTAAAATAGAACCTGCCTGCAAATTTTTCTGTAAAATTTGCTGCACAATCAGGAGCTATATCAGAAATATAAGTAAAGTCTTTTCTTTCGTCCATTAGTTTTAACATATCTTCTTCGTTAATAACCTCTTTACGTGCCGTATTTACTAAAGTAGCACCTTCTGGCATAGAAGAAAGCAATGCATAATTAATCGACTTCTTGGTTTTATCATTTGCCGGGATATGCAAAGATACATATTGGCATGTTTTATAAAGCTCTTCGACAGAATTAACCACTTTAACACCATCTTTTTCTATATCAGCTTTATTTACAAAGGGGTCGAAAGCATATACATCCATTCCAAATCCTTTGGCAATGGTTGCTACATACCTGCCAACATTTCCGTAAGCATGTATACCAATTGTTTTTTCTCTTAATTCAGAGCCTGACTTACCATTAAATTGGCCACGAGCCTGGAAAACCATCATCCCCAATGCTAGTTCGGCAACAGCATTTGAATTTTGCCCGGGAGTATTCATGGCTACTACATTTTTAGCTGTACAGGCAGCAAGGTCCAAATTATCGTAACCAGCGCCTGCTCTGACAACTATTTTTAAATTTTTAGCTGCATCAACAACTTCTTTAGTAACATTATCAGAACGTACAATTAATGCATCTACATTTTCTACAGCTTTTAAAAATTGTGCTGTATCGGTATATTTTTCTAATAAAACCAATTCGTAATTAGCTTTATCTAAAACTTCCTTAATTTTTGCAACTGCTACAGGAGCAAATGGTTTTTCTGTTGCAACGAGTACTTTTTTCATAGTATTTTGATTTATAAGGATTTGTAAAAAAGACTCAAAGCTTAGCCTTGAGTCTTAAGTATTTTTTAAAATAAAATTATGCGTTTTGAGCTTCAAAATCCTGCATTGCTTTTACTAAAGCTTGCACATCTTCTATTGTAGAAGCATTGTATGTTGAAGCACGGAAACCACCAACCGAACGGTGTCCTTTAATTCCAACACAATTTCTTTCAGCAGCAAATTTGATAAAATCAGCTTCCTTTTCTTTGTATTGGTCTTTCATTACAAATACAATGTTCATGCGTGAGCGGTCTTCTTTAACCACCGGGCAAACAAACATTTTGCTGTTGTCAATAGCACTATACAATAAATCAGCTCTATCTTTAGCTAATTTTTCCATAGCTTTAACACCACCCATTGATTTAACCCACTTTAAAGTTTCACGTACAGCAAAAACATTAACTACCGGAGGTGTGTTATACATCGATCCTTCTTTTATATGAATTCCGTACTGTAACATAGTTGGAATCTTACGGTCAGCAACTACTTTCTCAAGGTAGCTGTCTTTAATAATAACAAATGTAACACCAGCAGGGCCTAAATTCTTTTGTGCACCACCATATATCATATCATATTTTGATACATCAACAGGACGGCTTAAGAAATCTGAAGACATATCAGCAATTAATGGAGCCTTTACATTTAAATCTTCAAAAATTTCAGTACCACGAATGGTGTTATTTGTTGTAATGTGAACATAATCAACATCATCAGGGATATTGTATCCTTTTGGATAATAGGTAAAGTTTTTATCTTCAGATGAAACTGAAATAACTTCACCCCACATTTTAGCTTCTTTTATAGCTTTTGATGACCAGGTTCCTGTATTTACATAAAAAGCTTTTGTTTTAAGGAAGTTATAAGGAATCATTGCAAATTGTAGACTTGCACCACCCCCTAAAAATAATACAGAGTAACCTTCTGGGATATTCAAAACTTCTTTCATTAATGCTACAGTCTCATCCATCACAGCTTGGAATTCTTTACCTCTTTGCGATACTTCGAGAATTGATTGCCCCATTCCGTTCCAATCCAGAACGGCTTCTGCAGTATTTTTTAATAATGAATCAGACAGTTTACATGGGCCTGCATTAAAAATATGTTTTCTCATAATTTATTGTTTTTTTAATTGTTAACTTATATACAAATACGAATGCAATATGCAAATAAAATTTAAATAAAAAAGCAAATTTTATATGATGTTAAACAGCTTTCAGAATTTTGAGAAGTTAAAATTACAAAATATAGTAATGATTAGAAAATTTAGGATTATGATATTTTCTTAAAATCAATAATATAACCATCCTTAAGGAAGGGTATAATGCCGGTTGTACCTATTGTAAAGCAATACTCAATAACATGCCCTAAACCCAGGCTTGTTAACCGCTTATACTGGAATGTTTTTTTTATATATTCGAATAAATTACCTTTTGCAATACCCCATAAATCGATTGCCGAATTAGATGCATCACAAGTTGTTCGAAATTTTTTAGTTTGAATTAATTTCTCTGAAATTGCACCTGCAAGCAATACATCCTCAGAACAATAATTTCCCTGCCAACCTGAACAAACAATAATTATATCGTTTTCAAAAGAGGAAAGTAAATCCACAACTACATTCAAATTTAAAAACGAAGCGATTAACACTTGCCTGGCATCTTTTACCAGGTTTATCGTATTTGTTCCGTTTAAGGTACTATATACAATGCTTTTTCCTTTTACAATTTCAGGAGTAAATGAATATGGGGAATTATCAAAATCGGCAAAATCCACTTTTTTACCTTTGCGCTCAGCTGCAACTAAAAAACCTTTAGCCTTGTATTCTTTGGCAATTTCTAAACTCTCAACAGGGATTATTTTTTCTGCCCCATTTTTCAGCATGGTTGTAATTATTGTGCTGGCGCGCAAAACATCAACAACAACAGCTATTTTATTTTCCAGGTTAAATAAATCCAGTAGTTTAGGGCTTAAACAAACTTCTATATTTCTCATTGAATTACAATTGATTTAACAAAGTTAATAAAAAACCCCGCTTTTAGGAGCAGGGCTTTTATGTTGAAATATAAAACTTTTATTTGATATGAAATGGAGCTTTAGCAACTTTTGCCTTTAACATTTTACCCCTGATTTCAATAAAAATTTCAGTTCCTTCTTTCCAGAATCCTTTATTTAGGTATGCCATACCAACTCCTTGTTTAATAATCGGAGACATGGTACCTGAAGTAACCTCACCTATTTCGTTTCCATCTGCATCAAAAACTTTATAATGCTGACGTGGAATTCCGCGGTCTTCCATAATAAACCCTTTTAACCGTGGAGAAACACCTTCTTCTTTTTGTTTTTCCCACAATTCACGGTCAATGAAGTTATTACCATCAACAAATTTAGTAATCCAACCTAAACCAGCTTGTATTGCTGATGTTTCGTCGTTAATATCATTTCCATATAAACAGAAACCAGCTTCTAAGCGTAAAGTATCACGAGCACCTAAACCAATAGGTTTAATTCCGAATTCGGCACCAGCTTCAAAAACAGCTTTCCATAATTTATCTGCATCTTGATTTGCAATATATATTTCGCAACCTCCAGAACCAGTATATCCTGTGGTTGAAAAAATAACATCTTTAATACCTGCAAAATCGCATTTTTGGAAAGTATAATATTCCATATCAACAACATTAGCAGTTGTAAGTTTTTGCATTGCTTTAAGAGCTAATGGGCCCTGAACGGCTAATTGAGCAATTTCGTCGGAAGCATTATAAACTTCTTTTCCGATTTCCATTCCCATTTCCTTAGCATGTTTTGTTACCCAAGCCCAATCTTTATCTATATTGGCTGCATTAACTACTAAAAGGTAAGTAACATCGTCGAATTTATAAACCAATAAATCGTCAACAATACCACCCTTACCATTCGGGAAACAAGAATATTGAACTTTACCATTGTGTAAATCGGCAACGTTATTCGAAGTTACTTTTTGAACTAAATCAAAAGCTTTAGGCCCTTTAACCCAAAACTCTCCCATATGTGAAACATCAAAAACACCAAGTTTTTCACGAACAGTTAAATGTTCATCGTTAATACCTGAGTATTCAATTGGCATATTAAAGCCGCAAAAAGGAAGCATTTTAGCTCCTAATTCAATATGGAATTTTGTAAATGCTGTATTTTTCATTATATATTTTTTATTAAATTAAATCAAAGTGCCACAAAGCTATAAAATTTTAATTATAAAAAAGATTTTTAAAAACATTAGATGATGAATAAAAAATGGATGGCTTAATTAATAAACCATCCACAAATTACTTCCAAAGATTTTATTTAATTATTTACTTAATACTTTAAACTCTACCCTTCGGTTTTGAGCACGCCCTTCGGGTGTATTATTATCGGCAATTGGCTGATTAAATGCATAGCCCTTATACTCCAGCCTGTCTTGTGCAACACCTTTAGAAATTAAATAATCAACCACACTTTTTGCACGTTGTTCTGAAAGTTTCTGATTTGCCCTGTACGAACCAACATTATCGGTATGTCCGGATATTTCAAGGCGTATTGTCGGATTTTCAATCAATAAAGTAGCAACCCTCTCTAACTCAGTTGTAGATTCAGGCTTTAATGTTGCTTTATTGGTTTCAAAGAAAATATTATTTAAAATCATCTTCGCCCCAACATCAATTTTATTCATCTGGAAATTAGCTGTTACTTTGCTGTCTACCACATCTTTCTGCGATAAGTAAACCATTTCGACAAAGAATAAATAGTCTTTTGCTGTTAATTCAATTCCATAATCTTTCTTCTTAGGGATTTTCACCTGGTATGCACCGCTGGTATCAGCCAAACCAGTAGCAATAACTTTACTTTGTTCTATATCAATAACTTCAATTTTAGCTAATTGAACAGGCTCTCCTGTTTTCGAATTGGTAATAAAACCAACCATAAATAATGATGTATCAACCTTTAGCTCTGTTGGCATATGATAAAATAAATCGGGTATCGGTTTATAATTCCATGCTAAAAGAATATCATCGCTTGTAAGTTTCAGTTCTTTTTCTTCTCCTAAAAATATAATCTTATAAATATCTTTCCCACCTAAACCTATATCACGCACTGAAGCAAAATATGCCTGTTTGTTGTTTTCGTCAATTTTAAAGAAAATATCATCGCTTGGCGAATTTACCGGATATCCCAGATTAACTGGATTCGACCACATTTTCTCATGGTTTCGTTCTATCATAAAGATGTCGAAACCACCCATCGAATTATGCCCTTTTGAACTGAAATATACTTTATCCTCTTTTGGATGCCAATAAACAGCCTCTTCATCGTATATGGTATTTATGGCTGGACCCATATTTACGGGCTCTTCCCATTTTCCTTTTTCGTTTTGCTTACTATAAAAAATATCCATACCGCCAATTGTACCTTCGCGGTTTGATACAAAAAACATCTCTTTGCCATCGGGGCTTAAGGCAATAGTAGTCTCTTTAGCTTTGGATGAAATCTTTCCTGAAATGCCTTTAGGCGACTTCCATTCACCTTTTTTTAATTCACTTACCAGAATATCACCGCCATTTTCATCGCCATTATATAAGTAAATATGATTACCATCAGGTGTAATGTACAGAACAGATTCGTTGCCTTTAGAATCGAGCTTATTATCCAACAAATTAGCTTTTTTCCATAATTCACCAGCTTGCTCAGCAACAAAAACATTTTCTAAATACTTGTTATCGCCTTCGAAGCGTTTATTCTTTTTTTCCACCTCGCGCCGAGATGTAAAATACAAGAAATCCTGATTAGGATGCAGAACAGGATTATAATCATCGAATTCGGAATTAATTCGTTCGCCCAGGTTGTTAATTATAACTCGTACAGAGTTATTAACTAAATCTTTACCATAATTACACTCCTTAATATATTTATCGATATTAATTTCAAGTTTTTCAAGCTCTTTCAACGAAAAAGTACTGTAATATGCCTTATAACTTTCTATGGCTTTATCAAACTCGAGGTTAAGGTGATATGCCCTTGCAAGCATAAGAAGAATATCGTCAGCAACATCCTTATTCAGTTCATATGCTTTTTCGAGATATTTGGTTGCATTATAGTATTTATCGGTAGCCAGGTAGCAAACACCTATTTTATAGTTCAATTTCGAACTTTCGGGATTATATTTTGATGCACGCAAATAATGCGTTAAAGCATCGGGAAATGTACCCAATCCCTCAGAAAAAAGTTTTTCTCCTTCTTTAATCTCTTTCCAGGCATCTTTAAAACCGGTTTCTTTTTCCTCAATCTGAAAATCCCTTTTTTTAATTTTTATATTTTCCTGAGCATTGGCATGTGCTATTGATAATATAACAATAACAGAAGTAATTATAATTGATTTTACTGATTTCATTTGCTACGTATATTAAGTTATTCGCACTCCGTTATATATTTTTCGGCTTCCTGGATACCCAATTCAAGGGCTTTTTTCCAATCGGCACAAGCTTCGGGGAATTTACCCAAAAACTCATTGGCATACCC
>Ga0116152_10005229_pt1 | contig 10141 bp, 6 predicted proteins | sample AD_UKC119_MetaG_FD_89894 | JGI IMG/M metagenome (GOLD analysis project Ga0116152, IMG submission 89894) | Active sludge microbial communities of municipal wastewater-treating anaerobic digesters from Hong Kong - AD_UKC119_MetaG | ecosystem: Engineered > Bioreactor > Anaerobic > Digestate...
CGCCATCCTGTCCTCCGACAGCGAACTCATCACCGCCGGCATGCTCAGCTTCAGCCTGTACCAAGAACAACCCTGTTCCGAAAAAATACACCCCCGCCACCTGAAAGTTGCCCTATACAACAAAAGCGACGAACCCGTCTCAGAAACCCACGAATTCATCTTCGACTCCACCTCCGAAACAATCAAAGACCGAGAAAGAATCGTAGACCTGAGACTCACATCAAAAGCAGAAGCATACAACCATCAAACCCTTTATTTGAAGCTGAAGGAAAAGTATAAAGACACAGAGCATTTTGTGGACTATAAGACGAAACCGTATAAGTTGAAAATGACGTTTGGGTTGGATTTTTGAGGGAGAGCTATTCGAAAGGAGATAGATAATGGAAGACAAAAAGACGAAATTGGAACAAGAGCTTGAGCAACTTTTGGATCAACATGATATTTTGATTTTGGATGACTTTCTAAGTGACGATGAATTTGAAGTTCCAAAACCCTTGCTTCAAGAGAAAAATGAGATTCCAGAGTTTAATGAGGAATTATATCTGAAAAAATTTGGAAAAGATTTTTCTTTTTTATTGTTGGATAGCTTGGCTAAAAAACATTTTTTAAATGAAAAATACGAAGAAGATGTCCGAAAAATAAAAAGTGAAAATAAGCTTATAGAGGCAGAAAATGAAAAAACAATCCAAACTTGGGTGAAAGAGAAGTTAGATTTCTATAAAGAAAAAGAAGAAAAGAATGTGATGTTGAAGACACTATACACCGCCTATTCTGAAGGTAAGGCACAAGCTGTCTTATGGTTTTTTAATAAGGTCCTTTTGAATATTCCCCATGCTATTTTTCACCAAAAGAATATAGTTCTTTCATTCGACGAACAAGAGCGTCAACTGAAATTGAAATTTGTTTTTCCCGATAAAAAGACTGTTTTTAATCAGCAGGATCGTTTTCCACAAATTACTTCCATTAACAGCAAGCATTTCCAAGAGTATTATCTGAGTGTGTTGTTTCTCCTTTTTAAGATCCTCTATACCAAAATAATGAAAAATGATATTGAAAGAACGGTCAATACAATACTTTTTGAGGGTTATGTCATCGAAGATGAACGATCAACAAGCGATTTGGCAACCAAGAAGCTGTTTTCAATTCTTTCTCCTGTTACTCTTGATGTTTTGAGAAAATTAGAAAAATATGATGTGAGAAACCTCGTTTATCAAAATCATCTTGATTTAGTGAAAGAGTTTTCTTTATTTCAAAATAAATCAATTGAGGAATTGACAAAATCAGATGAATTACAGAATTATATTGAAGCAAAACTATTTTCGCACATCGATAGTCAACTTCAATCACTTAAGGAGGAAATCATTCAATATGTTGATACTAAAGTAAGAAGTATGCAGATTTCCATCAATGCAAAGTTTTTAAGTAGCAATAATAATGGACCTGAGAAAATAAAGGAAGTCCATGTTGATGATGTGAATAACAAGGATGAATCCATTCAAACGCAGGAATCTGTTAATGAACCAACTCCATTAAACGTATCAGGCGAATCTTCTGAATTATCCATAGAAGAACAGTTTGAGGAACTGATTAGTAAAATAAACAACATGTCCATTCATCACAAGTCTACCTTTTTTAATTTGATAAAAGAACCACCTCTTGAAAAGTTGAAAATTGATGAATTGAATATTGAAAAACTTAAGCTGATGCGGATTATGAATGCTTTAATCTACATGGATACTCCGTTGATTAAGATATCCGGTAGTAGTAGTGAATATGTGATTTGGGGTGAAGACTACCCAAGTGAGTTAGTTGATTTTATTATCAAAAAATACGCATAAGGGTGTGATGGATTTTGAATACAAAGACTGAGCAATATTTACTGCAGATTTTTGGTAAGCATTATTCAAAATATGAAAAAATGATCAATAAAGCGTTGGAAAAGAATTTTGCTGTGCAGAAGAATTCGGATTTCAATGCCATTAAGGCTGCGTTTGAGGCGATTTACGACAAATACATGGTCAGAGTGTTAGAGGATGATCAATTCTATTGTAAGAAATATGGTCTTAAAAAGGGCACTTACAGGCGCTATTACTTAACAGTTGAGAGGCTTTTGCAGGACTATCTTTTCCAAGTGGATCAGTTGATCAATCAATATGTGGATTTGTTTCAATGTGGAATGAATATGATCGCATCGATGAGTGATTTGGAGTATTTGCGGATCGAAGACTTTCTTAATGCCACTTTTCGATATGTGGAACAATTTGGAAAGATCAACAGGGATGAGGCTAAAACTGTTTTTTGTTCCTATTTCTACCTTTTGGGCTTTGAAGCGAAGAAAGGACGGACTTCTTCAAACCAATATAAGCTCTATATCACACCAGAAAAATCAAATTTGTACTTGAATATCAAGGTAAGGAGGGGGATTTTCAGTGAATAAAGGATTTGTGCCTGATTTCAAGAACCTTTTTGAATCTCTTAGAGGGGGAACTTCTTTTTCGGAAAAGTATGTCCCCTATATTTTTAAAGGCAGGGAAATGGAGAAAAAGGCAATTGAGCGGGATATCGATAACATCTTAACGTCTGAGACCAGTAAGTGCAGATTATTCCTGGCCGATTACGGGGGCGGAAAGTCCACCTTGGGAAAATATATCAGTTTCAGCGCAAAGAAAAACGGGATGCTGGTTTCTGTACTCAGTAAAAAAGATTATCAGACGATTTATAAGCAGGATGATTTTTTTATTTCTATTATTCGAAATCTAAAGATGAACGGCATCGACGAGGGACGGAACCCCATCGAGTTTATTATGAGTGCATGGGCTGAAGACGAAATGAAGGCATTTCACAATGGGATTGAACCTAATTCTATTGAACAAATAAGAGACTATTTAAAGCGGAAAAATATCATTAAAAGTGATACATTTATTGATTTTGCAGCCTCTTTTTTGTTCTGTAAGATAAAGAATATCGATTACGATCCCCTTATTGGTTATTTAAAAGGCGATAAGGTGGATAAAAGGATTCTTAAAAATAACTATGATTTCCGGGTTTTCTTTGATAATAACGGCCTTATGTTTCTCAGGGATTTTGGTTTTTTTATCAAAGGTATCGGAGTCCCGGGAATGGTCATTATCCTGGATGAACTTGAAACGATCACAAAATCAAGAAGAGATATTATTGATAAAACTTATAATTTCTTAAGAGAATTTTGGGATCTTCTCCTTGAGGGTCATACAAAAGGGCTCTATGGTGTTTTATTGTCCACAGAAGAATGGTTGGAAGATTCAAGAAAAGGCGTAAAAAGTTATACAGCTCTTTATGAACGATTTGCAATTGGCGATAATAAGCAAAATTCTCAATCCTCGAAGATTGTCATGTCAAATCTTACAGAAACTGAATATGAAGAGTTATTTAATGAAATTTATAAAAGGTATTTTGATACCTATCATTTTGTCTATGACAATCATGATATGCTTTCAGAGAATTTGTGGGCGTTTTTAAAGAGAAGAAACACGAGTTTTGATAATACTTTAAATATGGATGCGAGGAATTTTATCAAGGATGTAATCAATTCATTGGATTCCGTTGCCGATTATTTTGAATCTGAAGATGAAAGGGATCTAATATCCGATTTGGAAGAAATTTTAAAGCTGGATAATGAAGAAAAGATTGAGAAATCAGACAAAGATGAATTATTTAACAAGCTCTTTTGAAACCCATGGCCTATAAACTGAATCCCCGACTTGAAAAATGTCTCACTCAAAATCTCAAATGGAAGGATTTGCGAGACATTCAAAAAAAGGCTTTTAACCCCATATCGGATAAAAACAATACATTGATCGTTTCCGGTACCGCTTCCGGTAAGACGGAAGCTGCCCTTTTGCCGATTTTCAACAATATGCTCACTTCGAAATTAAGTGGTTTAAGGGTTTTGTATTTAGCTCCCTTAAAAGCACTGATCAATGATTTGAATTTGCGGATCTTGAATTTTGCAACCCCCTTGGGACTTGTATCCTCACCCTGGCATGGTGATGTGAAATACAATGAAAAATTTAAATCGCTCGATGATACAAATATTCTCATCATTACACCGGAGTCCCTTGAAAGTCTTTTGACTACCCAAAAAACTGATAATCAGGAAATCTTTAAACAGATTGAATATATCATCGTTGATGAAATTCACTATTTTGCTACTTCACCACGTGGTTATCAGTTAATTAGCCTAATTAACCGTGTGAGCCGTTATTCTGAATCTGTTCCCATTAGAATAGGGTTGTCAGCGACTGTTGAAAATAAAGGAGATATTCTTGATTTTTTATGTAGCAATGACTCTTCTTTGAAAAAGGTCGTTGTTTCTGAGAATGGACAAATCAAACGTGACATCAGGATTATTGAAGCTGAGGATCAAATATCTTTGGAAAAGGTCATTCAGATGCAACTTCAAGCAGATTCAAAGAAAAAATTTCTTGTCTTTGCCCATTCGAAAAGTAAAGTGGAATCGTTTGCCAATGCCTTATCGGAAATGGATATCAAGGTGGAAGTTCATCATGCATCTGTAGGAAAAGAAATCAGACAAACCGTGGAAAGTTCGTTTAAAAAAAGTAAAATTCAAGTGGTGATTGCGACTTCCACGTTAGAGCTTGGGATCGATATCGGTGATATTGATCAAGTCTTTTTTTTGGATGTTCCAAATTCAGCATCATCTTTTTTACAACGTTTGGGTCGAAGTGGAAGACTATCATCGAATCCAAAGTGCTGGATCACTTTTGATAAAACCCGTCCTGATCAAATTTTTAAAATTTTGGGCATTCATTATATGCTGGAAATTGGTTCAGTAGAGTCCATCGAATTGTACTCCTATTGTCCGCAAATCTTTGCCCATCAAATGTTGTCTTTCATTTATGAGAATCAGAGGCTTTCTTCTTCTGATTTAGAGTGTTTTCTCAATGTATTTTGTTTTAGCAAGCTTAATGAAAGCGATAGCTTAAAGGATATTTTTAGTTTTTTAGTGGATAAAGATTACATTTCTAAGGAAGACAAATCTTATATTCCCTCTACAGAGCTCTTGAATATCCTTGAAAGGCCTATGTACAAAAAGGATTTTGTCGGGGTTTTTAATGCTGATACAGAATACAAAGTAACCTATAAGGGTAATGAAATCGGCTCTATTTCTTACTTTATGTATGAACAAATCCTGGATAAATTCAAAAAAAAGAAGCCGTCGGATTTTAGTTTAGCTAATAAGGCGTGGAAAGTTGATTATATCAATGAGATAACAAAGAAAATAGTTGTGGAACGTTCCAATAAAAAGAACATTCCTTTTTGGTTTAGCAGAGGAGAATCCATTTCTTTTGATTTTGCTCAAGCAATCAAAAAGAAATTACAGCAATCGTTTGACAGTGTGGACTCTTATTTCAATCTTATGGAGATTACAACATTCAGCAAACCGTTTATCCAATCCGCTATATTAGAGGCCAAGGCGATGGTTGATTACTCTAAACCCATTGATATTGCTTCAATCGAATCGGGAGAGTCCTTTTTGGAAAAAATTTATACTTATTTTGGAGATAAGGGGAATTATTTCTTCAAATGCCTTTTGGAAATATGTGAGTTCGAAGTCCAAAGTGATAATTTTATCCAGATAACGATTCGTTCTGAGAGTGGCTTATTGAATTCTGTGCCATTTACCAAATTGATTTTTAGTGGGGAAAAGGCAATCAAAGAGGCACTTTTTGAGTACTTTTTCAGCCATTTTAAGCTTGTGGATCACATTTACGAATTATTCGGAGACAAACTGGAAAAATATATCCCCTATTCGGTTAAAACAAGATTTGTTACGGAATATTTGTACGATGAAAGAGTGATAGAGATTCTTGGGAATTCTTTTAAATGCAATTAGAATATCCTAACAAGGGTCCGACCCAACGAATGATTAAAACGGCATTAAAAAGTTGTTGGTTTTTTTGTGCCCAGAAAATGATGGATCTCACAGAAAAAAACCGTAAAAGGAGTCATCGTCATGAATAAAATAGGGAAAAGCAGAATGGAAAAGGCGTTATTGGAATCTCTGGAATTTTATCGTGTCCTGTATTTTGATGAACTACTTCGTCAGGAGGGGTTCGACAGCAACCAGCCGGTTCTTGAGAAATTGAAGTCGATACCATCCTTTGATGAAGAGACTTATCTGAAACGTTATGATGAGGATTTTTCGGTTTATTTTGCCAACGAATCGATTCGAAGAGAATTTATTGAAAAGAAATATGCTCGGGATGTTGCGGAGGTTGAAGAGGCGAATCGGAGAATCGTTACGAGAAATGAGAAAAGAATGGAAGAATGGCGGAAAAAACTGTCAAAGAAATCTTTCGGTGAAATAAATCAGGTGGAGAAGCTGTATCGTCAATATGCCAATAAAGAGGCCGAGGGTGTTGTCTGGTTTTTTTTAAAGGTCATTAGAAATATTCCTCATGATTTCTTCTATGGCAACGATTTTCAGTGTACATATGAGCGGAAGTATCAGACTTTAAAGATTCATTTTGTATTTCCTGATAAACTGTCGGTTTTCATATCTCAAGATGATGATCAGCTCATTAATTCAATTCACGACCCGTCTTTTAAGCGCTATTACTATGGGATTTTATTATTGATCATCAGAAATCTTTTTAATGCCATTTATAAAAATGATTTGGAAAATGCACTGGAATATGTTTATTTACAGGGGCGTTTTTCAGAGATAGATGATAGTCGTTCGGAAACAGTGGCAGATGAAACAGTATCGATAACATCTCATATGGATATTGACAGCTTGAAGAAAATTCATGGACAACAGCCTGAGGAGTTATTCAAAGATAAACTTTCAACATTCGAGATTCCTCCGGAAGATGTTGTGGCTGTTCCCAAAGAGCCCAATATTAAGGATATGGAAGAAAAAGTAGAATCTCCAATTGAAGATGAAAATGAGGCTGAGACGCTTTATGAAGCTTTTGAGGAAAAGGTGATGAAAGGACTGGATCTTCTCTCTGAAATCAAAGCGATCATTCTTCGGGAGGATTATCATACCAAGACCTCAGAATCATTTGAATACGCTGAAGAAACGGCGAAGATTGTGGACAATGCCAATCCGTCAAAGGAATCTGATCAAACCTTGTCTGAATACACTGGCAGAGAAGAAAAAGATTATGATGAGTTTTTTCAACGTGTGAATACGTTATCTGAATCGCTTATGTGTATCTTTCTAAAGATTCTTCGTATGGAGCCGGCAGAAAAACACCCATTAGACAGTTTGGAGGCTTCCAAACTTAATATGCTAAATCTTGTCAACAAATTGGTTTATCAGGGTAGACCACTTATCCGATTGTCCGGCTATGAATGGGATGAATTTTCATGGGGAGAGGAATATCCCAAGGAATTAATCGAGCAGTTGAGAAAAAGGTACTTGGCTTTCGAAAAAAGGAGTTGAAAACATGGAAGCTGATGAAAGAATTTTAAATAAACTGGAACAGCTACAACAGGTCTTTTCTGATTTGAAACAGCATGTGAGCGACATCCAGATGAAAATGAACACTGGGTTGGGTTCAATCGATGAAAAAAGGGAAGAATTTGAACAGCTAAATGGCCGTGTTGCCGGATTGGTGGAGCAAATTTCCATATATGCCGATACCTTGAAAGATATTCTGGGGTACAAAACACAATTAGAGGATATGATAGTAAAGGTTCACAAGATTGACTTTTATAAGCAAAGACACGATGAGCTTGAGTCGAATTTCCAATCCTTGTCTGAGAAGATCAACATGAGTATTGAAGAGATAGAAAGCAGATTGTTGGATTTTGAAGTGTCTTGTGAAGAAGATTTAGTAGCTCTGAACGATCGTTTATCTAATACAGGAGAGACAAAGGCTAAATTGGCAGAGCAAATCCGGTATTGTGAGGAAAAATCGAACAACATTGAAGAGGGCCTTAAAAATAGTGCTGAAAAAACGAGTGAATTGGAGCGCAGGCAACATAATCTTGAAGACTTCCAAATTAGTAAAAAAGTAGAAAAAATTGATGCATTCATGACTCAAAAAACGGATATTCAAAATTCATTGCTTCAAAATGCTCAAGAGATTGATCGGCAAAACTCAGAGTTGCTAATTGTACAGGAGTCGATGCAGCGTTCTGAAGAAAAGTGGCAGGAAATTAGAGAACGTTCAGATGAACTGGATGCTTTTGTTGAAGCTGCAAAAAAAGAATTTGACAATATTCGAGAAACGACAGAAAAAGCCATAGAAGAATTTAGCCATTACATCGATTCACAACCTGATCAAATCAAACGTATCAGAAATGATTTCAATCAAAATTTGAAATCTTTTGAAGAAGATCATCAGAAACAAATCAAGTCGATGGGTGACGATGAAATGGATCGAATAAAAACTGAGATTAAATTTTGTGAAAATGATGCAGTAGAACAATTGAACCAAAGATCTGCAGAAATTCAAGATTATCTAAAAGAAGGAAAACAAACTCTTTTAAAACAAAGGGATACCGCTATCAGCGAAATGGAGCTGTTTAGCGAACAGGTAAAAAGTGACTTGGAAAAAAAGTTGTCTGAAATAGAGACAGCGCATCAGGAACAGCTTAAAGTAAAAGATCTAATTGAAGATGATAAAAATGGTTTGGATAAAAGTCTCAAAGTCAATAAATGGATGTTGATTATCAATATGATGGTAATGGGAATGACTGTGACTGTGTTGTTACTGTCGGTGTTGTTTTGAGAATTGGTTATATGGAGGTCAATCATGTCCGAATTAGATAACAAAATAAACGAACATTTTAAGGGGAAAGTCGTCCGAAAAGACTTGGTGAAAAAAGTTCGGGGCAATGCCATCGTTCCCACATATGTATTGGAGTATTTGTTGGGGCAGTATTGTGCCACCAGTGATGAGAAGGCCATCGAGAATGGGATCGAGAATGTAAAAGCGATTTTGGCGGAGCATTATGTTCACCGGAGCGAGGCGGATTTGATCAAGTCAAAAATTCGGGAGAAACGATCGGGGCATAAGGTTATTGACAAGATCGGTGTGAAGCTGAACGAGAAAACGGATGCTTATGAGGCGCAGTTTGCGAATCTTGGGATTAAGCATGTTCTGGTTGATCCCGAAACGGTGAAGCGTAACGAAAAATTGCTGGTGAGTGGTGTCTGGTGTATTGCCGATCTAAGTTATGAGTTTTTTGAAGATACTCGGGCGTGTCCCTGGATTTTGAACACGATTAAGCCCATTCAGCTTTCTTATTGTGATTTTGATGAATTTTTGTCTCTGCGAAGGGAATTTGATCTCGATGAATGGATTGATCTGTTGATTCAGAGTATCGGTTTTAACCCGGATATGATGGAAAGAAGAAGTAAGTTTCTTCAGTTGTCCCGTTTGGTGCCTTATTGTGAAAGAAATTACAATCTCATTGAATTGGGACCAAAGGGAACTGGAAAATCACATATTTATTCGGAGTTTTCACCTCACGGGATTCTTATTTCAGGTGGCGAAGTGAGTGTTCCCAAGCTGTTTGTCAATAATTCCACCGGAAAGATTGGACTGGTGGGGTATTGGGATGTGGTAGCCTTTGATGAGTTTGCGGGAAAGACGAAAAAGGCGAACAAATCTTTGGTAGATATTATGAAGAATTACATGGCGAATAAGAGTTTTTCCAGGGGAATTGAACAAATTCAAGCAGAAGCATCTATGGTGTTTGTGGGCAATACCCAGCATACCTTGCCTTATATGTTGAAACATACGGATTTGTTTGACGATTTACCCGAGCAGTTTCACGATTCGGCCTTTTTAGACCGCATTCACTTTTACCTGCCCGGCTGGGAAGTGGACATCATCCGAGGGGAGATGTTTACTGAAGGCTACGGGTTTGTGGTGGATTACCTGGCTGAGGTTTTAAGGAATTTGCGGGAATTGGATTATTCACAAAAATACAGCAGGATGTTTGAGCTTTTCAGTGATATATCAACACGGGATAAAGACGGGGTTCAAAAAACGTTTTCCGGGCTGATGAAACTCCTCTTTCCCCATGGAGAGGCCAATGACGAGGAAATCGATGAACTGATCGATTTTGCTATAGAGGGCAGAAAACGTGTGAAAGACCAGCTGATGCGGATTGATCC
>Ga0116152_10005230_pt1 | contig 10139 bp, 6 predicted proteins | sample AD_UKC119_MetaG_FD_89894 | JGI IMG/M metagenome (GOLD analysis project Ga0116152, IMG submission 89894) | Active sludge microbial communities of municipal wastewater-treating anaerobic digesters from Hong Kong - AD_UKC119_MetaG | ecosystem: Engineered > Bioreactor > Anaerobic > Digestate...
AAACGTTTTCGGCAGTGCCAGCGTGGATCATGGTGGGAGCGATGGTGGTGCGGGTGTTGGCGTCGGTGATCGGCTTGGCGCTCATCTTGCGCTTGACAACTTTGCCAAAAAGCCAGGTGTTGGCAAGCATCATGCGATCCAGGAAAGGCATCTCGTCCCCGACAAAACTCATCATAAACTCAACCATATCCAAATGCTGGGGGAAGGGGTTGTTTTCAAGCGTTGCAATCGCCAGACTGAGCGCGCCAATAGCGGTTTGATTGGAAGGGGTTGAGGCGTGCCCCGCCTGGGTGGTGGCTTTGAGTTTGAGCGTGAGGTGACCTTTTTCGGTCACGCCAATCATGGCAACTGGGGAATCGATACCTGGCAAGCTACCCCGGGTGATTGCCCCCCCTTCGTCGAGTAAAAGCGCCAGCCTGACGCCGCGGTCCTCAAGGATACGGGCAAGTTCAACCGCGCCGCGTGAGCCGCTGCATTCCTCATCATGTCCGAAGAGCAGGTAAACCGTCCGTTCGGGTTTGAAGCCCTCGCGGATCAAGTTGTTGACTGCTTCCATGATGCTGATGAGCACGCCCTTGCAGTCCAGGGCGCCACGACCCCAGACGTAACCATCGGCAACCTCACCGGCAAAGGGTGGGTAAGACCAGCCGGAATCGGGGGCTTCATTGGCTGGCACCACGTCCTGGTGGGCGGCGAGGGCGATCGGATCCAGGTCCGGGTCAGTGCCTTTCCAGGTGTAGAGCAGCGCGCCGCCGTTGATGACTTCCCGGGTCAGGTGATCTTCCACCTGGGGATAAAGTACTTGCAAAAGGTTGCGCAGCCCTTCGAAAGGCAGGGGATCCACCTTCTCGGGGTCAGCGTGGCTGATGGTCTTCATCTGGATCGCCAGACCGATGTGCCTGGCGACTTCTTCGCCGTCAATATCCTCAAACGGGATTAGCCGCTCCCCGGGGAGTTGGATGGCAAAATGACTGGCGCGGTAGAGCACAATGCCGACGACAACCAGAACAATTACCGCCAGCGCAATCAGAATGAGTGTAAGTGGATCCATAGTTTTCCTCCAGAACGTTAGAAACGTGCTGCCTTTTGTCTATTGTAACGGATATTAGCCCTGCTGAGAAATAAAAGTCGCCATGCTTTTTTGGTACGTTTCTACATAAAATCTTAATTACAATTTGTTATGTTTCTACTCTATAATTGAGGTGATATGACAGAAACAATCCTTGTTGTCGATGACCAGTCCAGCGTGCGAACGTTGCTGAAAGATTACCTGACCAGCCAGGGCTATCGCGTGGTTACAGCAGCCGACGGGCAGGAAGCCCTTTTTGTCGCGCGCCATGAGCACCCGAACCTGGTGCTGTTGGATATCATGATGCCAAAAATGGACGGCTACCAGTTTCTGAGCGCTTTCCGGCGGGAAAACCAGGTGCCTGTGATTGTGCTGAGCGCCAAAGAAGAGGAAACCGATACCGTGCTTGGATTGGAACTCGGGGCTGACGATTACGTGATCAAGCCTTTTCGGATGCGTGAGCTTCTGGCAAGAGTCAGGGCGGCATTGCGGCGGGTGGAGACGCCCGTTGAGCCGGCGAGCCTCCTGCGCGTGGGCGACCTGGTGCTGGACAGGGCTGCGTATAGTGTAAAGATTGGGGGAAAGGAAGCCAACCCGACAGCGCTTGAGTTTGATCTGCTTGAGGTGCTGATGGCAACTCCCGGCAGGGTTTTTTCGCGCACTGAACTCGTGGATCGCTTGTATGAAAGCGGCTTTACCGGTTTGGAAAGTACGCTGAATGTGCACATCCGGAATTTGCGTTTGAAGATCGAACCCGACCCAGCCGCACCGCGCTACCTCGAAACGGTGTTTGGGGTCGGTTATCGCATGAATAACCAGGAGCGTTCTTGAAAACTTCGATCACTCTCAAACTTGCCCTGGCTTTCATCGGCGTGTCCCTGTTGACAGGTCTGGCGCTGGCATTTTTTGTGCGCTCACTGATTTCAGATAATTTCGAACGCTATTTGCTCGATCAGCAAGCCGAAACCAAACTCATCCTGGTTGAGGACTTTTACGCCCAAAATGGCACTTGGGATGGCGTGGAGCAGGTTTTGTCTTCAGCACCAGGCGTGATGGAGGGGCATGGGGCCGGGCGTGGACAGGGGCAGGGTGGCAGCCAGACCCAGCCAGGTGTACAGGCTGGACCGCGAACATTTGGTTTGGCAGACGCCGATGGTATGGTGCTGGTGGGGTTGGAGGAGCTCTATCCAACCGGCAGCCAACTGAAGGAAGATCAGATGGAATCTGGCGTGCCGGTTCTATTTAACGGCGCGCGTGTGGGCACCTTGTTGAGTTCGCGTTCACTCAGTTACTCCGGGCTGGAACAAAACTTCCTGGACCAGGTTAACCTCGGGCTGCTCTGGACGCTTTTGGCAGCTGTGTTGGTGGTTTCGCTGCTCAGCTTGTTGGTATCCGGCAGCTTAACCCGACCAATAAAAGCGCTGACGACCGCTTCGCGAAACCTGGCTGAAGGCAAACGAACACAGCTGGTGGAGGTGAGTTCGAGCGACGAGTTGGGTGAGCTTGGCACGTCATTTAATCGTATGAGCCTGGAAATTGAAAGCGCGGAGAGGCTTCGCAAGCAAATGACGGCTGATGTGGCGCACGACTTGCGCACTCCCTTGACTGTCATCGGGGGTTACGTGGAAGCAGCCAGGGATGGCGCCCTGGAATTGACGCCTGAAAGATTGGATGTGCTAGGACTGGAAGTGAATCGTCTCAACCGCCTGGTGAGTGACTTGCGCACCATGTCGCAGTCCGACAGCGGCGAGTTGCTGATCAGCCGGGAGGCGGTGGAGCCGGCGGGTTTACTGACCAAGATCAGAGAGGTATTTCGTCTGCAAGCTGAGCAGAAAGGGATCACTCTCGCGGTCAGGGCGGCTGGGGGGCTGCCCATACTATATGGGGATGAGGGGCGCTTGATGCAGGTGTTGGAGAACCTGGTTGCCAACGCGATCAGGCACACTCCGAATGGTGGGGAGATTAATTTAGGGGTTTCTGAGGCAAAGAACAGCACTTTGTTGTTTTCGGTCGCGGACAGCGGCGAGGGCATCCCTGCGGAAGAGCTCCCGTTGATTTTTGAGCGCTTTCACCGGGTGGATAAAAGCCGGCATGCTGATAGCAACCAGAGCGGGCTGGGGCTGGCAATCGCGCGGGCGATTGTGGAAGCGCATGGGGGCAAGATCTGGGCGGAATCCACGCCTGGCAAAGGTACAACCATCAGATTTGAAATTCCTTTAGCTTAACTTTGGGTTTTCTACGACCATTGCCAATATCCTGCCAGACAAGATATTCGCGACATCGAGACGGATGTTGGTGACATAAGATTTTTTCATGTTCTTTTGTAAAAAGCGATGTTTTCGTAGGTCAGGTTGCGCAGTTGAACCTGACATGACAAGCAATTACCAGGAACGGGTTTGATAAAAACCAGTCTTATCCGGAATGGCGCAAGGGTATTCCCTACTTCATGAAAAGTATTTGTGTAGGTCAGGTTCCGCAGTTGAACCTGACGTATGTGCGCCAGATTAAAAAAAAGACATGTGCCAAGGTTCGTTATGTCAGGTTGAACCCCGCACAAAAACGCGGGGCAGGACCGCAACCTGACCTACGCAAATAGATGCCAGATCAAAAATAAGACGCATGCAGAGGTTTGTTATGTCAGGTTGAACCCCGCACAAAAACGCGGGGCAGGACCGCAACCTGACCTACGCAAATGCTTGCTTGTTTGGAATAAGAGGAGTCGTAGGTCGGAATGAGACCGCCGGCAGCCATTGGTTCATAAGGAGTCTGAAGCGGGCTCACTCCGACAAATGAAAACCTTACCATGAGAACATTTGGCGGAATGAGCAAACCCCGCAAAAGGATACGCGGGGCAGGCAAAAGCGCATTCCGCCCTTAGAAAACCATAAATTTACCCAGAACCAACGAGCGTTTTGACCGTCAGGTCTCCAGTCCATCCAACCTCTTGTTTGCGTTTGTGGAGACCTTCGGTCAGACCCCTTGCAAGGTCGGGAGACCTTGCAAGAACTAGTCTGCCCCTACAAAGAGAAATAACTCCGTTCTCGCCGGTCTCCTGATACCCTCCACTTCGTTGCGGGCACAGGCCGCGCGAGGCATTTGACCGTTAGGTCTCCGGTCCATCCAACCTCTTGTTTGGGATTTTGGAGACCTTCGGTCGATCCTGCGTGCTCGGTCCCACAGGGAGGCTTCGCACCCAGGAGGCCGGCACGATCAACCTTCTGATAAATTATTTCCCGCTCGCCCCGCTTATTGCTCGATGCGTTTGATCTGTTTGCGCATCCAGAGCGCGCCGCCGGTTTGGTAGCGGCGTACAACCATCATTGAGCATGGCACGACTTCCATCAGGTAATCATCCAGTTTGCCGAAGATCTGGTCCGGAGCGAGGATTTCCTCTGCCGCACCGATGATCATCAGATCATAATTGCCTTCCTGGCACTCTGCCAGGATCGCATCGGCGATCGATTCCGTTTTGCGAACTTTAAACTGGAATACGTCGCTAATTTCACCCACTTCCTGTTCAAGGATTTCATGCACTTGTAATTCCTCGTCCTCCAGGCGCTCTTCGTCGGCTTCGCCGCGCACAAGTCTGAGGGCGACAATCGATCCCTCATCATTGGGCAGGACAATGTCCCGCGCCATCTGCAAAGCGAGCCGCGCGTTTGGACCGCTGCCAACCGGCACGAGGATGCGCTTTATGGGGTTGGAAAGCCCGCGATCGCGCAGGACCGCAACGTTACGGTTTGCCATCATCATGACTTCCTTGAGGATGTTATTGGGGTATTCCACTTTGGCATGTTCCTGCGGGTAACCCAGCATCACCAGGTTGACATCTTTGTGGCGGCTGAGTTCAGAGTAAATACCCTCTTCAACCCGGCTTGCGGCTTTCAACTTGGCATAGATGGGGACATTCTGCTTCATGGCGATGGGAGCAATTTCCTCAAGAATTTTTTGTTGTTCTTGTTTTTTTGTTTCCACAAGCGCAGGCACATCCGTGGTGCCAAGATTGATGGGAGTCTTAACCACCGTGAAGAGGCAGACCGCGGTATCTTCCTGCTGGTCGACTAATTGGGCGGCAAGATTTACCAGGTGTCGGGCAGTGTTGACCCTTTTGGCTGCTACCAACACGCGACCGCCGCCTTCCTGGGACTCGAGCCGCGTATTGAGATCCTGCCGTGCCCTTATTTGCTTTGAGATCAAATATGCCACGCTGAGGATAGCCAGCACGACGCCCAGAAAGAGCAAAGCCCGGGGGTTGGCAAACGAAATGATCAGCACGCCGGTTATTGCCGCGGCAATGACCGTGAATGGGTAAAGCGGCACTTTGAAAGGGCGCTCAATATCAGGGAATTTTTTACGCAGCCTTGGCATGGCCAAAGTAGCCCAGAAAAGAACAAACATGTAGCCGGCGCTTGAGATAAAGCTGAGGAAGTCCACCACTCCAATTGCTGCCACAAGCGCGCTGATGATCACCACCATCACAACCGCCACCCAGGGGGTACGCCATTGACTCAAGCGCGAGAACTGGCGCGGCCAGACGCGTTCGCGGCTGAGCGAGAATGCTTCGCGTGTGGCTGAGAGCATGGCTGAGTTGACGGACGTGAGAGTCGCGATGATGCCGGTGATGCCCATGATTGGCACGCCGATGGTTGGCCAGAAGCGGGAAGCAGCATCTGTCAGGGCGGTGTCGGAGCCCGCCAGTTCCGAGAATGGAACCGTGCCAACGGTGACCATCGTGACTGAAGAGTAAATCAGTGTGGTGAGCAGCAGGCTCACGAGGATGCCGATGGGAATGTTGCGGCTGGGTTTGGTGATCTCTTCGGCGTCGTCAGCGATGACCTCAAAACCGACATAGGCATTGTATGCCAGGGCAATGGCGGAGAGCATGCGCCCCAAGTGCGCGATGGCGCTTTGATTATCAAAGACCTGGCGACCGGACAGAAAAGTTGGAAGGTTGAAGCCTCCTTCACTGAAAAAGCCTTTGAAGATAAAAGTCGCAAAAACAACCAGCAAAAAAGCGCCAAGCACCACCTGCAGGTTGCCCGCGCTGGTAACGCCGCGGATGTGCATCGCGCCAATAATTGCGATGACCGCAATGGCGACCGGGATTATGGGCAGGGAAGGAATAAAAATAGAGAGGGAAATGGCAAAACCGACCGCTGAAAGGGCTGCATAGAATGTGCTGGAAAGGGCATCCAGCGAGCCGACCAGAAACATTAGCCAACCTTTGCCAAAAGCTTCACCCACATAGGTCATCGCGCCGCCGGTGACGGGGAAGGTGGTGGCGAGTTCGCAATAGTTCAGGGCAATGCTGAGGGTGAGCAGACCGCCGAGAGCCAGCGCCAGCACGGATTCGGGACCGGCGATCTTAGCGACGTGACCGGTTAGAACGAAAATTTCTGCGGCAATCGTGCCGGCTGTGCCGAGCATGATGACCTGCAGAAGGGTAAGTTGACGCTTCAGTTTGCGCTTCGCCATATTGTCTCCAAAACAATTGATTGTTTGTTGGCTGAAATTATAGCACCATGGGGCTTTTTCGCATTTTGATATCTGTGTGATTAGATCTAATACTTGCGGAAGTGAAGGAGAAGAAACAATAGCGAAAAAAACTCACTTCGCAAGCCAGAATATGATCGGTTTGGTGAGGAGATCTTGCGATTTAATGTACAATGATAGTAGATCTTGAAAGAGGTGAAATATGAATAAGCGTTTCAGACTGTTAGCTTTCTTGTCTGTTTTGTTGCTGACGACCATGGCTTGCAGCATTACCCGTAACACTCCAACCCCTCCCCCCGGGGTCGATGAAAAAGATCAGAACGTTCTGGTGACCGAAAACCGTCAGTTAGGCGAATTTACCGCGATCGATATGGATGGCGGCGCAAAGGTGGTCCTGGTGCAGGGGAATCAGCACTCCATCATAGTCGAAGGTTCCCGCCGCGTTGTGGACCAGGTGATCACGAAAGTGAATGATGGGGTGTTAGAGATAAACTTCCGTGACAGAATCCTTTTTGAAAATTGGGGTGAGAGCCTCACTCTGACGATCACTTTCACCAACTTGAGCGATTTCAGGTTGGATGGTGGGGTGGAACTGATTGCTGACGGCCTTAACCTGGAAAACCTCAACATAACCATCAACGGCGGTGCCAGCGTTAAGATGAATAATCTGCTGCTGAACACACTTGGCATGACCCTATTGGGCGGCGGCGACATCCAGGTTTCTGGAATTGCTGAAACCCAAAACGTCAAGGTTTCGGGGGGAACCAGTTATGAGGCGGAAGACCTCCAAAGCGCTAATGTAAGCGTCGAAATTATTGGCGCAGCCGACGTGGTGGTTTGGGCAACGGAAGCGCTCAACCTCGACCTGGCAGGCGCTTACAGCGTGAGCTACTGGGGCAGCCCGGCGATCACACAAAGCATCACCGGACTAGGTGAGATCAAGGCTCTGGGCGAAAAGTAAGTTACTTGTGGGATGACGTTTGCTGTCGGCGTCAGTCGCTGTCAGCCTGCCAGGCTTCGGAGAGGCGCTGGTAAGTGAGTTCGAGGTCTTCGGGCATAACGCGCGTCTGCCCGATGACGGACATGAAATTGGCATCGCCCTGCCAACGCGGGACGACGTGCATGTGCATGTGGGCGGCGATGCCGGCGCCAGCGGCGGAGCCGAGGTTCAGCCCGACGTTGAAGCCCTGGGGGTGATAGACCGCTTCCATTACACGCACAGCTTTTTGAACCGTCTGCATCATTTCGTTGAGGGTCTCGATGGGGAGGTCTGAGAGTTGATTGGTGTGGATGTAGGGCACGACCATCAGATGCCCGCTGGTGTAGGGGAAGAGATTGAGGATCACAAAGCAGTTCTCACCGCGATGGAAGATCAGGTTCTCGGGGCTGTCTTGTTCTTGGAGGGCAAGGCAAAAGGCGCAACCTTCGTTGTTCTTGTCCCGCCCGATGTATTCCGAGCGCCAGGTGGAGTAGATGTGCTGCATGGGGACAATTTTAGCAGATATTGGGGCAGGTGAAGTGATTGTTTTGGAATCACATTCCGGCAGGGGCGACGCACGGGTCGCCCTGATTACGCGAGGGTTTTAGCCTCTCCGCCGTTAATGATGGGTAGGGGCGAAGCAACCTAAAATTGCCGATCTGGTGAGGCGGGATTTTTTTATCGGGATGCTTCGCCCCTCCGTTGATATCGCGCTTAGGGAGAAAAAAGGAAAGATTCAGAATTTGCCTGGATTAACACTTGTGATGTCAGGTTCAACTACGGAACCTGACCTACGCACCAGCGTCAGACCTTTTGAGAGCAGGGAATGAGGACACCGGCGAGAACAAACTGTTATTGACATCCAACCCTACTACATTTACAATATGACCGGTCAGTCATACCACTCAAAGGAATCCCATGCCCACAAAAACCTACCACAATCTACCCGAAGAGAAGCGCCTGCAAATCGAAAAGGCTGCTATCGCTGAATTTGCCGCCAATCCGTTGCAAAGCGCGTCGATTAATGCCATCGTCAGGGAAGCCGGCATCGCCAAGGGCTCTTTTTACCAGTACTTTGAAAGCATCGACGACCTGCACGGGCACATCCTGAGCATTATCTACAAGAAAAAAATTGAAGTGATCACCAGCCTGCCCCTGGATTCCTCTAATCTTGACACATTTCGTTATCTAAAGCGCGTCCTGCAAGCAGCGGTTGAGTTCCAGATCCGATACCCCGATTTGGCCAGCATCGAACGCTTTCAGCGTTTGAACGCTAATCACCTGAGCAGCGTTGACCCGGAAACGGGCGAGCGGGTGAGTGGGGACGGACGCTTCCACGCCTTTTTGACCCAGGGGATCCTGCATGACGACATCGCCACCTGGGTGGACGTGGACATGGCGGCTTTCATGCTTGAGATCATCGAAGGCGGGATTGCCCCCTACCTGGTGGAGCGGATTGGCGAAAAAACGCCTGCGATCGCTTCAGGCAAGCTTTCGTCGGTTTTTGACCAAACCACACAGGACTTATTTGACAACCTGATGGATATCCTCGAGGCGGGGCTGGCGCGTGACCCGCAAATCCGGAAAGACTACTACTCGAAATAATCGTCTTACCCAACCAACTACTTGAACTATAAAAAAAGGACCTGCTTGCAAGCAGGTCCTTATAAACAATTCTCTAACTTACGCGAGAGGGAGGTCCGAGATGCCAAGGCAGGTGCCAACCTGGAATGAACCGCGGATCCAGTCGTGGTCGAGAGGCATTAGTTTGGCCTTGCCAGCCACCTCGTCCAACGGAACGCTGGTGACCGAGCCATCGATGCGGCAAGCCATGCGCCCAAACTGTCCCTCCAACGCCATGCGCACACTCCATTCTGCCAGTTGGTTAGCCAGCAGGCGATCTGCCGCCGTTGGGGTGCCGCCGCGGACCAGTGAACCAAGGATTGTGATATGGGTTTCAAGGTCGGTGGCTTCACCTAAGCGCCGCGCCAGCAGCAATGTTTGGGCGGAGTAGTTGTTTTCGATGCGTTCGAAAGCTTTTTCCTGCTCTTCGGCGTTTACGGCTCGTTTGCTGGCAGCTAACTCCATGAAGTCGACCAGTTCCTTCGACCTGGCTTTTTCCGCGACAGCCACCAGCGAGAAGTTGCGCCCGGCAGCTTTGCGGCGATGAATTGCCTCGATGACCACATCGAACTCATAAGGAATCTCCGGGATGAGGATCACGTCCGCGCCGGCAGCCAGACCCGCGCCCATGGTCAGCCAACCGGAGCAATTGCCGAGCAACTCCACCAGCATGATGCGGTGCGTGGCGTTGGCGTTGGTGTGGAGGCGGTCAATCGCCTGGGTGGCAATCTCACGGGCGGTGTCGAAACCGATCGATTTATCCGTGCGGGGCACGTCGTTTTCGCAGGATTTCGGCATGGTGATAATATTCAGCCCAGCCTGGCTGAGGTAATGGGCAGCCAGCTGGCTCTTGTTGTCGCCAATGATGACCAATGCGTCAAGATTGTTGCGGTGGTAGCTATCGACGGCTTCCTGCGTGCGGTCAACGGGACCCTGCGGGCTGGGCATAAATTCGGGCAAGTGGCGGCTGGTGCC
>Ga0116152_10005231_pt1 | contig 10139 bp, 11 predicted proteins | sample AD_UKC119_MetaG_FD_89894 | JGI IMG/M metagenome (GOLD analysis project Ga0116152, IMG submission 89894) | Active sludge microbial communities of municipal wastewater-treating anaerobic digesters from Hong Kong - AD_UKC119_MetaG | ecosystem: Engineered > Bioreactor > Anaerobic > Digestate...
AGAAACAGCATTCTTACACAAGCCTGGATTGACGAGGGAAGAATTAAAGGAAAGAGTAGAGGCCAATTTAAATACGACATAGTTATCTGGCTGGGCGAAAAGTCAATTAAGAATTACAAAAATCGGTTGTCGATAGACGAATGTATTCCTGAAGGCATTGATGATAGTTGGATTTCATTAAATATTAAAGAAAGAAAAATTGAAATTCAACTTTATTAGCTACTTCATTCTCACCCTCGGATCAATTACGCCATATAGCACATCAGCCAGAATATTAATGAGTATAAAAAAAGTAGCGGAGATCAGTACAGAACCCATTACCACCGGGTAATCTAATTTTTCCAACGCATCCACTGTAACCTTCCCTATTCCCTGCCAGCCAAAAATATATTCTACAAAGAATGCCCCGGCCAGTAGTTCTGCAAACCAACCAGTGATAGCTGTTATCACCGGGTTTAATGCATTGCGTAATGCATGTTTCCAGACCACTACCCTTTTATTCAAACCTTTGGCATAAGCTGTGCGGATATAATCCTGGTTCAGCACATCCAGCATGGCGCTGCGGGTAAGCTGGGTAATAATAGCCAGTGGTCGTATGCCCAATGTAACTGCGGGTAAAATGAGATTCTGAAGACTCAGCCTTTTATTGCCCGCATCATCAATGGTAAACCAGCTTCCGGCAATATGCAACCCCGTCCAGTCGCTTAGCACAAAACCAAAAATGTACATGATGATGATGCCCATAAAAAATGATGGTGCTGAAATACCGACAATACTGGCAAATACAGCGGATGTGTCCATCCAGGTATTTCTTTTTACAGCAGCCAACACTCCCAGCGGAATACCAATTACAATAGCGATCAGCATGGCTGCCACGGCAAGCATCATAGTGCCGGGTAAAGCTTGCATCAGGATATTCCAGACATCTCTTTTGCTTTGGTATGACCGGCGCAGGTAAGGGATCTTTAAGCCAAATTTTTTGTTCCCACCAATAAAAATGCCTTTTAGATTCTTTTTTTGAATATCCTCCTTTGAGTGAAAACAAATGGGTGAAACATCATTGATATAAAAAAGCAATTGTTTGAATTTGGGAATAGGTTCTCCTTTTTTGTCAATGAGGTATAGTTCCTGCCGTATATTGGCCTGTGTAGTGGAATCGCCTGTTTGCCCCATTACGATGCGGGACGGATCACCAAAGCCCTGGAAAAGAAAAAATACCAAAACAATAACGCCGGCAAGTACCAGCAAACCATACAGCAATTTTTTGGTAATGAGTTTTATCATTGTTCCATTGTAGTACTGTCTTCAACAATTGTATCTTCCGGCATCTTTGGCGGTGGCGGAGGCAGCATTTCACTTTCCTGAATGTTGTTGATATTTGGAATAACATTGCCCATTCTGTGATAACTCCATTTGCCCAGTACTGTTCCCTTTTTCAGAAAAAATAAACAAGGATCGGTGCGGGCAGCAGTAGCGATAGCTTTATAATCACATTTAAATATTTGTATATCACTGAAGCCTGTTCTTTTGATCACCTCCAAAGCTTCACCCGGCGCTGCCGTGATCATGTAAACGGGGATATGTTTTAAAGTAGCCAGTTTATAGACCTCTTCAAAATCAGCTTTCCATTTTTTGGGGGAAACAGAGAATTTTTCGCAGAATAGCAAAACAGCGTAAGGCTGTGATAAAACAATTTCAGTTGAATCCTCATTGGTCGGCCCCGAAAGAGAAAATCCTTTAATAGGCGGTTCATTGTTTTTCCCTTTTCTTATTACCCTGTCATAACGCTTTACCAGGCTGTAATCTGTCGAATTGAAATCAGCCGGGAATTTATCAGCTGTAAATTCTACCTCCTGTCCATTTTTGTTATATACAAAAGTGATCACAGTGCTATCCGGAATGGCATTGGCCGGCACTTTCATTTTCTCGGATATATTATTTCCTTTTTTAAAAGGCAAACAATCAACAATTGGTAAGTAAGTAAGAGTGTACCATTGCAATCCAAACGAAAAGATAGTTACACTGACCATTTTAATGATGTTCAGTTTCTCTGACAAAAATGGTTTGATGAATTTCTGTTTCCAGAAAATAAGTCCGATCAGGATCAGCAAGAAGATATCCTTTAAAAAAGATGATTTGGAGGTAAGCGGCAAACAATCACCAAAACAACCACAATTGGTTGGCTTGCCTGTAACGTACGTATAGCCGGTTAGAAAAGTGAAGAATACTATAAGGAGAAGTAGTAGCCAGCTAAAAAGTCTGATGCGCCAGCCGATCAGCAAAGCCGTTCCGGCAATAATTTCAAAAGCATTCATGAAGACGGACATCGGTAATGTGATGCTGTTGAAACCATGCAGGCCCCACACTTCAAAAAACTCCTGCATTTTATAGCTTAATCCAAGGGGGTCATTTGCCTTTACCAATCCTGAAAAAATGAACAGAAGGCCTACAATGATCCGGGCTATATTGACTGCTATCTTCATGGCATTAGTATCAGTGCAAATACTGCATAATTGAGAATATCCAGGTAATTACTTTCAATGCCTTCACTGACCAGGGTTTTACCTTCATTGCTGAGTATTTGCTTTATTCGCTGGAGTTTCATTAAAATAAGATCAGTAAAACTTTCCTGGCTCATGTCACGCCATGCTTCACCATAATCATGGTTTTTATTTTGCATCAGTTTTTTGGCTATTTCGACTTGTTTGTTATAGCTGGTTTCTACCTCTTTTACATCTAACTCTTCCGGGTCATTTTCACCCATTTCAAGTTGAATAAGGCCTATCACAGCGTAGTTCACAATTGCCTGAAATTCGGAAGCGATATCATCCCCAATTTTTTGTGTCTTTTTTTCCTGGATAGTTCGGATACGTTGCGCTTTGATGAAGATCTGGTCAACGATGGAAATGGTACGTAGTACTCTCCATGCTGTTCCATAATCTTTTGTTTTCACCAAAAAAATATCCCTGCATCCTGCTATGGCCTTATCATATTGCTGATCGGTGGTTGTCATATTTTCAGAAGCGATTATCAATTGTTTTTCTTTTGGCTACCAAGGCCTTCCAAAATCGGATCGGCTTATCTTTATCGTCAAAAATAACAAAGAATCAACGAATGTTTACCCTGAATTGTCGAGGAAGATTATTGGTGATCAATGAACCCATTGTAATGGGCATTATTAATGCTACACCTGACTCTTTTTATGATGAAAGTCGGGTTGGAAATATTGATGTTGCCTTGCGCCAGGCTGAAAAAATGATCAGAGATGGTGCCGTTATTCTCGATATCGGAGGACAAAGTACAAGGCCGGGAAGCGAACGGATCAGTGATGATGAAGAGTTAAAGAGGGTGATCCCTGTGGTCAGCGCCATACGTAAAAAATTCCCGGATGTATTTCTGTCCATAGACACCTATTATAGTCGTGTGGCAAAGGAGTCCATAATGGCCGGGGCTGATATTATCAATGATGTAAGCGGAGGAAAGCAGGATGAAGAGATCATCGGCGTGGCTATTGAATTTAAGACGCCTTATGTGTTGATGCATGAAAAAGAGTTTCTGCACAAGACAAAAGAAAAAATACAATACGAGAACGTAACTAAAGAAGTGCTTGACTATTTTATCTGGCGAACTGATGAGTTATCCAAAAAAGGTATCCGGGATATCATTATTGATCCAGGCTTCGGATTTGGGAAAGACGTTGCTCAGAATTTTGAACTCATCAAAAACCTTTCTGTTTTCGAAATCATCGATAAGCCCCTGTTATTTGGGATCTCCCGCAAATCAACAGTCTGGAAAACGCTGGGCATTACTGCTGCAGAAGCACTCAACGGCACTACTGTTTTAAATACGATCGGATTATTGAATGGGGCATCTATTATCCGGGTTCATGATGTAAAAGAGGCCATAGAAGCTATACAACTTGTAAAACACTGCATGTAATAAAAAAAGCTTCGTTTTTCAACGAAGCCTAGTCTTTCGGAAGTACATTAAAGCCATCTCCGGTTTTCCGGAAAATCATTTTGAGTCTTCCTTATTGGGTTGGTGCTTGTCTTAGTTTCCCGGGAGGTATATTTCAAAGGGTCGAAAGGCTTAAAACGGATCATGGACTAAAAACGGGACCTGCACATTGCCTTTCGGCACTGATGCAAAGATGCAGTAAAAAGTGATTCAACACTTTTTTTACCATAAGTATTGGCAAATATTTATCAACAATGCTTTTCTACTTGTCGGCTGGTTTTTTGTCTTTCACATCAACGATCTCCACTTCAAACACAAGGTTTTCGTAAGGCTTTATTTTTGGAGAATTGGGTGTGGCGCCATATCCCAGCAATGAAGGTATATAGATCATAGCCTTTTCTCCATTTTTCATATTCAGGATGGCTTCGTCAAAGCCGGGGATCATTTCCCTGTTTCCGGCAGTAAAAGAATAAGGTGTGGCATGGCCAAAAGTTGTATCCACATTGCTATCGAACTTAACTCCGTCAAATGTGGTACCGGTATAGTTCATTGTTACGTAATTGCCTGTATCGATGGGGTTGCCTGTACCAGGAACAACTGTTTTCATGAAGACACCAGATTTCGTTTTTACCGCATCGATCTTTTTGCCCTTTACATACTCTTCAACCGCTTTGACTTCGTTATCGAGGAATTTTTTTCTTGCGGCTACTTCATCCTCCTGTGCAGCTGAATCAGAGCTAAATACAGCTACAATCTTCAAATTGGTTGTGATCTTATCTCCTTTTTTAAACTTTGGATCCATTCGCATCGGGTTCCGGTTAATAAATGTATCCATCATTTGTACTGAGATCACACTATCATTCGCATGTAACTTTGTCCATATTTCAGATATGTCATAAGGAGTTTTGTCAGGCCTTACTTTGAGATACATAGGAAGTTGCCCCTCATTGCTGAAAGAAACACTATCGTTTAATTTTTGAGTGACAAATATCTTCATGACATCACCCACCTTAATAGTGTCTTTCCCATCTCCTCTAAAAACCTTGTAAGGCATTCCCCCGGGTGTTTTCTTATAAGTTACTTTATTACAGCTTGCTATCATTAATGCTGTCAAAAAAATCACTGCAATTATGCTTAGTTGTCTCATTGTTAAATTGTTAATGTAACAGATCTTTATTTTCTTTTAATACGTTTTTAAAGTGTTGCACAGTTTTATCCAGGCTGTCGGTACTTCCGCCACCGGCAGCATTAAAATGTCCGCCACCTGAAAAATATTTGCGGGCAAAGGTATTACAATCAAAATCACCTTTACTTCTAAAACTCCATTTTCTTTCCTCATCCCTGTCGATGACAAGCGCCACCAGCTTAATTCCCTTAATGGTCTGTGGGAAATTGACCAGTCCTTCTGTATCGCCGGTTCTGATCTCATATTTGAGAAGGTCTGCTTTGGGGATGGCGATCAGGACTGTATTATACTCATAAAACACTTCCATTCTATTCATCAACACATGACCAATAAAGCGGAGACGGTTCTCAAGAAAATTATCAAATAATTGCTCATGAACATAAGTGTGCTCCAGGCCTGTTTGCTTTAACCTGGCAACCATTGTATGCACACCTGCATGTGTAGATGAAAATCGGAAAGAACCAGTATCCCCTACTATTCCTGCGTATAGACATTCGCTGATCTCTTTGGTCAGCAGGGCGTCATGGCCTGATTCTTCGATAAAATCAAAGATCATTTCACAGGTAGAACTTTTAGCCGTGTCGCTTTTGCCATAGTTAAAAGAGGCTTCATCCGGCTCCCGGTGATGATCGATCAGGATTTTAGTACAACTAAGTTCACTTAGTTTTTTCTCCATTGCTTTCGTTCTGTGAAAAATGTTGAAATCGAGACAAAAAAGCCATTCAGCCTCATCAAGCTTTTGTTCAGCCACTTTTCTTTGATTCTCATAATTCAACACATCTTTGGCGCCGGGCATCCAGTTCACCCACCCGGCCCAGTTGGTGGGGGAAATAACAGTTACAGCATGACCCAGTTCATCCAGGAAATGCCGCAAAGCCAGGGATGCACCCATAGCATCAGCATCTGGTTTTTGATGTGTTGTTATTACAACTTTACTTTTCTGTGATAGTAATGGGAAAAATTCGTTAAGCGTTTTCATAAACCGGCTGCGAAGATAACAGATTCTCACTACCTGTTTCTCTATAAAATGGTAAAACACAAAACTTTGTCTTACCTTTGCGCCGCCTGCACAATGGCAGGAGTAAAATAATCATAATGAGTAACAGAACATTTACTATGATCAAACCGGATGCCTTCAAGAATGGGCATTCAGGTGCTATTATTGACAGGATCATTAAGGAAGGATTTAAAATTTGTGCGCTGAAGATGCTTAAGCTTTCTCCTGAGAAAGCCGGTGAATTTTATGCCATTCACAAAGAACGTCCGTTTTTTGGCGAGCTGGTGGAGTTTATGAGCAGCGGACCTATTATTGCAGCCATTTTAGAAAAGGAAAATGCTGTTGAGGATTTCAGGAAATTGATCGGGGCTACCAATCCTGATAATGCTGAAGAAGGTACCATCCGTAAATTATATGCTGCCTCTGTTGGAGAAAATGCTATACACGGAAGTGACAGCGATGCAAATGCTAAAATAGAGGGTGATTTTATGTTTTCTGTTCTGGAACAGTTCTAAAACAGGAAAGTTGTAATAATTGAGCCGGTTCTTTAACAAGGATCGGCTTTTTAATACCTTGTTTTTATTCTCAGGTAAATGTCGGTATTAGCGGTATAGGAAAAACTTGCTTTACCAAAAGAAGGAGGCCCAAACATCCCGGTAACATTATTGGAAAATCCATAACCTTCTTTGGGGATACCAAAAAAGTTCTTGTTCATTTTTTCATCATCATTCTCATCATGCAGAATGGCAATGGCATATTGTCCCGATGGTAAACCTGGAAAGGTTACAGTAGCAGACCTGTCAGTAATAGAAAGCCGTTGTTTTCTTATCGCTTTTTCAGGCTCGTCCGGGTATCCGTTTCCGTTTCTGAACAGGCTGATCAATACATGCCCTTTATTACTTCGGAGATCTTGAATAGTTACCTTTATGCCTGCTTGTGCATCATTAGCGGTCTCTCTTGTGAAGGATAAAAGGGAAAAGAAACAAAATATGCTAAAGAACAGAGAATTCATCCGCTTAAATCTCAATCAATTTTGCCTTTTTCTTATTCTCTACCGGTTCTACTTTATAACCTTCTTTGCGTAAAAGATTGATCACTCCTTTTTCTCCTGGAAGATGACCAGCCCCTACAGCAATGACCAATGATTTCCCGGGCATGATCTTGTTTAGTTTCTCAACCCAATTCTTATTGCGGTTGTTCAGTAAAATGTCCCTATACTGCAGAAGCATATCATCACTGCTGCCTAACATGGTTGCTAATTTTTCCAGGTTCTGTTCCTTGTAGGCTTTCATCAATTCATCAAGTTCGTTCTTTTCCCCTTCATTTGTTGAGTCGCCGGCATTGATCATCTTTAATAATTCAAGTGCCTGAACTTTATAAGGGATACTGTCAAAAATGCTCATCTGGTAAGCCATTGTTTCAAGCCCTTTTATTTCAATCTTTTTATCACTTGCTTCTTCCATGATCAGTTGTTCCTTAGCTACTGTCTGATCACAAGACATTGATGATTGTGCCAGCATGGATGTGGCCACCATTGGTTTATATGTTTCAAGCATAGAGAATGGAAGAAGTGAATTCCCCTGCTCAAAATATTCCTTGACCTTCTTATAATCTTCGGGGCTTAATAAATCAGCCAGGGTTGTATCATTATTCATTTTCATTTTACCCATTACACCAAGCATTTCAAACATATTATCCATATCTAATTCCAGGTAAACTTTATCAGCATTTGAAATTGCATTTTTGAGATTTTTGCTGATAAATGCATCATCCTTACATAGCATATGAATGGTGCCAAAAAGATAAGAAGGCTTTTCAAGCCCATTTCCGCTGATCTTCCACAAAAGCGTATTGGAAGGGGCGGCATCATTATTTTGAGCAAAACTGTTTAAAGAAAGTAAGGAGATCAGTAGCCCTGTACCAAGTATTTTCATTCTGTTTTTTTACAAATTACTAAAGAAACTTGCCGGGAGACGATTAAAAAGGATAACTGGTTGTATCATTACATTATGCAGGGTTAAACAAATCTTCCCAATACCTGTAAAATTCAGTCCCCCATTTTACATTCAGCTCATTTACTGAAATAGGTTCTCCCAACTCTTGCTTTATAGCAAGTACTGGCAAGTTTATTCCTGCACCAAGCCCGGCAGAAATTGTGCCTTGTACCCGTGGGTTTATTTCTAATAAAAGGAACTCATTCTTGCCAGATGCTTTAACCTGTATCCCGATATTTCCATGCAATTTTAATTCATTTATTATTTGCCTGCAGTAATCAATGATCGGTCTGTTGTTTACAAAAGTTCCTGCAACAGAAATGCCATTTATTGTTTTTTTCCGCAATCTTGGTACGGCAATGATCATTTCTCCTTTATTAGCAAGGCAATCGACTGAATACTCATCACCTGTGAGATACTCACTTACCAGCAACTGGGGAAATTCTTTAACCGACAATATTCTCACAGCCTCATCATAGTTTATATAAGCAGCCCCCGGTTTCTGATTAAAAAGTATATCTGTTTCGTCGATCTTATTATCTAAGATGCGGAAACCACGACTGCCATTCGAGACAGATGGTTTAAAACAAACAGGATTATGTGGATAGCCCAGTTCCTTAACAGCTATTAAAAACTGATCTGGTGTTTCTACAATTCTGAATTCCGGCACTGCAATTCCCCGCCATTGTAAAAACTCATACAAACTACTTTTATTATTAGCGATCTCAATAGACTCTGCCGGAGAAACAAGGACCTTTATTCCCTGCTTTTCAAAAAGACTATTATTTCCGGAAAACGACAGGAGTTCACGGGTAACAAGCGGCAGAATGATGTCTATTTTATTTTTCTTACATACAGCAAGAACTTTTTCAATAAAACCAGGATCATCACCAACTGGAATTACTTCAAAGTTTTTACTGAGATATTTTCCGACAACTTCAGGATTTGCATCGGCAACAGTTACTTTATAATTCTTTTCAGCAGCCAGGCATTTAAGAATTCCCGCCGCCCCCGGGGCTCCACCGCCTGTCATGAGGATATGTGTTTGCTGATCACTCAACTACTGCTTCCTCCCCGTATAATTGATCCCTGAATTTTAATGAAGGTGATGGGATAAAAGTGCCTAAACCTAACTGATCCCATTTCTGATCAACTGACTTTATCGTTTTTTCATCTGCCACAATAATGTTTGGCCAGTCTCTTTGAAAATCATCGAACTCTTTTGTTTTTCTTGTTCCGTCAAAACCCATACATGCATTATATCCTTTCCCGGCTTTTGATTGCTCCTTGTAAAGAACATGGTCTCTCCTGGGATCAAGATTATTACAAAATCTCCATAAAGCAACGGCCAGATCATTTGCATTGACGGTATGCTCAGTATACAAGATCATTTTTATTCCCTGCAATTCCGGATACTTACAAATTTGTCTGTGCATTTCGGAGATGTGTCCCCTTCTGTTTTTCTTTACTGAAATGATCAAACAAGGAATGTTCTTCTGTAACAAGGATACATTCAAGGAAGTTATTTCAGAAAAATTGCTGGTCAATATTTCGTTTATGATCTTATGATCTGGTGTTACAACAGTCGGATCCAGATCATTCGCTTTTTCTTCTTGAAACTTTGAAGTTCCATCAATACACATTTTTCCTCCAAAGCCAAGCTTGCTGCAGCTGTGATCCAACACATCCATTGGACCCTGTGAAAAAGAAATATCAGAGGCGGGATCAAGGTTTTTGAATACATACTGTGCTAATTTCTCATAGTCCTGTATTGTTACTTTTTCATCTGCCAGTACTAATATTTTATTGAACATCATTTGCCCGGCTCCCCACATAGCATTCATTACTTTTTGTCCTTGTCCGGCATATTCTTTTTTGATCTGGGTGATAACAAGATTATGAAACACACCTTCTACAGGCATATCCATATCTGTTATTTCTGGCACCATTGTCATTTTTATAGGAGCTAAAAATATTCTCTCAGTCGCCTTACCAAGCCAGGCAT
>Ga0116152_10005232_pt1 | contig 10138 bp, 12 predicted proteins | sample AD_UKC119_MetaG_FD_89894 | JGI IMG/M metagenome (GOLD analysis project Ga0116152, IMG submission 89894) | Active sludge microbial communities of municipal wastewater-treating anaerobic digesters from Hong Kong - AD_UKC119_MetaG | ecosystem: Engineered > Bioreactor > Anaerobic > Digestate...
CATTCAAAGGATCGGCAACATCGGAGCCTGCAGGCAGGCTGAACCCGGAAGTGAGGGTGCGTTTTGAGCAACATCGGTTCCTACGAAGAAAGACGGAAGGACTTCAGCTGGGACATCGCGAAGGAAGTGCTTGACTGGAAGGAAGGGGAGACCCTCAACATAGGCGCAATATGCTCCGACCGCGTATGCGAAAGGGGTAACGGCGACAAGAAGGCCCTTATCTGGCAGGGCTTCGGCGGCCAGAAGAAGACCTTCACCTTCAACGACATAATGGTTCTCTCCAACGGGTACGCCAAGTTCCTGCAGGATCAGGGCATCCAGCCCGGCGACAGGGTCTGCATCTTCATGGACAAGATCCCCGGCCTCTACATCTCATTCCTGGGAATACTGAAAGCCGGAGCCGTGGCCCAGCCGCTCTTCTCCGCATTCGGCGACGAATCCCTGGAGGTTCGCCTGGAGAGCGCCGGAACCAAGATGATCCTCACCACCCAGAAGCATGTGAAGAAGGTGCGGAAGATACAGGACAGGCTCCCCGCCCTGGAGAAGATCGTGGTGATAGAGGGCAACCCCGACAAGCTCAAGGAGGGCGAGATATTCTTCGATGTTGAGGAAGCTCCCCGTGTGGAAGAGTTCCAGGTATACAAGTCCGGTCCCGAGACCCCCTCGGTGCTCCACTACACCTCCGGCACCACCGGTCAGCCCAAGGGCGCCCAGCATGTGCACAGCTCCGTGTGGGGACAGGCCCTCACCACCTCCTGGGTGCTGGACCTGAAGGAAGACGACATCTACTGGTGCACCGCCGACCCGGGATGGGTTACAGGCACCAGCTACGGCATCATAGGCCCCTGGAGCCTTGGCGCCACCCAGTGCGTGCTTGACTCCGGGTTTACCAGTGCCGCCTGGTACCAGTTCATACAGGACAACAAGGTAACGGTCTGGTACTCCGCCCCCACCGCCATCCGCTCCCTGATGCGCGACGGTGACGAACTGGTGAAGAAATTCGATCTCTCCAGCCTCCGCCACCTCGCTTCGGTGGGAGAGCCCCTCAACGCCGAGGCGGTTATCTGGAGCGAGAAGGTCTTCGGCCTTCCCTTCCACGACACTTTCTGGCAGACCGAGACCGGCGCAATGATGATAACAAACTACCCTGGAATGAAGATCAAGCCCGGCTCCATGGGCAAGCCCTTCCCGGGGATCGAGGCTGGCATTCTTGACCTGAACACCCACCAGCCTGTGAAGGAACCTGGAACCGTGGGTCTCATCGCCTTCAGGCCGGGATGGCCCTCCATGTTCAGGACCTACCTCAACAAGCCCGAGATCTACAGGAGCAAGTTCGTGGGAGCGAAGCCCGACGCCCAACCCGAGGACCTGAGGAACGATGAAAACCTCTGGTACGTTTCCGGCGACAGGGCCAGCTTCGACAAGGACGGCTACTACTGGTTCGTGGGCCGCGACGACGACGTGATCAACACCGGCGGCCACCTTGTGGGCCCCTTCGAGATCGAGAGCGCACTGGTGGAGCACGAGGCCGTGGCGGAAGCCGCAGCCATCGGCAAGCCCGACGAGGTTAACATGGAGGTCGTTAAGGCCTTTGTTACCCTCAACCCCGGCTACGAGCCCTCCGACGACCTGGAACTGAGCATAATGAACTTCATCAGGAAGAGGCTTTCGCCGTTGGCGATGCCCCAGGAGATAGAATACACCAAGAAACTTCCCAAGACCCGCTCCGGCAAGATCCTCAGAAGGTATCTGAAGGCTCTCGAGTGGGGTCAGGAAGTTGGAGACCTCTCGACCCTTGAGGACGATTAGGAAAGGAACCGCCATGGCAGACGAAATGAAGGACATGGTCCTTGAGTACGTTATCGACGAGTACGTTGACGAGGACGACGACGAGGAGATCGGTTACGACACTCCCCTCATCTCCTCGGGAATAGTGGACAGCTTCTCCATGGTATCCCTGAAGGTCTTCCTGGAGAAGAAGTACAAGATCAGCCTTCCCGACAACGAAGCCACTCCCGAGGCCTTCGACACAGTGAACAGCATCTGCGAGCTCGTGAAGAAGTTCCAGGGCTGAGGGGGTAGGAATGGCATATACCGACAAAGCTAGGAAGCAGTATCAGGAGCAGATAGAGGAGATCAAATCCAAGGGCCTCTACAAGGAGAAGCGGTTCATCTGCTCTCCCCAGGACGCCGCCATCACCGTGGAGTACCCCGAGGGCGCTCCGAACGCCGAGGTCCTGAACTTCTGCGCCAACAACTACCTGGGTCTCTCCAGCCACCCCGAGGTGGTGAAAGCCGCCCACGAGGGGCTCGACAAGCGCGGCTACGGAATGAGCTCCGTGAGGTTCATCTGCGGCACCCAGGACATACACAGGGAGCTTCAGGACAGGATGTCGAAGTTCCTGGGCATGGAGGACACCCTCCTCTTCCCCAGCTGCATGGACGCCAACTCAGGTGTCTTCGAGGCCATCCTCGAGGAGCAGGATGTCATAATCGCCGACAGGCTGATCCACGCCTCCCTGGTCGACGGCATCAGGCTCTGCAGCGCCCAGTACGACACATTCAAGCACATGGACATGAAGCACCTGAAGAAGAAGCTGGAGCTTCACAGCGACAAGCGCCATGTCCTGGTGGTAACCGACGGCGTGTTCTCCATGGACGGCGACCTTGCCCCGCTGGACGAGATGTGCGACCTCTGCGACCAGTACGGCGCCATGATACTGGTTGACGATTCCCACGCCTCGGGATTCATCGGCAAGACCGGCCGTGGTACCCACGAGCACTTCAACTGCATCGACAAGGTCGACCTTATCACCACCACCTTCGGCAAGGGCCTTGGAGGAGCCTCCGGCGGCTGCGTATCCGGCAGGAGGGAGCTCATCGAGCTCTGCCGCCAGAAGGCGCGCCCCTACCTCTTCTCCAACTCCATGGCGCCCCCGATCGTGAACGCCTCCATCAAGGTGATCGACCTCATCAGCAAGAGCACCGAGCTCAGGGACAAGCTGGAGTGGAACGCCGCATACTTCCGCAAGGGAGTGGAGGACGCAGGGCTCTGCGTCAGGCCGGGTAACACCCCCATAGTTCCCGTCATGCTCTACAACGCCAAGCTCGCCAACGACATGTCCCGCGACATGTACGCCGAGGGAATCTATGTGATAGGCTTCTTCTTCCCGGTGGTTCCCGCGGGAGCCGCCAGGATAAGGGTGCAGCTCTCAGCCGCCCACACCAAGGAGCACATCGACAAGGCAGTGGCCGCCTTCACCAAGGTCGGAGAGAAGTACGGAATTCTCGGCCTGGACAAGAAGGGCATCATAGACAAGTACGGAATGTAGACCGGAAATCGACGGCAGGGGGAGGGAAACCTCCCCCTTTCTGCAGGAGGGGATAATGAGCGAAGCCAAACTGGCCAATCCGGCCCCGCTGGGCCTCATGGGATTCGGCATGACCACCGTTCTTCTGAACATCCACAACGCCGGGTTCTTTCCCATGGACACCATGATCCTGGCCATGGGCATCTTCTACGGGGGGCTTGCCCAGATAATCGCCGGCATCATGGAGTTCAAGAAGGGCAACACATTCGGAACCACCGCATTCACCAGCTACGGATGCTTCTGGCTCACCCTTGTGTTCATAATAATGAGGGGCGGAGCCGACAGGGTCTTCATGGGCTGGTATCTCTTCATGTGGGGCCTCCTCACCTTCTGGCTCTGGTTCGGCACCTTCAACAAGAACAGGGCCCTCCAGACAGTGTTCTTCACCCTCACTGTGCTCTTCTGGCTCCTGGCCATTGGCCACTGGTTCGAAATGCCGAAAGCATTCAACACCATCACCGGAATAGAAGGCATCATCTGCGGCCTTTCCGCCATCTACCTGGCAGCCGCCGAAACCTTAAACGAGGTAAAGGGCAGAACGATCCTGCCCATGGGCTGACACCGAAGCGGAAACCGGAGAACAGCAGCCGGACACACGAAGAAGCAGCCATAGCATCGCACGAGAGCACTGCTGAACAAGCAGAAAAGAACAAGCACCACAGAACAAGTGCACAGAGCAACCAGCACAGAGCAACCAGCACAGAGCAACCAGCACAGAGCAACCAGCACAGAGCAACCAGCACAGAGCAACCAGCACAGAGCAGCCAGCACAGAGCAACCAGCACAGAGCAGCCAGCACAGAGCAGCCAGCACAGAGCAGCCAGCACAGAGCAAGCAGAACAGAACAGGCAGAACAGAGCGAGCACCACAGAGCAGCCGGCACAGAGCAGCCGACACAGTGCAGCCGGCACAGAGCAACCAGCGCAGAACAAGCAGCACAGAACAAGCAGCACAGAAGAACCAGCGCTGCAGAAGAACAGAAGAGGAACAGAGAAGAACAGAAGAGGAACTGAGAAGAACGGAACAGCAGAACATCTGTAACGGAACAAGATAGAATAAGCCGGGCCAACAAACGGCCCGGCTTCTCTTTGACAAAAGGTAAACCCCTCTGTAGAATCGCCCGTCCACAACGGAAACAGCATTACAGCTACAACAGAAAAACCAGCAACAACAAAGGGGTACCGATGAGCGAAAACAAGCTGGCCAACCCTGCTCCCCTGGGGCTCATGGGCTTCGGCATGACCACCGTTCTTCTGAACATCCACAACGCAGGTTTCTTCCCCATGGATGTGAACATCATGGCCATGGGCATCTTCTACGGCGGCCTCGCCCAGGTGATAGCCGGCATAATGGAGTTCCGCAAGGGCAACACCTTCGGAACCACCGCCTTCACAAGCTTCGGCTTCTTCTGGATCACACTGGTCTTCATCATCATGAAGGGCGGAGCAGACAGGGCCTTCATGGGCTGGTACCTCTTCATGTGGGGCCTTCTGGCGTTCTGGCTCTGGTTCGGCACCTTCAACAAGCACCGCGCCATCCAGGTTGTCTTCGCAACGGTGACCGCCCTCTTCTGGCTCCTTGCCGTTGAGCACTGGTTCACCGTTCCCGCAGCCTTCAGCACCTTCACAGGCATCGAGGGCATCATCACAGGCCTCTCCGCCATATATCTCGCAGCCGCGGAAGTACTTAACGAAGACAAGGGCAGAACCGTCCTTCCCATCGGCGTGATAAAGAAGTAGATTTGCCCCATGGAACACAAAGCAGCATTCACCCAGCTCTGTTGTACGCCGACATCATTGATTCGGCGACGGGGCGCATGCTGCAGCCAGAACTCATAGAGAACCGCAGAACAGCACCAGATAAACAAGCGAAGCACATAAACAGCTGAGCGGACAGAACGAACAGAGCGGATAGAACAGGCAGAGCAAACAAGCAGCAGTAACAGCAAGCCCGTGGCCGGAAGGTCACGGGCTTTTTTTGACCCTCCGGCGCGGATTAACGAAGCAGCGCCGGCAAAGCAACGGCCGGAAGCCAGCGGCAGCAAGCCATCAGGCAAGCAGCAGAAAAGAGCATGCAAACCCGCTGTAAGCAAGTCAGGAGAATCTAGCGGGTAAGCAAACAGCACGAAGCACGCAAACCCGCGGTAAGCAAGCCAGGAGGAGCCATCAGTCAAACGGCAACAAGCAGCATGAAAGCCCGCGGTAAGCAAGTCAGGAGAAGCCAACGTGCAAACGGCAGCAAGCAGCAGCAAGGAAACAAGCAGCCTGCAGTTAAGCATCTGCAAGCAAGGAAGCAAGCAGCCAGAAGGCAGAAACAACCCACAACCACAGACAACGGAACAGCCAGCAACGACAGGAAAAGAAGGGAATCGGAAGGAATGACCGCAGCGGGAAACCTCTTAAGCTCCATAGGGAACACCCCCCTGGTGGAGCTGACCAACATGAGACCGAAGAACGGAGCCAGGATCCTTCTCAAGCTCGAGGGCAGCAACCCCGGGGGAAGCGTGAAGGACAGAACAGCGAAGTGGATGATAACCCACGCAATAGAGGACGGCCGCCTGAAGAGGGGAATGACCATTCTGGAAGCCACCTCGGGCAACACCGGAATAGGGCTGGCAATGGTTGGCGCCGCCCTGGGCTATCGCACCCTCCTGGCCATTCCGGAAGGCGCAAGCCAGGAGAGGAAGCACACCCTGATGGCCATGGGCGCTCAGCTGATAGAAACCCCGGCGGAAAAAGGCACCGACGGAGCCATAGAGGAAGTAGAGAAACTCAGGGAGGAGGAAACACGAAAAGGTACGAACCGTTTCTTCATACCCGACCAGTACGCCAACCATTCGAACTGGCTCAGCCACTACGAATCCACCGCCGTGGAAATACTCAGCCAGACGAAAGGGAACATACAGGCCTTCGTGGCTGGAATGGGCACCGGAGGCACACTCATGGGCCACGCCAGAAGGTTCAGGGACGAGGGGAAGAGCATCAATGTGATGGGAGTGCAGCCCGAACCCGGCCACTCCATCCAGGGCCTGAAGAACATGACCGAATCGAGGATGCCCGGAATCTTCAAGCAGGACGAACTCACAAGCATCATCACCAGATCGGATCAACAGGCATTCAGCACCACTCAGCTCCTTGCCAGGGAAGAAGGCCTCTTCACCGGCATGAGCACCGGAGCCGCCGTGAGCGCCGCCCTGGAACTGGCCAAAACGATGGAGAGCACAGACACCATTGTGGCCATATCGCCGGACAGGGGAGACCGCTACCTCTCAACCGGTGTTTTCAGGGGGGCATGATGGAGAACACAGCCATGCAAATTCGACAGAAAGAGCATATCGGGCCAGCAGCGGATGGAATCACCCCAGTAAGGCATAGAGGCTTCGGAACCATCCGAAGCTCCGAAGTCATATGTACGAAGACCAGCAGCAGGCAGGGAGAAGACGAATGAATGAACAGCGATCCATGCTCACAAACGGAAACGGTGAGCATTCTGAATCAGCAGACTGCGAGCATCTGGCATGAAGCTTCCCGCGCAGTTCTGCTGCATTCAGTGGTTGTCACCTAATTTTTGCAGGCGTCTTTACGCAAACCAATGGTTAGCAAACGCAAACGGTGAGCATTCTGAATCAGCAGACTGCGAGCATCTGGCATGAAGCTTCCCGCGCAGTTCTGCTGCATTCAGTGGTTGTCACCTAATTTTTGTAGGCGTCTTTACGCAAATCAATGGTTAGCAAGTAGATGATCTTCTCGCTGGGATCAACAGTGTAGAACAATCTGAATTTGCCTATTCTGTACCGCCAAGTATCCGGTGTGTAATTCCTTAGTTTCTTGATGCTTCTTCCATAGAAAGGTTCAGCCTTAAGTTGGGGGAAAACGAACTCTCTGAGTTTCTTATCAAGGACTTCAGCTTCATTAGAAGGAAGTTTACTCATCTTCTTCAGATACTCATCGGTTTGGAATATCCTGAACTCAGACAAACTTACCCTTTCCGGCTTCGGCATCCCTTATACCACGAGTAAGGCTTTCGTTCAGATCCACATTTTCTCTGATTTCAGACATCTCGAACTCATCTACATATCCCTGGTCTTCTATGTATCTCAGAACAGCGGTTTCGATGAAGTTCGACAATGGCCGATTATCTTCTTCTGCAAGCTGCCGGAAGCGGAGATACCGTTCCTCATTGAGTCTGAGAGTAATTGTCTTTGTCATACCTTTCTCCTTATCGAATGCATTCCTGTTCTTATAGAATACATTAGAATACATACGAATGCAAGGCAAGCCATTTTCTGCAGTGACAACTCGTAAAATCAGTAGACTGCGAAAGCATAGCCTTCAGACACCACTGCGCAGTTCTACTGCATTTTGTTGTAATGCTTCTATCTTTCTCTTCCTTCTCTCACTGCTGCGACGAGATCGTTAGTAGTGACATCAACTGACAATCCGGGAATATCCAAAGGAGAAGATCCTCTCCTGACTTCACTAAGGCAAAAGGTTTCTCCATTTCTTCTCTTTATCAATACTTCATTTTCCTTGGCTAGATCAAGAACTTCAGCGAGCTTTTTCCTGGCCTCTGAATAAGTAAAGACGAGCATCTCATATCTCCAATACTTCTATATTCTTGCTGATCGCAATTGCCTTAAGCTTCTTATCAAGACTCAGCAACGGGCATCTCCAGTGCAGGGAACATTCCAGAAAATAGGCATCGAATGCATAGATCATATTTTGTGTTGCCAACTCAACCGCTGATCTGATTTCAATTGGCTTTAGTTCAACGGGTATGTCCATTAGAATATCCCATATTATCAATGAATCATCTGCACAGATTCGTTTTCTGCGGCATAACGAACTCAGTGCATTGCCCAGTTCAAACGGAAGAATATCTGGAGCAATAAGGTCATGACCAGTTGTAATCTCAATCAAACGAGCCTTTTCAGGTTCGTTCAATGCGACAGCCAAGAATACACTTGTGTCAGTTACGATCCTCATATGTACAATTGTACTCCTTAACTTGATCATTGTCAAGCATAACCAGTATTGGATGGACCAGGAGAAGGTTACTCAAAGGGAAGGAATCAGCTTCTGCCGAGGATAGATGCCATATTCAGAAACAAAGAACGGATTTCATCGGCGATACAGTGAAGCAGCTTGCAGTCGCAGATTGCGACATCAAGAAGAAAGGATGCTATGGCTGCTTTCTGAAGAGAAAAACAATCAGATATTCCTTTCAGATGCGATCTGCTTTATCAGAGCGCACCTCGCTGATCGCCTTGTTTATGTCCTCCAGGGGCATTCCCCCTTCAAGTGCTGCTTCACGGGCCTTCCGGATCATTTCTTTGAACTCCGTAACGGGCGCAGGAGCATTTCTTTCAAAACGACGGTATCCCCCTCTCCAATTACAGTCGCAGATCAGTTTTCATCATTGCTTGTTGCATACTCTTCCAGAAGGTTCCGGATCATGGTCTGATAATCGATACCGAGTTTTTCCGCTTCACGCTTGAGTAACTCGACGGTGCGTAATGTCACAGAGATCGTTACCTCAACGAGCTCCTCTTTCATGACAAGATCAGCCGAAGAGGGCAGGAAGTCATCCGTGCGCCTGAGGCTTCCCATAGGCTCATCGGAGTATCTGTTTTTCCTGTTCATGCTCACTCATACCTCCATTCAAAAAGCTGTACTCCTCAGAATGCTCCTTCCCTATGCTTCACAGGGAAGATCAATTCAGAAAATCCAATTGCCTCCTATGCATCACCATAGCCATGTTGGTCAGGCCTTTCACATCGGTAAGGACGCGTTGAACAACCATTCGTGGAACAAATCAGGCAGGTGCCGTAAGCCTGTCCAGGGGGCTTACAACGGATCCCCTGAGATTCTTCGCCGTGTGGATGTAGATCTTTGTGGTTTCAAGGCTCCTGTGGCCCAGCAGCTCCTGGATCTCGCAGAGGTCGACACCGGCCATGAGCAGATGCGTGGCGAAGCAGTGCCTCAGCGTATGCACACTGGCTCTCTTCCTTATCCCGGCTGCTTTCACTGCCCTGCGCATCTCCCTCTGAACTGCCGTGGGGTGCATATGGTGGATCACCGGCACTCCGCTGCGAGGGCATATACACGGCCCTCTTCCTGGAAAGATGTATCTCCATTCCATGGAATAGCCGCATCCCGAGTACTTCCTTGAAAGAGCCCCGGGCAGGGAGACAGGCACTCCAGAGAACATACCCGACTCCTTTACCGACTCTATCTGACGGGAGAGGTCCACAAGGAGATTCTTCCCCAGTATCCCCACACGATCCTTGTCACCCTTGCCTCCCCGGATGAGAACTGTACCCTCAGCGAGCCTTACATCCTTGATCCTCAATCCCAGAGCTTCACTCAACCTCATCCCGGACGAATAGATCAGCCGGATAACCAGCCCGGGAACACCACTGGTATTATCAAGCACCAGCCTTACCTCATTCGTGGAGAGCACCTCAGGCAAACGCACCGCTTTCCTTGCCCTTACTCCATCGATCCCCGAAGGCTCGATGTCCCACACATTCCGAAACAGGAAAAGCAGTGCGTTGAATGCCTGATTCTGGGTTGATGCAGCCACGTTCCTCACAAGCGCCAGATGAGTCATGTAGTCCCTGTACGAATTGGAGGACCTCTCGTCCATCCCTTTCTCTGAGCAGAAATCCAGATAATCCCTGCTCCAGTGCAGATAGCATCTTTCGGTGCGAATGGAGTAGTGCCTGGTGCGCAGGACCCTGCTCATAGCATCCAGTGGCGAACCGC
>Ga0116152_10005233_pt1 | contig 10138 bp, 10 predicted proteins | sample AD_UKC119_MetaG_FD_89894 | JGI IMG/M metagenome (GOLD analysis project Ga0116152, IMG submission 89894) | Active sludge microbial communities of municipal wastewater-treating anaerobic digesters from Hong Kong - AD_UKC119_MetaG | ecosystem: Engineered > Bioreactor > Anaerobic > Digestate...
CGCGGTGGTGGCGTTCTTCTTCATGCCCTGGCTCGATCGCGCGAAGAACAACTCGATGCGCTATCGCGGCACCTTGTCGAAGGTTCATCTCGGGATGTTCTTCGTCACGTTCATCGTGCTGTCTTACCTGGGTCTGCAGCCGGCGGAGGGCGTCTACGTGCTGCTCGCGCGGATATTCACGACGCTCTATTTCGCCTATTTCCTGCTGCTGCCATTCATTTCGAAAGCCGATGGGAACGGCCCGGTTCCGGAGCGAGTCACCTACCATGCGCACTAAGATCGTCCTGCTCGCGGCAGCAATCGCCGCAACCCATGGTCTGGTGGCGTCGGCGGCTACGGGCATACCTGGCGACTGGCAGCATTGGAGTGCCGAGGTTGAGATCAACAACCTTGCATCGCGCCAGCGTGGAGCGCGCAATTTCATGAGCTATTGCAGTGGCTGTCATTCGATCAAGTACCTGCGCTATTCGCGGCTGGCCAAGGATCTCGACATCGCGCCGGAGCAATTGCAGAAATTCCTGTTACCGCCGGATGCCAAGAGCTCCGATTACATGACCACGTCGATGCTGGCCAGCGATGGCGCGGCCTGGTTCGGTACGGCACCGCCCGATTTGTCGCTGATCACGCGTTCCAAGGGAGCTGACTACGTCTATCGCTTTCTGAAGACGTTCTACCTCGATCCGGGCAAGCCGAGCGGCGTCAACAATCTCGCGCTCGAAGGCACGGCGATGCCGCACGTGCTGTCATCGCTGCAGGGCTTGCAGTCCGCCGTGTTTCGCAATGAAGAGATTGCCGGCGAGGGCGGTGAGCCGGTGACGGTCAAGACCTGGGAGAAATTCCAGCTCGACGTGCCGGGCACGCTGTCGGCAGCCGAGTACGATCAGTTCGTCGGTGATTTGATCAATTTCCTCCAGTATGCCGGCGAGCCGGCACAGGTCGATCGCCAGAAGCTGGGTGTCTGGGTCGTGCTGTTCCTGCTCGTCTTTACATTGCTGGCCTATCTGTTGAAACGCGAATACTGGCGGGACGTTCGTTAGAGCCCATGCGGGGCGGGCGCGTCTCTCGCGTAGTAATCGCTAGAGGAGATACATTTTTTGTCCAGTCGCCGCGCCGCGATGGTCCTGTTCTCTCAGCCGTTCGATCCCTGGAGTCATCGGACCCGGATCGTTATCGCCGAGAAGCAAATCGAGATCGAGATCGTGCAGGTGGAGCCCGGCAAACTGCCGGAAGACCTCCTCGATCTCAATCCTTACAACACGACACCCACTCTGGTCGATCGCGATCTGGTTCTGTACGACTCGCGCGTCATCATGGAATACCTCGACGAGCGTTTTCCGCATCCGCCACTGATGCCGATCGATCCGGTTTCTCGGGCGCGGTTTCGGCTGGCGCTGTTCCAGCTCGAGCGCGATTGGTATGCCTTCGCACATGCGATCGAGCAGCACGCCACTCGCCAGGCGGCTGCCGAGCCGCGCAAGCTGCTGCGTGATGCCATTTTGTCGAGCGCCGAGTTGTTCCGGCAAAAACCGTTCTTTCTATCGGACGAATTCTCGCTGGTGGATGCCACGATCGCGCCGATTCTGTGGCGCTTGCCGCACTACGAAATCGATCTGCCGAAGGAAGCGGAACCGATCATCAAGTACGCCGCATCGGTATTTACGCGACCAGCATTCCGGCAGTCATTGTCCGAGAATGAAAGCGAGATGCGGCTCGATTGAGTTGCCGCGCAGCCAGCGATAACGAAATCAGAATGACCGACACCGCACGCACATCGAAGCGGCCCTACTTGTTGCGGGCCATGCACGACTGGATGACGGACAACGGCGAGACACCGCACGTCATCGTCGACTCTGAACAACCTGGAGTCGAAGTGCCGCGTGCCTACGTCAAGGACGGCAAGGTCGTCCTGAATCTGTCGGCGACTGCCACGCAGCATCTCGTGCTTGGCAACAGCGCGATCGAGTTCGACGCGCGGTTCGCAGGCGTCGTGCACCATGTCAATGTGCCGATTGCGGCTGTACTCGGCATCTATGCGCGCGAGACCGGCGAGGGCATGGTGTTTTCCGAGCAGGATCTCTCGCCCGAGCCCCCTAACAAATCACCGGACGACACGGGCAAACGACCGCAGCTGAAGATCGTCAAGTAGCGGGTACAACGTCGCGTTTCGCCCAGCCGATTTCCTGCGCCGTCTTCTCCCCCACGACCACCGAATCCAGATCGAGCGGCATCTCCGCTTGCCCGCTCGATATCGCCCGGCGGCCCGCCATGATCTCAGCGTCGCGCTGCGGATAGCGTGGTTGCGCTGTGGGGTCGCCATAGCCATCCGGAAATACGGGCAGGTTGGTAGCCGCGTCGTATTTGTCGCTTGCGCCAAGAGTGTGCAACAGCTCATGGGCGATAACGACGTTGTTGCTGCCGTTCATCTCCTGATCGGCGAACGCGTACACCACGCCGATGAGACCTTTCTGCAGGCCTAGCGAATGTGGCACTGACGTAGTGCGCGCGGGGTCGTGGTAAAGCACGAAAACGCGAATCTGCGCCGCTCGGCCGCGAGTCGCACGCCATGCAAACCAGCGCATACGCAGGCTCCAGCTCATCGTCGCGAGCGTACCCGCGCGCGGCGGCAGCCGCGGCGGATGATCCACCGCTTGCGGATAGAGCTCGATCTGCAGAGGCCGCGCGAGCGCCAAACGGAAGAAACGCGCCTCGCGCGCGAAGAACTGCTCGATGTCGCCGAAGTCGGTCTTCTGGAGGCTGCGGATATAGCGCGCGGTGACGGGCGAATCGTCCGCGGCGATCGGGAACACCCCGACAATCAGCGTTCTGCCCCAGCTCGCCGTGACGAGCCGGTCGAGCAGCGCACCGGTTGCCACGATAAGCAATAGGATCGCAAGAGCTGCAATTCTGAACCAGCGCCACACCGGGGGGACTGTAGCGAAGTTCTGACGCTCAGGCTGTGAACGCGTGCTGGATCCAGTCGATTGTGCCGTCGCGCACCACGAGGACGTCAAAGCGGACCCGGTAGCGGGCGAGCGCAGGCCTGGTCTGTAACAACAATGCGGCGGTTGCGATGATGCGACGTTGCTTGCGGTGATCGACGCTGGCCGCCGCGCCGCCAAAATCCTCGCGCGAGCGCATGCGCACCTCGGCGACGACCAATACGTCGTGCTGGCGCGCGACAATATCGAGCTCGCCGCCGCGACGGCGAAAATTCCGCAGCAATATCTGCCAGCCCTGCGATTCGAGGTACGCCGCGGCGCGCGCTTCCGCGAGTTGGCCTGCGGCTTGACGTCCATCGCTCGGCCGGCCTCGCCCGAGAGCTGCTGCCGAAGCCGCGCGCACCATGTCGGATCTCCTCGTGCTAATCGCCGCCGTTGTCAAGCACTTGCGCCGTGCCGTTCCTGATCTGGGCCCAGTCGAGATCGCGGCGCACGCGCCGTTCACGGTCGAGCGTGAGCCGGCCCGTAAGACCAGCGAGGTCCAGCGTGCCACCACGTTGCAGCGCTGCATAGATGCCAAATGCGTCGTATCCGAAGGCAAACAACCGGCCGCGACTGCCGGCCGCGTCGCCGAAGGCGCTCTGCAGTTCACTGCGCACCTGGGTCGTCAAACTGCTGGTGCCGAGTATCCACGGCATGTCGGGAAAAACCAGGCCGTCGATGTCGTCGCCGCCGGGTTGCGCCGGGTCGTAGGCATCGGACAAGGTATAGGTAGGAATATCTCCGGCCATGTAGAACTTGAGTTGCGGCCGCAAGAGCCTGGCCGTCGCCGCCGGGCTCGGTGCAAAGATGAATTGCACGTCGGGCCTGCGACGTGGTTCGAATTCCAGCTTCTGACCGACGATGCTCTGTAGTCGGCGGTGACGCGCGATGCTGTCCGTGATGCGCATCACCTGTTTGATGCTTACGCCGAAGTCGCTAGCGCCGGCGTCGAATGTCGCGGCACCAATCACCTGGCCGCCCGCTGCGATCAATTCCTCGTTGAACGCGGCTTCGACGCGTGCGCCCCAGTCGCCCTCTGGTGTCAGGACGACGCCGCGTCGCATGCCCGTGCTGACGAGCCGCCGCGCCACTGCGCGCGCTTCGTCTTCGGGTGAGAGTGCGAACTGATAGAACTGCGTCGGCGCGGGCTGCTGGTTCGGCAGGAAATTCAGCGCCAGTATCGGCGGCCGCTCGGTCGGGAATTGCGCTGCCGCGGCGACTGCATCGCGCGTCAATGGTCCGACCAGAAAGGTTGCGCCCGCGCTCCGCGCCTGAGAAATGACGTCTGCCGAGGTCACACCGTTGGTATCGTAGACGCGCAGCAGCGGTCGATCGGCTGCTGGGAGTTGGTAGTACGCGGCCATGAAACCCTCACGGATGCGCACCGCGGCGCCGGCCGCCGGTCCGGTGATCGGCAACAGCAGGCCAACGTGCTGTGCGGATGCGAGTTCGCCGGCCAGCGGTTCGCCAATGGTCGGTTCACCTGCCAGCGGCTCGAGCGCCGGGTGGTTAGGATAACGCCCGCGAAAGGCTGCAATGCGCGTCGCGCCCACGGCCGGGTTGCGTGCGTTCTCAGCGGCCGCCAAACCAGCTTCCAACCAGCCGCGAACGATAGGATCTGCGTCGGCCGGTGCCGCGAGTCGCGCGCCGCGTTCCGCCGCTTGCCGCAACTGCGCGAGCAAGCTGCGGCGACTCGTGGTGCGATCGGCCGCGCTGAGATTCGCCTCGCGCGCGATCTGGGCCTCGACGGCCTCGACATATCGCCCGTTCGCAATCTGTATGCCACCACGTAGCAACTCGGCTTCGAGCGTCTGCTGTCGGGACAGATTGCTTGGTAACCCAGCCAGGACTCTTTCTGCATCCGGCGCGCGCCGCGCGCTGAGCCACGCGCGCGCGGCCAGCAGCAGGAATTGGGCGCGATCAGTTCCGGCTGTCTCCGCAGCGAGTTGTTCATATACTCGAGCGGCCTCGGCGTGTTGGCCGGCCGAGGAATATGATTGCGCGCGATCGACAGACGGTGGCGCTGTGCGCGTGGTCAGGCTGGGACAGCCCGCCAGCGCGGCGCAGGCAATGATCAACAGCGCGGTGCGCGCGAGGTGCAAACGGTTCATGACTCGACTAGCCTTCCATGCTCGCGGGCGCCGGATGAGGCACGCCCTTGCATGGGGAGAATTATAGTGCCTGCTGCTGCTGGTCGCCTCGCTGTCGTCTCGACGCCGATCGGTAATCTGGGCGATTTGTCGACTCGGGCACGCGATGAGCTGGCTGCGGCAGATCTTATCGCTGCCGAAGACACCCGCCGCACGGGGCAATTGCTGGCGACTCTCGGTTTGTCGCGGCCGCTGCTGTCGCTGCATGAACACAACGAGTCCGAGCGCATCCCGGAACTGATCGAGAGACTGGTGCGCGGGGCGCGGCTCGCGCTGGTGAGTGACGCCGGCACGCCGTTGTTGTCAGATCCCGGCTTTGAGCTCGTGCGCCAGGCTGCTGCCGCTGGCGTGGCAGTGTTCGCAGTGCCTGGTCCGTCGGCGATTACGGCTGCGCTCAGCATCGCCGGCTTGCCGACTGAGCGCTTCAGCTTCGAAGGCTTCCTACCCGCCAGATTGGCAGAGCGCCGTACGCGACTGGCATCGCTCGCTACCGAAACACGCACGCTGGTGTTTTTCGAGGCGCCGCACCGTATCCTCGAAACGCTGGCTGATTGCAGCGTCGCCTTTGGTGCGCAGCGTCGCGCTGCGGTCGCGCGTGAACTCACCAAGGTATACGAGACAGTCTATCGTGGCACGCTCGCCGAGCTGGTGGCCCGCGCAGGTGAAGATGCAAACTTTGCGCGCGGCGAGATCACTGTCGTGATCGAAGGTGCGTCGCCTACCCGCGAGGACGACGCCGATGGCAGACGCGAGCTGCAACGCACGCTGCAAGTATTGTTAGCGGAGATGAGCCCGAGCAAGGCTGCGGCGTTGGCGGTCAAGCTGACGGGCGCGAAGCGAAACGACGCCTATCTGCTGGCACAGCAGCTGGCCGCCGGTGTCGAAAAGGAATCTTAGTGCTGGCTAGCGGTGCCCGCGCAGCGTATCGTGTGCAGCAGGAGTCGGCCGGACAGTCGCTGCGCTCTTGTCTCGCAAGAGGCGGGCGGGGAGGAAAGTCCGGGCTCCAGTGGACGAGGTGCCAGGTAACGCCTGGGCGGCGCAAGCCGACGGAAAGTGCAACAGAAAGATACCGCCGCGCGTTCGCAAGAGCGTGCGGTAAGGGTGAAATGGTGCGGTAAGAGCGCACCGCGCCGGTGGCAACACTCGGCGGCACGGCAAACCCCACCTGGAGCAAGGCCAAATAGGGAAGTCGTGGTTCGCGAGAGCCGCAGCGCGTGTCCCCGCGTGCTTCCGGGTAGGCCGCTCGAGGTTGCCGGTGACGGCAATCCTAGAGGAATGACTGTTCTCGACAGAACCCGGCTTATAGGCCGGCTCCTAACTATTGTTGCGGTGGGCAGAGAAGAGCGCGGTGTGCGGAGTGGGTTGGCGAGCTGGATCGGGCGCGCCTGCGGCGTACCCTGGCACGCACGCTGCGCCCATCTCCCCCCTGGCGTTGGGGCGAGCGTGCACCCGGCACAGGAGGGCGCAGCGTGCGTGCTGCGGCGCCCTCAACAGCTCGCCAACCCACTCCGCACACCGCGCGCTGCATGACCACCCTTGACGAAGATAGTTAGTACATCGGGTGCCTGGTGTGAGTGGAAGAGTAAGATGTCGACGCGGAACGGTACGTCTTGGCGCTCATGCGCCGATCCGATGTTAGTCGTTAGGCGGGTGTGAGGGGTCCGCCGGCGAGACGTTGAGGGCGCCGAAATCCGGGCGCGCGGCGCTCCTGTTCTCCTCGCCGAATAACCTCTTCGCCAGGGGGGAGATGCGCCGCGCGCCCGGATGAGGGCACGCCGCAGGCGCGCCCGATCCGACTTGCCGGCTGGCTCCTCACAGCCGCCTAACCACTGACCCGCTATCGGCGCATTAGCGTCCAATGACATCTCTTCGTTCCACTATCGGGCCAATTATCGGGCGCGGTGGATTGGTTTTGTCTACCGTTCTCCTCCCATTAGATTATGTCCAACACGCTGACGTCGGCGTTGGCGGGTCATACAGCCCAGCGGATCCTCATGCGCTGTATAGGTAACCGAGACAACCCACTGATCGGTAAGGCTCAGTGCGTTGCAGCGTCGCTGGTCAGCGACCGCACAATCGCGTAAGTTACTGTTGCCGCGACAAATTTTCGTACTTCAAGCCTTGACCATAACGCTCGCCGTTCCTATAGTGGCGGCAAGTGGGTGGAAGTGGGGAAGAGTGGGTGCTACGCACCCTCACAGGTCGTGTTTCGCGGTGCAACAAAAGTGACCCTCGATGCGAAGGGCCGGATGGTTTTGCCCACCCGGTACCGCGACCGCGTGCTCGAGCGCAGTGGGGGCCGGGTGATCGTCACCGTGGATCGCGACCAGTGCCTGCTGCTGTACCCATTACCCGATTGGGAAGAGATCGAGCGTCGACTCATGAGCCTGCCGTCGTTGCATCCGCAGGCGCGACGCCTGCAGCGGCTGATGGTGGGCCACGCGACGGATCTGGAACTCGACGGGCACGGAAGATTGCTGGTGCCGCCTGAGCTGCGCGATTTCGCGCAACTCGAGCGGCTCGGGATGTTGATTGGTCAGGGTAACCGCTGCGAGCTATGGGACGAGAAGCGCTGGTATGAGCGTCGCGACCTGTGGCTCGAGGACGAAGCGGCAGTGACCGGGCTGACGGCCGAACTCGATTCGCTGTCGCTGTGAAGCGGCCGGCGGGCGGGGATTGCCGCGGCGATTGGATCGATAGGGAACGGTGTCTGCTGGTTCGCTGTGGCGAGCCCGGGCTCCGATGGCAAGGGCGTGAACGAAAACGGGGGCGGACTGACAGCCGCTGGATATGAGCGTCGACGGTGAGCACATTCCTGTGCTGGCCGACGAGGTTCTGGAGGCTCTGGCTCCTCTGGCGGACGGTCTCTATATCGATGCGACGTTCGGGCGCGGTGGACACACAGCACGGATCCTCGGGGCACTCGGCCCCGCAGGGCGCGTGCTCGCGTTCGACCGCGATCCGTCGGCCATCGAGGCCGGCCACCGCCGTTTTCCCGACGAAGTGCGGCTTGCGCTCGTCCGGGCGCCGTTTGCCGATATCGCCGCGCGCGTGCCGGACCTCGCTGCAGGCCGGCCCGTGCGCGGCATCTTGTTCGACCTTGGCGTCTCATCGCCGCAGCTCGACGACGCTACCCGTGGCTTCAGTTTCCGTACCGACGGCCCGCTCGACATGCGCATGGACCCGCAGACGGGGGAACCAGTTTCCGCGTGGCTCGCGCGAGCGAGCGAGTCTGAGATTCGGACAGTGATCGCAAGCCTGGGGGAAGAGCGCTTTGCCCGCCGCATCGCGGCCGCTGTCGTGCGCACGCGTGCAAAGCAGCCGCTGACCAGCACGCGGCAGCTGGCGGAGCTCGTGTCGACGGTGGTCCGGACGCGTGAGCCCGGCAAGCATCCGGCGACGCGTACCTTCCAGGCGTTGCGCATGCTGATCAACGACGAGCTGGGTCAGTTGCAGCAGGGACTGGCGGGGGCGCTTGAGTTGTTAGCACCTGGTGCGCGACTGGCGGTGATCAGTTTCCATTCGCTCGAAGACCGGCCGGTCAAGCAGTTCATGCAGAAGCATGCGGCGGCTGATCCAATGTACGCTGGCTTGCCGAACATTCCAGAGCGGTATCAACCGCGTCTCAAGCTGATTGGCAAGAAGCGGCGGCCGACCGAAGCTGAGATGCAGCGCAATCCGCGCGCTCGCAGTGCCACGCTACGCGTGGCAGAGAAAGTGCGATGAGCAAGCTGTCATCGCGAGTGCTGGCGCTGTCGATCGGGCTGCTGTGGTTTGCGGTGCTGCTGTCGGCGGCGGGCGCGATTTACAGCAAGCACCATGCGCGTGAATTGTTCGTGGAGCTCGAGCGGCTGAACGCGAAACGCGACAGCATGGAAATCGAGTGGGGTCAGCTGCAGCTTGAGCAGAGCGCCTGGTCGACGCACGGTTTCGTCGAGAGCGTTGCGACCGCGAAGCTCAAAATGGCGACGCCGCCGCCTGCCGAGATCCAGCTGGTGTCGCCGTGAGGACGCGCTCCTTGAAACTTCGCCAGCGCACGCCGCGCGCACGCGTCCGCCAGAGCGTCGCCGCCAAGCCGCATTCGTTCGTCGCGCGCTCTTGGTTCGTGGTCGCGGTGCTTGCGCTCGCGGCGAGCGGGCTCGTGTGGCGGGCGGTCGATCTGCAACTGCGGGATCACGAATTCCTGGCCGGGCAGGGCGATGCACGCTTTCAGCGCGTCGTCGATGTCACGGCCAGTCGCGGCACGGTCACGGACCGCCATGGCGAGCCGCTCGCGGTGTCGACCCCCGTAGATTCCGTCTGGGTCAACCCGAAGGAACTCGCGCTCGCCAGCGATCAGCTGCCGCGCCTCGCCAAAGCCCTGAAGCGTGACAAGACTGAACTCACGCGGCGAATTACGAGCAATCTAGAACGCGAATTTCTGTACGTTGCCCGACATCTGCAGCCGGCCGACGCGGCCAAGATCAAGGCTCTCGGTATTCCCGGCGTCAATCTGATGCGCGAGTACCGTCGCTACTATCCAGCGGGCGAAGTAGCCGGGCATCTGCTGGGATTCACGAGCGTCGACGATGAGGGTCAGGAAGGTCTGGAGCTGGCGTTCGATCACTGGCTGGCAGGTGAGGCTGGTCAGAAGCGCATCATTCAGGATCGGCATGGCAATACGGTGCAGAACGTCGAGGAGCTGCGACCGAAGCGCGCCGGCAGGGACCTCGTCCTGTCGATCGACCTCAGAATCCAGTATCTCGCCTACCGCGAGCTGAAGGCGGCTATCCAGACGCAGCGTGCCAAGTCCGGCTCGGTTGTCGTGCTGGATGTAACGACTGGCGAAGTGCTGGCAATGGTGAACCAGCCGGCCTACAACCCTAACGACCGGCAGCAGATTCAGGCCAAGGCTTACCGCAATCGTGCCGTCACCGATATCCTCGAGCCGGGTTCTTCGATCAAGCCGTTCGTGGTAGCGGCGGCGCTGAGCTCGGGCAAGTACAGCGAACACAGCACGATCGACAC
>Ga0116152_10005234_pt1 | contig 10137 bp, 3 predicted proteins | sample AD_UKC119_MetaG_FD_89894 | JGI IMG/M metagenome (GOLD analysis project Ga0116152, IMG submission 89894) | Active sludge microbial communities of municipal wastewater-treating anaerobic digesters from Hong Kong - AD_UKC119_MetaG | ecosystem: Engineered > Bioreactor > Anaerobic > Digestate...
CGCAAGCCCGCGATCCCCAGTCCCAAGCAGCCGTAGTACCCTCCGGACCCACCCACATCGCGAGCCAGGGCCAGGGATTCTCCCAGGGCGCTGCCCATCCAATCCATGGGCAAGACAACCAAGAACGAGACCAAGAAGAGCAAGGCTAGGTGCGCCAAAACAAACGTTTCTACAGCGACCCGAGTCCCAAAGCGCCGCTCGGCCAGTCCATTGCTCCAACAGCCGATGCCAAGCGAACCCCAGAATACGGCCCCTCCGTGGGTGGGTAGCAGGCACGTGACGATTCGCCACCAAGCGCCCCTGCGTAGGTCCATGGGCGCCATTCCCAACCGGTCGAGCCAGTCGGGCGAGATGGGAGCTCGCCAAGTCCCCGTCAGCAAGCCGCAGCCCAGTACGAGCCCTGCGAAGAGCAAAGTGAATGGTAGGACTCGGGATTGCATGCATTCGGAGGGTAGCAGGCAGCCCGAGGAAGCCCCAAGCGGCCAAGGTGGCACGCTACCCGTTCTATCTCCGCGACCTCCATGCCGCTTCCCAGAAAATACCCACCGGGGCGGTCTGCAACGGAAAAAATACCCAAGGCAAACGGGCACGAGCCTCGCCCGGTTTGGGCACCTTGCCTGCGGTTCATCCCCACGCACCCACCGGCGATGAGCCATGGGGCCAAGCCCGAGGCTCCGCAGAAAACCAGCGGCCTGGAATCCGCTCAAAGTGGCCGCGGATCGTATTCCCAATCGCCGGCATGACAAACCGGCCATCCGCAATTCTCGCCCTTGACCTCTGTCCAGAGCCCGCCTATCCGAAAGGGCTCGGCGTGATCCCCGCCCCCTTGGCCGATGTGGGGCTTTTCCAACCAGACGCCGGAGCAGATTCTCATGAAAGTACTACGCATTTTCAGCACCTTGGGTGTGGCCGTCCTCGTGAGCCAAGCAGCCCTTGCTTCGACCTCAAGCCAGGAAGAACCCGCCCAACCTGCCAAAGAAGTTTCCGCCAAGCCCGTCACCGATGTGACCATCTTCCACAAGGAACTCGCTCCCTATGGCGAATGGCTGGAGGTGGCCGACCGGGGCTGGTGCTGGTCGCCCAGCGGTTTGGATGTGGATTGGCGGCCCTACACCCGCGGGCGCTGGGCTTGGTCCGACGCAGACGGTTGGGTTTGGGCCAGCGATTTCGAATGGGGTTGGGCTCCCTTCCACTACGGACGTTGGGACTTCGTGGAGGACTTGGGCTGGGTCTGGATTCCTGGAACCACTTGGGGACCCGCATGGGTCTCTTGGCGCTCCGGCGGTGATCACGTGGGCTGGGCCCCGTTGCCGTACTCGATTGGTTTTGGCACCGAGTTGGAGATCGGCGACCGGGATCTCGACCGGTTGATCCGGCCGTTTTGGTGGACCTTCGTCCCGATGCGCAACTTCGCAGAGGAGCACGTCCAACCGTACGCAGTCCTCGCCGCGCGCAATGCGACCTTCCTACGGGAAACCCAGCCACTGCCCGTATTGAGCACCGTCAAGGGTCACGTGTTTGACCACGGGATCGAGGTTGCCGCGGTCGAGCGGGCCATGGGCCGGCGTGTCCCGCACGTAGCCATCCAAGAAGCCGGCGCGGAAGCTCCCCGCTTCACGCGGGTCAACGACAAAGCCATCACCCTCTTCCGACCGACGATTCAGGTCAATCCCCGGGCAGCCTACGTGGTACCAGCTACGGCGCACCTGCCGATGGTCGCGAGCCCCATGGACATGGAGCAGGCCAAAGTCGAACGGGGCAAAGCCTTGGAAGCCTTGCGCACGCGCCAACAGGCTACTGCTGCCGAACTAGAGCGGGTGCACGAAGCCGAGCGCAAGACCGCCGTGGACGAAGCGCAAACCCGCGCCATCAATGCACGCCACGCGCTCGAAGTCGAAGCGCTCAAGCAACAGCACGAGCGGGAGCGGGCGATCGTCGTCCGTCGTTTTGAGCGAGCCCATCCGCAAGGCGCGAGGCCCGTTCGCGAAGGCGACCCCCAACAGGGTGGGCGGCCCCAACGGGGCCAAGAACCCCAGGGGAAACCGAAGGGCGAACGGGGAAGGAAACCCAAGTAAAGGGATCGACCGTCATCCACCCCCCAGCCATCGCGCACGGGTGACTCGGGGAGCGTCTTGGGTCTAGCCCGAGACGCTCCCGTTCGATGGATGCGTCCGACGGGTCTCCAAAGCTCGCGACAATTCGCCAAACGCATTCCCAGGAGCGCGGCTGCGCCCTAGCATGGGCCCATGCTGATCGCCTCCCTGCTGCTGTCGCTGTCTCCGCTCCAAAGTCCAGCTCCGACGCCCAACGCGCGACCCAAAGTCGTTTTCGTCACGGGGGACGAGGAATACCGCAGCGAAGAGTCGATGCCCATGTTGGCCGCGATCCTGGAGCGCGACCATGGGATCGACGCCACGGTGCTGTTCGCCACCAACGACGACGGCGAGATCGCCCCCAACCACCTGACCCACATTGGCGGGCTCAAGGCCTTGGCCGATGCCGACCTGCTCGTGATGTTCACGCGCTTTCGGGCCCTACCCGACGACGAGCTGCAAGCCATCCTCGACTACGCCCAGAGCGGCCGCCCCATGGTGGGCTTCCGCACGGCCACCCACGCGTTCCTGTACAAGGACGGCCCCAACGCCGCATGGAACGACGAATTCTCCGTGCGCTACTTTGGTCAGAAGTGGATCACCCACCACGGTCACGAGTCGACCACCTCGGTGACCCGGGTGACGGGCTGCGACAGTCCTATCCTGCGCGGGGTCGAGGACTTTGAAGCCCCTTCGTGGCTGTACCACGTGGAAGGCGGCGGCGATGCTTTGCCCGCGGATCATGAGTCGCTCATGCGCGGAACTTCGCAGCATTCGAGCCACCAGGACCACGACCGCTTCCCACTCGAACAGACCGTGGCTTGGACCCGCAAGCGCGCGCTCGAGAATGGCCAAACCCAGCGCGTGTTCTTCACCACCCTCGGGCATCCCTACGACTTCGCCCAGCCCAACATGCGCCGGTTGGCGTTGCAGGGAATCCTGTGGGCTCTGGGGCGCGAAACCACGATCCCCGAACAGGGTGTGAACACGGATACGGTGCTCGCCTACCACCCAACCCAAGCGCTCTACGGTGGAGCGATCCCAGGACGGCGACCTGCTAGCCGTAGCGGCCCCAGCTTCATCGAGTCGCCGCCTTCGATGTGGCCGCCGCGCGACGGACTGCACATCACGCTGGTGGGAGGTGGTTTCGCCGAGCGCATGGCCATGGACGGCCAACTGGAAGCCGAACTCCACCGCCGCTTCCCCGATCGCCATTTGATCGTGCGTTCGCTGGCTTGGCCCGGCGACACCCCGGGTTTCCAGCCGAGGCCCTTGGACTACGGCTCCATGGAGAGCCACCTGACGAGCCTCCAAACCGACGTCGTCGTGGCGGTGTTCGGCTACAACGAGAGCTTCCCGCACACCGATGGAATCCGCGACGGCCAGCAGCTGCACAACCCCGACCGCCCGGCCGGCGCGGCGGGCGTCGAAGCCTTCCGCTCCGAGCTGACCGAGTGGCTGCGCCGAATCCGCGGGCTGCAATGCTCGCAGGGAGCTGCCCCCAAGGTGGTGTTGCTCGCGGCTCCGGCGCCGTTCGCGCTGTTGCCCCCCGAGCACCCCTATGTGATCGAACGCGCCGCCGCGGTGGAGCGCATGAACCAAGTCCTGCGCGACGCGGCCGAACTGTGGGCGACAGGCATTTTGGACCTTTCGCAAGTCCCCCTGGCCGCCCCGCTAGTGGCCGGGTTCGAACTCGACAGCGAAGGCTACCGCCAATTGCTGGCGAACGCGCCGTTCGACGTGCTCGCGACCCTCCTGGGTGCGCCCCAGGTCGAACGCCGCTTGCCTTCCGCCATGCCACTCGCGCTGCCGGCTCAGCCCGACCGCTTGCTTGGGGAGGTCCGCGCCAAGCAAATCGAGTGGTACCACCGCTACCGGGCCGTCAACGGGTTCTACATCTACGGCGGGCGCAAGGACCCGTTTGGCGTGATTTCCTTCCCCGGAGAAATGCAGCGCTTGGACGCCATCGTCGAGCAATTCGACCGCCGCATTTGGGAGCTCGCCCAGGGCGCCCCGGTCTCCGATTCCTTCGACATGGAATCGCTCCCCGCGCTCCCGCAAATCGAAACGAACTTCACCAAACCGATCGCGATCCGCACCCCCGAGGAGCAAATGTCGAGTTTCACTCTCGCGCCCGGCTACGCCATCGAGCTGGTGGCTTCGGAGATCGAATTCCCCGAGCTGCAGAACCCCGTCTCGATGACCTTCGATACCCGCGGTCGCCTGTGGGTTTCGGTCATGCCGTCGTATCCGCAGGTGATTCCTAGAACCGTGCCCAACGACAAGCTCTTGATCTTCGAAGACGACAACGGCGACGGCCATGCCGACCGCTGCAAGGTGTTTGCCGACGGCTTGTACCTACCCGCGGGATTCGAGCTAGGCCACGGAGGCGCGTACGTGGCGCAGATGCCCAACTTGGCTTTCCTGCCCGACGCCAACGGGGATGACCGCGCCGACGACTTGATCACCGTGCTGCACGGTTTCGGAACCGAGGACAGCCACCACGCGCTGTCCGCCTTCGTGTGGGATCCGGCGGGAGGCCTGCACTTCCAGGAAGGCACCTTCCACCACAGCCAAATCGAAACCGCCTGGGGTCCGGTGCGCGTGCACGACGGCGCTGTATTCCGCTTCGATCCGGCCAACGGCCGCGCCTCGATCCACATCCCCTACGGCTTCTACAACCCTTGGGGTCACGTGTTCGATCGCTATGGGCGCGAGTACGTGGGCGATGCGTCGGACGGGGGCAACTACCTGGCCGCGCCGATGGCGACCCAGACGAGCTACGAACGGTACCGCCGGGGCCTGGCTTCGTTCACCAAGAACCAAGTCCGCCCCACCGGCGGGGCCGAAATCATCAGCGGCTCGATGTTCCCGGCCGAGGTGCAGGGCGACTACCTGATCTCGAATACGATCGGCTTCCAAGGCATCCGCGCGCACCGACTGCGCCCCGATGGTTCGGGGGTCTACGCCGACGAAAGCTGGGACGTGGTGAGCTCGAGCGATCCCAACTTCCGCCCCATCGACCTGCAGTTTGGGCCCGACGGAGCGCTGTACTTCGTCGATTGGTTCAACCCGCTGATCGGGCACATGCAGCACAGCCTGCGCGACCCCAAGCGCGATCACGACCACGGCCGCATTTGGCGGGTGGTGTACCGAGGGGAAGGTGCCAGCGCGCCGAAAGCCCCGAGCGATCTGAGCCAACTCGATGCGGACGCCCTGTTGGCACTCTTGACCACGGACGATGGACGCTTGGCCTACCGCGTGCGCCGCGCCTGGACCGAGCCAAGTCGCTACGCCGGTGAGGGCAACGACAAGGCTCAAGCCTTGGCGGGCGCCGCGCGCCGCTGGTTGGCCAGCACCAAATCCGATCGCTTGGGACTGGACTACTTCTGGTTGGCCCAACGCGCGCGCGCGGTGATCCAGCCGGAAGCCAATGTGGCCGGGCTCTGGTTCGAGGTGCTGGGGCGCTTGTTGCGTTCGAAAGATGCCCGCGTGCGGGCGGCGGCCATCCGAGCCCTGCCCCAGGAGTGGCCCGACTGGAATCTGGCCCAAACCATGCCCACCCCCGAAGGCTACAACCGCTTGCCCGAGCCGGAAGCCCTGCTCGAAGCGCTATGGGAGGATCCCGATCCGAACGTGCGGCTCGAGGCGGTGACCACCGCAACGCGCATCGGCGGTTTGGCCATGGTCGAAGGCATTCTGCGCGTCCAGGCGCTCGAAACCGACCCTTGGCTCGAATACGCCATCGACGAAGGTTTGCGCTACTTCCAACCGCTCTGGGTCGAAGCGTTGCGCGGCGAGTGGGCCTTTGCCGACTCGCATCCCGATGCGCTCGAAGGCATGCTTGCGCGCCTGGAGCCCGGCGCTTTGCTGCAGCTCAAGCGGCGACCCGCCGTATGCAAGCGACTCCTGCTGTCGCCAGGGATTCCCACCGAAGTGCGACGCGACGCGTTGGCGCAGTTGGGTGGCACCCAAGGGCGCATCGCGAGCGAAGAGTGGTTGGTGGCCATGCAACAAGCCGATACCCGCGAGAACGACGAGGCGGCGGGATTGGTCGACTTGGCCCTGGGCTTCGAGCCCGACGACCTGCGTCCCCACCAGGAAGCCCTGGCCGACCTCGCGCACGAAGCGCGCCACGCTTCGATCCGGCTGGGTGCCATGTTGGCTTGGTTGCAAGCCGCCGGCTGCGAGGCGCCTTACCGCAGCGCCATCGAAGAGGGTCCGCTGTTGGAACTGTTCCTGGATGCCAGCGCCCTGTGGCTCGCGCAGTACGGAACCCCCGCTACCGCCAAGGACCTGCTCGAACACCTCGACCAACTGGGGGCCGACCCCACGGCTTGGCCGGGTTATCCGGGGGATGCCGCGCAAGTTCCCGCCGCGCGCTTTGTGCGCATCGATCTGCCGGGGATCGCGCCTTTGACCCTGGCGGAAGTCGAGGTCTGGAGCGCAGGGCAAAACATCGCGCTAGAAGGGACCGCGCGCCAGTCGTCGACCGAATGGGGCGGCCTCGCCAGCCATGCGATCGACGGGGACACCAACCCCAGCTACGCCAGCGGTTCGCAGAGCCACACCGCCGAAACCGAAGAGAACTCCTGGTGGGAACTCGACCTGGGTAGCGAGCGCTCGATCGAACACGTGACGGTCTGGAGCCGCACCGAAGGCTTCCAACAGCGCTTGGCCGGCTTCGGCCTGAGCTTGCTCGATGCGGACCGGCGAGTGGTTTGGTCCTCTCGCAACAACCCCGCCCCCGAACGCTCGGTGGACTTCGCGGTGCAAACCGATTGGCGCGCGCGCATCAGGCGGGCCGCGCTGCATGCCCTGGCCCAGGCCGATTGGAATGCCCAGCGCACCGCCGCCGCCTTGCCCGCGCTGATGGCTCCCATCGCCCCCACTGAGCGCGGTGCACCGTGGTACCAAGATGGCTTGCTCGTTTTGGCCCATGCCGGGCGCGAGGATTTGGTGCGCGCGTTGCAAGTGGCCTTGCTCGACGTGGTCTTCCAGGCCGATGGCAGTGGGCTCGCCACGCCTCGCTACGAGGTCCCCGCGCAGACCCCGATCGAGCTACGCATTGACAACCAAAGCCCGCGGCAAGCAAACCTCGTGGTATTGGCCCCGGGGATCACGGTGCCCCCCGACCTGCCCCCCAACCCCGAAGGTCAGCGCCTGTTCGCGATGTACTGCTCCGCCTGTCACAAACCCGATGGTGGCGGCTTGGTGGGTCCCAACATGACCGACGATGCCTACATCCACATTCGAAAGTTGGCCGACTTCGAACCTTTGGTGCGCAAGGGCATCCCCGAAAAAGCCATGACCCCGTTTGAGTCGGTTTTGAACGACGAACAGATCGACTTGGTGATCCGTCACATGTCGGGCCTACGCGGACAGATGCCGACCGGAGGACTGGCCCCCCAAGGCGAGCTCGTCGCGCCCTGGCGGTCGCCCCTCTTGGGCTTGGAGTCCACCGTTGCAGCGAGCGAGGTCCTTGACCCCGGCAAGAAAGCCACCCTGCGCTTCAACGCACCCAACACCCCGGGCACCTACACGCTGCAATGCACCCTTCCCAACCGCAAGGCTTGGCGAGCCGAGCTGGTTGTGAAGGAACGTTTGCCGGAGTGACGCCCGCAAAATCAAGGAGGCACCCACCCCGGTGACCCAGGGTAGGTGCCTCGAACCTACCGACTCTCAAGCGGTATGTGCGCTGCTGGGGAGCTAGAAGCTCCAGCCCAGCACGAGGAAGATATCCGCGGCCCGGGACTCGCCACCGATGCCGATGAGCGGGGCGAAGTCGATGTGCATGTTTGGATTGGGCTTGTAGCGCAGGGTCGGTCCCACCTCGAGTTCCTTTTGGTAGTTGCCGCGATCTGCGTGCACGTCCACCAGGGCCGTTTTGATCTCGGCGCCCACCGACAGCTTGTCGTCGATGACCGTGTGCGAGATGCCCATCGTCACGCCGTATTCGTTTTCCAGCTCGCCACCTAGTTCGTGCTCGAACACTAGGTTGGTTCCGAAGTGCCAGCCGGGGGCGATCTCGTCGCCGAGCAGCAACTTGTACTCGATCTTGTCGGGCTGGTTGTCGCGCGAAACGTACTCGAGGTAGACGGTGGGGTTCATCCACATCTCGCCCCAGTCGGCCAATGCATAGCGGATTTCGGCTTTTTGTTCGGTCAGGTTGAGCTCGCCTTCCGATCCGGTCTTGCTGGTCACCGCGTACAGGTCGAGCTGGAAGCGGTGGGGCAAGCCGAATTCGACCTCGTACCAAGTCTCGACCGTGGTCGGCCCGTTGCGGGGCACCTTGATCCGGTTCCAGTACTCGAACTCCATGCTGCCCTCGGGGCGCACGTAAACGCGCGTGGTCGGGAACAACCGACGGTCGGTCCACTTCGGTTGGTAGTAGGATCCGATGGTGGCTTCCTCAGCCAAGGGGGAACCCTCGGCACCGGTCACGACAATCAATTCGGCCTCTTCGGAATCCTCCAGCACTTCTTCGGTTCCTTGGGCTGGCGGGGCCTCGGAGGCCTTGGGCACGGATTTGCCGTGCTCGGCTGGGTTGACGATTTGGGCGGTCGCGGAGGAGGCCAAACAGGCGAGCGACAAGCCGATAGAGAGGGCTAGAGTCTTCATGGATGCTGGGTGAGGGGGGTCCTAGGGCGTCCTAGATACGCCGATTGCCCGCAACAACGCCCCTGGGGTGCAGGGGGTTCAGCGTTTTCCGGAATTCTCTACCGTCTCGGGAAAGGTCCCACGGGTCGCCTTTACAAACGCCGCAGGGTCACCCGCCGGAACTCGATCGGCACCCCCTCGGATTGGAGCGCGATCGCACCGGGGATCTCCTCGCACCAGCTGGCGGTGTTCTGCACCTGGCCGTTGACCTCGAGGGTCAGGTGCGACCCCACCAGCCGGATGCGGTACTGGTTCCACTCGCCCAGCGGACGCTCGTTCGAAGGTAGCAGCTTCTCCGTCCGCCGGCCCGACGTTCGCGCCGGATCGGTCCGCATCGGGAACCCGTCGATGTTCCAGATGTCCCCGGCGCTGCCCGATTCGAGCTGGGCTTCGATGCTGTGGGGCCAGGTCAGGTGCGGGGGCTGAACCCGCAACAGCACGCCCGAATTGCCGCCGCCCGTGGCCGGATCAAAGCGCCATTCGACCACCAGCTCGAAGTTGGTGTAGGCCTCTTGGGTGTAGAGGTACCCGGTCGGGTTGCCCTTGCAGCGCAGGATCCCGTCTTCCACCGACCACACGTCGTCGCGCTGGCCACCGCTGTTCAAAAAGAAGTTCCACCCGCTCAAGTCGCGGCCGTTGAACAACTCGATGGGCTCGCCAGGCGTTCGATCCCGGTTCGGATCATCGGTCAAGAAAGCGGCCACGTCGACCAGATCCTGGGCTCCCAGCCCGAGCGCCAGCGCTGAGGGCATGGTCGAGACCGCGCTCTTATGACGGGATTGGACGTCGCTGGCCGCCACCACGTGGCGCTTGCCGGCCAAGTCGCGCAGCACGATCGAATCGCCGTCGGCCAGGATCGCCCCGGCCAAGTGGTCGCCATTTTGGAGTACCAGCGACCAGTTGTCGTAACCGAACGCCAGCGACGCGCTGGGGTGCAACAGCGAGTCGAGGATCCCTTTCCGATCGTACTTCTGGCCGATGGCTGACAGGTCGGGCCCAATCGCGCCCCCCAACCCTTCGAAGCGATGGCAGGCCACACACGTGGCACGACCCCGGAACAATTCGCGGCCGCGGGCCACGTCGCCGTGCATCGCCGCCAATTCGTTGATGGGCGGCAAGGCCTGCCCATCGGTGGCCACCAGCGGGAACACCTCGCTTGCCAAAGCCCGCACGGACAGGTCCGCGTGTTGCTGCAAGGGGCCTTCGACCGCGGAGCGCACGCTCTTGGGTAGGGCGTCGTTGCGTGCTTGCTCCAGCAAGAACAGCGCGCCGTCCAGCGTTCCGACGAGGGCCTGGGCCGCGTCGAGATCCCCGGCGGTGGCGGCCTGTTGCAAGCGGACCTGCGCTTCCCGATCGGGCCGGCGCTCGCCATAGATCGCGAAGC